>Ga0209157_1003255_pt1 | contig 12571 bp, 15 predicted proteins | sample GraSoiAngelo_135_FD_185892 | JGI IMG/M metagenome (GOLD analysis project Ga0209157, IMG submission 185892) | Grasslands soil microbial communities from the Angelo Coastal Reserve, California, USA - 14_0929_05_40cm (SPAdes) (version 2) | ecosystem: Environmental > Terrestrial > Soil > Grasslands ... | reverse complement strand
GGCAACCTTCACCCTCGGCGACCAGACCCTCCACGGCCGGCCTGGCATCTTCGTCTTTCTCCCGCGCGGCATCCCGCACCGGTTCACCACCAGCGACGCGGGTCCCTCCCGGATGCTCCTCGGCCTCTCCCCCGCCGGCTTCGAGAGGTTCTTTGAGGAGATGGGCGAGCCCGCGGGCAGCCTCACGCTCCCGCCCGCGGGCCCGCCGGACATGGAGAAGCTCCTCGGCCTCGCGAAGAAGTACAACGCCGAGATCCTCATCCCGGCGACCACCTGAGCGTGCGATACAGGGGGCGGGCCGGTGCTCAGCCCCCTGCGCTCATAACGGTGCCGTCATGGATCAGCACTGACGCTCACCGTTTCTCGAAGTGCGCCGCTATGAGTGAAGTGACATTTTCGCCTTTGAGATGCGCTGCCCACCTGCTACCGTAAACCGTGCTCCTCATAGAGAACTCATCACGTCAAGCGACCTGTCTGATTGAAATCTCAAGTGAAGGCGTCGAACCCGGCTCAATCAGACAAGACGGCCCTTTCAGGTGCGCTTTCGAACGTGGACGGCGCGAAAAAGAAGAATTTTGCGCAGAGTCAATCAGAGAACACACGCGGACCGCGAAATACAGTCCGAATCCCCGTACAAGATGGCTTTGATTGACCACCGATATCTTCGTCAGGCGGTCCTCAGCACCGCCGGGCGACCGTCGGTCGACCGGTCCGGCTCGCCCCGCCAGGCTCAGGCGCGGCGGCGGCTCAGGTAGCGGGCGGCGCTGCTGTCTTCAGTCAGCATCCATCCCTGGCCACAGTCACGACAGGTGAAGTAGGTATAATCTGTCGGCGCCTTGGCTGCTGACGTGTGGCCTCCGGTTTTCTCGAGGCCGTCGGTCATGCGCCTCCGCCCCGCCCTGAATTCGCCGGCCGCAGACCGCTGCTGGCATGACTGGCAGAGTGGCGACCTCTCAATCATTGTCCTTGCCCAGTGCATCCTCAGCAGCGTGTTCTTGCGCTAGGCGCGACCGGGTCATCCACGGTGACTTCCGGCGTGTCAGGCTGTTCGAGAACTCGCGCCGCTCGCCGCAGTCCTTGCATACCGCAGGGCTGCTCGGCCCGTCCTGGTCGCCGATCAGCCAGTGGTGCGTGTGCTCGGCGGAGTCTGATTCGCCGGGCGGAGGTACATCAGCTGGACGGCTCATCGAGCCAACTCCCTGAGTGCAGGTGGTCAACTCCAACGAGGGAGAAGAGCCTCTATCGTTCAGATTCTTATCGCTGCGGATGGTGACCCTCCCTTCCGTCTTAAAGTTGGACCGGTCCGAGTCACACGAGCCCAGTTTGCCAGGCTAAAGCCTGCGAAGCCCAAAACGTCCAGCTGAGTGCAAGCTTACCACACAGCTTCGTCCCGTCATCCCGTTGGGGATGGCTACGCTCCCGCGAGCAAATGCTTGGCTGCGACGCCGATTGCACCGCCCGCCGAACTGGAAAGCAAGCGGGACGCGCTACCAATCGCTCCGCCGGATGTGGTATGCTGGGCTCCGGTATAGTTTCGTTCGTTAGCACGGGCACCCCGCACCGGGGATTCCCCGCTCAGATGGCCGGACCTTTGCCAAAGTATCAAGGAAAGGAGGCCATCATCCATGAGCTTTCAGGACAGGACCCTTACCTGCCAGGACTGTGGCGCATCGTTCACGTTCACCGCGGACGATCAGCAGTACCACCGCGAGAAGGGATACACCAACGAGCCGAAGCGCTGCCCCAACTGCCGGCAGGCCCGCCGCTCCAGCAACTACGGCGGCAGCAGCAGCTACGGCGGCAGCTACGGCGGCGGCGGTGGCTACGGCCGCGGCCCGCGCGAGATGCACGACGCCGTCTGCGCGCAATGTGGCAAGGACACCCAGGTGCCCTTCCGACCTAGTGGCGACCGGCCCGTCTACTGTAGCGACTGCTTCAGCAAGCAGCCCTCTTCGTCACGGTCGCGCTACTAACAGAGCGCATCGAGAATCGAAAACAGGGGCCCTTACACGGGCCCCTGTTTGTCACTGCGCGCCGATTGTCGCGATTGCGCGGTACTTCCCTCACGGCAGGGCGCTGCCATCTACCCCTTGGAGATCGTCTCCCGGACCCGCTACCCTGAACAGAGAGATAACAGATGCCATGGACCCGAACGCGCGCCCGCCACAATCGCGCCGAGATCGTGCTCAATCAAAAGACGTTCAAGGCCAAAACAATCAAGCATTCCCCGGCTCGCTTAACACCGCCTCCGCCCACAATAAACGCTTCTCTTCGAAAAGCTATCAACTCGTAGACCCGCCACAATCAAGCGCTGCCCAACCCGCGGCGCCCGCCTCCGCCGGCTACTCCGCTCGGCCGGCCGCTGCGCCCACGTAGGCGTCGATCAGCGGGTCCGGCTCTCCCCGAGCAGCGCCTAGCTGCGGCAGGTACAGCGTGGCGACGTAGAAGGCCGCGCCTTCTAGTTCTACCACCCTCGCTTCTCCTTCATCGCCCACGCCGCTGACGCGCAAGTCGCTGCGCTCGAATAGCGGCTGATAGCGACGGTTCAGCTCATTCGAGCAGTGGAACTCCGCGAACGTCTCACTCGCCCCGTAGAAGCGCTCGGCCAGCGAGCCCGCCGCCAGGCGCACGCGCTGCTTCCCCCTGAGCCGCGGAGCGCCTGGCTCGGGGACGGCGCAGGCGGCCGGTATAATCAGCGCCTCGTCAGGCGACGCGCCGTACTCGGCGTGAGCGGCATCGGCCATCCCGAGGACATTGCGCGCATACTCTAACAGAGTATGTTGGAAGCCCCCTCAGGTGCCGAAAAACGGCACGCACCGCTCGCGCGCGAAACGGATGCCGACAAGTGCGCCGTCGAGGCTGCGGTAGGGCGAGCCTGGCGCCGCCCACAGGCCGTCGAAGGCGGCGAGCGCGCCGGTCCCTCCGGCCGCGACGGCGTCTGTAGCCACCCACTCGTAATCAACGCGGACCCCGAGCCGCCGCCCGCTGTCCTCGAGCGCCGCGCCGGTCTCACGATGCGAGATGTAGCCGGGGTCGTAATCCCCGACGATGCCGATCCGCGCTCGCCTCATCGCCCCGATTCTATTGGACGAGCGTCCTGCAGCGGAAGTGTAGGGTTAATGTCGAGTATGTGTCGGCGAGTATTTTGTCGCCCACCCGCGCCCGCGCTACAACGGCGCTGCAATCGAGGTTCTTACAGTCCCACTAGGCGGTCGCTCGGTGCCGCCACGCCCCGGCACACGCTGCGGTCTTCCTACCCCGTCGCCAGCGCCTCCTCTGTCGACGGCTCCGTAGCGTACTGGAGGACGATGCGTGCGACATCGACTTCCAGGCCGGTCGTGAAGCCCAGCCCGAGGATCAGCCCGAACACCCGCATGGGCAGGATGATCTCGCCCGGCATTTCCATCATCGGGTTCGGCTTCAGACCCTTCACCCAAGCCTCGTTCGCGGCGTCCATCAGCTCGCGGTTGCGATAGGTCGAGGGGTTGGTCATCGAGCGGAAGAATTCCGCCGTCGCCCGGAAGCCGTCGCCCCCACCTTGCTTCAGGCGGAAGCCGGCTTCCTCCATCGCCTCCACCACGCCCTCGTCATCGTGAGTGAAGATGCAGCGGATCATCTTCTTGAACGCGGTTAGGAACTGAGGCGAGAGGCGCTTCGTCAGCCCGAAGTCCACGATCGCCAGGCGGTCGCTCGGCAGGGCGAAAAGGTTGCCCGGGTGCGGGTCGGCGTGAAAGTGACCGTGCTTCAGCATGAGCTCCACGTACACCTCGACGACTAACCGCGACAGCTTCTTTATGTCGAGTCCCTCCCGGATCCCGCGCTCCAGGTCTGTCACCTTGATGCCGTCGATGTACTCCATCGTTAGCACCCGGTCGCTCGTGTATTCCCAGACAACGCTGGGGATCACGATCTCGGGCCGGTCCGCCAGCAGCGAAGCGATCCTCTCCATGCTGCACGCCTCGTGCAGCATATCCACCTCCAGCGGGATGTTCGCCGCCAATTCCTGGAACGCGGGTTCGAGTGGGAAGGAGTAGAGCAGCCGGCTTTCCAGCCAGATCACGGCCCTTAGCAGCTTCAGGTCGGTGTCAACGAGGCGCTCGATGTTCGGATAGACGACCTTTACAGCTACCTGACGCCCGTCCTTGAGACGGGCCTTGTACACCTGCGCCAGCGAGGCGGCTGCCACCGGCTCTGTGTTGAACTCCAAGAAGACGTCTTCGATCGGCCTACCGAGCTGTCGCTCGATGTGCGGGCGCATCGACTGCCAGCTGCGGGGCGGCACGTGGTCCTGCAGCCGCGAAAGCACGCGCACGTACTCTTCCGGGAACGTGTCCGGCCGGCTCCCGATCGTCTGCCCGATCTTGATCATGAGCCCTTGCAGGCGTACGACCCCGTCGTAGATCTGCCGAGCGCTCCGGGTGTGGTAGGAGCTCAGGCGATCCTGGTACTCCTCCTGTGAGAGCCTGCCGCGACGAAGCGACAGCAGCTTGTACCCGGTGAGGATGGAGGCGACAAGACCGCCGGCGTAGGCGAAACGCAGCGGCCGCATCTCCAGCAGCTGCGGCAGCAACTCGAACCCCTCCCAATCAGCCTGAGTCGTGCGTGATGCCGTGGGTGCGCCACGGCGGGGCGCACCCGCGCGTTCAGCGACCATCACACCTCTCCCTTCTACGGGGCTTTGTGACCTCCGACCTCTGACCTCTTTACCTCGTATCTCTCGAAACCGACTCCACCCGGCTAGCTACCGTCTGCACGGCGTCCAGCACATACGCTTCCAGCTGATCAGCGCGCAGGCGGCCGCCTAGCTCGCTCCGTATGAACGACGCAACAAGGATGTCGACTAGCTGCGCCGCCAGCGACTTGGCCTTGGGCCGCGACCCCTCCGGCAGGTGCGCCGCGATGATCGTTTGGAAGATCGCCATCCAGCGATCGAGCAGCTCTCGCCGGACGAGTTCGGCGTGCTCGTGCGAATAATGCGCCTGCAGCAGCAGAAAGCGGATGAACGCGCGGTGTTCTCGCATCTGCCCCAGGCTGAGTATGGCCACGTCCGAAAGCGCCTGCCGCAAATCCCCCGCTGGTACGCCCTGCCTCAGAGTCTCGATGCCCACCCGCAACGGGTGCTCTTGGAGGACCGCCTTCAGCAGTTCCTCCTTGGAGCGGAAGTAGTGATAGAGGAGGCCCTTCGTCGCCTCCAGCTCGAGGGCGATGTCGTCCATGCTCGCACGCTCGTACCCCCACTTCGAGAAGACCCGAAGGCCGGCGTCCAGGATTCGCCGTCTCGTTCGGGCCGCGCGCTTGCGCCTGAAATCGGTCAACGGCGCCGCTTGCATACCGGGCAGTATGAGTTATACCGCCGGGTATGTCAATCTTCTTGGCGGCTCCGCTGGCCGTTGCTTCCCTATATCGAACGCCTCGCCGCCAACCGCTGCGCCCGTTCGGCCAGCGCCGGCGCCTCCAGCCCGCGCGCCACCTCCTCGAACGTCGGCCGCGGGCCTCTCCAGCGCAGCGCCTCGACGGAGTCGAAGAGGCGCTCGCCTCTACGCAGCGTTGCCAGGTCGCGGAAGAGATAGGCGCGCTCGCGTTCCAGGTGAAACGTCCTGCAGAGCTGGGCGACCCAGCGGACATCCACGTTCCAGGCGGCGCACTCCGCCGGAAACTCCTCGAGGCAGACCCAGCGCATAAGGACGGCGGCCGTCGAACGCGCGCCCCATCCCGGCAGACCAGGATAGCCGTCAGCGCTGTCTCCTACCAGGGCGAGATAGTCGGGGATCGAAGCCGGCGGTACGCCGAATTTGGCGATCACCCCCGCCTCATCGAGGACTACGCGGGTGCGCCGGTTTAGCTGCACCACGCGCTCGCCCTGGACGCACTGACTGAGGTCCTTGTCCGGCGTGCAGATGTACACGCGCTCAACTTCACGTGCTTCCCCCGCCAGTGCCGCCGCCGAAGCCAGTGCGTCGTCTGCCTCCAACTCCACCATTGGCCATACAACCACCCCCATCGCCTCGAGAGCCTCCTCGAGCAGTGGAAACTGCCCGAGCAGCCGCGGGTCGACGCCTGCGCTCGTCTTGTAGCCGGGCCACATCTCGTTGCGGAACGACTCGATCACGTGGTCAGTCGCCACGCCGATATGCGTAGCGCCACCCTCGAGCATCCCGAGCACTGATCCCAGCACTCCGCGCGTCGCCGCCACCTCCCGGCCACCGACTGTGACATGTGAAGGCACGGCGAAGTGGTGCCGGAACAGCTCATACGTGCCGTCGACGAGATAGACGTCCACGCCCGTAGTCTAACGGACGCGCGAAAGTGGCTATGGCTCGCGAAGCACCGAGCGGCTACGCGGACTGCTCAAACCCGCGTGATGCTTACCAGTTCCGCACGGATCACCGTCCGCGATGTATACTCGCCGCCGAAAACCGGATCGCCCGTTCGGTAGAACGAGCCGCCACACGTAACGATCGTGAGCATGTCGCGGTCGGCCGGATACATCATCTGCAGCGTCGCCGGGTCGTTCGGGTCCATCGACTCGTTCATCACGACCTGGTAGACCACTTGGGCGCCACGGTCGTCTACCAGCCGGATCTGGTCGCCCGCACCGAGGGTGCTCAGGCTATAGAAGACCGCCGCGCCGTTCCAGGTCACATGTCCGGCGAACACGGCGTTCCCTCCGCTTCCGGGCCTCGCCGAGAAGTCGTACCAGGCGACCACTCCACCCGCATAATCACCGGTCGGCACGACCGGGACCCGGTTCTCGTCGAGCCCGTACACCGCGACCGGCGCGTTGACGCCTATCCGATCGATGATCATGGACTGTGTATCCGACAGCGGCGGTAGCGGCGCGGGCCGAGGAGGCGGCGGCGGTGGTGCCGGTGCGACCGTTGGCGCGGGACTAGCGCTGGCGGATGGCGAAGGCGATGCGACGACCAACGCCGCTTCCTCTTCGTCTCCGCCCGGAAAGACCGCGTAGCCAAGAACGCCCAGCGCGAGCGACGACACCGCGGCGAGCGCAATCAGCGGCCGCCTTTTCTCGGGCGCCGTTAGAGGCTCAAGCACGTACTTTCGAAACAAAGATCTGCCCCCCAAAAAAAGGATGTCTGCCTCAAGCTTAAACGCACTTGGACGCGTTTGGTCACCCGGCCCACAACCTGGAACAGATTCACGCGCCGACGCTATAATCCGAAGCCTGAAGGAGGCCCCATGGAAGTCTTCGAGGCCGTCCGCACACTTCTCGCCGTACGCGAGTACCAGGACAAGCCTATCCCGCCCGAGACCAGGCGACGAATCGTCGAAGCCGCTCACCTGAACGCCAGCAGCATGAACCGCCAGCCGTGGCATTTCATCGCCATCGACGACCGCGACACGCTACGGCAGCTCGGCTCGATCGCTCAGTCCGGGCCCTACATCGCACGGGCGCCGTTCGCCGTCGTCGTTTGCATCGAAGACAGCCGCTTCGCCGTTTCAGACGCAAGCAGGGCCGCGCAATCGATGATGCTTACCGCGTGGTCGGAAGGAATCGGCTCGAACTGGGCCGGTTTCGGCGGCCTGGGAGGCGCCAAGGCGATCCTCGGTATCCCTGATAACCTTGATGTCCTCTGCATCATCCCCTTTGGCTATCCGGCGCGTCGCGTCGGCAAGGGAAAGAAGGAGCGCAAGCCGCTGGGCGAAGTGGTCAGCCGCAACCGCTACGGGCAGCCGTTCGCATGACCACCTTACGCAGCGAAGACCGCGAAGCAGGCGTCCGGCTGCTCACCCTCGACCGCCCGCCGGCGAACGCCATCACGCCGGCGCTCCTGAACGATCTCTCCGGTGCGCTCGACGCGGCCCGCGACGACGACACGGTGCGCGCTGTCGTTTTCACTGGCGAGGGGCGCTTCTTCAGCGCCGGCCTCGACCTCCGTGGCGGCATCGACTTTCAGGCGCTCAGTTCGACGGGCGCTCCTAGCGACCCCTTCCTTCCGCTGCGCGACTGCCTGCTGAACTTCCTCCGCTTCCCCAAACCAACTGTCGCCATGGTGCGGGGTCACGCCATCGCCGGCGGCCTCATCCTGCTTCTCGCCTGCGATTACCGGCTCGGCCTGGAAGGTGACTACCGCATCGGCCTGAACGAGGTCGCGATCGGCGCTTCTTTCCCGAAAGCCGCCTTCGAGATCGTCCGCCTGCGCCTCACCCACCAGCAGGCGAGCGAGCTCCTTCTCGGGGCCGCCCTCTACCCGGCCGGCCAGGCCGCCCGCCTCGGCGTCGTCGACGAGCTGCTGCCCGCGGATTCGATCGACGAGACCGTGTTTCGCCGTGCCACTCGTCTCGGCTCCTTCCCCCGCGACGCCTACGCACACACCAAGGCCGCCCTGGTCGCCGAAACCATCGCCCGCATCGAGTCCGAGACGCCTGAGGAGGCCCAGCGCACAGCCGCCGTCTGGCTCAGCGCCGAGAGCGTCGCCGCCCGCGCCGCCCAGGCCCAGAAGCTCAGCAGCTGAGTCCTGTCATTCCGAGCCCGCGGGGCAGGGAAACAGCTAGTCCCCGCCTGAGCCGGGGAGCCGGCGGGGTGGCGAGTAATCTCAGCGTTGGCCAGCCAGAGAGGGCCGCTCCGTCGCCCGAGGGCGTGCGTGTGAACCGCCGACTACCGGCGATCCGTTTAATCCGTTCCCGCAATTTGCTGACCGTCAATCCGTTGACAGGTTCGGGGCCCGGGACGGTTTCCGAAAAGTAAACAATCGAGGGCCGATGCCTGAAAGCCGACAGCTAGCCGCTCTCATTGACGTAACGGATTTCCTCGTCGGCGCGTCAAACCATAATGATGACCCACTCAGACGAGACCCCCGCAACAGTCGCCGCGTCAGCCTGCCCGGTATGCGGTGCCCGGGCCGCCGCCGGCTCCCTGTTCTGCGCGGCCTGCGGCGCCTTCCTCACGACCGAGGACGGCCGCCGCACGAAGAAGCGCGAGACGCGCACCGCCCTCGCCAACGGCCACTCCGGCGACGTCCCAGGCGACTACTCGCTCGTGCAGCTCCTCGGTGAAGTGGCCCACCTCCAGCGCGATCTCCTCAAGCAGTTCCGCCAGGGCCAGGCCGTGCAGGCGCGCCAGTTCTCGCGCGCTCTTGAGGCGCAGGCCCTCCAGCTCGACAAGGCGCTCGCGCACGCCGCCGGTCAGGTCGAAGCCTCCGAGCAGCGGCTCCTGCTCTGGCAGCGCTGGGCCGCCGGCATCGCGGCCGGCTGCGTCTTCGTCATCGTCCTCGCGACGCAGCTCGTCTAAGGCTGCGCTTCCGCTGATTGCGGACTGTCTGCTAATCCTGCCAGCGCGACCAGAAGCCAAGAAACCCTTTACTCGCCTCGTCCGCGTTCATGTAGACCTTGGCTGCGTGGGTTGAGAATGTCTGGGTGGCGCGGACGCCTCGACTGGCCATCACCCCCAATCTACCGCCTTCCGCCCGGAATTACACTGTACTCCCTCAATGCCTGCACATACGGAACCGCATCGCGACCTGGCGATCCTTTGCCGTTCGTTCGGGGCATCTGCGTAATCCGTCGATTCACCAATGCGCGCCGTCCGCGTTTACAAATGTGACGCGCGAATTGCGGCCAAGGAGGATTATTCAATGGGTGGTCTAACTACGCGGGTGGGCGGCATCTGTGCCGCGCTTTTCGCGGTCCTGTTCGCTATCGGCATGGTGCTGCTGACCGATAGTCCGGACAGCGACGCGCCGGACGCCGACTACACGAAGTACGTCAACGACAGCGGCAACCTCGTCCGCAACATCATCGGCGCTTACTTCGTGATCGTTGCGGTGCTGGTCTTTCTAATCTTTCTAGCCGCGATCTATCGCCGGCTTCGAAATGCTGAGGGCGAAGACGGAGTGTGGTCCCTGGTTGTCCTTGTCACCGGCATCGTCTTCGTTGCGATGGTCATGGGCGGCACTGTCCTCCTCGCGAGCGTCGCCGGGGCGATCAAGTTCGGTTCGACGCCGGAACCATCCCCGGAGATTGCCAGGTTCCTTCCACAGGCAGGGTTCGGCTTCCTCCTCCTCTGCGGGGGACTTTCCGCAGCTCTAATGTCATCAGTGATCAGCTTCCTTATCCTCCGCACGGGGACACTGCCCGTCTGGCTGGGATACACGGGCTTCATAGCTGCTCTCGCGATGGTGTTCGCATTCATCTTCATACCAGCCGTGCTCTTCGTGCTCTGGATGCTGGCCTTCGGTATCGTGATGATCATGCGCAGCGAGCCAGGCGGAGCGGGCGCTGCGGCGTAACGGCAAACACGAGACGGGCGGTGCCCTTCACCGGGCCGCCCGCGCATCGCATTCGTAGATCATCTGCCGGCCACCAACGGAGGCCGTTATCTAGCGGGAAGGAAATTGGGCTGCGCGATCAGTCCTCGGACGGCTGCGCGCGCTCCTCTTCCGCGACGCGGACCCGCTCGGCCGCCTGCACCATCAGCCGCTGGCCCTGGTCGCGGCTAAATCGCTCGCCACACGACTCGCAGATATAGTACGAGACTGCGTCGCTCTTGCCCATCGCTCCCGGGTCGTCCCAGTGGGCCACAAGCGACCCGTGCGGGCACGGGACATCTGCGATCCATTCCTCCTCTTTCGCCGGCGCTGTTTCCGTACCGCCCTTTCGGCCGAACAGTCTGTCCAAAAAGCCCATTTAGCGGCTCCCTTCTCGTCTCCAGCGGCGCTGCCTTGTCCGGAAGGTCTCCTCGCGCTGCCCGGCAACGTTGCTGGATGGCGCGCCCACACTCTATGCCCGCGTCGCAAGTTTGTCTAGTTTCGCCTTGCTTGATCGCGCCGCGTCGGCGAAGACCACAATAGTGCCACTTTTCCCTTTGAGTTATCGCCTCGACCCGCTAACCTGAACCCGGAGAGGCTATCCAGTGAAGATCCCACAACTCGCTCAGTACTCGGTGCCAGTCAGATATTTGATTGAACTGCGCGCCGGAAGCCGGAACAACCAAGCAAATATCGACCAAACAAATTGCGCCGTCGCCAATACGGAAGCAGCGCTTAAACACAACGTTTTTCGGAACGCGACCAAAAACGCACCCTCGAGAGTCGAGGGACGACCAAAGCCTAGCGCGCCACTCGTCAGCGCGCGAGGTAGCGACTAGCTCACAAGCTCGGCGCGCACGACGATGCGGTTCGTGTAGTCGCCCCCGAACACGGGGTCCCCGGTCTGGTAAAACGAACCGCCGCAGGTGACGATTGTCACGACATCCTGATTTGGTGTCGGATACATCATCTGCAATGCGTTCGGGTCGTTAGGGTCCATCAAGGCGTTCGAGGCCACCCTGTACGCTATCTCGCGCCCATCGTTGTCGCGGAACTTGATAATGTCGCCTGCCTGCAGTGAGGTTAGGTTATAGAAGACGGCCTGTCCGTTCCAGGTCACGTGGCCGGCAAATACCGCGTTGCCGCCGCCCCCCGGCTTCACCGAGAAGTCGTACCAGGCCACGACCTGCGCCGCGTCGGCACCGGTCGGGACGATTGGGATCCTGTTTTCGTCGAGCCCGTATCTGACGACCGGCGCATCCAGGCCGATCTTATCGATGATCATGCGGTAGGACTCTCCCAGCTGCTCGACGGCTGGCGGAGCAGTTGGCGCGAAAGTCGCGGAAGGCGTCGCCTGCACGACCGGCGCCTCCTCATCTGACCCACCTTTGAGCAGGAAGAACCCGAGGGAGGCAGCGGCTATGAGCCCCAGGCATCCTAGGCCAATTAGCGGCTTCGCCCCAACTGCGCCGCTCATCGATGTATGTAATCTTCGCAGGCGCCCAAGCGCCATTCGTTCCATCATGGTCATCACCTCGCTCCAAAGTTGGAACGTCCTCCCCTTGTCTAGGTTACGACCACGTTCATAGTGAGAACGCGTAGCCTTGGCTCGCGATTGCCTAACAATTGGCTCGCGGATACCCGAGGCGGGCCCCTCATTACGGTGCTACAATCTCGGTCACCAACGCACGAAAGGAGGCAGATCATGGCGCGGTTTCAACAAAGCACAACCTTTAACGCCGCACCCTCCACAGTGTACGGATACCTGACCGACATTACGAAGCACGCAGAATGGTCCTCGCACGGCCTCACTGTGGAGAAGGCTTCGGAAGGGCCCGTCGCCGTCGGCTCCACCTTCAACACCGTCGGCAAGCTCATGGGAACGCACCACGCCGTGGTCATGGTAACCGCGCTGGTTCCCAACGAACGGATCGGGTTCGAGTCGGACGACGATACCGGCCACTTCAGGCATCAGTTCGACATCGCGGCCAGAGACGGCGGCAGCGAAGTGACGAAGAGCGTTGAGCCGCTGCGCACATCCGTCGTGTTCAAGCTGCTTACGCCGCTACTGCCGCTCATTCTGCCGCGCGGCCTCGCGGGCGATTTGAAGAAGATCAAAGAGCGGCTGGATACGTAGAGACTGCCCCCGCAAGGGATTGCAAAGCACACCCCCTGACCAAACATGTGGGTCGAAGCCGATCGCAGGTGGCGTTCACAGAATTCGGCGGGGCGTCTGGGAGCCGCTAACGTTGTAAGCGTCACTCCCGGCCGCGGCCTCTGTCTACGGCGCAACGGCAAGTACGATA
>Ga0209157_1003251_pt1 | contig 12587 bp, 8 predicted proteins | sample GraSoiAngelo_135_FD_185892 | JGI IMG/M metagenome (GOLD analysis project Ga0209157, IMG submission 185892) | Grasslands soil microbial communities from the Angelo Coastal Reserve, California, USA - 14_0929_05_40cm (SPAdes) (version 2) | ecosystem: Environmental > Terrestrial > Soil > Grasslands ... | reverse complement strand
TACGTCGGGCCCGACTGCGACACGAACGCGTGGTCCTGCTTCGCCGCCGGGAAGCCGCTGCCGCCGAACGTCCCCGGCTGGACGAAGGCGATGTTGACCGGCGCGACGGAGGGCGACCAGTTGTAGATGGCGTAGTTCGTCTCGCTCGCGTCGGTGCCGTCCCACAGGTAGTTGCGGCCAGGGACGATCTTCGCGAGACGATCGACGCTCGGGCCGTTCTCCACCTCGTAGTGGAAGCCGTCCGCCTGCCGCCAGTCGCCGCCGAACGGGTTGCGGAACCCCAGCGCGTAGACGTAGTCCTTCGCCGTGATCCCGTCCGCGGCGTCGTAGAACGGATTGTCCGTGGGCGCCGAGCCGTCCAGGTTCAGGCGCAGGATCTTGCCGCGGAACGAGCCGAGGTTCTGCGCCGTCGTGTAGTCGAACCCGTCGCCCATGTGGGCGTAGAGCTTCCCGTCGGGGCCGATCGAGAGGTTCGAGATCTGGTGCGACTGGCTCTGGCTCTCGCCGGCCATGTCGAGGATCGTCGCCGAGTGGCCTGACACCGCCCCGTTCTCGTTGCTGAAGAAGCGCACGATCCTCGGGTAGTGCGGCCCGCCCGCGTACGCCTCGTAGAGCATGCTCGCGAAGACGTCGCCGCTGACGGGATCGACGACGATGCCCGTCAGCCCCTGCTCGCCCGACCCCGGGAAGATGCCGCTCGGCTGGTAGTTGAGCACGCCGCGGATGTAGTCGCTGACCGTGCCGTCGCGGGTGACGACCTTGATGTTCCCGTAGAGCTCCGTGACGTAGAAGAACGGGCTGATCGGCGACGTGCCCGCGTTGGGCCGAAAGGCGATGTTGACCGGCAGCTGGAACCCCGTCGCGACGACGTCGACGGCGAAGCCGGTCTGCCGGAGCGTCCACGCGACGGCTGTTCCGGGCGCGGGCGCCGTCGCGGTCCGGAACTGACGGACGCCCCAGCCGCTCCACTCGGTCGCCGGATCGCCGCTCGAATCCTTGTGGCGGGCGCGCAGGGTGTAATCGGTGTCGTACTGGAGCTCCGTGCGGCCGGCGTAAGAGTTGACGAAGCTGCCGTCGCCGAGGTGCACGTGCACGAGGTTCACGGCATCGCAGGAGTCGACCCAGACGAGCTCGGACGTCGCCGCGATCCTGATCTCGAAGTCGCTGCACACGTGCGTCTGGCCGGCATCGACGTCCGAGAAGAGGCTCGTCTCCATGTGCACGTCCGCCGGGTGCACGATCTGCCCGTCCGTCGAGGGTTCCGTGATGGTCGGCGTCGCCGGCGGCGTGTTCGTCGCCGCACCGCCGGCATCCGCGCCGAGGACGACGACGGCCGCGACGGCCGCGAGCTTCAGCCCTTGACGCAGTTTCCACATCTCCCGACCCCCCGGTTGGCTTGCCGACCGTCGGAGTGTCATTGCGTGCTCCCCGCCGTGTCAACCTTAGTGACGCCCGCAGCCGGCGAAGAGATCGGCGAGCCGCGCGAGGAATCCTCGGGCTCGGGCGGGTGCGGCCCTCAGGCGGTACGCCTGGAAGGTGCCGCTGAAGGCGATAGGGATCGGCAGCGGCGCCGCCGCGATGGTCGCGGTGGAGAAGTTTCCGACGTAGCCGCCGTCCTTCACCCCGAGCGCGCTGTACACGTGAACCTGGCGAATGGTGGGCGTCGCGCTCGGCCGGAACTCCTGGCGCTGGCGCACGACCCAGACCGCATCACGCGTCTTCACGTCCTTCTTCAGCTCATCATCAAGGCCGTCACGTCCGATGATCTCGTTCTCGATGGTAGCCAGGTGAAGGTCGGCGTCCGGCCGCGTGCCCCATGAGGCGGCGATCTCGGCGATATCCTCGGCCGAGGGCCGCCAGGCCTGCTTGCTCTTGTCGGCCTCATCGAGGGCCTTCGTCTGTCCATCAGGTAAACCGAACAGCTGCACCTTCAGCACGAGCTGATCGCGCTCCCGCGTGATCTCCCACAACTCTGCTGCCGTAGCGATCCCCAGCTGGCGGGGCAGCTCGATCGAAGCCACCGTCAGCCAGCGACCTTCCAGGTCTGCTGGTGGCGTGCCGCGTATCGTCGAGTGCTGCTCGGGAGGCCCTTCGGGTGCGGCCGGGGCGTTCTGCTCCTCGGCACGGCCGATCAGCGCCGCCGTCGAAAGGACGAGTGTGAAAAACGCCGTAAAGAGAGCGCGCATGGGCGCGAGTCTGTAGCAGTGGCCCCGCAGACGTTCAAGTCGGCCGCGGTGCCAGCGATCCTCGCCGCGTGCGCCCTTTTGCTGTACGTTCCTACTCGGTGACCGGCGCGGCTTCGAGGCTCGAATGGCGCCGTGAGGTCGGGGGGTGCGTGCGCTTGCGGGGGTACCGACGCCAGCCTCCAGACTCCGACGCCGCAGCGCTCGGGGTCTGCGACAGGGACCTACCATAGGCGATGGGTACCGTCACGCGTCTGGAGGGTCGAGCGCCGGTGCTGGCGCTCGTGGCGGCCACCGCCGCGGCGCTCGCATATGCCTACACTTTCACGTTCAGCCAGTTCGTGCCGTACGACGACGAGGGCTACTTCACGGTGACCGTGCAGCATCTGCTGGACGGCCACCGGCTGTACGACGACGTGCCGGTGCCTTACGGGCCCTTCTTCTATCTGAGCCGTTGGCTGATCCACGGGGCGCTCCGGGTGCCGCTGGTCACCGATGCCGTCCGCTTGATCACCATCGGTCATTGGCTGCTGTGCGCAGCGCTGCTCGCGGCGGTCACGTACAGACTGTCGCACAGACGAGATGGCCGGTTGTGGCTGACCACGATCACCTTCGTGGCCATGGTGCTTCAACTGAGCACCGCGGCCCGAGAGCCAGGCCACCCCCAGGAATTGGCAGCGTTGCTAATCGGCGTTGTGTGTCTGCTCGCGACGTTCGTCGCGCCGGGACAGAGGAGTCTCGCATGCGGGCTTCTCGGCGCCGCGGCCGGCGCATCGCTTCTCGTCAAGATCAACGTCGGCGTGTTCTTCGCCGCCGGGATGGGCGTGGCCCTCGTGTTGCTCGGCCCCACGGGTGGCTGGTGGCGCCTGGTACGGCGGGGATCGATCGTCGTCATCGCCCTGCCGTTCGCGCTGTTGCGGCGGGACGTGGGCCAGCTCTGGGCCGCCGAGTTCTGCGCCGTGACTACGGTCGGAATCGCCTTGGCCTGGATCGTGGCGTACCGAATCGAACTCGACGTGCGCTGTACGCCCCGCGACGTGTTCCTCTATCCGGTCGGGATGCTGTGTGCGACGGTCGTCACCGTGGGCTTCATGATGCTGCGCGGGACCTCGTTGGCGGGACTGTGGAGCGGTGCCGTGCTGCAGCCGGTGCAGTTTCCCTTGCAATTCGGCTGGCCCGTGCGGATCGGCGGCTATGCAGTGCTCTGCGGCGCGATGTCCGCGGCGTTGTTGCTGCTCTACGAGACCGGCGGCGAGCGGACACGCGCGCGGCTGGTATCTCGCGTGCTCCCCCCGTGCAAGCTCGGTGCAGCGGGGTTCGCGATCGGGGAGGCGCTCACCGAGAGGTGGGGCAGAACGCCGGAGACGCTGCTGACCTACGGACCAGCCTTCCTCTGGCTCGCGCTGGTGCCACCGATCGGCGTTCGCTGGTCACCGCGCGAGGCGTTCGGCCGGACGCTCCTCTGCCTGATTGCCGCTCCCCAGGTGCTGATCGCCTACCCTGTTCCCGGCAGCCAGGTTCTCTTCGGGACGATGGTGATCGTGGTCATCGGGGTTCTGCTGCTGTCGGACGTCCTGGTGGCGCTCGTATCGGCCGCCTCGGGTACGTCGCGTCCGTTGCGGCCGTGCTCGCCGCCCTGGGATTCCATGCGAGCGGCAGCGTCGCGGCCTATGCCTACGGCCGACCGCTCGATGTGGACGGCGGCCGCCTCCTGCGGCTCCCGCTCCAGGATACCCTGCTGTACCAGTGGCTGGTGGACAACGTCGAAGCGTCCTCGGACACCTTCGTGTCGCCGATCGGACTGAACAGCCTGTATTCCTGGACGCATCGCAAGCCTGCGGGACCGGTGGTCATCGGCAACAGCTGGAAGGCCATCAGCGCATCACAGCAGCAGGTCATGGTCGGGGCGCATCAGGCCTATCCCAACCTGGTCGTCATCGATCATCCGGGCTTCTTCGAACCCATGCCGCGGGACAGCGCCCCATTTCTCATCTACATCGATCAGCAGTTCCGTCCCGTTGCCCGCTTCGGACCCTACCTGCTGAAGATCCGGAACGACCGCAAGGAGTTCGCGCCGAGCGGTTGCGCCTACCCGGGAAGCGCCGAGGCGGGCGGGTCCGCCGCCCTGGTCCTGCGTCTGGGACTGCCACCCAGGGCAATCGCCGGACGGGTCGCATCAGTCACCGTCGTGGATCTGTACCGAGACGGGCTGATCGCTGACACCGCTTCCGGCGACGCGCGCCTCCAGGCCTCGCTGCACAATGGCGCTGGGCAGACGCTGCTGGCCCGCGGTGCCGCGGCGGTCGACATGGACGTCCTCCGCCGGCAGGAGGGGCTGGTGCTGACGTTCCCGAATCCTCCCGCGGGCGGCCTCGGGGCGCTCCCCGCGGTCTGCCTGATGGACGGAGACCGGCGCCGCCTGCTGACCCTGCCCGTCGTTCCGGCGATCGCTCTCGGCGCGCGGTGATGCCGGAGACCACTTCGGGCGCTGCGCGATCGCCTCGTCCCGCACAGGCGATCGAGCCGCGTCCGACACTCGCCATCAGGTGGCTGCCGACGCTCCCGCCCGGCTACCTTTCGGTGGTGGCTCCATGATTTCCGCCATGGCCACTCTGACTGCAGCCGTGCTCCTCGGGTTCATCCTGCCAGGCTACCTGGCCTCGATTCTCCTCGGCAGCCGCGCACGTTTCGGCTCGGCGTTCATCATCTCGATGCTCGTCCTCTTCTACGGCGTGCTCGGCTGCGACGCCGCGGGGTTGCCCATCACGTTCCCAACGGTCTGCGTCTACGAGGGCGTCGTCACGGCGACGCTCGCGTGGGGCGTTCACCGCAGGATCGGCTGGCGCGCCGTCCGCGAGAGCATCTGGCCGCGCTCTCGCAAAACCGAGGGGGGCACGGCCGAGAAGCGCGTGCTGCTCGGCTGCACGGTGGCTGCGGGCGTCATGATGTTCCTGCGCTACCTCGTCCAACCACTCTCGGGAGCCGACACGCCCTTTCGTTGGGACTTGCTTGCGACGCAGATACTCGCTCACGGCCGGATGGACTTCTATCCGCCGCTGCGGCCGGAGGACTACCGCATCTACTTCTTCCCCGACGCCATCCCGCCCACGGTCTCGATCGCGTACTGGTGGCTCTACGCGGCCGCCGGTCGGCACGAGCCGCGGCTCACGGTCATTGCCATCGTGCTGCAGTACGCCTGTGTGATCGCGCTCACATTTCGGGCCGCGACGCGCCTGCACTCGCCGCGTGCGGGGTTTCTCGCGGCAGCCATCCTGGCTTCATCGCCCCTCTTCTATCGTGCTCTGTTCATCGGCCAGGAGACGGGTCTCACCGCCCTGTCGATGGCAGGCATGCTGTTCTTCCTGATCTCCAGCGACGGACCCCGCGACGTTCAGTCGATGGTCCTGGCGGGGTTGTGCGGGTCCCTTGGCGCTCTGTCTCGAGAGTACGGCTGGATGTGGATTGCCATCGGAGCGGTGGTGCTGGCGTGGCAGCGCCAGGGGTGGGCGGCGATCGCCGTGTTTGCGGCGACGGCGGCGGCCGTCGCGGCGCCGTGGTACGTCCGCACCTGGGTGCTCACGGGCGATCCATTCTACCCGCTCGCCCCGGGCCGGTTGTTCCGGATTGCCACGCCCGTCTACTCCAGCTTCCTCGAGATGCGCCACGAGCTGCTCGGCCTCGGCGCCCTGTCCGCCGAGAACTGGGGGCAGCTGACGCGCTTCCTGCTCCTGATGGCGCCGCTGCCGCTGGTTCTGGGCCCGATCGTGGGCGCGTGCGCGCCGCGGCGCTGGGGATTCCTGACGCTCGGCGCGCTGCTCCTAGTCGCGGTGTGGCTCCAATCGGTCCCGTACACGGAAGGGGGCTTCCTCTACTCGACGCGCGTACTGAGCGCCGCGCTCGTCCTCCTGTCGCCGCTCACGGCGTTCGGTCTGGCGGCGATGTCGACGCGGCCGAGGGTCGGCTGGCTCGTCACGGCCGCCGTCGTGCTCTGCTCCGCATGGATGCTGGTGAACGCCCTCACCTTCCCCGTGGAACTCGACACGATCCCCCTCGCCGGCCTGCCGCGAATCGCCCTGCACCGGCAGGTGTTCGCCTACCTCGAAACGCGGTTGCCGGGGATCCTCGGCCGGGTGCTTCCCGCGGGCAGCCGCATCCTCGGCGACGACGCCTACGCCCATGCGGCCCTCCAGGGGTCGCCCTATGAGCTGGTCCCCACTTGGAGTCCCGAGGTGGCGTTCCTCTTCGACCCGGCGACCGAGCCGCGGGAAGCCCGGCGGGCGCTCCTCAAACGGGGCATCGCCGCCGCGTTCTTCGGCCCGCAGACCGCCATGAGCTACTTCTACTCGAAGTACCGGTATTTCGCGGAAGACTCGCGCGGCTGGGCCCTCCTCGCTCGCTCGCCGGAGACGGGCTACTTGCTGTTTGCGCTGCCGGACCCGGGCGGGGCCGAGCGACCGTAACCCGATGGCGCCGGGCGGAGGGTCGAGCCCCCGACCCTGGGCGGCCGAGCCGATTGTGCCCGTTCGGGCCGCCGCGGTAGACTTCGCTGCGTGTCCGGACCCCAGGGGCCAATTGCGGTGCTCGTGATCCGGGACGGATCGGCCGGATCGGCCGCGCTCGCCGCGAGCCCCCCGACGCCAGTGCCCGGGGCACCGTGACGTGCCTTGAATGCCGGCCGCCGGGACTGCCCGCCGACGATAGCGACGCACCGCGATGAAGCGCGTCGTCATCACCGGGAGCAGCGGGCTCGTCGGCTCCGAAGCGGTGACCTTCTTCGATGCGCGAGGGTGGGAGGTCCATGGGGTGGACAACAACATGCGCCGCGTGTTCTTCGGTCCCGACGGCGACACGGCGTGGAATCTCGCCCGGCTGCGGGAGCACACTCGGCGCTTCACCCATCACGATCTCGACATCCGCGATCGCCAGGCCATGTACGCGCTGGTGGACGCCACCCGGCCCGCTCTTCTCGTCCACTGCGCCGCACAGCCCTCGCACGAGCTCGCCAGGGATCGCCCCTTCGAGGACTTCGACGTGAACGCCGTCGGCACGCTGAACCTGCTGGAGGCCGTGCGCCGTTTCTGTCCCGAGACATCGTTCATCTTCATGAGTACCAACAAGGTCTATGGCGACGCCCCCAACGAGCGCCCGCTGGTGGAGAAAGGGACGCGCTGGGACTACGCCGACCCGACCGACGCCGAGGGCATCAATGAGGACTGCCGGGTGGATGCGACCCTGCACAGCCTGTTCGGCGCGTCCAAGCTGGCCGCCGACGTGATGGTCCAGGAGTACGGCCGGTCCTTCGGCATTCCGACCGTGTGCTTCCGCGCCGGATGCCTGACCGGTCCGTATCACGCGGCGGCGGAGCTGCACGGCTTCCTCGCCTATCTGGCGCGCTCGATGCGTGAGGGGCGCGCCTACCGGATCTACGGCTACAAGGGGAAGCAGGTGCGGGACAATCTGCACGCATGGGACGTCTGCACGGCAATCCAGGCGTTCTACGAGAATCCCAGGACGGCCGCGGTCTACAACCTGGGCGGCGGCCGCGCCAACGGCGTGTCGGTGCTCGAGGCCATCGCCCGCTACGAGGACATCATGGGGCGCACGCTCGTGGTCGAGTACGTGGATCAGAACCGGGCGGGTGACCACATCTGCTACATCAGCGATCTCCGTCGGCTCCGCGCCGACTATCCGCAGTGGACCGTCACCCGGTCGCTCGACACCATTCTGCTCGAGCTCGCCGGGCATCGAAGGGACGCTCCCCGATGAGGCTCTCGGTCATCATCCCGGCGCGCAACGAGGCGGACAACATCGGGCCCACGGTGGACGCCATCCGCGTGCGTTTGACTCGCGACGGGATCGCCCACGAGATCGTGGTGGTCGACGACGGCAGCTCCGACGGCACCGCGGAGGAGGTCCGGGCACGCGCGGCCACCGACGCGAGCATCCGGCTGGTCGAGAACCCTGGTCCCCACGGGTTCGGGTACGCGGTACGCCGTGGGATGGACGTCTTCGACGGCGACGCAGTAGCGATCATGATGGCCGACGGATCGGACAGCCCCGATGATCTCGTGCGCTACTTCTACGTCCTGCGCGACCGCGCCGAGTGCGCCTTTGGATCGCGGTTCATTTCCGGCGGTCGCGTGGAGAACTACCCGCGACTGAAGCTCGTCATCAACCGCCTCGCCAATACCTTCATCCGGTTGCTGTTCGGATTCCGCTACAACGACGTGACGAATGCCTTCAAGGCCTACCGGGCCAACGTCATCCAGGGCTGTCGTCCGCTGCTCGCCTCGCACTTCAATCTCACCGTCGAGCTGCCCCTGAAGGCGATCGTCCGGGGCTACTCGTATGAGGCCATCCCAATCAGCTGGCGCAAGCGGAAGTACGGCGTGTCGAGCCTGATGCTCCAGGAGATGGGCAGCCGTTACCTCTTCATCGTGCTGTACGTGTGGTTGGAGAAGCTCCTCAGCCGGGGCGACTATCGCCGGGCGGAAGGCGAGTCCTGCCGGCCGTTCGTCGGAGCGGCCTCTCGCCGGTAAGCTGGTCTATCCCGCGGACCTGGTGATCTTCTATCCGCACGTTCCGCTGAGCGCCTGACGGGTCGCGGGTGGCGGCCTGGGGCGAGGAGGGGGCTGCGCCACGCGCTCCGAGGTTGCGCTCGTGCGACAAGGGACGTACAGGAAGACCATCGAGTGCCTTCGTGACGCCATGGGCGCGCATGCGGACCACGGCGACGCTCACTTCGGCTGCGGCCCGGCGCTCGCGAGTCGCGGTGAGTTCGAGGACGCGGTCGCCCACCATCGAAGAGCGGCGCGGCTCGAGCTTCGTCCTGACCGCCCGAACGTGCGAACCGATCTCGAAGCAACGGGGGCGGCGCTCGGCGAGTGATGCGCGCTTCACGACGCGAGGTCTTGAAGTTCGGCGTCGCGGCGCTCCTTGGCGCGGGCCTCGCGGGCGCGTGCCGCCGCAGGCTCGATCGACCTCACGTTCTCCTCATGACGCTCGACACGACGCGTGCCGATCGCCTGGGCTGCTACGGCTACTCGGGCGCGACGAGTCCGAGCATCGACATGCTCGCCTCCGAGTCGGTCCTCTTCACGCACGCGATTGCACCCTCGAGCTGGACACTCCCTTCCCATGCCTCTCTCTTCACGGGGAAGTTTCCCCAGAGCCACGGCGCCGGGTACGACGCCGAGGGGTCCTTACGCATCACCGACGCTATCGCAGGGCCCGCCGAGTGGACGCAGTACCGGGTGCGCGGCCTGGCCGAGAAGGAAGCAACGCTCGCTGCGCTCTTGAAAGGCGCCGGCTACCGCACGGGCGCCGTCGTGGGCGGCCCGTGGATGAAGAGGATATTCGGGCTGGCAGGGGGCTTCGACTACTTTGACGACGACGGGATCGACAGCGTGAAAGGGCGTCGCGCGGAAGCCGTCACGACGAGGGCGGTGGGCTTCGTCGAGCGCGCGCGAGAGGAACCATTCCTCTTGTTCCTGAACTACTTTGATCCGCACGCGCCTTACGCTCCGCCCCAACCCTTCGTGCGGCCCGGCGACCAGGTCCATGCGCTCTACGAGGGTGAGATTCGCTACATGGACCATCACATCGGACGGTTTTTCGAGAGGCTCAAAGCGCTCGATCTCTACGACCGCACGTTCATCGTCGTGACCGCGGACCACGGCGAGCTTCTTGGCGAGCACGGGAAGCTCGGGCACGGCGATGATCTCTATCAGGAAGAGCTTCACGTGCCGTTTCTTCTCAAGTATCCCTACGGAGAGACGTCCGCGCGCACGACCGACGCTTGGGTCCAGCTCGTCGACGTCTTGCCCTTGATCCTCGAGCGCTTGGGTCTCGGGAAGCCGCCCTCGGTCCAGGGAGGTGTTCCGCCTCGCATCGGCCACCCCGTGTTCGCCGAGGTGAGCCCGCTTCCGTTCTTCAGCGGAGGAGGCAACTGGCGCGCGCTCTTCCACTTCGACTACAAGTACGTTTGGAACAGCAAGGGGAATCATCTGCTGTTCAACTTGAAGGACGATCCGGCCGAGCGCGAGAACCTCCTAACCCGGGAGCCGGAGCGCGCCCGCTCGATGGACGCGGCGCTGGCCCGCTACGCGAACGCGTTGCCGCGGGAGGAAGACGGAGGTCCGCCGCGCGCCATCGACGAGGAGACGCTCCGCACGCTCAGGAGCCTCGGGTATGTCAGATAAGAAGGTCCCTAGCGGATGTACGGGGGCACCAACCGCGGCGTAGCGGATTCGGCCAGAAGCGCTGCCCCGCGGCCTCTGCTTACTGGCCCTGCACGACCTACCTCATCTACATCCTCGGCCATCTTGTCGGTGCTGGGGGACTGGGTTTGAATGCCGGCGCCATATGACTTCTTCCCGCCGTCGCCACGTGCGCGTGACCTGGGGGCTCGGGGTGACCGTCGCCGTTGTGACTCTCGCGGCCGCGGCGTGGATCGCCATGGTGGCCCGCCGTCCGACGACGCCGCGGCTCTTCGTTCTGGTTTCGATCGACACGCTGCGGCCCGACCACCTCGGCTGCTACGGCTATCCGCGGCCGACCTCGCCGCATCTTGATGCGCTTGCCGCCGAGAGCGTCGTCTTCGACGACGTCACCTCACCGGCGCCCTGGACGCTGCCGGCGCATGCCTCCCTTCTCACGGGCCTTTATCCTTCACATCACACTCTGAAGACGCCCGAGCGCATGCTCCCCGCGTCGGTCGCCACGCTGGCCAACCTCTTCGCCAGCGCAGGCTTCGTGACGGCGGCGGTCGTGAACTCCCTGTACCTCTCCCCGCGCTCCGGTCTCGAGCGCGGGTTCAACCACTACTTGTACGTCGAGGAGAGGGCAGACCAGCGGGAGCCGTCGACCCGCATCACCGACCAGGCGATCGCCTGGTTGCGGGAATACGGCGGCGGCCCGCTCTTCCTCTTCGTGCACTACTACGACGTCCACGGCGACTACAGCTCGCTTCCGCAGTATGAGGCGCTGTTCGTGCGCGCCTACACGGGCCGCGCCGACGGCAGCACCGCCCAGTTGCTGGCAGCACGGCGGGGAGACATCGTCCTCGATGCGCGCGATGCCGCGCACCTCGTCGATCTCTACGATGCGGGCGTGCGGCAGATCGACGACGAGCTCGAGCGCTTGTGGTCGTTCATGCGCACGAGCGGCCTCCTCGGCCGGGCCGTGGTCGTGGTGACGTCGGACCACGGAGAGGAGTTCCTCGAGCACGGCGGTGTCCTTCACGGCCGGACGCAGTTCCAGGAAGTCGTGCGGGTGCCGCTCCTCATCCGCGGACCGGGCATCCCCGCGGGCCGGCGAGTCGCGGAACCGGTCTCGCTCGTCGACCTGGCCCCCACGCTGATCCCGTTGGCAGGGGCGAAGGCCGCGCGCCGGCTCGATGGCACCGACCTCCGGCCGCTCATGGGATCGGCCCAGGGCACGGCCGTCGCTGCCCCCGGCGAGCGGAATCTCTTCGGGGAGGCCGATCACAACAACGAGCAGGACGACATCACCCGCATGGTGCGCAGCGGCCGATACAAGCTCCATTACAACCGACTGACCCGGGCGTCGCAGGTCTTCGACCTCTCCATCGACCCGGGCGAACGCACCGACCTGGTGGCCGCGCGGCCGGAGCTGACCCGGGGCCTGCTGCAAACGCTCGAAGCCTTCAAGGCGAGCGCGGTCGAAGGCACGTGGCGCGGCGAGCCGTCGCCCGAAGAGATCGAGAAGCTACGCAGCCTGGGGTACGTGAAGTGAGCTTGCAACCGAGCCGAAACGACGTGCCGGGAGCTCGCGCGCTGGCGCTCGCCGCCGCGCTCGTGCTCGTCACGCTCGTCGTCTACTGGCCCGTCGTCGGATCCGACTTCGTGAACCTCGACGACGACCGCTACGTGACGGCCAACCCCCACGTGCAGCGCGGCCTGTCGCTCGCGGGCCTTCGCTGGGCGCTGTCGAGCGGCGAGGCGAGCCTCTGGCTTCCCCTCACCTGGCTCTCGCACATGGCCGACTGTCAGCTCTACGGGCTCGCGCCCGCCGGGCATCACGTGACGAATCTGCTGCTCCATGCGGCGAACGCGGCCCTCCTGCTGGCCGTCCTCGTGCGGGTGACCGGGAGCCTGTGGTCGAGCGCCGCGGTGGCGGCGCTGTTCGCGTTGCACCCCCTGCGCGTGGAGTCGGTGGCCTGGGTCGCCGAGCGCAAGGACGTGCTCAGCGCGTTCTTCTGGCTGCTGACCCTGTTCGCCTACGCCCACTACGTCGAGCGGCCGGGGGCGTCGCGCCTCGGCCTCGTCGCTCTCTGCTTCGCGGCGGGGCTCATGGCGAAGCCGATGCTCGTCACGCTGCCCTTCGTCCTGCTGCTCCTCGACTACTGGCCGCTCGGGCGTCTCGCGCGCGCGAGGCTCCCGG
>Ga0209157_1003250_pt1 | contig 12590 bp, 9 predicted proteins | sample GraSoiAngelo_135_FD_185892 | JGI IMG/M metagenome (GOLD analysis project Ga0209157, IMG submission 185892) | Grasslands soil microbial communities from the Angelo Coastal Reserve, California, USA - 14_0929_05_40cm (SPAdes) (version 2) | ecosystem: Environmental > Terrestrial > Soil > Grasslands ... | reverse complement strand
GGTCCTTTCCGTATCAGGCTCTCGTGATCGCAACCCGAGCTAACTTGAACGCCGGCACGCCCGTCGTGGGATCGACGACGCACTCGGCCAAATCTTTAATGGGCGGCTCGTTGAAATGCTCGGGGAAGAAGCACGTCCCCCGTGCGAGATCGTGATTCGGCTCGGTCCGCAGCTCGAGCGCACCATTCGCCGAGGTCACGCGCACCACGTCCTGGGGACCGATCTGCAACTGCGCGAGGTCCCCCGGGTTCATCTGCAGGCGGCCCTTGCTGGGATAGAGCTGGACCAGACCAGACGCGCGCGTGGACAGCTTGCCCGAATGGTAGAGTACCTGGCCGATCGTGAGGGTGAACGGCCTTGCCCCATCGGCCTCCGCACCGGCGGCATAGCGCGCCGCGACCTCGCGGACATAGCCGTTGCGCAGGTAGCCTTCCGGCTGGGCCGTGACGGGCCTGGGTTCGCCGAGATTGTAGTACCCTGGCAGCAGCTTCATGATCTCCCGCTGCACGTCCTGGGCCGCTTCGTACTCCATCGGATAGCCCAACCCCGTGCCGAGCGCCGCGAAGATCTCCCAGTCCGGGCGTGCCTCTTCGTACGGCTCCAGCGCGGGACGGACCCGGTTCACCTTCCCTTCCAGGTTCGTGAAGGTGCCGTCCTTCTCGGCGAAAGTGGTCGCCGGCAGCACGACGTGCGCGAGCCGCCCGGTCTCGGTCAGGAAGGGGTCCTGGCAGACCAGCAGCTCGACCTTCTCCAACGCCTCCCGGACGCCGGTCGAAGCCGGCAAGGTCGCAAGCGGATTCTCGCCCACCAGGTACAGCGCCTTGATCCCTCCCTCGCGGCAGCGCTTCAAAATCTCCATCAACGTTGCGCTCGGATCAGGCGGCGGCAGCGAGCAGCACCACGCGGTCGCGAACTTGGCACGGCCGTCCTCGTCGCCATAGAGCGCCTGCCCCGGCAAGAGCTCCGACGCCACCCCCATGTCCACCGCCCCCTGCTCGTTGGCCTCTTCCGGGAGCGCATTCACGCCGCAGCCAGGCCGCGTGAGCTTGCCGGTGACCCAGGCGAGGTCCACGAGGTTTAGGACGCTCGCATAACCCTCGACCTGCCGCGTCACGCCTTCGGCGCACAGGATCACGGCCTTCGGCGCCTCGGCGTAGAGTCGGACCGCCTCGATCACCACCTCCCGGGACGTCCCGGTCCTGGCCGTGAGGACCTCCCACGACAAGCCGGCCACCGCGGCTTTCAACGCGGCAAAAGCCTCCGGGGCGGCGGTCGTGGCGGCCTCGTCCACCAGATCCTCCTCGACCGCGGCCTTGACCAGCGCCTGGATGAACCACCGCTCGCTCCCCGCCGCGATCGGCAACGGGTGGGAGGCCAGCTTCGCGATGTTGGTCAGCCGCGAGGTGGCGACGATCACCTGTGCGCCATACACGCGGATCGCCTCTTTCACCCGCAGGCTGGCGATCGGATTCGTCTCGGTGATGTCGGTCCCGATGAGCAGGAGCACGTTGGCCTTCGTGATCTGTTCATAGCCGTTCATCATCCGGCCGACGCCGGCGGCGTGCTGGAGGGCCCGCGTGAAGTTCAGATGGCCGTAGCGGGCGCTGCTGTCCACCTGATTGGTGCCGATCGCCGCGCGCATCAGCTTCTGGAACAGGTAGAGTTCCTCGTTCGTGCAGCGGGCGGTGATGAGTCCCGCGATCGCGTTGGGGCCGTGCTGGGCCTTGAGGGCCTTCAGCCGCCCGACCACCGTGTCCATGACTTCAAACCACGAGCGCGGCGCGAACCCTTCTTCCGTGCGGACCAACGGGGCGCCCAGCCGTTCCTTGCTGTCGATATACTGGAACCCGAACCGCCCGCGCACGCACAGGCCCCCGTGGCCCTCGGCGGTCTCCGCGCGATCGCCCCACTTGTTCTTCCAGGAGAGCGGCGACGTCACCCGCTGGACGCCCTTCCCGCTGGTCTCGATGAACATCTGGCAGCCGTCGGCGCAGTAGGCGCACGTGCTCGTCGTCTTCTTCAACTGCCACGGCTTGTAGACGTACTTGGAATACTTGTTCGTGATGGCGCCCACAGGGCAGACCGCCAGGCAGTCCCCGCAGAACTCGCAGACGAGGCCCTCGTCCCCCTTCGCCACCACGTGGGTGGTGCCTTCTTTCTTGAAGAACTGCAGGGCGTCCACCATCTGCACGTCCTTGCAGATGTTGATGCATTCCCCGCACAGGATGCAGCGGTTCATGTTGAAGTCGAGCACGAGGCTGCGCCGGTCCTCCGGAAGGCCCTTGGGCTTGGCGTTGACGAGGTTCGTGACGCCGTGCTGGAAGGCCATGTCCTGCAACTCGCAGTGGCCGTCTGCGTCGCAGACCGGGCAGTCCAGGGGGTGGATCGTGAGGTGCTTCTCCACTGCCTTCTTGCGGGCCAGAAAGAGATCCTCTCCCTCGCACCGCACCACCATGCCCGCCTCGGCCTTGGCCGTGCAGGACCGCACCGGGGCCTTCTTGCCCTCCACCATCACGAGGCACATCCCGCAGGAGCCGAAGGGGTCGAAGGTGTAGTGATAGCACATCGCCGGGATGATCTTGCCGGTCTGGGAGATCACGTCGTAGAGCGAGACCCCCTGCTTCGCCTCGACCTGCTGGCCGTCGACGGTCAGCTGGATGGCCGGGGCCTCGACGTCCGGTGATGTCACTGGTTTCAACGCCATGCCATTACCTATCGCACTCGCCCATGACAATGTCGTACGTGCCGAAGATCGTCACGATGTCGGCGATCATGTAACCGCGGGCCATATAGTCGAACGCGCCCATATGAATGAAGGACGGGGCGCGAATCTTCAGGCGGTAGGGCTTCCCTCCTCCGTCGCTGACGATGTAGAACCCCAGCTCGCCCTTGGCGGCCTCGGTCCCGCAGTAGATCTCCCCCTTCGGGGCCTCAAAACCCTGGGAGAACAGCTTGAACTGCTGGATCATGCTGGCCAGGTCATTGAAGACCTTGTCCTTGGGGGGCAACGTCACGCTCGGCATGTCGGCCATGACCGGCCCGTCGGGAATCTTCTCCAGGAGCTGCTTGACCATGTTCCGGCTCTGCCGCATCTCCTCGACGCGGACCCAGTACCGGTCGTATGTGTCGCCGTTCTTGCCGACCGGCACGCTCCACTGGCACTCGCCGTACGCGGCGTAGGGCTCGAACTTGCGCAGGTCATAGTCCACGCTGGACCCGCGCAGCGTCGGCCCGCTCAATCCGAAGTTGATGGCATCCTCGGCCGAGATCACCGCCACGCCCTTGGTGCGGGAGAGCCAGATCCGGTTGGTGTCCAAGAAGGTGATGTACTCATCCAGCTTCGGCGGGAAGTAGTCGCAGAACTGGCGCAGCTTTTCGACCAGGTCCGGCGTGAAGTCCCGCTCGACACCGCCGATCCGGTACCAGCTCGTGGTCAGCCGCGCCCCGCAGAGCTCGTCGAAGAAGTCCAGGAGGATCTCCCGGTCGCGGAAGGTGTAGAAGAACACCGTCATCGCGCCGATGTCCAGCGCCTGCGTGCCAAGCCAGAACAGGTGCCCGATGATCCGCTGCACCTCGGCCACGATCGTGCGCAGGTACTCCGCGCGCGGCGGCACTTTTAAATCCAGCAGCTTCTCGACGGCCCGGCAGTAAGCGAAGTTGTTGTACATCGCGCAGACGTAGTCCAGGCGGTCCGTGTGGGGGATGAACTGGTGGTAGGTGCCGTCCTCCGCCAGCTTCTCCACGCCCCGGTGCAGGAACCCCATGACCGGCGTCGCCTTGACGATCCGCTCGCCCTCCAGAGACAGCACAATCTTCAGCACGCCGTGCGTGCTGGGGTGCTGAGGCCCCATGTTGAGCATCATCTCCTCGGTGCGAAGCGTCGGCAGCGTGGGATTCGCCGGATGCTCCCGGTCCACCTTATAGACGGTGGTGCGCTGGTCTTCCAATGGCTGTGGCATGAGTCCTTATCCGGTCTTCTCTCCGATGAAGGTGAACGTGTCGCGCCACCCCTTGCCGCGCACGGGGAAATCCTTCCGCAAGGGATAGCCTTCCGGGAAATCATCCGGGAGCAGGACCCGCACGAGGTTCGGATGGTTCCGGAACCGGATCCCCATCATGTCGTACACTTCGCGCTCCATGAAATCAGCCCCCTTCCAGATGTCAGTCATCGAGTCCACCACGCAATCGTCTTCCGGCACTCGTGTCTTCACTCGGATCCGCCGCTTGCCCCGGATCGAGTAGAACTCGTAGACGACCTCGAACCGCTCGGGGTGGTCTGGCCAGTCCACGGAGCTCACGTGCACGATGTAGTCGTAGTCCAGTCCGGGGTCGTCGTGCAGATACCGGCAGACCGCGTGCAGGCGCTCCCGCTTTACATGGATGGTCAGGTCGCCCCGCCACTCGACGGCGTTCTGGACGGCTTCGGGAAAGGCCTGTTGGATCTTCTGAGCGTCGGGGTGCATCGGTCAGGCCTTCACCGCTTCCGGCGGCTTCTTGGAGAACACGCCCCGCTGCATGATCTGCTCCTGCAGCTTGAGGATGCCGTCGAACAGGGCCTCGGGCGTGGGCGGGCAGCCCGGCACATACATATCGACGGGGATGAACCGATCGACCCCCTGCACGACGCTGTAGCTGTCGTAGATGTTGCCGGAGGTCGCGCACGACCCCATCGCGATCACGTAGCGCGGCTCCGGCATCTGATCGTAGATCTTCCGGATCACCGGCGCCATCCGCACGCACACCGTGCCGGCCACGATCATGAGGTCGGACTGCCGCGGCGACGCGCGAAAGACGCCGGCGCCGTACCGGTCAATGTCGTAGCGCGAGGAGACTGCGGCGATCATCTCGATGGCGCAGCAGGCCAGGCCGAAGGTCATCGGCCAGAGCGATCCTTTGCGGGCCCAGTTGACGGCCTTCTCCAGCGTGGTCAGGATGATCCCCGGATCCCCGTCCTTCTGGTGGCCGCGCGCCACCTGGATGAGATTCAGCGCCGGTTCGTTCTTCTCCGTCAGTCCCATTCCAGCGCCCCCTTCTTCCAGGCATAGACATAGCCGACGACGAACAGCGCGATGAAGATCAACATCTCCACCATGCCGATCACGCCGATCCGGTCCAACGCGATGGCCCACGGGTACAGAAACACGATTTCAATGTCGAAGATCACGAACAGCATCGCGATGATGTAGTAGCGGACCGGAAACGGCATCCGCGCATCGGAAAAGGGTTCGCTCCCGCACTCGTACGGGCTGAGCTTTTCCGGGTCAGGCAGTTTCGGCTGGACGAAGTGACTGAGGATCAGCGTGCCTGCCCCGAACGCAAACGCTACTCCGATGAACAGCAGGATCGGAAAATAATTCGAAAGATAGGACAAAAGATGCGCTGGACCGTCCACTCTTTGGCCTCCCTAACACAAAGACTTACCATGGAAAAAACAGTCTAACATCGCGTTTTCAAACAAAGCAAGCAACCAAAAGGCCTATGGATTGCGCTCAGGATGGGCCTTACGGCTTTTCAGACACTGCCCGGCGGGCCATTTTCTCCGGCGGGGTACGAAGATCCCCAGGCGGCTGGCCTGAACCCGCATCCCATTGCTCCGCCAGTGGTTCAGTCGTCTTTGTCCTTCGATGGATCTGCGTGCGAACCCGCTTGGGGATGGTCTTGCCGCAGTCAGGCGGGTCCGGCTGGTTGGTCAATGTCCTTTGATCAAGCTTGGCCATTGTCGATTCTGCCCTTACAGGGTCTGTAGGGGCACGGCGCGCCGTGCCCCTACAAAATTCATAAAGGCTTTCCCGATCTGTCTCCTGGAGCCGGAGGCATGGGCACCGGCCCGCGGGGTCCCTCACCCGGCGCCATCGGGTCGTAGAGCCGTTCGTTCCCGTTGACGCCATCTTCTTCCACGTCAATCCACATCTCGCCCTTGCCCGGTTCGAACTCCCCGTTGCCGTCAAGGTCCACCCAGTAAAAGAGCGGATGGGCAAATGTGATCGCCACCTCATACCCATATTGATTGACCAACACCTTGTAGGTACGGCGCGCCGTCATGAAATCCGGCCTGCTCTCCTGGCTCGCCAGCTTGAAGACGCGGAAGAACATGTTGTTCCGCCAGTCGTAGTAGGCGTCCACTTCACGGCGGTCGAATTCATCGGGCTCCACGGGCAAGGCGTGCACCGCAGGCGTTACACCGGCCCCTCGCGGCTCTGTTGACTCGAGCATCGCAGGGATGACACAGAGGAAGATCGTCACGCCAATCATGGCGAACACGCGCTGCATGCCCATACGGTAGCACCATCATAACCCCTCGTCAATCAAGAGTTTTATCTTGACTTCTGGTCGATATCTGCTATGCTCCCCTTAGTGTGAACTTGGAGGCTGGCATGGGAAAACCACGACAGAAGCGGATATGGGTTCAGGTCTTGGTCGTCGTATGGGGGCTGAGTCTTCCGGCAGGAGCCGTGACTCCAGCCATTGCTGAAGACGCTCCTGCACCGCCAACTCTGAACTTGGCAGGCGAGCCATCCATCGCCTTTCAGGGTGGGTACATCAAGTCCTCCGAGCCGGTCTCCGGCGTGGTGGTTGGCGCGCGCTACTTCAAACAGCTCTTCGGGTTGGGCGATGTCCTCTACATCCGGGTGCTGCCGGCCGCGAACGTGAGGGTCGGCGACCGGCTCACTCTCTATCGCCCCTCGAGGCAAGTCTACCACCCGTTCACGCAGGCTCGGTTGGGACATCTCATGGTCATCCTGGGCATTCTCCAGGTCACGACCGAAACCAAGGACAACGTCGTCTCGACTCGCATCGAACGGGCCTTCGACTCGATCTCACCCGGCGATTTTGTGATGCCGTTCCAGCCTCCCCCAGAGGTGCCGGCCCACCAGACGACCAGCGGACCCGTCACCGGAGTGATCGTGGACTTCAAGCAGGCGCGCCAGGTCACCGCGCAGTCGGAAATCATTTACATCGATCGGGGTGAGACGGACGGCGTCGCGCTGGGAGACCGCTTCAGCGTAATCCGTCCAGGCCGCCGGCTCTCCTTCACAACCAGGAACCCGGACGTGGTGCTCGCCGAGATCAAAGTCATCGGGCTGCAGCCGCGGACCGCGACCGCCTACGTGTTGAAGAGCACAGACGCCATCCATCGGGGAGACATCGTGAGCCGCATGGCGCCGCCGCCATCCAAGGAGGAGGCGAAAGCCGAGGAGGCGGCGAAAGCGGCGGGCGCACCCATGGTTGGCGCCCAGCCTACACCGCCTGAGGCCATCGCCAAGGTGACGCCGCCTGAAGCGCCGGCACCGGCCCAGCCCCTACCGCAGGAACTCGAGAACGTCTACTTCGACTTCGACAAGTGGGCGCTATCGGATCAGACCAAGAAGACTCTCACGGCGCACGCCGAATTTCTCAAGCAGAACGCACAGGCCGCGATTACCATCGAGGGATACGCCGACGAGCGAGGAAGCCTGGAATATAACCGGGTCTTAGGGGAAAAGCGGGCCCTGGAAGTCCGCCGTTTCCTCACGGAATTGGGGGTCAGCAATCCCGTCACGGTCATGAGCTATGGAAAGACCAAGCCGATCTGCACCGAGGCGGATGAGGCGTGCTACGCGAAGAACCGCCGCGTCCATCTCGTGATCTCTGGCAGCTGATTTGCATTTTGCTCACCCCTCGCTTTAGGATGGGGCGTCGCATGTTCCTGCGAACGGCCATCGCCATCATCTGTGCCCTCTCCCTCACAGTGACGGGCACGCTGGCCGGAGAACAATTCGCCGGCGAGGTCCTGAAAGTGGACACGGCGGCGAACAAGCTGACCGTCAAGAAGCCGGACGGGAACCGGTTCACCTTCGTCGTGAACGCCAAGACGGCCTTCGCGGGAAGCCGCAAGTCCCTGAGCGACCTGGCCAAGGGAGACCAGGTGACCGTCGAGTTTCAGACCGGCGGCGGCCAGTACACCGCTTTAAAGGTGACCGCTCAGTAACACGCATGCCTTGGCCGCCGACGCCCCGCTGTACCTTCAGGTAGCCGTCCCCCGCCGTCTCTATCGCGTCTTCACGTACGCCATCCCGTCCGGCGATCCTGGTCCATGGACACCCGGCATGCGCGTCCGAGTCCCGTTCGGCCGGAGCACGCTGACCGGCTACATCGTGGCGGTCACGCCCCACGCCGACATCGGCGGGAAGCCTGCGCGGATCCGAGAAGTCCTCGCACGGGTGGACGAGGAACCCATCGTCCCGACCGACCTCCTTGCGCTGGCCGAATGGGTTTCGGAGCGGTACCTGGCGCCGTTGGGACAGTGCCTGCGTCTCGCGTTCCACGGCTCACCGGACAGGACGAGCTCCACGCCGCGCATGAAACGAACAGATGCAATCCCTCCGGGCGCGACTGTTGCAGCCTCCGATCAGTCCACGTTTAACGTCACTCGCTCAACGTGTAACGAAGTGCTGGCTCCGCTCCGCGCGAAAGTCCTGGACGCCCTTGCCCACCATCGCCAGGAACGCATCTTCCTGCCCGCGGCCACCTACGAACTGGGGGACCTCTACGGCAACGCCGTCGAGACGACGCTGGAGCAGGGACGGACCGCACTCGTGCTGCTCCCTGAAGTCGCACGAGTGGAGGCGAGCCAAGGCGTGTTCCTGTCTCGTTGGGGAAGCCGATGCCAGGTGTATCACGGCGGCCTTCCTCCCGGAGCGCGTCGGAAGGCGTGGGTCCGCATCCAGCAGGGTGACGCGTCCATCGTGGTGGGCACGCGGTCAGCCGTCTTTGCCCCCCTCGCCCATCTGGGCCTCATCGTCGTCGACCAGGAAGACCATCCCGCCTACAAGGCGGAAAACATACCTCGGTACGATGCGCGGGCCGTGGCCGATGAACGCGCCAGGCGCGCCGGGGCCGTGCTCGTGCTGGCCTCCGCTCATCCTTCCCTGGACACCGTGCACGCAATCGGCTCGGAGGTCCTGGCGCCCCGCGCGACCTCCGACGGGGTGCCACAAGTGACGGTGGTGGACCTCCGTGACGCGCCCTTCGGCACTATACTGAGTCCGCGGCTCGCTGAAGCGATCGCAGCCTGCCTGGCTGCCGGCAAGAAGGCTCTCCTGTTTCTCAACCGCAAGGGGTACGCCCCGGTGCTCCTCTGTCGCGACTGCGGCCAGGCCGTGAAGTGCCCGGTCTGTGCGGTGGGATGGGTGTTCCATAAACACGACGGCCTGCTCCGATGCGGCCATTGCGGCAGCGCTGGGCAGGTACCGGAAAACTGCCCGTCCTGCCTGGGAGCGCGTCTGGTCCCCTCCGGGTTCGGGACCGAGGCCTTGGAAGAAGCGGTGAGAGTCCAATTCCCCGAGGCTCGTGTCGCCCGCCTGGAGCGGGATCGGCCCGGCGGGGATCGCGCCAACTCGGCCATCCTTACTCTGTTGCAGGCCGGAGAGCTCAACATCCTGATCGGCACCCAACTGGTCGTCACGCGGTCTCCCCGGCCGGTCGTCTCCCTGGTGGGCCTGGTCCATCCCGATGCCGCGTTGAACCTGCCGGACTTCCGGGCGGCCGAACGGGCCTACCACACGCTGCGTGAGGTGATGTCCCTGGCTGACTCTAAGGATTCGACCGCCCACATCGTGATGCAGACCTACGTCCCGCAACATCACGTGATCCGTGCCCTGGCCGAGCGGGATCCCCGGTTCTTCTATGACAACGAATTGGCAGCTAGGAAGGCACTGGGCTATCCCCCGTTTGGCCGACTGATCGGGTTGCGCGTCAGTGGCACCAAAGAGGAACGAGTCGAGACCGCCGCGACCAAGTGGGCGACCCTCTTACGAGCTGAAAGCTCGCGCACGCATCCTCCACACTTCGAAATACTGGGTCCGATCCCTGCCACCCCGCCCCGCGCGCGCGGTCGCGTGCGTTGGCAGCTCGCGGTGAAGGGTCTGGACGGGGCGGCGTTGCGGCAGGCCGTGCAGGCGACGCTCGCGGAAATGGAGAAGGGCGGGAGAGTAGGGGGGCTCCGCTACGACGTGGATGTGGACCCGCAGAGCTTACTGTAGAGGAGTCAGACTTTCTCGATGAAGACGCGCGCGGCTTTTATGGCGTCCTTGACCATGTTGGAGTTGTAGATGAGCCCTCTATAATAGCCGGCGATGTGCAAGGCATCGAGAGACTCTCAAACTCCCGTAACAGTTTTCCGTTGCGCGCAACCAAATGCTTTTGTAATGCCTTCCGATAACCTTCCACAGATTTAGGAAGGTCCTTCTTGGCTACGCCTCTCTTGAGAAGGCTCTCGTTGATAGCCTCCAAAACCGCCAAGTAAGCGGTTCCCAGAGCTTCCCGGACAGGCTTGACATCCACGTAGATGTCATCCTCGATCGGAGCGCTCTTCAGGATCTCCCTGGCGTTCTGCAAATACCGGAGGGCCTCTTTGGCCATATGGTTTTCTAGCACGCCGCTGCGTGTCCAGTCAAAGCCAGCTTCATGTGGGGTGGCGTTAGCATTCGCCGCTGATCCATTCGTCAGCTTTGGCCGCTGCGAGGCGGCTGTCACTAGTTTCTGCAAAGTATCTTCATCATGCCATCACCGAAAGTTTCCGGTCCAATGTCAGACCATTCACCTTCAGCGGAGGAACTGCTGTGGCCTTCGTGTTCGTCATCGTATCGTATTGCTTCCAGTGTTTTCATTCTTCGTTGCCTGCAATCAATTTCATAGTGTATTAGGAACTTCGTCGGTAGGTGGAAAGCATTGGCAATAACCTCAAGAATGATGATGTCTATAGCATCACCAATTGAGGAGGTATCTGGAAGCACAGAAATGAATGGGGGAATATAATAACGAGCGACTTTTTCCGCGACAAGATCCTCGAGTTTCTTGTTGCCTTTATCGGGTACCGCATCAGCCTCTCGCCTACTCAGTAGCTTTACCCAGGCCGACACATGTCCAATAATCCTCCGTTCGGTGGTGAGTTCATCATAGAACCCATAGTACTCTTTACCTCCCGCCCCAGATGGACCAATGAATTTCCATTCTGCAGATTCAACTGAAGTGCAAACGAGAACCAACGCGATTGACAATAATCCTATGCGAAGTGGCATGTGCGTATCCTCCACCCGTTTTTTACGCGTCCGGTTCAAACCAGCCGTCTGGCTTTGTCCAGGCAGTCTGTGCGGAGCCAATCGCATTTTTGATGAAAGCTGGAGCGCTGTCAGCAGCGGACATCACAACTGAATAGGGCAGATACACCACGGACACTGATCGCCATCCGAGTTTGGCGATGCTGGAGAAATTGGGCTTTGGAGAATTGATGTCCAAAAACGTCTGATCGCGGTTTATATAGCCTAGCGCATCAATATCGCCGTGGGCAGTTTTGTTTGAAAGGCGCCTCAGCACCCACTCGACAAGATCGCCCCAAGGAACTGGCTTGGGATTTTGCCACGGCTCGAAAAGCCCGTTCACGGATGACACTTTATTCAAGCTCTCCAGCCTTTCCTTATATTGTTGGTGTCGTCGCCGGCTCGGAGCCAGAACCTCGGTGACCTGAAATCGCCCGCCAAGTGCAGCTACGTCGATGGGCTCGAGTTGATTGACCTGCAAATCCTTCTCCGTGAAAGAAACACCCAGGCAGCGAAAAAATGCCCGAACAATGCAACGCTCGCGCTCTGCCTTGTTCTGATCGGAAAAAAAGTCGATTGATTCCTTTGTTTCCCTATAACGTCTCTCTAGGTATTGATCATATGCCCTTTGGCCCATCAGTGTTCACCCCGGCGTCTAACTATTGGGTAGACTCGGCGCATGATATCGTCTCATGGCGCTTCCTCACCGAAAGGAGCGGCGGTAGCCATGACGCTGGGCTTCTCCCTCGCTTTGAAAACAGACCCCGTTGGAACTAAAGAGCATCTGTTCATAAAACCGCCCACCGGGGACATGATAGACGGTACTGCGCCGGTTGCCGATGATGGAGCAGCCTAGTAGCGTTTGCCTCAGCGCGGAACTTTCAATGGCCTGAACAGGACCATCGCGGATCAAGGACTTCGCATAATTGATCGGAATGGCAAAGTTGAGGTTTTGCCCTTTCCTGATTGACGCAAAGGTGATCCCGATGACTTGCCCACGCATGTTAAACAGCGGGCCACCACTACTTCCTGGAGAGATGGGGGTGCTGATCTGAAAGAGCTTCTGCATCTTGGCTCCTGTCTCATTCCCCTCATCCCTCCGAATGGCGCTCAGTAGGCCATCCGTAACGGAATTCTCTAAGCCTAGCGGACTACCCACGGCCACGACCCGCTCTCCCACTTTCATAGAGTCTGAATCACCTAGCACTACTGTAGGCAGTTGGTCGGCGTCGATCTTCAGGACGGCCATGTCCAGCTCAGGCTCAAGCGCGATGCTACCGGTAGCCGTGAACTCCCGCCCATCCGGGAGCTTCACCTTAATCGTCTTAGCGCGTTCAACCACATGATAATTTGTGACAAACACTCCATTGGGCCTTACAAGAAAGCCACTTCCTCTTGCTCGCTGAGTGCCGGACGGGCCGAAAACAGAAACGAGGAGCACGCCTTTCCCTTGCTCTTCGACAATCTGAGTCACCGTCTGGTCCGAGGCGGCGCCAAGGCACGGCACGGGAG
>Ga0209157_1003248_pt1 | contig 12590 bp, 9 predicted proteins | sample GraSoiAngelo_135_FD_185892 | JGI IMG/M metagenome (GOLD analysis project Ga0209157, IMG submission 185892) | Grasslands soil microbial communities from the Angelo Coastal Reserve, California, USA - 14_0929_05_40cm (SPAdes) (version 2) | ecosystem: Environmental > Terrestrial > Soil > Grasslands ... | reverse complement strand
CATCGGGACGATCTGCCCCCGGCGGCGGAACCCGTCCGCGGTGATGAGGACGGTCGCGTCACAGTCGCGCAGCCGACCGGCGATCGCGTCGCTTGCATAGCCCGAGAAAATCGGTGTGTAAATGGCGCCGATCGTGGAGACCGCGAGGGTGGCGATGGCGCATTCGGGCGTGAGGGGCAGGAAGATCCCGACGCGGTCTCCGGGACGGACACCGAGGGCGCGGAGACCGGCGGCGCAGGTATGAACGGCCGCGGCGAGCTCGCCGTACGTCAGCCGCTTCGTGACGCCCTCTTCGCCCTCGAAGATGATCGCCGTCCGGCTGGGATCGTGGCGCAATACCGACTCGACATAATTCATCCGGCCGCCCAGCCACCACGTCGTCCAAGGGATGCCGTGCGAGGAATCGAGGACGCGGTCGTAGGGCTTGCGCCACACGAGCCCGAGGTCGCGATCTACGGCGCCCCAAAAGCGGTCAGAATCTTCGACCGACCAACGATGCAGCGCTGCGAAATCCCGATGTCCATGAGCCTCGGCGAAGCGCCGCAGCCGGCTGCGCTCGAGGTATTGCTCGCTGGGATACCAGGCAAACGTCATGGACGACGGACGGCGACCGCCTCGATGACGAACGTCACGCGATCGGCAACGCGCACCGTGCCGCCGGGGCCGCCGCGATACGGCCTGATCCCGAAATCGGTCTGTTTGACTGTAAACGTCGTGATCGCGCGTACCGTGTCGGCCCCCAAATCAGCGCGGACAACCAGCCGAACATCCCGGGACTGGCCCTTCATCGTGAGAGCCGCGTCGACCCGCACGGTGTCTCCCGCGCGGTCGACGGCTCGACCGGTCAAGGTGATTTCCGGGAACTTTCCGAATTTCGGCTGTATCGGGCGGCGTCAGGACCTCGAGGCTCTCGGTCGGAACCGACACGGTTACGTGCGACGCCGTGAGGTGGTCAGGATAGAAGACGATGCGACCAGAGAAGCTGCGCGCGCGAATGAGATGCTCGTGGCCCGCGAAGCCGAGCAGACCCGCCTTGCCGATGCGCACGTCGAGACGGCTCGCGGGCACAAGATCGTACACGACGGAATCATGTGCGGCTGATTGCGCGGGCGCCTTGGCCGGTACAACCACGAGTAGCAAAAGCGAACATACGTGGCGCATGGGCCACAACTTACTTCCCTGGCGACTCACTCCCAACCGGGTAGCTTTCGATCAAACCTGCCTCCAGGAATTGCAATGCTGGCTGACCTCAGTATCTGGCACATTCTCATTCTCGTGGCGGTGATTACGCTGATGTTCGGGACGAAGCGCATCCCGGAGATCGGCGCGTCCATCGGGAAAGGCATTCAGGAGTTCAAGCGCGGCCTGCGCGAGGTGAGCAACACCGACGAGGCTGCGCCTCCACCGCCGCAGCAGCTCCCTCCTCCTCCAGCGAGCGCCGGACCAAAACGACTCTCCGAGTAACTACAGGCGGTGCCCATGCGAATCTCCCTGGTGGCGCTCGGCCTTGCTGCGCTGCTCCCAGCGCACGCCGCTTCCCAAACTCCTGACTTTCGTGGGGCCCTGCGCTGGCGCACCATCGGCCCCTACCGGGCCGGCCGGGCCCGCGCTGTCGCCGGAGTGCCTGGCAAGCCGACCGTGTTCTACATCGGATTCGATAACGGCGGCGTCTGGCGCTCCACCGACTACGGATCGAACTGGGAGCCGCTGTTCGACCGCGAAGCGACCGGCTCGATCGGCGCGATCGCCGTCGCGCCGTCCAGTCCCAACATCATCTATGTCGGCACCGGCGCGGGCATCATCCGCCCCGACCTCGCCACCGGCAACGGGATGTACCGCTCCGACGATACCGGTCGCACCTGGACCCACCTCGGTCTCGATGATACGCAGATGATCGCCTACGTCGACGTGGATCCGGCGAATCCGAACCGTCTGTTCGTCGCGGCGCTGGGCCATCCCTACGGTCCCAACGCCGAGCGCGGCATCTATCGCTCCACCGACGGCGGCCGCACGTTCGAGAAGGTGCTGTACAAGGACGAGTACACGAGCGGGAACGAAGTCCGCATCGATCCCGGCAATCCCAACACCGTCTACGCCGCGCTGTGGCAACAGCAGTCTACGTTTTACGAGTACGCCGCGTTCGGGCCGGACTCGACCTCGCCCGGCGGGGGCGGGATCTATAAGTCGACCGACGGTGGCACGACGTGGACGCAGCTGACCGACGGACTGCCACTGGTCTTGGAGGCGAACATCGCCATCGCGCCGAGTAATCCGCAGGCGATTTATGCAATGGTGGCGTCCGTGAATCCGGCCGGAGGATCAGGCCCGGTCAGCTTCTACAAGTCGAGCGACGGCGGCGCGCACTGGACGCTGCACACGCGTATTCCAGGCGCCACCGTGACCGGTGACACGGCCGCCGCCACGGCCGATGCGCGCCCCCTGGGCAGGATCGGCGGCGGCGACCTGCCGCCCATTGTCGTCGATCCCAAGAACGAGAACGTCGTCTACAGCGCGTCGATCGTCATGTGGCGGACCGAAGACGGCGGGACGACCTGGTCGGCGGTCCGCGGCTCGCCCGGCGGCGATGACTATCAACGCATCTGGATCCATCCCGACGATCCCAACGTGATTCTGGCCGTCTCGGATCAGGGCGCCGTGATCTCGTCCAATCGCGGCGCATCCTGGAGCAACTGGTATACGCAGCCCACCGCCGCCGTCTATCACGTGTCGGCCGACAACGCGTTCCCCTACCGCGTCTGCGGCGGGCAGCAGGATTCCGGCTCGATTTGCGTCGCGAGCCGCTCGGACGACGGCGAAATCACGTTCCACGACTGGCATCCGGCCAACATTCAGGAGTACGGCATCGCCGCGCCCGACCCGCGCGATCCCGAGATCGTGTTTGGGAGCGCTCGCCGCGGCGTATCGCGCTACGACCGCCGCACCGGCCAAACGGCGCAGGTCGGTCCCGATTCCGCGGCGCGGGGCGACACGTTTGGCCGCAACGTGCGCACGATGCCGCTCATCTGGTCGCCGGTGAGTCCGAACGTGCTGTACTACACATCGAACGTCGTCTGGAAGTCGCTGGATCGCGCGCACACCTGGACGCGCATCAGTCCCGATCTCGCACGGCAGACGTGGGCCGTGCCTGCGAGCGCGGGGAGATACGCGAGCACCGTCACGCCGACGCCGCGCGGGGCAATCACGGCGCTATCCCCATCGCCCAGGAGCGCAGCGGTGCTCTGGGCCGGGACGGACGATGGCAACATCCAGGTCACGACGAACGGTGGTGCCACATGGCGAAACGTGACGCCGGCGGCGATCAAGCCCTGGACGCGGATCTTCAACATCGAGGCGGGCCACTTCGATACGCAGACCGCCTATGCGGCCGCCAACACGCTCCGGATCGACGACATGCATCCGCATTTCTGGCGCACGCACGATGGCGGCCGGACGTGGACCGAGATCAATAACGGCATCGCGCCGAGCGCGGTGGCGAACTCGATTCGCGAGGATCCACGCGTGCCGGGATTGCTCTACGCCGCCACCGACGTGCAGGTCTGGGTCTCGTTCGATGACGGCGCGAACTGGCAGTCGCTGCGGCTCAATATGCCCGCGATTTCAGTGCGCGATATCCAGCTGAAAGACGACAGCACGTGTCTCTGCGCCGACCTGATCGCGGGCACACACGGCCGCGGGTTCTGGATTCTCGACGACGTGACGCCGTTGCGGCATCTCGCGAGGTCAGGGAGCGCGGCGGGGGCGGCGACGTACCTCGTCCGTCCCCACCTCGCCGTCCGCGTACGCCTCGGAACGAACGAGCCGACGCCGTGGCCACCCGAGCTTCCCGCGGCCGAGAATCCACCGGCGGGCGCGATTATCGACTACGCGCTCGCAGCCGATGCGTCCGGTCCGGTGAAACTGGAAATCGTCGAAGCTGGAGGACGCGTCATTCGCTCGTATTCGAGCGGCGATTCCGTGCTCGATCCCGACCCGGCCGTGGACCCGGTCGCCTACAATCGCATTTGCCAGCGAAACCCCACGGCATCCGACTGCGCGCTGCCGTTGTATTGGCCGGCACCCGAGCAGCGTCTGTCCACTCGGGGGGGACTGCACCGCTTCACCTGGGACATGCGCTATCAGCCGATCGGTGATGCCCCACGCACCGGGGAGGTCGAGGCCACGGGTGCGGTGCCGCATCGCAGCGAGCACACGCCGCGGGCGCCGTGGGCGCCGCCGGGCCGATACACAGTTCGCCTTACAGTAGAAGGCAAGACGTACACCCAGCCGCTCACGCTGCGGCTCGATCCGCGCGTCAAGACGCCCGTCGCCGGGCTACGCCAGCTCGCCGCGCTGTCGCGCGAGATGTACGACCTCGCGGCGGCTGCTCATGCGGCGTACCAACAGGCACGGGCGCGTGTCGATGCGCTGACTGGGACGTTGCGTGCGCAGGTGGAATCACTGGCTCCGGCCGCGTCCCCCCTCTCCGCACGGAGAGGGGGTCAGGGGGTGAGGCCGACCCTCGAGAGCGCGAGCAACGCCGCGCTCGCGGCGGCGCTGGCGATGCAGGATGCGGATGTCGCACCGACGGCGGCGCAAGTGGCGGCGTGCGCGCGGGCGCGCACGCAAGTCAATGCGGTGCTGGCGCGCTGGAGACGACTGCAACCACGGCGGGGGCCTCGCTGATATCGCAGCGGATCGGTGCGGCCGGTGCTGAATGCGTGAGCGCGCCGATGGCGATCAGCGCGGCACCGGCGTCGGCGTAGGCGCGCGCCGTGTCGACCGTGATGTCGCCTGACGCCTGAATCGTCACGCCCCGCGCCCGATGCGCCCAGGCGGCGACGCGTTCGGGCGTCTGGTTGTCGATGAGGATGTGCGTGACGCCAGCGGCGAGCGCCGCCTCGAGTTGCTCATCGGTTTCCACCTCGACGATCACCGGCACGCTGGGCGGAACGCCGCGCAGCGCGTCGGCGAGCGAGCGGTTGTTCTGTTTGAGCAGCGCCCAGTGATTGTCTTTCCACATCACCGCCGCCGCGAGCGTGGCGCGGTTCTCCACGCCGCCGCCGATCGCCACCGCGTAGAGCTCGAGACTGCGCAGGCCCGGAGTGGTCTTGCGCGTGTGAGTGATCTTTGCGGGTGTGCCCCGTACGGCATCGACCGCGCGGCGCGTGAGCGTCGCGACGCCCGCGAGCCGCTGCAGAAAGTTGAGCGCCACGCGCTCACCCGCGAGCAAGGCGCGCGCCGTTCCCTCGACGATCGCGAGCGTCGTGCCGGCGTCCGCCCAGGATCCATCCGCGACCGTCAGGCGTACGGCAGCGCGGCAGTCCAGCTCGCGAAAGACCGTCGCCAGGATCGGTAAACCGGCGGCGACCAGGCTACGCTCGGCGATGAAGCGCGCCGCCACGCGCTGGTCGGCGGCGCGTCCCAGCAGATGCGTGGTGACATCTTCACGCGCGCGATCCTCGGCGAGCGCGCGACGGACTTCGAGCAGCCCAAACGGTGAGGACTCAGCCAATCGCGAGCATCCGGTCGATGGCGCGCCGGGCGCGCGCGGCGACGTCGGGAGCAACGGTCACTTCGTACTGCAAGTCGCGCAGCGAGTCGCGCAGCTTTTCCAGCGTGATCTGCTTCATGTAGCGACATTCGGCGCCTTCGCGCGCCGCGACGAATTCCTTCCCGGGATTCTCGCGCCGCAGACGATGTAGCACGCCGGTTTCCGTCGCGACCACGAACCGTCGTGCGGGTGAGACGCGCGCGCGCCGCATCATCTGCTCGGTCGACACGATGCGCATGCGGCCGCCGGCGACATCGCCCTCCGCCTCGGCGTAGTACATCGCGCTGGTCACGCAGCCGCATTCCGGATGTACCAGAAACTCCGCGTCGGGATACTCGGCCCGGCGTTCCTGCAGCATCTCGCGCGTGAGCCCGGCGTGCACGTGACATTCACCGAGCCAGACGTCGAGCGGACGGCCCGTGACCTTGCGCAGGTAGTTGCCGAGGTAGACGTCGGGCAGAAACAGCACGGGGACGTCGGGCGGGAGCGCGTTGATGACTGCCACGGCATTCCCCGACGTGCAGCAGTAGTCTGCTTCGGCCTTCACGTCGGCCGCCGTGTTCACGTACGCGACCACCACGCCGTCCGGATGCGTCGCCCGCCAGGCGCGCACGTCCGCCGCCTGAATCGTCGCGGCCAGGGAACAGCCCGCGGTGCGGTCCGGGATGAGAATGCGCTTGTCCGGGTTCGCGATCGCGGCCGTTTCCGCCATGAAATGCACGCCGCAGATCACCAAGATCGGCGCGTCGAGCTCGGTAGCGCGCCGGGCCATCTGGAGCGAGTCGGCCACGACGTCGGCCAGGTCCTGGATTTCGGGACGCTGATAGTTGTGCGCGAGGATGGCGGCGCGGTGCGCCGTGCGAAGCTCGTTGATCTCCGCGAGGAGGTCCATCGGATGCAACTCCCATTGTTGTGGTGCCAGTGACTGGGGGGCCGATTGGGTAACGCCTCGATCCGTCGCAGCTGACGGACCGCTCCCAGCCTGGGACGCGCGTCGCCGCGCGTCAGCCAGAACAATAACCAGCACTAGCATCGAGGCGAAGGGGGTGGGGGTGGAGTAGTCAACGCCGCGCGGCGGGGCTAGCTTCGCGCTTGCGACGCTCTCCAGAGAGGGGTTATGCGCTTCTACACGATCATCCTGCTAGCAACTGTGTTTGCCGCTCCGCTGCCCGCGGTCCAGCGGCCCGCCGCAGCGGTTGCCACGTCGGACCGCGATACCACAGCCAAGGCCGCGCCAACACCGATCCCGAATGAGACCTCATCCGCCACCGATCACACCATTCGGATTGGCGGCCAGCTCATCCCGTACCGCGCCACCGCCGCCACGATGCTCCTCAAGAACGAGAAGGACGAGGCGATCGGCGCCCTCTATTACACGGCGTACACCCGCACCGACGCCAAGGACCAGAGCCAGCGGCCTCTCGCTTTCATTTATAATGGCGGGCCCGGCTCGGCATCCGCCTGGCTGCACATGGGGGCCTTTGGTCCCCGGCGCATCGTGACCACGGACGCCGCGTTCACGCCGCCACCGCCGTACCAGGTCGTCGACAATCAGAGCAGCCTGATCGATGTCACCGACATGGTGTTCATCGATCCCATCGGCACCGGTTTCTCCAAACCGGTGGGGAAGGGGACGGGCAAGGACTTCTGGGGCGTGGACGAAGATGCGAAGTCACTCGCGCAGTTTATCTCGCAGTACATCAGTCGCAACGGCCGGTGGTCCTCGCCCAAGTACCTCATTGGCGAGAGCTATGGCACCACGCGCTCGGCCGTGCTGGGCAATCGCCTGCAGCGCGACGGCATCGCGCTGAACGGGATCGTGCTGATCTCGTCGGTGCTCGACTTCGAGACGCTGCTGTTCTCGCCCGGGCACGATCTGTCGTACGAGCTGTACCTGCCCAGCTATGCCGCCACGGCGGCGTATCAAAAGGTGATTCCGGCGCCGTCGAATGTGGCCGCATTCCTGGCCGAAGTCCGTCGCTATGCGATGGGCGAGTACGCCGCGGCGCTCGCAGTCGGCGCGGCGCTGCCCTCCGACCGCAGGGCACAGGTCGCCAAGCAGCTCGCGGCGTATACCGGGCTCTCAGAGGACTACCTGATCAAGTCCGACCTGCGAGTTCCGCTGCGTCAGTTCATGGCGGAGCTACAGCGGAGCCGCGGCCTGGTCACGGGCCGGCTCGACTCGCGGTTCTCGGGGCCGCTGCTTGACCTGCTCGCCGAGAACGCGCCCGGGGATCCGCAGTCGAACGCCGTCACTGGTGCGTTCACTGCGGCGGTAAACGCCTATCTGCGAGGCGAGCTGAAGTTCGAAACACCGGATCGCTACTCGCTGGGCGGCGGGAATCAGGGACAGTGGAATTGGACGCGCGAAGGCCAACGCGGCTGGGCAACGACGACGTATGTGGGCGACGACCTGGCGCAGGCCCTCGCCGGCAATCCGCATTTGCGGATCGAAGTTGAGAACGGCTACTACGACCTCGCGACGCCGTTCTTCGCGACCGAATACAGCGTGAACCATGTCGGAGGATTGTCGCCCGACCTGCGCGACAACATCACGCTCAAGTACTACGATGCTGGCCACATGATGTATCTGTACGAGCCGGCGCTCGTGGAGCTGAAGCAAAACGTGGCGCGCTTCATCACCAACCCAACAGCCGCGGCCGCAAGAGCCGCCGGCTCGAACTAATCGCGTTTCGGAGACCTCGGCGCCGTGACAGTCCTGTTACGCGTACCGAGGTCTCCTGGTGGTCTCCATACATGACGCGACTGCCACGATACTCGCAATCATTGTGAGGCGGTGTACGAGCGTGCGACGGCTTTTCATGGTCCGACTCCACTTGGTGGGAGCCTAGACCTACACCGGTGCGATGTTGGAAGTGCGCGACACGGACCTGCATGGGGCATCGGAGCCGGAGCGGGTGGTGACGCACTAGGTCTATAACGAGATATCGCACCCCCGGATCGCCGCGCTCATCTCATCCAGCGCCGGCCATTACTGCGGCAGCGCCATGGCGGTCGCGCGACAGTTGTAGTTTAGCGGTACACTCCTGGCGCCGAATCTTCTCGCCTCGTCGCTCGCACCTGTTTCAACGTCTTGGCCTTATGGAACTATCTCCCCGAACTGCAGGGGGCATTAACACGGGCACGTGCTATGCGGCGCCTCATTATCTCATCGTCGTCGGGGCTCCTTACAAGGAGGGACCGATGCTCACACTCCGAGAAAACACTGCGGTCCTGATTTTTCCCGCGATCGTGTGCCTGGGGGTTGCGTGCGAGCGCCGCGCGGGCTCCGCCACTCCTGCTGCCCGAGCGTGGGCAGGCACCTGCCGCGCACGAGCATAGACAGAGACAGAATCACTCATCCCGCCACCCTATCTGCAGGAGGCAATTCCATGAAACGGGCCGCGCTGGTTGTCTTCGCTGTCGCCGGCCTCGCGGCATGCGACACGCTGCCTGAGCCGAGCAAGCCCATCGTCGCCGGGCCATCGTTACAGGCGGCGCTGCAGGGTCCATCATGTCTCGCGACCGGCGAACTTGCGACCGGCGACCTGGGAGGGCTGGACGTCCAGCCCTGTCCAGAGTCGACGGTCATGGACGAGCTCACCGTGACCGACGCCCCCCTCGATCCGGTGCTGGCCGACCCGCCCCCCGGGAGTTCCAGCACACTCTACTGGGGATACGGGGCGGCGTTCGTCAGCGCGCCCCTGAACGCCTATCGCGCGATCCCTGGCAACCCGTTGGTCGCGTCCTGTGTCCCTTCCGGCCCCGACATTCCGGCTTCAAGCAACGGCCGAGGAGTGGCCTTCGATCCACTCGATGGGAACCTCTGGATCTCACGCCTGACCGTCTTCAGCGGCGATGCGAGGATCACCAAGGTCACCCCGCCTAACGTGTCATCCGGAGTGTGCCCAGAGATTACTAGCCTTCTCGTCCATTACCAGGGCGGCATCCCGCCCGAGCAGCCGGGCTTCGGGGCTCTAGATCTCGACCAGGGCTCGAAGCACATCTGGGCAGCCGGATATATCCCGGTGCTCATAAGTGGAATGTTTCGCAACTACTTCTACCTCGTAAACCGCAACAACGGTCTGATCATTCAGTCCTGCTACTTGCCGGCGGCGGCATTCCAAGGGAACGACAGCCAAACGTACGCTCGGCTAGCAGGGCTTCCCGGCTCCGGGCAATACCTCATCACCGACAATGGCGAGGTCACGCCGACCGATCCGCTGCTGGTGATCGATACAGCCGACTGTCACAACGGGCAACAGGTCACACCGGTGGCCTCGTTCTCCAAGGCGCGCGGCATGACTGGGATCGACTTCGAGTGGCTCGGTCTGCTCAACACGGACCTATTCGTCAGCTACAACAACGGCGACCAGCCTTTTACTACGACTACGGTCCTCGGACCGACGTTGGCTCTCATCGAAGACATCTCGGTCTGTGGCTACCGCGCGAAGTTCGGCGGTAGCGGGAACGATGGATGCCCGTATCCATAAATACCGTAGGACTAGCGTGGCCTCGCGGGGTATTACGTGGCGCGAGGCCACGCCCTTGTGGGTTCGAATCCCACCACCAGCACCCTCGCATCACCATTGACTCGGCCGCCGATCGTTGGGTATCTTCGCATCGTGTGAGAGATCTCTGCGTAGGCAGTTTCGCTACGCCAAAACGAAAGCCGGGGAGCAATGCTCTCCGGCTTTCGACTTCATAGGCGATCACCACGCCGAATTCAGAAGACGCCAAGACGCTAGGACGCAGCGGTGCTTATCAGTGTCTAGCTGACAGCTACCTCCTACAAGCCACTCAGGCGTCTTGGCGCCTTAGCGTCTACTATCAACGAAGGACCTGCTTTGAAGGAATCTTCTGGCGAATCTAGGTTCCACCGCCTCGCGACGACCTTTTGGCTGATGAGGGAAACATTTAAGATGAACGGCGTACGCGAGAGGTAACGCACGCGCTGTAACACCCGTATCGCAAAGAAGTTATAAACGTCGCACAGCGCCTCGCCGCAATGCCTGCCCGGTGTTGTGCCCCTGCCTCACCCGCCCGCGCAAAGAACCGGTGTAGGAAAACGCACATGTGATCAATACACCACCGCGTTGCCGGTGTGGGCTGACTTCGCTCGCGCTCCTCGCATGCGCGCCTGCCGCGCGCGCCTTCGCGCAGGAAATACCGCAACGAATGACATACGGCGTCGAAATTACGTTCCGCTCAGGCCATGCAGACCGCGGCTTCATCATCAACGACCGCCCCGTCGTGCAACCGGTGATGTGGCTCTCGGGAAACGGCACCGAGTTTTCCGTGTGGAGCAGCTTCGCGGCGGCCCAAACCACGGACGGCGCCCGCCCGCAAATCCTCGAGCTGGAGCTGACGCGCGAGCAGGAGTGGGGGAAATTCACCGTCGGGCCCGCCATCAGGATGTTCTTCTACCATGATGCGCTCGGCACCGACAGGACCCGGTCGCTGGAAGGCTGGTTGAACCTGTCGTATGACCTGGGGCCATTTCGGCTGTTCACGCGTCACAGCCTCGACATCCTGACATACAAGGGCGCGTACTTCGTCGATGCCGGGATCGAGTTCGAGCACCGCATCTCACCGCCGCTCGAGATCGGCGGCTCGCTCGGCGCCGGCTGGGCGTCGTGGCGATTCAACTACGCGTACGCCGAAGTCGCCAAATCGACGCTCGATCGCGTCAGCGCGGAAACGTGGCTGACGGTCTACACGGGGCACTTCTACGTCGGCCCGCACCTCGAGTTCAGCACCATCGTCGACCCCGCGGTGCGTGCGGCGACGACCCGGCCGACCTACCTCCTGGTCAGGCTCAGCCTGGGAGGCGAGTTCTAGATGACTGCGACAGCCGCCCCGGCCGTCCGGCGAACGCCGCAGCGTGCGCCGAGCCTCGTCACACGCCTGGCACAGCTCGGCAAGATCCTGCGACCCACGCCGCACGTGCCGCTCGCCGTGCAGGGTATGCAGCTGTTCGCCAAGCTCGAGTATGTGAACCCGGTTGGCAGCATCAAGGACCGCCCCGCCTTTTGGATTCTCAAGCGGGCGGCGGAACGCGGTGAGATCTGCGACGAGACCACCGTGATCGAGTCGTCATCGGGGAACTTCGCCTCCGCCCTCGCCGCATTCACACGCCTGGTCGGCTTGCGGTTCATCCCCGTGATCGATCCCAACATCTCCGGGACGTATGAGTCGTTCCTGCGGCGCCTCTGTGACACGGTGGTGAAGGTCGAGGAGCGCGACGACACCGGCGGATTCCTGAAGACCCGCCTGCGGATGGTGCAGCACCTGTGTGACACGACGCCGCACGCGTACTGGACGAATCAATACGCCAATCCGGACGCCGTGGACGCCCACTACCATCTCACGGCGGGCGACATCTGCGCCGACTTCGCCTCGCTCGATTACGTCTTTATCGGCGTCAGCACGGGCGGGACGATCGCCGGCGTGTCGCGCTGCCTCAAGGAGCGCTACCCGAAAGTGCGGATCATTGCCGTCGACACCGAGGGGTCCGTCATTTTCGGAGACGCTCCCAGGAAGCGCCATATCCCCGGCGTCGGGTCGAGCATCGTCCCGCCCCTGCTGTCGCAGGCCGACATCGATGATGTCGTCCTGATCCCCGAGCGCGAGACCGTGGCGGCGTGCCGTGAGCTCCTCGTGACCCACGGGCTGTTCGCGGGCGGCTCCAGCGGCACCGCGTTCGCCGCGGTCAAGCGCTATGCATCGAAAATGAGCTCCAAACGCCCGACGGTGTTGTTCCTCTGCGCCGATCGCGGCATGCCGTACCTCGACACGGTGTTCGATCCCACGTGGGCAAACAGACTCCTGACTCCTAACTCCTGACTCCATGGACTTCCAGCTCTCAATCATCAACGGAAAGACGGTCAGTGACGTCATCTGTGCGCATCGACAGGAATGCATCGACGTCGTCGAGCACGCGTATCTCGCGCACGCCCGGGGCCAGGCGATCAACCCGCACAGCTACTTCCTGCGCTTCCCCGAGAAGCCCGATTGCCGGATCATCGCGCTGCCGGCC
>Ga0209157_1003247_pt1 | contig 12591 bp, 8 predicted proteins | sample GraSoiAngelo_135_FD_185892 | JGI IMG/M metagenome (GOLD analysis project Ga0209157, IMG submission 185892) | Grasslands soil microbial communities from the Angelo Coastal Reserve, California, USA - 14_0929_05_40cm (SPAdes) (version 2) | ecosystem: Environmental > Terrestrial > Soil > Grasslands ... | reverse complement strand
ACCTCCTCGCCGTACTTTGCGCTGGGGATTCCGACGATTTGCACTTCGCTGATTCCGGGACAGGTATAGAGAAACTCCTCGATCTCACGCGGATAAATGTTTTCCCCGCCGCGAATGATCATGTCTTTGACGCGGCCGGCGATCCGGCAGTAGCCGTCGTCGCGCATGACAGCGATATCTCCCGTGTGCAGCCAGCCATCGGGATCCACGGCGGCACGCGTGGCTTGCTCGTTATTGTAATAACCCTTCATGACGCAATAGCCGCGCGTGCAAAGCTCGCCTTGAGTACCGCGCGGCACAATCTTTCCGGTGGCCGGATCAATGATTTTGACTTCGGTGTGGGGAAGGGCCCTTCCCACTGTCGTGACTCTTAATTCGACGGAATCGTCCGTCGTTGTCTGTGTAATGACCGGTGAGGACTCCGTCTGTCCGTAAGCAATTGTGATTTCCGGGCAGTGCATTTCGGCCACGACTCGCTTCATCAACTGGATCGGGCAAGGTGAGCCGGCCATGATTCCTGTGCGGAGCGACCCGAGATCGAAGCGGTCGAATTCCGGATGCTCCAGTTCAGCGCGGAACATCGTCGGGACTCCGTAAAGAGCTGTGCACTTCTCCTCCGCCACTGCTTCGAGAGTTCTCAAGGCGTCAAAATATGGAGCAGGTATGACAATGGTGGAGGCTTTCAAGACTGCCGCCATGTTGCCCATCACCATTCCGAAGCAATGGTAGAACGGCACCGGTACGCAAATGCGATCGCCCGGCGCGATCCTCATGCACTCGGCCACGAGCAGTGCGTTGTTGACGATGTTGTGATGGCTCAGGACCGCTCCCTTCGGATGGCCTGTCGTTCCCGACGTGTATTGGATGTTGATCGGTTCATCGAAGGAGAGACCAGCCTCTCTCTGCCTCAACTGCGCGAAGGCCATGCGATCTCCCATCGCGAGGATCTGATTCCAGCCGAAGAAACTATCCGGATGGGTTTCGTCAATCAGTATTAGATTTTTCAGGAATGGCAAATCTGCTGCCGACAGCGTTCCCGCTCTGGCGGTTTTCGCTTCCGGACAGGTCTCGAAGAATGTCGAAATGAAATCGACGGTCCTGAAATTCGGAACCATGATGAGCGTCTGACATCCAGATTGCGCGAGGGCGAATTTCAATTCGTATGCCCGGTATGCCGGATTGACGTTCACCAGAATGGCCCCGATTTTCGCCGCGGCAAATTGTACGATGACCCACTCGGAACAATTCGTAGCCCAAATGCCTACGCGGTCGCCTTTCTGCACACCGATATACATCAGGCCACGCGCAAATTCCTCGACCGCGGCGCTCAGTTCCGCAAAAGTGAGCCTCTGATTCTGATGACGCGAAACCAGTGCGAGCGAATTTGAATAACCCCGGGCCGCCGTGTCGAGCGCTTCGCCTATTGTGCAGCCGAGCAGAGGAGTGGATCCTGTGCCGGAAGCGTAGCTCGGCTGAATTTTGGGTTCTTCCGAGCTCATGGTGCCTCCCCAAAATCTTCCTCGAAAAATTCCAGCGGGGAGCAGGATCCGCTTGCCCGAAGCTGCTGTTCCCGTGTCCGCAATTCGATACGGCGGATTTTTCCTGAAATTGTTTTCGGCAATTCCGCAAATTCCAGACGGCGGATCCGTTTGTACGGAGCGAGAGTTTTTCGGGAGTGGCTGAAAATGTCTCGAGCGACTTCAGGTGAAGGTAAGTAACCCGCTGCCAATACAACAAATGCTTTTGGCACGGTGTGGCGAATCGGATGTGGGCTGGGAACGACTGCGGCTTCGGCAATCGCAGGGTATTCGATCAACACGCTTTCCAATTCGAATGGACTGAGCCGATAATCGGCCGACTTGAACACATCGTCGGTCCGGCCGACAAAGGTGAGATAGCCATCCGCGTCTCTATGAGCGATGTCGCCCGTGTGGTAAAACCCATCACGAATCGCTGCGGAGTTCTTTTCGTGATCTCCGGCATAGCCCGGGGTTAGGCCAACGGGGCGATCGTTCAGATCCAGGCAGATTTCCCCATCGTCTGCAAGACGGCCGTCCGCATCCAATAACACGACGTCGTAACCCACAAGTGGACGGCCCATTGATCCCAGCTTAACCGGCTGTCCGGGCGTGTTGCCGACTATTGCTGTGGTTTCAGTTTGTCCGTAACCGTCACGAATCGTGATTCCCCATGCCGATTGAACGCGCTCAATGATCTCAGGATTCAGCGGCTCGCCGGCGCTGAGCGCTTCGCGCAGCGATACACGGTATTGGTCGAGCGGTTCCTGTACGAGCATCCTCCATACCGTGGGCGGAGCACAAAGCGTCGTTATGCGATGCTTTAGCAGGGCATTTAAAACCGCTTTTGCCTCAAAGCGACTGTAGTTGTAAACAATAACGGTAGCTCCCGCGATCCAGGGCGCAAAGAAACTGCTCCATGCGTGCTTCGCCCATCCGGGGGAGCTGATGTTCCAATGCCGATCGCCTTCCCGAAGGCCCAGCCAAAAGAATGTCGAGAGGTGGCCCACAGGATAGCTTTGATGGTTGTGACGTACCAATTTCGGCTTCGAGGTCGTCCCGGACGTGAAGTACAAAAGCAGCGGATCGGCCGCCTGAGTCTCCCCATCCGGAACAAACGTTAAATCGAGTTCATGACTCTCTTCATATCGCTTCCACCCGCTGACGTCACCAACGGCGATTCTGGTCAGACTTTCGGGAAAGCCTGTGAACTTCCCCGCCTGCGCCGCGCTCGCGACGACGTGCCGCACATTCCCGCGTGCGATTCGGTCCTCCAAATCCCCCGGCGTCAGCAGAGGAGTGGCGGGCGTGATGACCGCGCCGAGTTTCATAGCTGCCAGCATTGTCTCCCATAACGCGAGCTCATTGCCGAGCATGAGCAATATGCAATCCCCCCGGCGCACACCGCATTCGCGCAGAAAGTTAGCGACCTGATTCGAACGCGCCGACATAGCGGCAAACGACATCATGCACTGCCGTCCATCTTCCTCAGCGATTTCCAGAGCCGCCGATTCGTTTCCATCGGCGTATGTGTCGAAGTAGTCCAGCGCCCAGTTGAAATGCGTCAGCTTGGGCCAGCGGAATTCCTTTACAGCCGTAGTGTAGTCAGTGCGGTGCTGTGCCAGAAAATCGCGCGCGCGAAGAAAAGCGGATGCGGACTCGTTGGGAAAAGACGGCGGCATAGTATCCAATTTTCGGCAACGCGAACTATAGGAGAGACCAGAAGAGGAGTCAACTGTCCGGCTTCCTGTGCATCGCCAATATTCAATCGGCAGCAAAATCGGTCGGAGACAGAACAGAATCGAGGAATGCCTTTGCTCAGAATTAGCTTTGTCTCGTCCTAAATTTGGCCGGCGCGCTTCGCTTCGAATGCCGCAATCCGACGATGCATTTCCGGGTTCTTCCGCTTAGGAACTTGACTGAAGCAGAGCCGGATTGTCCGGAACCAACCGGCCGCCAGGCGTGAATGACTAAGCCGCCCGGCGTTGGTAGCGATGATGAAGTCCGCCCACCTGTCGGATCTGAACGATTCGTTCCAACTTGTTCGCTTGAATTTCACGCGCCTCCGGCGCGTCCTTATCTAACGACAAGTGCGTCCGGGACTCATGATAATAGCGAGATAATTGGGACCAGTAACGTCGGAAACGCTTCCTTTGCCAGTCGAGGACGGTCTCGGGCCGCACAATCACCAATGCGGACTTCCACTCCTTCCAGACTTTCCGCAGACACACCCAGAACAGTCGGTCTGTTGCTCGAATCTTGGGGCGGCGAAGCACTTCTACGACAAGGCGGTTATACGACAACTGAGAGTCGCGGGAGGTAAATGCGGCACTAAGTGCGTGTGAAGATTGACTTGTACTTGTCCCAGTACGCGTAGCCCAGGTATGCGGTCAGCACAAAGACAATTCCACCAAGCCACAGGAATGAAGGCATCAAGCGCGCGTTGACTATAACGATTCCTACCACATCTGGCGCAAGAAACAATGTTGCTAACGCGGGGAAGATTCCAAACACTAACATGAACCCTGCAGCAATCTCAGTAACCTTGACCATCTGGAAGATGCCTGAAGCCCAGAAGACCTGCGTGAAGGCTACCATTTGTTCTGGCACGCCTTGCGTTGAGTTGCCCATCAGCAACCCGCTTATGCCGCTTGCCAGCATGATGAGACCAAGCAATATTCGGATAGCGATTACAAGGTAACGACTGCGAAAATTCACGAATTTCCCCAGAGGCCTCCTTCAAACAACCACGGCGTCGTTCTGCAGACACGCAGCGTCGAGCGTTGGCCGTGGGCCGTCGCCGAGCACGCTATCGTGTTCCAGCAAAATTCCTTCGACGAGTTGCGACGCAAGATGCCTCTGAGCAAGTAATTCATCAGTTTGAATAGATGAATCGAAACCCCCAGCTGATCGTTGCCGGGACTGCGGATACATGATTCTGGTCATCAAAGTAGGGGGTCTGAAACTCGAGGCCTCGATAATTTCTTCGTTTCGCATCGTTGTTCGTGGCTCTCTACTGGATCGCGTCGAGGCCTTCGGTCATCTCGATGTTCGTGCCCCAGGGATCCTTGATGAACGCGATCGCGATACCGAGCGCGGAGACCTTGGTATAGGGACGGTCAAGCTTGATGCCGTCCGCTTCCAGCTTCCTTGTGAAGGCTTCGAGGTTCTTGATCTCGAAGCCGATGTGATCGATCGAGCGGCCCGTGGTGCCCACAGTCGGCGTCGGCGTCGGCGAGAAGTTGAGGGCAACGCCGGGCAGTTGATCCTGGACGAATGCCGAGCCGGGGTTCGGCGGCACCAGAGTCGCGCCAAACGTCTTCGCGTACCACGCCTGCATCTGCGTGTTTTGCTGGCTGAAGAAATGGATGTGATGCAGCTGAATGGGAGACTTCTGATCACGCACTTCGACGAACTCGACCTTCACGTCTTCCGGGCCGAGCGCGAACGCAATGTTCGTAGTCGGGCTCGCCGCGGCGATGTCGCCGGTGACCTTGACTGTCGCCGCAACCGAGTCCGTCGTAATCATCTTGAAGCCGTTCGCCTTGATCTTCAAGATGAGCGGCTTCAGGTCCGGAACGGAGAAGCCAATGTGATTCACGGTTGTCCCGATCGAGCCGCCGGTCGGCGCCTGCATTGGCCGGAAGAAGATAAGCACATTAGGAAACTCGATGATCTCCTGGTTGTTTTGGCCGAACTTGACGAGCTTCCCGCCCAGGGTGTCGACGAAGAACTTCTTCTGCGCGTCCATATTCGTTGTGTTCAGATGGTGATGGCCATAAACGACCGGACCTCGTTTGCTAACGAGAATCTGCGAGTGCGTCGTGCATGGCAAAGCCAGAACGAAGCCGAGGGCAAGCGCGGCCGCCGTCACCGCTGTTGGAATCATTCGACGCAACATTACTTTCATGAGCATCTCCTTGTGCGAATTGCAAACATTGCATTGTATTTAGAGATCCGTCGTTTTTGCTATTTCGATTCTTCGATCGAGTACAAAAACGAACTTAATGACCGCGCCAATCCAGTTCGTACTAGAGGTTATACCGCTTGGGGTTCCAACGAGCAACTCCGTTCGTTTCCGAAACGCGCCAAGCCGGATCATTAAAGCGGGAGAATGGCTGTAGCTTATCGTCATACCAATCCGCGACCCACTGGCGTCCTCGTGTATATCTAATGCAAATTGTCCTAGCGCGCGTTCTCCGAAGGCTCTCAGTTGGTGCTTAGTCGGCTACGGGGATGTGGCGAGCCGGATACCGTCAAAACGAAGATTCAGCGGTTTCAAGTATGCCTTATTGCAAATTTTGATTCGCATTTGGTCAAATTTCCTCGTTCCCACCCTCCCGGATACTTCGCTATGCGAAGCACAGGGGATGGCGGTGGCCCGGCCATTTCCTGCAGGGTGTCGGGAGAACGGCAAATCGGGCGAAAAGGTCGCCGAAATTGATATGATGGTTTCGTAGAGCCGCCGGCAGCGAACCTTGCTTGCGAAATTGCGATGAGCCGGGCGGCAATAGGGCCTTTGATGTTGCAGAGCAATTCTCGACCTTCGTTTGTGGTCATTTGTCGAATTCTTCGTGGCTTAAGCGCTGCTAACCCAGGAGAACATCATGGACGCGCAATCGCAATCCGAGCATCCCATTGGAAAGGGAATTAGCCGCCGCACGTTGGCTCAGGTTTTAGCTGCGGGAGCTGTCGCAGCGACCGCCGGTACACCTGCATTCGCGCAGCAGACATCTTCCATGAGCGAAGCTTCGCCCCAAGACTATGTGCGCGATCCGACGCGATGGGGCAGTCCGGAGGTCGCGGCGCTGTTTCCCGGCTTCAAGCATCTCGATATGCGGACGAAGGGCGCCGTCATTCGCGTGCGTCATGGAGGTTCGGGGCCGCCTTTGCTCTTGCTTCATGGCTATCCCAACAATCATGTGCTTTGGCACGCGGTCGCTGCAAAACTGGCGCAGCGCTACCACGTTGTGTGTCCGGATCTGCGCGGCTACGGCGATTCCTCGCTACCCGATCCCGGCGCGAGGCTCATCAATTACAGCCATCGCGTGATGGCCGAAGACATGATCGAAGTGATGGAACAACTCGGCCATCAGCGGTTCTTCTTGATCGGCCACGACCGCGGCGCGCGCGTTTCCCATCGCATGTGTCTCGATCATCCGGAACGGGTGATGAAGCTCTGCCTCCTGGACATGTTGCCGACCTATTATGTCTGGACCAACACGACCAGGGAGTGGGCGCTCGGCACTTGGCACTGGGCGTTCTTAGCCCAGCCGGAGCCGTTCCCCCAGACCATGATCAATGCCGTGACGCCGGAGTGGTTTCTCACCAACCGCGGCGGCATCCCGCGGCAGCGACCCAAAATCGTGATGGACGAATTCATACGCTGCTTCACGCCGAAGACGATCAGCGGCGCTTGCCGCGATTATCGCGCGGGCGCGACCATCAATTTCGAGATGGACGCGGCCGACAAAGACAAAAAGATCGCGACTCCGCTCCTCGTTTTGTGGGGTACAAGAGGCGCACCGCCGACGGACGAATATCCAACGGTATGGCGGAAATTCGCCAGCAATCTGGAGAACATCGAGCCGCTTGCCACCGGACACTACATACAAGAGGAACTGCCCGAGCAGTGTCTCGATCGTTTCTTCAAATTCTTTGTAGCCTAGTGAAGCGTCGAGCGCCTGCCACTAACGGACGTCGTTTGCTCACCAGTTGCGGACGACCTTCCAGAGCTTATTGCTACGCTGATGCCGCGGCTCTTTTTTGTAACAAGCTCTAGAGACGCTGCGAGCGTACATTTTTGGCCCGCACATTTGACCGAAGGGAAGGCAGGACGACCGCTCCCTCGCCCCCGAGAGCGCTCGTCTCCCTTGGGGCTGGCGCATGAGAAGCTTCATTCTGTTTCACGACCGCAGCGGCGCCTGGTGTGCGGCCCCGGCGCCGGGGTTTCGCAACGTCGTACGTGATCCGACGGGTGGGCGAAACGCGGATCGAAGCGGTACGTCACCTTCTCGCCCACCCTGAATTTGTCCAGCGGGCGCGGCGGGGCGACTGGCCAGCGCACCCCCGCCTGGCGGCATTCGTCGAGGGATCAGAGCCGGAAAACGTTACGTTCACGAGTCGCGATGTGCGTTGTCCAGCGTCACGATACGATATCGCGCTGCGGCGGCAGTCACTCAGGCTGGTTTGGAATCGCGAGGCGTGAGCCCAGCGACAAGTGGTCTCAATTTCCCACAAGCGGACTTTTTCGTCGTTAAACACTTTTACAGTATCGCGGTTACACGGCAACTAAACGTGACTTACATGAGATCAACGGCCAGTTCTACGATGGCGGTATTATTTCCACTGGCCGCCCTAGATGTAGAGTTGTCGCAAGGCTTTCGTTCTGTCCGCAACCGGCAGGTTGTTCACGCCTGACAATCGGGAGCGTCAACGCTCACCAAAGTCGCTTTCGTGATGGCTTTAGGGCGAAGACGGCAAAATCACCAGATTGAACCATTCTTTTCCCCAAAAAATTGCAAATGTTCCCTGCTCAGCTGTCATTTTAACTCCGTAGAAGCCGCAGTGAAGGCGACGGCTGGAAGCCGGGAAAGACCCTTGCCACGTCCGTCTGCCCGAGATGACCGCGGACGAGTTCGTTGAGGACGTCGCGATAGTCGGTCGTCACGGCGAGATCGCGGCCTTCAAAAAGCTGCTCTTTTTCGAGGCCGGGCCATTTTCCGTAAATCTTCCCGCCCTGGACGGCGCCTCCGATGACCATCATGAAGCTGCCATGACCGTGATCGGTTCCACCGTTGCCGTTTTCCTCGACGGTGCGGCCGAATTCGGACATCGTGACGAGAACAACATCTTCCATTCCATCGCCCATATCCTGGCAGAACGCGGCAATACCATTAGAGAACCGGCGCAGAAGTGGAAAGAGTTGCACCGTCTCGTTCCCGTGGTGATCCCAACCTCCAATATCAGCAAAAGCCGCTTCAACGCCCACGCCGGCTTTGATCAGACGCGCGAGCTGCTGCAAATTGCGTCCGAACTCTCCCGCTTTGGCCAATGTGTTCTATGCGATGCAAACGAGCAGAACTGATTTTTACGCGTATCAATTCAAGCCAGTCTACAAATTCATTGAATCAGCGAATGGAAGAATCCTCATCGCCGATGAAGTCGGACTAGGAAAGACCATCGAGGCGGCGTTGATTTGGCAGGAGGTTCGAGCTCGATCGGACGCCCGAACGCTGCTCGTGGTTTGCCCTTCAATGCTTCGTGAAAAATGGAAGGCAGAATTGCGAACTCGCTTCGACGTGCCGGCACAGATTTTACAACTCTGACGGGTTTCTCTCCATGCTCCGCGATTTCGAACGCGAAGGCCGAGGATATCAATGCGCCGCCGTCTGCAGTATGCAGAGTCTCCGCAGTACTAATGTTCAAAATGCAGTGGACGGCTTTGCGGAGAGCGAGCTTCAATTCGATTTGATTGTCATTGACGAAGCTCACTATATGCGGAATGTCGATACGAAAACTCATCAGCTCGGCAAGGCGTTATCCGCCATCGCTGACAATTTTTTGCTTTTGACCGCGACCCCGCTGCAACTCAAGAGAGAAGATCTTTTTCGGCTTCTCAACCTACTTGATCCGGACGAATACGACAACCATGCGCTCTTCGAATCCCGAACGGAAGCGAATGAACCTGTTGTCCTAGCTCAAAACGCATTAAGGAGAATTCCCGCCGACGTTCAAGCAGCCCCGTGGGCTCCATGGGAGATTCAGCGCGCAGACTTGGATGCCGAACCTGTGCGCGGCATCATCGAACATCTTCACAAGACAGGAACGCTCGTGCTGAAGGGGATCGTTTCGGAAAATCAACGGGAGCTCTTTCTGGAAAATCAATAACTTCAGACCTCCTGATCTCGATGAATTTCCGATGAGCCGATTTCGAAAATCAGCGTGAGATGGGTGCCTGGAAAGACGGTTTGGGTTTCATTGAGCGCGGCACAGAGTTGAGCGACTGGCTGATCGTGGGCAGCATGTGTGAGGTGGTGAAGGCGGACGGTGAGCGTGTTGGTTTTCAAATCGGGGAGTAAATCAACTTCATTGTGGAAGATGTGACGCAGGAGGGCACGCGCATCGTCGGACCGGACGAGGTGCTCTCGAAGCAATGAAGCCAAACTGGTCTCGGCGCGATAGGCGATCATCTTGATGGTATCGACAAAGTGTTTGCGCTCGGTACGCAGCCGTGTGAAGCGATCCTGCTCAGGTAGAGATTTCACCGGAATGTGATGTTCGGTGTTCTTGCGCTGTTGTTTGAGGCCATCGATCTCCAGATCCAGATGCTGGATCTGTTCTTGCAGTTGCCCTTTGCGCTGGGAAAAGCTCTGAAGCTCGGCTTCCTGGGGATCCTCGGATAAAGTTAGCGCGCCGAATTGGGCCCAGAGCCGATAACGCTGGCCTGTCTTGGAGCGGATCTGGCTATCCAGGGTGCGCCACTGCGGATTCACAACGGAAATCGCATCAGGAATCGTTTCGGTTCCGTACTCCACCAGACGGTCCAAACCATAGTGTTCTCTCATATATCGGAAGAAGTTTTCCTGACACCATCTGGCGAATAGCGAGACGGCGAGTGTCGTCATAGGCGACTGAAAGTTGCTCGTCAGCATCGAGGTCTGATGACCGCTGTCGGTGAGCCGGCGGATCTCGCGCACCCAGAGGTTGTTGGATAAGCGGCTGCCGCGCTCGGCCAATTTCATGGCGACGGTTTCGCCACCGGCCAGGGTGACGTTCTGAGAGCTAAACTCTTCGGATCTCCAATCGTCTTTGGGAAACTTGTGATAGGTGAGCAGGGCAATCCGCTTCTGCCACAGATGCGAGAACAAGTCCGGACTGTAGCCTTCTCGATCGATGACTACGGTGAACCAGTGGGCCCGCGGATCGTCGGCCAGCCGTTGGTCCAGCTCCGGGCTCTTGGCTACGGACGTTTCCAACCACGGAATCAGATCCTCCTTGAGCGTGGCGATCAATCCCGGATCGACTTCCTTATTGATATACAGAAACGGCTGCCCGTCCATCGCATTGATCCAGTAATCGGTCGTCGCCCGCAGGCACAACCGTTCTCGGGCCACATAGTGGCGTGGCAAATCCGTCTGGTCTCCGTGATAGACCCGCACATGGCCATCGCAATAAAAATACAGTTCGCTATCGTTCTGCCGCGCGATCCATTCCTTGGCCAGTTCGGCATTCCACCTCATGGCCTGACCCAAATCCCGGCACAACAGTCGCAGCTTTTCCCGTAGCGTCCGCACTTCCGGGATGCGATCCAGTCCCAGGACTTTGCCCCACTCGCCCGGCGCTTGATAACGCAACTGTTCCACGGACCGAATCCGCGCCAGGGCCATGAATGCCAGGAGCAAAAAGATACTATCGATTCCGTAGAATCCGTCGGGCAGGTGATACATCTGCGGGCTATAGCGCAGCAGTCCTTGCGCCAGCAGCGCTGGCAATGCCAGCAACACGCCGCCTTGCGGCACATCCCACGCCGTTTGGAATTCGATCGGCGCCGCTGCCAGCATCCCCACCGCCGCTGCGACACGTTCCAGCGTACGCGTCGTTGCGTTTCCCATCGGCGCTTGGCTGTCGACCTGGCTGCGCTCGCTTTTGCTGGAGATTACACTCGAACTGTCGCGTTCTGTTTTTTTTGAGGCGCCGGCAGTCGCCCGGCCCGAATCGCCTTGTGCAGCGTGTTGCCTAAGACCTTCGTTTCGTGGGCCACTTCCGGTACGCTCCGCCCTTCCTTCAGCAGCGTCCGCGCCCGCTCCAGTACGTCTCCCTTCAGCACCGATCCGGAACTCCGGCGTGGCTTGTTCTCATAGAATCCCTTGGCCCCATGGTCTCGAAACACTTTCACGTATCGCTTCACCGTGATGCTCGGCACGCCAAACGCTTTCACGATTTCTTTCGGCTTCACTGTTCCATTGACGATCATCTGGCTGGTGAACATCCGGAAACTCCCAACGTCCTCTTCATCGTGATGGAACACTGGCAAGTGCCCATGAATGTAGACCACTTGGCCTGCTTCTTTCTGAACCGCGATGCTGTTGTTGATCTCGGTCACCCCGGCGGGAAATATCGGCAGTTGTCGTTGCGGCATCCGTGGTTTTTAGCTCGCCTCCAGGCCTTTCTGCAATCGTTTTTCGGCTCATTCCGTTTTCATTAAACCGCCCGATTTACCGGGAGAGATCAGGAGGTCTGAACTTGATGTCGATCGTTACACGCCTCTGGCCAAAGAGAAAGCCATCACGGCGGAGCAACTGGACAATGCCATCCAGGCGAATATCGCTGCCAAAGCTCAGGTTGAAGCAGCTGCGGCCGGCGTCGATACGGCGAATGCAGCTATCGTGGCAGCGAATGCTTCCGTCGAATCCGCGAAAGCCGCCGTTCAAACTGCAGAGCTCAATCTCAGCTTCACGCGGATCACTTCTCTAATTGATGGCATTGCCGGATTCGCTCAGGCTCAGGTCGGCAATCTTGTCGGTCCGAATAGTGGTGCGCTGACAACGGTTTCGACCGTCGATCCGATTAAGGCTTATTTCACCGTCAGCGAGCAGGAGTACCTCGCTTATGTAAGACGCTACCCCCAACGCGCAGCGGATCCAGACCGAAGCCAGGAGTTGGAGTTACGGCTCGCTGACGGTACGACTTATCCGCGAAAAGGTCACATCTTCGTAGCCGACCGTCAGGTGGATCAGAAGACGGGAACGATTCGCATCGCGGGTCTCTTTCCGAATCCGGGATACACGCTCCGCCCGGGACAATACGGCAGAGTGCGTACTGTTAACGACATCAAAAGCGGGGCATTGCTGGTTCCACAAAGGGCCGTCAACGAATTGCAGGGCAGCTACCAGGTCGCCGTGGTCGGCACGGACAACAAGATCAGCATGCGGCTTGTGAAAGTAGGCGACCGCGTCGGTTCAATGTGGGTGATCGAAGACGGCCTGCGCCCGGGTGAGAGAGTGGTGGCAGAAGGCACCCAGAAAGTCGGACCGGACATGGTCGTGAATCCGAAGCTGATGGCTGCGCCTTC
>Ga0209157_1003244_pt1 | contig 12597 bp, 4 predicted proteins | sample GraSoiAngelo_135_FD_185892 | JGI IMG/M metagenome (GOLD analysis project Ga0209157, IMG submission 185892) | Grasslands soil microbial communities from the Angelo Coastal Reserve, California, USA - 14_0929_05_40cm (SPAdes) (version 2) | ecosystem: Environmental > Terrestrial > Soil > Grasslands ... | reverse complement strand
CCGCAAGCAGTTCAGCTTCCTGATGCCGGGCAAGTCCCTGATCGTCGAAGCGGTGTCGGTGGAGGTCATTGCATCAGGCGGTGTGCACGAGGAACAGGAGCTCGACAGGAAGAAACCCGGCAAACCGGTCGAAGGCATCCGCGTGTTCACGGGCGGCAAGTGGCACGCGGCGCCGCTCTACCGGCGCGAGGACCTCGGTGCGGGGCAGCGCATCGACGGGCCCGCGGTCATCGCCGAGGCGAACGCGACGACCGTGGTGGAACCGGAATGGCGTGCCACCGTTACGCCTTTGAATCATTTGGTTCTAGACAGAGTGCAGGCTAGAAGAGCGCAAACCGCTATTGGTACGCAGGTCGATCCCGTCATGCTGGAGATCTTCAACAGCCTCTACATGTCGATCGCCGAGCAGATGGGGCTGCGGCTGCAGAACACCGCCTACTCGGTGAACATCAAGGAGCGGCTCGACTTCTCCTGCGCGCTGTTCGACGCCGAGGGCAGCCTGATCGCCAACGCTCCGCACATGCCGGTGCACCTGGGCTCGATGGGCGAATCGGTCAAGACCGTGATCCGCCTCAATGCCGGCAACATGAGGCCCGGCAACGTCTATGTCCTGAACGCGCCGTACAACGGCGGCACGCACCTGCCTGATGTCACGGTGATCACCCCCGTTTTTGATTCTCGACAGATTCTTTTTTATGTGGGATCAAGAGGACACCACGCGGACATCGGGGGAATCACCCCGGGCTCGATGCCCCCGGAATCGAAACTCGTCGAGGAAGAAGGCGTCCTCATCGACAATTTCCTCCTGGTCGAGCAAGGTCGCTTCCGGGAGAAGGAAACCGTTGCCCTGCTGACCTCGGGCAAGTACCCGGTGCGCAACGTCGAGCAAAACGTCGCCGACCTCCGGGCGCAGGTCGCGGCCAACGAAAAAGGCGTGCAGGAATTGCGGCGCATGGTGGAGCATTTCGGGCTCGACGTGGTGCGCGCGTACATGCGCCACGTGCAGGACAACGCGGAGGAATCAGTACGGCGGGTGATCGGCGTTTTGAAGGACGGAGAGTTTGACTTGCCGCTCGACAATGGAGCGCGCATCCGCGTCCGCATTCATATTGGAGAGGACCGGCGCGGCGCAGGCATTGATTTCAGCGGCACCTCGGCGCAGCTGCCGGACAATTTCAACGCCCCGGCGGCCGTCTGCATGGCGGCGGTGCTGTACGTGTTTCGCACGCTCGTCGAAGACGACATTCCGCTCAACGCCGGATGCCTGAAGCCGCTCGAGGTGCGGATTCCGGAGGGATGCATGCTGCGGCCGCGCTACCCGGCGGCGGTGGTCGCCGGGAACGTGGAAACCTCGCAATGCATCACCGACGCCCTCTATGGAGCGCTGGGCGTCCTGGCCGCTTCGCAAGGGACGATGAACAACTTCACCTTCGGCAACGAGCGCTATCAGTACTACGAAACGGTCGCCGGCGGCTCGGGCGCCGGGCCTGGCTTCGACGGCGCCGACGTGGTGCAGACGCACATGACCAATTCGCGCCTCACCGATCCCGAAGTACTGGAGTGGCGCTTCCCGGTGCTGCTCGAGAGCTTTGCGATCCGCGACGCATCGGGCGGACAGGGACGCTGGCGCGGCGGCCACGGCGCGGTGCGGCGCATCCGGTTTCTCGAGCCGATGACTGCGGCGATCCTCTCGGGGCGCCGCCTGGTGCGCCCGCACGGCCTGGCGGGAGGCGAGCCCGGCATGCCTGGGCGCAACTATGTGATCCGAGCCGGCGGCAGGCGCGACGAGCTCGGACCTTTCGCCCAGACCGAGATGGCGGCGGGCGACGTTTTCGTCATCGAGACGCCGGGAGGCGGCGGCTACGGACCGGCCGCCGAATATAATAGGACGTAAAGAATGCGCCCCAACGCCATCTACTCGAAGTCCGGGAAGGGAGTCCAGGAAGCTTCGGGCAAGACGAGCCTTCTGAAGCGCGAGCACCGCGTGGTGCTCGCGGCGATCGATGGCAGGGCGACGCTCGCCGACGTCGCGCAGAAGAGCGGCAACGAGTACGACGCCGACTTCCAGCGGCTGATCATCCAGCTCGACAAGGACGGATTCATCCGCGAGGTATCCTCGGGCGCGGCGGCCGGTCCGGCCGCGGCAGCCGCCAAGCCGGCCGGCAAGCTCGATACGGCCATCGATCTGGATTTCAGCTCGCTCGCCTCGTCGCAGAAGGCCAATACCGCGCCGCAGCCGACGCGACCTCCGCCGCCGCCGGCGCCGAGAGCGCCCGCGGTCGACATGGCTGCCAAGGCGGCGGCCGAGCGCCGCGCGAAGGAGCAGGAGTCCGCGCTTCACCGCGCGCGCAAGGAGGCCGAGGAGAAGGCGGGAGCCGAGCGCGAGCGCCAGCGCGCCGAAGCCGAGGCCAAGGTACGCGCCGAGACCGAAACCAAGCTGCGCGTCGAGGCCGAGAAAAAGCTGCGTGAAGAGACGGCGCACCAGGCGCGCGCGGACGCCGTGGCCAAGGCGCAGGAGCTGAAGGCCAGGCTCGACGCCGAGCGCAAGGCGCGCGAGGAGGCGGAGCGGCGCCTCGAGGAGGAGCGCCGGGCCCGCGAGGAGATCGAGCGCAAGGCGCGCGAGGAAGCCGAGCGCATCCGCCGGGAAGCCGAGGAGCAGGCGCGGCGCGAGGCCGAGGCGCTGCTCCGGCAGATCGAGGAAGCGCGCAAGGCGCGCGAAGCGGCCGAGCGCAGTACGCGGGAAGAAATGAGCCGCGCGCGCCGGGAGCGCGAGGAGCGCGCCAGCCGCGCCGAGGAGCGCAAGCAGCAGCAGCCCGAGGGTCCTGCGGACGCGCCGCCGCCGCGGCCGCAAGCGGCCCCCGGGAGCGACAAGTTTGCCGATTCTCTGTTCGCCGATCTCGAGACTTTCAACAAGCGCGAGGAGGAAAGCCGCAAGCAGGACGAGGAAACCGAGCGCGCGAAGAAAGAGGAACGGCTGCGCAAGGCGCGCGAGATGGAGGAGCGCAGGGCCAGGGAAGAGGAGGAGCAGCGCAAGGCGGAGGAAAAGCAGCTTGCGCGCGAGGAGGAACAGCGCAGGGCCAAGGAGGAGGAGGAGCGCCTCGCGCGCGAGAACGAGGAGCGGGAACGCAAGTTCCGCGAGGAGGAAGACAGGCGCGCGCGGGAATCCGAGGAGCGCTCGCGCAAGGCGAAGGAAGAAGCGATCCTGGCGGCGAAGACCCGTGGCGACATGGCTTCCGGCGACAGCGCGCCGCAGGACCGGCGGGCGAAGGCGTTGAAGCGGGGACCGGGCGTCGCCGCGGCCTACCGGCGCCAGGAGAGCAATTGGGGCAAGCCGGTAACGATCGCGCTCGTCGTGATCCTCGGCGTGGCGCTCGGGGCGCTGCACGTCATACCGATCTCGACCGCCGACTACGAGAAGGCGGCGCGCGAGGCGCTGGGCCAGCCGGTGAGGCTCGGTTCCGGCAGGGTCTCGCTATGGAGGGGGGTGCATTACGAGTTCAGGGATGTTCGCATCGGCGAGCGCGTCAGAATCGCCGAAGTTCGGGCCTTTCCTGCGCTCGACGCGCTGTTCGAGGAGAAAAAGATCTTCAAGCGCGTCGAGCTGGAGGGCGCCGCCGTGCCGCAGGACGTGCTCGGCGAGGCCTTGTTTGCCAGGGCGAACGGGGAGAACTTCAAGCTCGGCCGCGTCCTGGCGAAGCAGCTGAAGCTCGAGGGACCGCTGCCGCTTCCGCCGCTCGATGTCGACGTGGCGCTCGACGCCACAGGCATGCCGCGCGTGGTTTCGCTGGCCGGACCCGAAAACCTGGTGGCCAACCTTTCGTCCAAGGGCGCCGAGCTCGAGTTCGAGATGAGCGCCACCAGCTTTGCGCTGCCCATCGCGCCGGCGCTGTCGCTCGACCAGTTCGGCATGAAGGGCACGCTCACGCGCCGCGGCATGAACATCTCGTCGTGGGACGGCGCGGCGCTGAACGGCAGCGTCTCGGGCACCGCCAAGGTGCGCTGGGGCGGCACCTGGAACGTGGAAGGCGCGGTCACCGCGCGCGGCATCAACGCCGCGGTATTCGCGCCGGCCCTGCTCTTGGAGGGCCGCGGCGAGGGCACCGGCAGGTTCTGGATGACCGGAGCCGAGCCGGCCAAGCTCGCTTCGGGCGGCCGTCTGGAGGGCAACTTCACCGTCAACAAGGGCGTGCTCGGCAGCTTCGACTTGTCGCGCGCCATCCAGACGGGGGGGCGGCAGGTCACCGGCCGCACGCAGTTTACCGAGATGAACGGGCAGGCGATCTACAACGCCGGTGCGGTGGCGCTGCGCAACGTCAATATCGGCGCCGGGGCGCTCAACGCCGGCGCCAGCGCCGACATCGCGCAGAGCGGCGCGCTGTCCGGGCGCATCGTCATCGACGTCAGGACCTCGACGCAGGCGCTGCGCGCGATCCTGATCCTGGGCGGCACGGTGAAGGAGCCGCAGGTAAAGAACTAGTGCCCCAAATTCTCCGCCTCCGGGGACCGCGCGCGGTTTCGGAGTTCCGCCTCGCCAAGCTGCTCGCATCGCTGCAGAAGCTCGACCCCGGGGTTCGCTCCGTCGCGGCCGGGTTCTGGCACTTCGTCGAGGCGGAGGGCGCGCTCGGCGAGCGCGAGGCGAAGGTTCTCGAGCGGCTGCTTGAATACGGCCCTGCGCCGCAGCCGGGGGACGGGACGCTGTTTCTCGTCGTTCCCCGGCTCGGCACCGTCTCGCCGTGGTCGTCCAAGGCGACCGACATCGCGCGCAACTGCGGCCTGTCGCGCGTGCGGCGCATCGAGCGGGGTACGGCCTACTACGTCGATTCCAGCCGCCCGGAAATCGCCGCGCTGCTCCACGACCGGATGACCGAAACCGTGCTCGAGTCGTTCGAGGATGCAGCGCGCCTGTTCGAGCATGTCGCCCCCCGTCCGCTGCAGCTCGTCCCGCTGCCGGAGCTGGCGCAGGCGAACCTGCGGCTCGGGCTTGCCCTGAGCGAAGACGAGCTGGAGTACCTCGAGCAGGCCTTTCGCCGCCTCGGGCGCGACCCCACGGATGCCGAGCTCACCATGTTCGCGCAGGCGAACTCCGAGCATTGCCGGCACAAGATCTTCAACGCCGACTGGATAGTCGACGGCGAGAAGCAGGCGCGGTCGCTGTTCGCGATGATCAGGCACACGCATGCCGTGCATCCGCGCGGCACGCTGGTGGCGTACGCGGACAACGCGGCGGTCCTGGAGGGCCGCGTAGCGCAACGGTTTTACCCCGATGAAAAGGAGACCTACCGCAGGCATGCCGAGCTGACTCACACGGTCGTGAAGTGCGAAACGCACAATCACCCGACGGCGATCTCTCCGTTTCCCGGCGCGGCGACCGGCGCCGGCGGCGAGATCCGCGACGAAGGCGCGACCGGGCGCGGGGCAAAGCCGAAAGCGGGCCTGGCCGGCTATTCGGTGTCGCATCTGCGCATCCCGGGCGCGGTGCAGCCGTGGGAGCAGAACGACCCGGGCAAGCCCGATCGCATCGCCTCGGCGCTCGAGATCATGATCGAGGGCCCGATCGGCGCCGCAGCGTTCAACAACGAGTTCGGCCGGCCCAGCCTGTGCGGCTACTTCCGCACGTTCGAGGCCGAGGCGGCCGGCGTCGTGCGCGGCTATCACAAGCCGATCATGCTGGCGGGCGGCCTCGGCAATCTCCGCGCCGGGCACTCGGCCAAGGCGCCGCTGCCGGCGGGCACGCTCCTCTTGCAGCTCGGCGGCCCCGGCATGCTGATCGGCATGGGCGGCGGCGCCGCCTCCTCGATGGGCGGCGGCGCGAACCTCGCGAGCCTTGACTTCGATTCGGTGCAGCGCGGCAACGCCGAGATCCAGCGCCGCGCGCAGCAGGTGATCGACCGCTGCTGGCAGCTCGGCGATGCCAACCCGATCGTCTCGATCCACGACGTCGGCGCCGGCGGGCTATCCAACGCGGTGCCCGAGATGGTGCATGCGGCAGGCCGCGGCGCGCGCGTGTCCCTGAGGGATATCCCGGTGGAAGACACCGGCATGTCGCCGCGCGAGATCTGGTGCAACGAGGCGCAGGAACGATACGTTGTTGCGGTTTCACCGCAGGATCTTCCAAGGTTCAGGCAGGCCTGTGATCGGGAGCGCTGCCCCTTTGCCGTCATCGGCAACGCGACCGACGACGGCAGGCTGGTGATCCACGATTCCCATTTCAAGAACCACCCGGTCGACATCGACCTGTCGGTGATCCTCGGCAAGCCGCCGAAGATGCAGCGCGAGGCGCGCCACGCGGCGCCGGCGGGAAGTGCGTTCTCGCTGGAGAAGGTCTCACTCCACGGCGCCGCGCACCGCGTGATGCGCCACCCGGCGGTCGCCGACAAGACCTTCCTCGTTGCGATCGGCGACCGCACGGTCGGCGGGCTGTGCGCGCGCGACCCGTGCGTCGGTCCCTGGCAGGTGCCGGTGGCGGACTGCGCCGTCACCCTGCTCGACTACGACGGCTACGCGGGCGAGGCCTTCGCCATCGGCGAGCGCGCGCCGCTCGCGCTGCTCGACGGCCCGGCCTCGGGCCGCATGGCCGTCGGCGAGGCGATCACGAATCTCGCGGCGGCGCGCATCGCCTCGCTCGGCAGCGTGAAGCTTTCGGCCAACTGGATGGCCGCCGCCGGCTATCCCGGAGAGGACGCCGCGCTCTACGACACGGTACGTGCGGTGGCGCTCGAGCTTTGCCCGGCGCTCGGCATCTCGATCCCGGTGGGCAAGGATTCCCTGTCCATGCGCACCGCCTGGGACGGAAAGGAAGTGGTCGCGCCGCTGTCGCTCATCGTCTCGGCCTTCGCGCCGGTCGAAGACGCGCGCGGCACGCTCACTCCTCAGCTGCGCAGCGACGCCGGCGACAGCGAGCTGGTGCTCGTCGACCTCGGCCGCGGCAAGAACCGCCTCGGCGGCTCGATCCTCGCGCAGGTCCACGCCGCGCTGGGCGATGCCTGCCCCGACCTCGACGATCCGGCGCTGCTGAAGAGCTTCTTCGCGGCGCTGCAGGAGCTGGCGCCGCTGGTGCTCGCGTACCACGACCGGTCCGACGGCGGGCTGTTCGCCACCGTCTGCGAGATGTCGTTCGCCGGGCATTGCGGCGTGACGCTCAACATGGATTCGATCAGCTTCGACCCGGCGGCCGACGACGTCGACGCGTTCAAGCGCGGCGACGACGAGCAGCTTGCGGGCCGCGCCAAGGACTTGGTGCTCGCCGCGCTGTTCTGCGAGGAGCTGGGCGCGGTGCTGCAGGTCCGCGCCCCGGACCGGCCGCGCGTGATGCAGACCCTGCGCGACGCGGGCCTCGGCGAGTGCTCGCACCTCATCGGCCAGCTCAACCCGCGCGACGAGATTCTCATCACGCGCAACGGCAGGCAGCTCTACTCGAACAAGCGCGACCACGTGCAGCGCACCTGGAGCGAGACCACGTGGCGCATGCAGGCGCTGCGCGACCACCCGGAATGCGCGCGGGAGGAGTACGACCGCATCATCGACCCCAAGGATCCGGGGCTGTCGGTGCATCTGACTTTTCAGGAGAAAGACATCGCTCCTGCGACCGGCGTTCGCCCCCGTATCGCAGTTCTTCGCGAGCAGGGCGTGAACGGCCATGTCGAGATGGCGGCGGCGTTCGACCGCGCCGGCTTCGAGGCGGTGGACGTCCACATGACCGACCTCATCGCCGGCCGCGCCTCGCTGGCGGGGTTCAAGGGCTTTGCCGCGGGCGGCGGATTTTCCTACGGCGACGTGCTGGGCGCCGGCCGCGGCTGGGCCAGCACGATCCTGTTCAACTCCAGGGTCCGGGCCGAGTTCGAGCAATTCTTCGCGCGCCGCGATACGTTCGCGCTCGGCGCCTGCAACGGCTGCCAGATGATGGCGGCGCTGAAGGAGCTGATCCCGGGCGCCGAGCATTGGCCGGCATTCGTGAGGAACCGCTCGGAGCAGTTCGAAGGGCGCCTGGTGATGGTCGAGATCACGCCGAGCCCGTCGCTCCTCTTCGACGGCATGGCCGGCAGCCGCATGCCGATCGTCACCGCCCACGGCGAAGGCCGCGCCGAGTATCCAGGAAATCTCGTTCAAGAGGCATGGGTGGCCATGCGTTATGTCGACAACCGCGGCCACGTCACCGAAACCTACCCTTACAACCCGAGCGGCTCGCCGCGGGGCATCACCGGGCTCACCACGCCCGACGGCCGCTTCACCATCGTGATGCCGCACCCGGAACGGGTGTTCCGCAACGTGCAGCTGTCGTGGTCGCCTGACCGGAGCGCCGAGGACTCGCCCTGGATGCGCATTTTCCGCAACGCGCGGAAATGGGTTCAATGAAGCTTGAGGGATGTTTGAGGAGATATGGATGAACATTGAGCGACACGATCCAAGCAGCATCCTGTCCAACGCCGTGGAGCACGGCAACACGGTCTACCTCGCCGGTGTGGTGGCGAAGAGCCTCGACAAGGACGTGAAGGGCCAGACCAAGGAGATCGTCGACGAGATCGACCGGCTGCTCGCGAAGTGCGGCTCGAGCAAGTCGAAAGTCCTGTCGGCCACCATCTGGGTCACCGATATCCGCAACCGCGCGCCGATGAACGAGGTGTGGACCGCCTGGGTTGATGCGAAGAACCTGCCGGCGCGCGCCTGTGTCGAGGCTAGGCTCGCCGACCCGAAGGCGCTTGTGGAGATCATGGTGATCGCGGCGAAGTAGGCTATTCGAAGAGGTTAAGCACGCCGTCCAGGCCGGACCAGTTGAGCGCGCAGCTCGCCTGAGCGCGCACCACCGGCTTGGCGTGGAACGCGATCGACACGCCGGCCTCGGCCATCATCTTGAGGTCGTTCGCGCCGTCGCCGAGGGCGACGGTCTGCTCCTTGCGGGCCTTCAGCTCCTTCGCGACGCTGCGGAACTTGGCGGCCTTGGCCTCGGCTTCGACGATGTCGCCGACCACGCGCCCGGTGAGGCGGCCGCGCTCGATGCCGAGCACGTTGGAAACGGTGTAGTCGATGTCGAGGCGCGCCTTGAGCCGCTCGGTGAAGAAGGTGAAGCCGCCCGACACCAATAGAAGCTGCACACGGTGCCGCTTGCAGGCCGCCAGCAGCCGGTCGGCGCCGGGAGTGAGCCGGAGCCGCTCGTCGTAGACGCGGCCGAGCGCGGATTCCTCGAGCCCCTGGAGCAGCGCCACGCGCCGGCGCAGGCTTTCCGTGTAATCGATCTCGCCGCGCATCGCCTGCGCGGTGATCGCCGCGATCTCGCGCTTCTTGCCGGCCAGCTCGCCCAGCTCGTCGATGCACTCGACGGTGATCAGCGTCGAGTCCATGTCCATGGCGAGCAGCTTCAGGTCAGCAAAACGCCGGCCCTCGGGCATGAAGGCATGGTCGATCTCCCGCGCTTCGCACCACGCGGCAAGGGACTTGTCCTGGGAGGCGTTCGCGAGCCTGTATGCGCGAGGGGCGATGCGCTCCGCCGAGCTTGCCCGCGTCATCCGCGCAGCCTCGTCGACATGGCCCTGCTCGAGCGCCGGCCCTTGCAGAACGAGGTTCATTCAGAAGAGAGAAGAAACGTGGTCTGTCCCTGATTTTGGGAGTCCGCTCAGGCTGCCAGCTGATGGAGGATTTCTTTCACGGCTTGCGCGCGCTCGGGCCACGCCGGCAGCTTGGCCTCGACGCGGATGCGTTCCGGACCGACCAGGCGCGCGTTGCGCCGGCCGCGCACGAACTCGATCACCTTGGCGCCGTCGAGCGGCGGGTTCTTCACGAACTGCAGCTGCACGGCCTCGTGGGTCGCGTCGACGCGCGAAACGCCGAGCGGCCGCGCGGCGAGCCGCACTCGATGGCATTCAAGCAGCGCGCGCGCCGCCTCGGGCAGCTCGCCGAAGCGGTCGACGAGCTCCTCGCGCAGGGCCTCGAGCTGCTCGGGGGCAGCGGCATCGGCGAGCCGCTTGTAGAGCGCGAGCCGCTCCTGCACGTCGCTGCAGTAGCTCGCGGGCAGCAACGCCGGGACGTGGAGATTGACTTCGGTATCGAGATCGAGATCCTTTTCGAGCGCGGGCGCGCGGCCCGACTTCAATGCGCGCACCGCGCGCTCGAGCATGCGGGCGTAGAGCGAGAAGCCGACTTCCTGGATCTCGCCCGACTGGGCTTCGCCCAGGACCTCGCCGGCGCCGCGGATCTCCAGGTCGTGCATCGCGAGGTAAAAGCCGGAGCCGAGCTGCTCCATCATCTGGATCGCCTCGAGGCGCTTCTTCGCCTGCGCGCCGAGGGCATCCTCGGGCGGCGTCAGCAGGTAGGCGTAGGCCTGGTGGTGGGAGCGGCCGACCCGGCCGCGCAGCTGGTGCAGCTGCGCCAGGCCGAACTTGTCGGCGCGGTGGATGACCATGGTGTTGGCGCTCGGGATGTCGATCCCGCTCTCGATGATCGTCGAGCACAGCAGCAGATTGGAGCGCTGCGCGTTGAATTCGCGCATCACCCGCTCCAGCTCGCGCTCGCGCATCTGGCCGTGCGCCACCGCGATGCGCGCCTCGGGCAGCAGGCGGGCGAGCCGCTCGCGCATGCGCTCGATGCTGTCGACCTCGTTGTGCAGGAAGTAGACCTGGCCGCCGCGCTTCAGCTCGCGCAGCACCGCCTCGCGGATCAGCCCCTCGGACCAGGGCGCGACGAAAGTCTTGATCGCGAGCCGCTTCTCGGGCGCGGTGGCGATCACCGAGAAATCGCGGATTCCCTCCAGCGACAGCGCCAGCGTGCGCGGGATCGGCGTCGCGGTGAGGGTGAGGACGTCGACTTCGGCGCGCAGGCGCTTCAGCGCCTCCTTCTGCCGCACGCCGAAGCGGTGCTCTTCGTCGATGATCACCAGCCCCAGGCCGGAGAACTTCACGTCCCTGGCGAGCAGCTTGTGCGTGCCGATGACGATGTCCACCTCCCCGGAGGCGAGCTGCTGGATGATCCGGCTTGCCTCTGTCGAGCTTCTGAAGCGCGACAGCTCGGCGATCCGCACCGGCCAGTCGGCAAAGCGATCGGCAAAGGTCTGCAGGTGCTGCTCGGCGAGGAGCGTCGTCGGGCAAAGGACGGCGACCTGCTTGCGATCGGCGATGGCGACGAACGCGGCCCGCAACGCGACCTCGGTCTTGCCGAAGCCGACGTCGCCGCATACCAGCCGGTCCATCGGCTTGCCGGCGGTCATGTCGGCGATCACCGCCTCGATCGCCGCCGCCTGGTCGGGCGTCGCCTCGTAGGCGAAGCCCTCGGCGAAGGCCTCGAGGTCGTGCTGCTTGATGCCGAAGGCGTGGCCGTGGCGCGCGGCGCGCCGCGCATACAGGGCGAGCAGCTCGGCAGCGGTGTCGCGCACCTGCTTTGCGGCGCGCGCCTTGGCCTTGTCCCATTCGCCGCTTCCAAGCTTGTGCAGCGGCGCCTCCTCGGGCTGCGCGCCGCTGTAGCGGCCGATCACGCCGAGCTGCGAAACGGGCACATAGAGCTTGTCGCCGCCCTGGTACTCCAGGAGAAGGAATTCGCCCTGGCCGTCCTCCAGCTCGAGATTGAGCAATCCCTGGTAGCGGCCGATGCCGTGCTGCTCGTGCACCACCGGGTCGCCGACCTTCAGCTCCGACAGGTCGCGCAGCATCCCCTCGATCGAACTGCGCGTCTCGCCTTTGCGCGCGCGGTGGCGGACCAGGCCCGCGTAGAGCTCGGCCTCGGTGACGATCGCCCAGCCTTCCGCGGGCACCACGAAGCCGCTTGCCAAGGGAGACACAGCAAGCACAAAAGACCTGTCTCCAGACTGGAATTCCTGGAAGTCCCGGCACAAGCCCGGCTTGAGGCCGTACTCGGCAAAATAGCCTGCCATCGTCTCGCGCCGCCCCGGCGACTCCGCGGCCACCATCACGCGCAGACTCGATGTGTCGAGGAAGCGCTTGAGCGCGGCAAGCGGATCCTGCGCGCGGCGGTCCACGGCGACGCTTGGCGGCGGCAGCGCGATCAGGCCGTCGTCCTGGTCCTCCTCCTTGCCGTGAAAATCGATGCGCGGGTGCGCGCGCAGCCGCAGGTAGAATTCTTCCGCCGGCACGAAGAGTTGCGGCGGCGGCAGCAGCGGCCGGTTGGGGTCGCCGCCCTGCAGCTTGAACCGCGAGCTCGCCTCGCGCCAGAAGTCCTGGATCGCGCCCGACACGTCGCGGTGCAGCGCGACGCTGCAGCCCTGCGGAAGATAGTCGAACAGCGTCGCGGCCGCTTCGAAGAACAGCGGCAGGTAGTACTCGATGCCGGCGGCCGGCACGCCGTTGGAAACGTCCCGGTACAGGGATTTCTTCGACGGATCGCCTTCGAACAGCTCGCGCCAGCGGCTGCGGAAGCGCGCGCGGCCCGCCTCGTCGAGCGGAAACTCGCGCGCCGGCAGCAGCCGGATTTCCTTCACCGCGTAGAGCGTGCGCTGCGTGTCGACGTCGAACGTCTTGATCGCCTCGATGAGCTCGTCATCCAGGTCGAGGCGGTAGGGCAGCGCGCTGCCCGCCGGAAACAGATCGATCAGCCCGCCGCGGAAGCAGAATTCTCCCGGCGCTACGACCTGGGTGACATGCTGGTAGCCGGCGACGA
>Ga0209157_1003242_pt1 | contig 12600 bp, 12 predicted proteins | sample GraSoiAngelo_135_FD_185892 | JGI IMG/M metagenome (GOLD analysis project Ga0209157, IMG submission 185892) | Grasslands soil microbial communities from the Angelo Coastal Reserve, California, USA - 14_0929_05_40cm (SPAdes) (version 2) | ecosystem: Environmental > Terrestrial > Soil > Grasslands ... | reverse complement strand
GAACGTGTGTCTTGCCGTCGAAAGACGAATCGAAGCTAAAGTTTCTCCCGTACTCAGACGTAACTTTTCCTATAGTTTTGATCGTGTTCTCTAGATCGAACTTCTTGTACCAGAAGGTCACGAATCCTGGCCCGGCTTCACGACCGGACTTTCGGCCCAGCTCTCTCGCCTGTTCTTCCGTCATAAGAGCAAAGAGAGTCTTCAACAAAGCTTTGGATATGGTTACGAGTCCGAACTTCTCGCCTGGAACATCGTACTCAACGTATCTCCTGAGTGCCTTATTGGCTAGAACATTAACGCTAACTCTCTCCTTCTCGGAAATATCATTCAGCTTGTCGATTGTATCGTGGTCTAGTCTGAACGAACGGTTCTCCGAAGGTCGTCCCTTTTGAGATGCTGGGCCTGAGCCAAGAATGACAGTGTTTTTCGACTTCACTCTGTTACGTGCTACTATTACCTATCAACTTCTTCTAATGTAAGGATGAGTTAACCTCGGCTAGCATATCTATGCCTGTAGCGATGGCTACTAAAGACGTTTGGATGTTTCATACTCAAAAAGATATAAGTTGCTATACGGGTCTGGCCAACTGGTTTCTTTGCTCTTTGTCATTTCCATCAGTCTTCGATCTAGAGTCAAGCACCTATCACAAACCAAATCATAGATACGTCGGAGCTGACGAGACTTGTCAGATAGACATCTGGCCCAAGACGAATTTTCCGAATACTCCCATGCTCAACCAGCCTCCCGACCCAAAAAACTACTAGACGTTCAGAGAAGATGAGGCAAACTCTATGCTGCGGAAATATCAGTGAGCTCGTGAACCCGATCAACCAAATTGGGCTGCTATTAAGTGTCTATGGAACTAAGATGACTGTCCAGTGCTCTCCTGCCGGGATTGTATACGCAAGGACTCAACGGAATTAATAATGAAAAAGCGCAAATTTCTATCGCTTGTAATTGTCTTGGCGATTGTTATAGTCACGGCAATTCTTGGATACATCTACTATGCGTACATCCCACGCGTCTTGGTCGATGACACCCAAACTATAAAGGAGAATCATATATGGCAGTTTGACCTCTTCGTTCTCGGAAATAGAAACGTCAACATCACGGTTAGCACAGCACAATATCTTGTCTACGTAACATTCTGGTACCAGCAAAACTCGGCGGCAACCACCTACCTTATCAACAAGCCGGTGACAAACACGACCCAAGCCAGCTTCCCAGTTAGCGTTCAACAGAGCGGAACATACTATCTCAATGTTCAGAAGACAGAACAATACGGGGAAACAGTGACCACGGTGGTTCACGTTGAAGTCACTTCATGAATTGCGCTGTGACTTTCAAGCACTATCGCTAAAACAGGTCCCCTTGCGGCCTCGACCCATACATGGCCTCTCACTTCAGGTGAGAGACCCTTGCAGGCGGCACCCAGCACTGAAAACTTTGCGAAGAGAGCGAGAAGCAGAGGAGTTCCGATCCAGTCGATCTAGCAGTAGTGTTGCTGAGATTGTAGGTTAACTCCGTGAAGTTCTGAAACTCAAGAAACAATGTGGGAGGACTGGTTCGGTGATACCACGCGACATAATCGCAATCGGGCAGTCCCAGCTGTCTGGCCCTTTGCTGGGTCGTAACGTTCATGCTTTCCAGCCAAGCGCATTCATTGCTTGGTTGCAACGGGCTCATCGAGAGGACTTCGCCATTTGGAAGAACAAGATACTGGAATTTCACGAGTTGAAAAGGCGATGGAGTTGTGAGCGTGCGGGCTATTACGTAGGATGATACGAAAAGCGAGAAGATCAATATTATCGTAAGAAGATGGATACGTGATGGGAGGTGTAGGTGCTGGGGTGTTGTGGGTGGTCCTTGGGACCCTGGGATAGCGCGAAAACTGATGACAAGATAGACAATCGTTCCTGCGGCAAGTACGATGAGTAAGTACTGAGAGACTTGGATCTCACTCAGGACAAAGATCAAGAATAGAAAGACTGCTGTGAATGAGAGGAGGAACAGTTTGAATATGTTGTTTAGTTTCCATAGCTCGACCAAACAACTAGATGCCCTCTAGCTGAATGTCGCGAGACACCGCCCGCAAGATTGTTCCACAACCTGTAAGCTCTAACCCCATGACTCCAAAGTCGGTTGCTAAGTCGTTTAGAGCGATAGCGAAAACTATTGCGGCTATTCCAAAGCATGCATAGCTTACTATGTGGAAGAACTTTACGGTGCTAGCTGCCTTAGCTCTGCGTTCATTTGGATCCGGGATGGTGCGTAAGTATATCATTCGACTTACCGCATTCAGGATCGTTGCAATGTCCATTGCCCCTAGGGCGAGCACAATGAAGTCGGTTATCAGATAAAGCGTAAGTATGCTGAGAGAGATTATTGCCAGAACGAAGAATACAACACTCAACACAACATAGAATCTGACGGTTGAGTCAGCTCTTGACTTTGAACTAGAAGTGTTGTCCAAGTTTCCATTCCTACGCTAAACTGGGCCCCTTCGACTTGCTTGTCTCTGGCTTCGTTTCTTCTACCATAAGAACCCGACGAGTTCGACTTGATTTTCGTGTTGGAAAAAAAGATTGTGTCTATTCAGCAACACCAGTTCGGGGTGATGTTGACACTAGTTGGGCTGAAAGACACCGTTGGGCGGACGAGAGATAGCGATATGCAATTGCATCCACTGGCGCGACTGAGCATGTTAGATTCGATTTTTTCCCGTGAAGTTGGAGTCCATCGAAAGTTATCGCGGCTGTTTCCGATGATTACATCCCGGAACCCTGGCCATCTATCCGTCTTCTGATCATACGATGTTTCGACCTGCTTTAGATGCTCGACCATTGTCTCGGGGCGCACCATCTGCCCGATAATACCGGTCAGATGCCCTATCTGGTTCATAGCTGACCCCAGCGCATCCTTTCGAGGTTGAGAGTCCACGCTAGACTAGGCTCTAAAACTAGGAATCTGCGTGTGCTGGTTCGGCTCAGCCTATACCCCGGGTACGAACTATAGTGTTTTGCCGAGAACTCGCTCACAAACAGAGTCTGGTTCTAGTTCGGCAAAGCGATCAGTGTTCGGGTCAGGCTGTTGTGTGTCTGCCCGAGGATGTGAAACAGGTTGAGAATGGATAGAGAACAATCATCGTTAGATCTGCATCTGCACGTACCTAGTCGACCGGTTAGAAGTTGGAGGGACCAATAAAATTGCGGTTGAACAAAAAGACCGGGAGATGGGGATCGCGCGCAAGGGACGCCTCGGCTTCGGCTGTTCGAAGACTCTCTGTCTTCGCACTAATCTGTCTGATGGCTGGAGCGATGGTCGTAGTTTCCGTCCCCCCTGGACGGGCTGCTGGCACCGGGCAGTTCGACCATATTGTCATCCTTGCGATGGAGAACCAGGATTATTCTAGTGTCTTCGGCTCGGGCACAGGCTCTTCAACTGCACCTTTCCTATCGGGTATGCTTCCGTATAGTTCGACTATTCCCAATTATCACAGTTATGGAGAAGGCATCAGCGGCTGCTCAGCCGCCTGCTACACGGCGGTTTCGTCAGGTGGGACATGGGGTGTCTCTGACGGGGTTGGCAGTGGCAGTGTTTCCCAGACGAGCATATTCGACCAACTGAGCACTGCCGGTCTCACGTGGAAAGGATTCTGCGAGAACGGTTGTCCGAGAGGCGGGGACCACTTTCCATCATTGCAGTACGCGAGTACCTACCAGAGCCCAAACAGTGTTATAACAGGCACGGCCTTCACTGACCCATCCGATCCAATCTATTCGGAAATGAACTCGGCGAGTCCTGCCAACTACATCTGGCTTACGCCTACCGACAGCCACAACATGCACGACAACTCCGTCTCGTCAGGCGATACCTATGCCCAGCAACTACTTGTAGGAAGCGGGACGATCAACTCTCCCGCACCAGGCTCGGTGCTCGCCACCGGGCTCTTCACCAACTCAGCGTTTCACACCTTGCTCTACATATGGTGGGACGAATATGACCCTTCGCCGAATCTGCAGTACGGGAAAATGATCAAGCAAGGCTACATATCACAAGGCGCTAACTATGACGAGTACTCAACTCTTCACATGATAGAGGCAAACTGGGGTCTTACGCCTCTGGCTGCAGCCGCCAATGATCCAACCATGAGCGACCTCTTCGGCGCCTCAACCCCTCTACCTCTCTCCACAAGCTTCGCATTCCTTCCAACCAGTCCACTCGTGAACTCCCTAGTAACGTTCACCGCCCTACCCATAGGTGGGGTACCACCGTACACCGTCAGCTGGATCTTCGGTGACGGTTCAACGGCAACCGGAACCGTTGTTACCCATACCTACACAAGTGCTCAATCCTTCACCGTGACAGAGACTGCGAAAGATTCGTCCACATCTCAACAGATAGCGACCAGCTCCAACCCAGTAACCGTTGTTACCGCCTTGCCGCTCGCCACAACCTTCACTGTCTCGTCAAACCCTGTTGTCAACTTGCCTGCGACCTTCCTTTCAACGACCACAAGTGGAACGGGGCCTTATACGATCTCTTGGAACTTCGGAGACGGTTCTACTGGCAGCGGCGCATCTGCAACCCACACTTATACCACAGCTCAAGCTTTCACAGTGACCGAGACAGCAAAGGACTCGTCTTCACAACAACAGACGGCCACGAGCACTTCAACCATAACGGTATCAGCGGTGCTCTCGGGAAACTTCGGCGCATGCACGTCTCTTCCCCAAGGCTGGAGCTGTGGAAACACCAATGGACTGGGCAGTAGTTCTGTCGACATTGTCAGCGGTGTGCTTGAAACGGTCGAGGCCAACCCCGGAGTTGGAAACGACAACAGCTACTACTATTCCACATCCCAGAAGGGAGTCTTTCCATGGTCACCCTGCCAAGCGCCTGTATCCGGAGCAGTTCCAACAGGTACAACGAGTGTCAGTTCAACCTTCACCCCCTTGATGGTCCCCTCGATGTCCTCGGGGATGAGGTACCACATCTACATCGCACTCTATTACTGGCTTCCCGACGGCGCTGTGTCGGCGGGCGGTTCGACATACCGCTGTCTAGACACCCAGGTCAGGGTTGAGAATATCGGTGGTACGTTCAGCAGCGTCGGATCCACAGGCACGTATAATCCCGGAGACTCTTTCGGCTGGGACCAGGTGACCTTGGACCAAGTCGATGTTGGCCAGACTTACACTCTAACCGCAGACGTTGCGAACCAATGCCAGCAGGACCTTGCTGCTTGGGGCCTGAACCCGACTACTCCTTGCCAGCTTGCAGGAATAGAGATCGGCACCGAGGGCTTCGGGTTCCAAGAACTGGACGTCAACTTCTACACGGTACAGTTAACGACAAGTACTTCGTCTCTGGTAGGCTCGTTTGTCTTCAGCCCTTCAGGTCCACAGGTAGGACAGCCGGTATCTTTCACTGGCTCAGCTTCAGGCGGCACGCCCTCCTATAGTTACGCGTGGATCTTCGGTGACGGTTCAACCGGGACCGGCCGTACCGCCAGCCACTCGTACTCGTCAGCCGGAACTTACACGGCCACATTAACAGTAGCTGACGCGATAGGACAGACCGCTGAACAAGTGTTCAGTGTTGCAGTCCACGGCTTGCTGAACCATCCCCCATCCCTCTCACTGCCTGGACCCAGGTCTGCGATCGTCGGGTCGACACTAGTGTTTGCTGTAAACACGAGCGACCTCGACCTCGGGGAGGTCGTGACTCTCGTCGCTTCAGGCCTACCATCCAGCTCCGCGTTCGACCCTGCAACGGGCCACTTCTCCTGGGCGCCGTCAGCAAACGATGTTGGCTCGTACACTGTGACTTTCACTGCTACCGACAACGGATCACCGCCAATGTCAGCATTCGGTAGCGTGCCTATCAGCGTGGAAACAGCTGCATCGTCTCCGCCGTCTACACAGCAACCAGGATCCGGGTCGTGTTCATGGTGCAATACGATTCCGATTGTTGGAACTCGCCTCTGGCTCTTCGTAGCTGGGGGATTTTTCGGATTCCTCCTTACCGCGATGCTAATGTACGTGAGGGCTAACCGCCATCTGGCTGAAGCGAGACGCATACGGCGGTTCCAACAGCGCACGTATCAGGATTGACGCAGACACTTCCACCAAGGGTGAATATGCTTTTGGCCAGACAGCGGGGTTTTTGCAAAGCAACCTCTATCTATTCTTCATCGAGATCTAGTCCATCCGGGTCTCTTACCCCACAGCCTGACGACACTGTTTTTCCGTAGGCAGATTCAACTCTCAAGTAGACGACTGAATTTGACAAAGGGGCAACCCTGCTGCAACGCGAGCTTTAGAGTCCACATTGAATCGCAAGCCTAAGTTCTTGAACCGCAGAGGCAAGTCCCTTCTGTTTCTCGTAGAACTCATGGTGGGTCTCCGCGAGAAACCAGCTCTTGGGGTCTAAGGATGGAGAAACGATTCAAGTCTGGAGTTTCTTCCGACTAAATCCCGGCCCTATTAGACTAGATCAGTGATCTCACCAAAGAGACGGGCAATTCTTGTTTGACCCTTGAGAAAATGCATGGTCCGTCGCTATGTAGGCTTCCACGCCCATCCTCGAAGGCTCGTTGAGGTCGTGTTGGCTATCGTTGACAGGGTTCCGCTAGTGTAGGTCAGACTCGGCCCGCTTCCACCGGCGATGTATGCTGTTGGTCCCAGCCAGCTGATCGAGTACAGGTTGCTTTGGTAGGGATTTGAAAGAAGCGTCAGCCTGCTACCGTCATAAGTGAGGATTATGCCTGAATCTCCAACTAGCAGGGCCTGCGTCCCAGATGGGTCCCAGGAGATCGCGTGGATGATAACGCTGGAACTGTAGAGACCCGCTGTGTCGAATGCTTGGACGCTGCTGCCATCATATCGTAGGACGGTGTTGTTTATCCCCGCAACCAGCGCATAGAGTCCGTTAGGGTTCCAGGATGCGGAGTAGAGGTAATATGCAGTGCCTGAGGAAATCTTGGTCACCTGTCCGGTACTGGGCTGGTAGAGAAATATCCCGCCTGACGAACCCACCATGAGGGCCTGCGTGCCGCTCGGGTTCCAGCTTATCGACCGTATCGAGTTGGTGAAAGAATTCTGCAGTTGAGTCAATGTGTTGCCATCATACTTGAACAGAGGTCCTCCGGATCCGCTGATGAGCGCATACGAGCCGTCGGGCCGCCACGCTAAAGCGTAGAAGTTTGCGGTTATGCCGGTGGGTATCGTTGTCAACTGTGAGCCGTCGTATTTCAGGAGGACTCCTGAGTCTCCCACGGTCAAAGCGTACGACCCGTCCGGTTTCCAGGCGACCTGCCTAAGCGGTGTCGTCACAGGCTGGCCGATTAGGGTGAAGGTTCCGTTCTGATACTTGAAGACACTTCCCTGTTCCGATATGACTAGCGCATAGGGTTGTTGTCGAGGTTGGGCTGTGACTGTGACAGTCGCACTCCCACTGCTGCCTGTGTGAGAGGAATCTCCTGCATAGCTTCCGGTTATCTTGTGATGGCCGGCTGTGCCTGGCGTGTAGGATACTGAACAGCTGGACACGCCCGTAGTAGCGGTGGCTGTTAAGGAGCAGGTGAGCAGATTGAAGGTCCCGGTGGAGTTGGAAGCGAAGCTGACACTTCCAGTCGGTGTAATAACAGCGCCGACATCAGTATCGGTCAAAGTAGCGGTACAGTTGGTGGAGCTATTCGTGTTTACTGGATTCGGACCGCAATTTACAGCCGTGGAGGTTGCCCGCTTGTTCACATTTATTGTGGTGCTGCCCGAACTCGTGGCGTGTGTCGAGTCTCCATTGTAGCGAGCAGAGACAGACATGGGTCCAGCGGCTGTAGGGGTGACGTTCACAGAACAGCTCGCCGATGACCCGGACGGATTTCCAAGCGTACAAGTGCCACCCGGAGTGAATGTAACAGTGCCTGTTGGCGCAGTCGCTCCTGACATTTGAGTGTCTCTGATTGTGGCCGTGCATGAAGTAGCCTGGTTGACGTCAACATTCGAGGGCGTGCAGCTGACACTTGTGGATGTGGAGTGAAGTCCTGCGACTATGACGCTCAGCGGAAACGTGCCTAGGCTACCATCGTGGAATGTGTCAGACTGGGCCGGAGTGTAAGTACCTGTGATCGTTTCGGTTCTCGCTGAAGTTCCTGATGGAGTGTAGGAGACGTTGCAGTTAGCAGTCGTTGAGTTGACAGCGCCCAGGCTGCACGGTGTCCCCGTGAATGATCCGCCGCCGTTAGTGAAGCTCACCGTGCCTGCTGGAGTACTGGGCGTTCCTGGTGAAGTGTCTTTTACTGAAGCAGTGCAGGTCGAAGACTGGCCTATTTGGACAGAGGCCGGGCTACAAACAATCATCGTTGAGGTTGTTCGCTTATTGACAGCGAGACTTGAGCTGCCTGAGCTCGCAGAATGTGTAGAGTCGCCAGAGTAGCTAGCGGAGATTGACAGAGTTCCTGTGGAAGTAGGGATGATGCTCACAGAACAGCTCGCAGAGGCGCCGGATGGACTGCCCAAGGTGCACGTGCCGCCTGGCGTAAAGGCTACGGTGCCGGTCGGTGCCGTCGCACCGGAGGATGAAGTGTCTGTGATCGTGGCAGTGCACGATGCGGTTTGATCGATAACGACAGTAGACGGTGTGCAATTGATAGTTGTGGACGTGGGGTGAAGCCCTCCCTTTGTGACGACTAGGGAAAATGTGCCTGAGCTACCGTTGTGCAAAGTGTCGGATACGGCAGGAGAATAGGTACCCGTAATCGTGTCCGTCCTCGCCTTAGTTCCCGAAGGCGTGTAAGACACGTTGCAGCTGGCATTTGTCGAGTTGACAGCAAGAAGACTACAAGGGGAACCGCTGAAGGATCCTCTGCCCCCTTTGGTAGTGAAGCTCACCGTGCCTGCTGGAGTGCTGGGCGTTCCTGGTGAAGTGTCCTTTACTGAAGCAGTGCACGTCGAAGACTGGCCTATTTGGACAGAGGATGGGCTGCAAACGATTGTGGTTGACGTGGTGCGCTTGTTGATGGTGATCGTGTTGGACGCCGTGGCCTTTTGGCCGCGGGAGTCATTTGTGATAAGGGTCACGGTGAAGGACCCGCTGGTTGTATATACGTGAGTTGCCTGGGTTCCTGTAGCAGATCCCCCATCACCAAAGTTCCAGTTGAAAGTGTATGGTGGTGTTCCGCTGGAGGCTGTTGCTGTGAATGTGATCGGTACGCCGGATGAAGGGTTAGAGGGCGAGTATGTGAAACTAGTTGTGAAGGGTTGAGGGCTAGACGAGAGCTTCCAAGCAGTGAAAGGGTGGAGTTCCCAGTGGCCGGAGTCCCAATAGACGAAGCCTTGCACGTCAAGGGAGATGCTGCCAGTGGAAAAGTATTGTGTGATAGTGTCGTTGTCGCACGGCGAGTGTCCCGGGCCGCAATATCCTTTGGCCATCCAGTCTTGGTCGAACTCGATGTGGATGCTGGTGCTTCCTCCTCCGATCGAATGAATGTCACCGTAATCGTCGCAGAAGGTGTCTGCTTTTCCGTCTCCATTTCGGTCCGGGTATGGTCCGCCTCCATTGACGGAGTTGTAGGTTGTGGAACAGTCACCGTAGGTCAGGTGTGGCATGTAGATGCCGTTGATCTGGACTAGGGTTGAAACTACCTGGCCTTTCGTGTTGGTGATTGTGCATGGCGGGGATAGTGCTCGCTTGTTGGGAACACCTCCTGTGGTGGAGCTTGTCTGCCATGGAGTCGAGATGGCTCCGGACGAGCCGGTGACATTCTGGAAGGTTGTCACTAACGCACTGCAGGAGACGTTCGGATTCCAGGCTGAGACAGATTGAGCGACTACAATAGGGACCGGGGCTGCAAACATGAGGCTTGCTGTTCCAACGATGAGGAGCGCAAGCAAGGAGGACTCTCGAAAGTTATGAATTGGGAACAGGGAAGAGAGGGTTGGAAAACTGTTAGACACGCGAGGACTCGGACGAACAGCCTATTTAAATCGTCCAGTTTTGCGATGCAAAAAGCTATCCAAGGATATCCAAGTCATCATGCAGGGAAATGTGTATTGAAAGCAACTGCTTACGTTCCTCAATAATGCCTAAGGAAGTGAACGCGTACAGTACGCAGCAAGCCCGAAGGTTCCGACGACCTCTCAGATGAGGGTCGCCCTCGAAAATACTGCCGAAACCAAAGTACCGCTAAAGCTTTACGTTCTGCAAAACACAGAACTATCTGGACCCATGGAAGAAGTTGTAGCAAATCGCCTAATCACCCTGATACGGGCACCGTTCTATGGCTAGATCACGCTCCTCGAGCTACGTTACTATCCAAGTCTCTTACGACACGTCCATCCGTTCCAGCGCGACAGCTCGGAAATTCTTTGAGAACTCGAGTCGCTCTATCCTGAGCTAGAGTTTAGGCTGATGGGGCAGTGGGAGCCTCTAAAGGAGAAGTACAGTCTGGAAAGGGCAATTGCTCTTTGGCAGGAGAATAAGGCAGCACCTTCAAGGGGACAGTACGGAGATTCCATCTTCCACGGAAAAGTACCCGCGCCGTTCTACGTTATCTCTCGTTGGTTTGGGACTGGAACTCACCCAGGCTGGTCAGACACCATATCGGTCATGCTCCACGAAACCTTCTGGACGCAAGAAAAGCTCCAAGACCCAAGCGGGAGGGCAGTGGAATTGATGAAAGAGCTCGCTGTCTTATCTACTCCTCTATATGGAAGAGGATACGCCCAGTCCGAATTCAACGCCAAGGACTACCATGAACGAACACTCCCCGATGGAGGGGTGAGCCGCGAGAGCGTCACCCTAACACCCCGGGATGGACTCGTGGACCTCTACTGGATGAACTATTTTGGCAAGCCCTACGTGAGAATCCTGGGCAAAGAAACATTGGCGGAAATAAAGAGCACAGTCAGCGAGCGAGTAGGCGAAGGATATCTACTGGTACTCTCTCCCGACCCTTTCAGGTGGAACGAGCCCGAAACACGCGCTCTACAAAAGGCGGCCAGAGCCGTAATGAACCCTGAGGTTTTCCTCGACCATTCGAAATCCTTCGAACCCCGCCTAAACATTCCTCGAGGGGACCAAGCACCCAATAGCAGAATGACTTCAGCCGCAATCTGCAGTGCATCTTCCGGAACGGGTTGAAATTGCATTCTCCGGACCAATTCTCGGGAAGTATCTAGATTTGACAAGCACCGATAAACCAACTCAAGAACAGATCAGCAAGTACGCCGAGCTCTGCGTGAAATCAGCTTTGCAAAGATCCAAAAAAGGTTTGCAAATGGGCATGGAAGATTCCCTTGCATTTTTCGCCAAGACTGTTGATGGCGTCGTAAGAGGTCGGCTCTGGCAGCGAGTGAGTTAGATTTGAACAAGGAACGGAACAACCAGATAGGCATGTAAGGGCTAATCATGTCACGGCCTAATGCTGCGCCTTTACTTCTGGGTGAGAAGCTGAGCGCGATAATGTTGGCTGGAGTTTAGTTGAGCGGCCACAACCAAGTAGTCAGCGGTCGGTGGCTTTTGGCTTCACAGGGCTCCCCCTTCTTAGGACAATGTACACGTTTGTCTGTTGATTGGGATGACAGCGTGCCGAGTTGTCAACCCACATTTTGGGTCTGATATCGGCAAGGTCCACACCTTAGAAGGGAACCGAACTCCAGATTCACGTCCCATTACGCTCGTGCTCTATGTCCCTGTCGAGATTCCGCTAAGCGAGTATAGGCTCGGATCAGGGGTCGCTACTTTCCAGTTTGATTTCTCGGAATTCGTCGCCCTTTCGCTAGAGTTCTTCAAGAATCCTGACCCAGTGAGGTAGTCGGTCGAGAACGCGGAATGCAGGTTGGTTGTTCTATGCGAGCTGTTCCTTCTGGGGCCTCGGTGCCTTTGTGTCTGGTTGTGGTTTCGGTGCGGCTTGGTCTTTTAGGAGGCCTTCGATCCGTTTGAGGATGGGTGCTTGTGAGTACGAGTGTATCTGGTCTGAGATTACGGCGTGTATTTTCTCTGGGTCGTGGATGCCGTATAGTTCGTAGTATGTGGCTGCTCGGGGGATCTGTATCTCTCGCCCGCCGAATACAGCTCCTGCCAGTGTGATGTTCTTGATTGTCTTGACAGCTGCTCCGGCTGCGGCTCCTGACATGTCGGCTCCGAGTCCGAGACCTGACTCGGAGACTGGGACGATTGTTCCGTAGTGGAGTCGGCGGCCCCAAAAGCTGGTCGTGACGATCAGGTCAGCGATCTTATCGTAGTGGAGTTCTCTAGCGGTGCGTCCCCAGAAAGTCTTCGCGAGGATGATCCTCCGGTCGGTTATGAGATAGCGATGGCCCCGGCGATATGCTTGGATGAATATGATAGCAATGATGGCGGCCGTTCCGAGTGTTAAGGGCAGAACATTCACTGGAGTCATGGTTGTCGGAGAGAATCCGAGGAGGGATGGAATGGTTAGAGTGGTGGAAAGGGTCCAGGCTGTTGCAATGGTGCCGGCTATGCCGGCTAGTATGGCGTAGACCAGCGGCTGTTTGCTGATCCAGAGCACTCCGGCAGCTAAGGCCGGGAGGACAAGGATGATCCAGTAAGCGGCTAGCTCATAATCCCAGGGT
>Ga0209157_1003240_pt1 | contig 12608 bp, 10 predicted proteins | sample GraSoiAngelo_135_FD_185892 | JGI IMG/M metagenome (GOLD analysis project Ga0209157, IMG submission 185892) | Grasslands soil microbial communities from the Angelo Coastal Reserve, California, USA - 14_0929_05_40cm (SPAdes) (version 2) | ecosystem: Environmental > Terrestrial > Soil > Grasslands ... | reverse complement strand
CCAGGCGATTGTCGAGGACGCAACGAACGAGCACGCGCGCCGTAAAGGATCCTTTGACGACGACCATAGCCATTCCAAGCAACAACCGTGGATTAACTGAAGAGCAGCTGAGCAAAACATCCTTCGATTTCTCGGCCTGTGGCAGTGATGATGCTGGCCGGCGTCGATGAAGGAACTAAACAACAGTCGCCGTATCTCCACTTTGCCAAAACCGTGGACCGGCATCAACGAAGATATTCTTCAGATCTGACACGGGTTCCGGGCTAGACAGCGCAACTACTTCTCACGCACCGCAATACACTCGCGCGGAAAATCGTTCAATACAAGATTAAAGCGAACCTATGAATCCTGTAGAAATCGACGTCAGATGTTACTAATCTTCCCCGACGGATTGAAGTTTGTCTACGGAGGCAAGGCGCGGCCGGCTGGTCAAGCGGTCCAACGCAACCAAGTGCTTGGCCGTGGCAAACATGTCGTAAGACATCGCTGCCGAGTGAGCAGCGACATCGATCCAGTTACGACGCTTGATATTGTAAACGATGCCAAGCGCGTGCAAGCCTGCCAGCACGCCGTGGACAAACGTGGCGAGATGTTCTAAGTCTTGTTCAGCTTTACCTGCGATTCTCATAATGATCCCTTGATAAATACTATCGGCGGTTTTGTGCCGGGACTTTAGTGAAAACAGTAGATCGCTTTCCGCCGTAGTCGCTGCCCGTCCATGTCCACCGTTGTTGACGGACCGAGCCGTCCGCGCGTAAAGTTTTACGCAGAGGGAAGGTTGCACAACTGAGCGCGAACCAACAACCAAGGAGCTCGCGCCAAACGACGGCTGGGTTGGCGCGAGCGGATAGGAGGCCGTGATGAGAATGACTGGAATTCGAGTCCGCTGCTGGATGGCGACAGTGCGTTTCACACTGTCCTGGTTTGTAGCTTTCTTTGTCGCGCTTGCAGGCGTAGTCAGCGCCGCAGACGACCAAAAAGATTTCCAACGACGGCTTTTTGAAAGATACGACCGGAAAGATGTTGTTTCTATACTGCCCGGACTGGTGTTGGGACTTGACTTCTCGGAAGGTCTTCAGCCCAACTTTGGCGTCGAATATACCCACTTCAACGAATCCATCGCCGTTCCTCAAAACTATCGGCTCCAGGAGCAACTGGACGAGCGTACCTTCGGCGATTCCGACGTCCGGGCCGCCGCGCTCGAGCGCCTCGTTCCCGGAGAAAGACTCTACGTGTCCGAGTTCTATACCTCTCGCAGTGGCCTGGTCTTCTATCTGATCTCGCCTTCTTTCACCCGGTTTGGGCGGTCACCCAGGCCGGGAGAAAAGAAGTTTTTTGGTGTGAAATTCACGTTCGAGTTTCCGCCAAACGTGATGACGTCGGGCGACTATGAAACCGTAGTTCGGGAAGTCAATAAGTACCTCCTGCCGGTAAGTGAGTATCGGACGGCATTGCAGGCCCCGGAAGAGCAAAGAAAGGCCGCGCCAAGGATTGAGATTCGACCCGGTATATCGCAAGAAGAAATCATCAACGCGTTAGGGCCGCCCCAACAAACAGTGGTCTTTGGGAAGAAGACTATTCTGAACTACCCAGGCATCAGCGTCGAACTGGAAGACGATCGTGCGACGGATGTGAAGGCTCATTGACTTGGGACTGCTTAAAGCAGCGTGCCGCTAAGGATGATGCTGGCGACCGTGAAGTAGATGACGAGGCCGGTGACGTCGACCAGAGTAGCCACGAAGGGCGCCGAGGCGCTAGCCGGGTCGAAACCGAAGCTGCGAAGGAGGAATGGAAGCATCGAGCCGACAACGGTCCCAAACAGGACAACGCCGATCAGGCTGCACGCCACAGTGATCGCAACCAGAAGGTAGTGTGGCCCATAGAGGCCGGGCCGAACCGTTTGCCACGCGAGAATACGGATCATTCCGATTGAACCCAGCATGCATCCAAGAACAAATCCCGCCGCGACTTCGCGGCGCACGACGCGCCACCAATCGAGAAGCCGGACTTCGCCTAAAGCCATTGCTCGAATAACCAGACTTGTGGCCTGCGACCCCGAATTCCCACCGCTGCTGATGATCAAAGGAATGAACAGCGCAAGCACAACGGCTCGTGCGATCTCTTGTTCGAAGAAACCCATGGCAGTCGCTGTCAGCATTTCTCCGAGAAATAGAGCCGCAAGCCAGCCACCACGTTTCTTGACCATTTCGGGGAACCGGACCTGGAGATACGGTCCCTCAAGAGCCTCCATACCTCCGATTTTCTGAATGTCTTCGCTGGCTTCCTCGGTAACGACGTTGACGATGTCATCTGCCGTCACGATACCTTTCATCCGGCCTTCCCTGTCGATAATGGGCATCGCGAAGAGATGTTCTTCCGAAAACAGCTTGGCGAGCGCTTCCTGATCCATTTCTTCGGAAGCGGCCACGAAGTCCGTCCGCATGACTTCACGCACAGTCCGGTCTTTGTTTCCCGACATCAACCGGCGCAGTGGAACGATTCCGAGAAGGTGCTGCTCGGAATCGAGCACGTAGGCATAGTGGATCGTTTCAACCTGCTCGGCTTGCCTGCGCAGATACGCGATCGCCTCGTCCACGGTCATGTCGGGACGAAGACGGGCGAAACGGGGACTCATCAAACCGCCGGCATCATCTTCCGCGTAGGCAAGTAGTGCGACCACTTCACGCCGGGTGTAGTCGTCCATCAAGGCCAGCAGTCCGGGCCGCTCTTCTTCGGGTGCTTCTTGAATAAGGTCGGTAGCGTCATCCGGCGGAAGCAGGCGCATCCAGATACGCCGTTCGCCCGGCGGAAGCGACAGGATCAGTTCGGCTTGATCGCGCGCACTCAACGCGAGAAAAAAGTCGCCCTTTTCCGCGTACGGCAACTGCTGAAACGCCGTGACGCGCTCCTCGACTGCCAGCGCGTTCCACGCGTCCAAGGATATTTGAAGTTCGTTCGTGATCCCGTCGCCCATAGGCCAGCCGAACTATATTAAATCGATCTCGTAGATATGAACATGCCATATCCGGCGCCGCTTCCGAAATCCCGCAATTCGATCATAGTGTTCCCGGCCGGATTCGGTTATCGTGGGGACCATGACAGAAGTCGTTTATGTTTCAAACGTTCGTCTGGAAAGACGCAAAGGACCATTACGCTTGGCGTATTTGCCCGGTGAAGAAACACCCGTTACGTTCAGCGTACATGGCGGAATCGCAAAACACTATGGAGTCGATGAGAAGAAATTAGGCGAATCGCACGCTGCCACGATCGACTACGTCGTTGCCGCCACCGCCGGCTGAATGCTGGGAACTTTCGGCGGCGCGCTGGAAGCGCGCAAAATTGATGCGAGCGACGGCCGGCTCATGGCCGATGTCCGGGGCGAGATTGAGAGTGAAGAGGGTGTGTTGGTGATTCGGCGAATTCACATTGCCTTCACGCTGCGAGCACCGCACGAGATGCGCGAAACTGTGGAACGCGTGCACGGCTTGTTCCCGAACAAATGCCCGCTGTTCCGCACCCTGCATAACGCGATCGAAATCACATCGTCGTACACGATCGAGGGAAATTCAGGGTCAGAGGCGTGAATTCTCCAGTGTATGTTCAGAGCGTTTTCGCGAAAGAATCTTGAGCGCGTCAAGCATGTCTGGGGCGCCGGCCGCATCTGGGGCGGAAGTCATGTACAGCACTGGCTCCAGCATCCGCTAGTCCAGGAACGCATCAATATCAAGGTCTCCGGCACGGCGCAAATGAATCGATTCGAGTACTTCCTCGATCGATACCTGCGGGGGACGATGCCGGTCGAACGCGCGCTCACGTTGGGGAGCGGAGTCGGCGAACTCGAACGGGGCCTGTGCCAATATGGTTTTGCGCGCTTTCATGAAGGTCTGGATCTCTCAGATGAGGCCGTGCGGATCGCAAGCCAAAAGGCTGAATCGGAGGGCTTCAGACACATTCGATATCGCACTGCGGATCTGAATACGGTGACGCTCGATCGCAGTTCCTACGACGCCATCTTCGGAGTATCGTCGGTTCATCACATTCACAATCTGGAGCATCTGTTCCAGCAGGTTCAGCAGGCACTGAAACCCGGCGGATATTTCTTCCTGGATGAATTCATCGGGCCAAGCCGATTTCAATGGACCGATGCGCAAATCCGGGTCATCAATGACCAATTGCAGCAGATTCCGAAGGATCTTCGACGGCTTGTATCCGATCACACAAAATTTAAAGAGCGGATTGTTCGCAAAAGTGTGTCTGAAATGATCGTTGCCGATCCGTCTGAGGCGGTTCGCTCGTCGGAAATTGTGCCCCTACTCGAAGACTACTTTAGTATTTTGGAAATTACAGGCTATGGAGGGGCAATCCTTCACGAACTGCTGTATGACATCGCAGGAAATTTTTGCGAAGAAAATACGGGATCTTTGGACCGCCTGAGAAAGCTCTTCGAAGTAGAAGATCAATTGACCGCATCTCAAACAGTCAACGACGATTTTGCGGTCATCATCGCCACGGGAAGAAAAATAGCGTAGGCGATCAATGCTCTGAACGGCCAGCGCATGGGCGGTCGGGTCCTCACCGTAAACGAAGCGTTGCCGCAGACACGCGGTCGGATGGACGAGGGGCAGCGGCCCTCCGACACTCGCGGAACGCCGGTAAAAGCGTCCAGGCTTTCAGCGCTGGCCTAATGTGACGTTCAACGGATTACCCTGCTGGTTGAAAAAACGAAGGAAGCCGGAATTGCTCTGCCCCGCAGTCCCGCCGACAACGATAAATTGCATCGTATAGCCGCCGCCTTCGGCAAGATGCGGAAACACTACCATACCGGGTACGCCGGCATTTTCGATCAGAGGTCCGGTGGTGGTAAACAGGGCATTTCCTCTCTCGTTGAATATCCCGCGGAATCCGGCGCCGGTAACGCCTGAACCGGACGGGGCATTTACTCGTAAGATACCTTCCAAAGGTACGGCGAGAGTCTCAAACCCTGGAATTTGATTCAAAAACATTGCGACTTGTCCCACTGCTGGAATCGCAAGCGGCTGAGAGGTTCGCAATACGGCGCCGTCGAGGCCTCGCAATTCCAACCGAACGCTTACCGGCGTATTGGAGGGATTCGCGAGAGCAATAGCCGTACGCGTCGAGCCGACGATTCCGGCATCAAAATCGCCCGTCGACTCGGCATAGATGCGGAAGGTCTGGAGCGGCCGCTCGCCCTCTAAGGAGGTCTGAAATATGAGAACTCCGCCTTCTTTCCGGCTCAAGATCGCGTGAGCATGTGGCGTGTTGAAACCACCGAAAGGAACGATCTGGATTGAACCGAGCTGCAGCGAAGCTAGCTGTAGCGGAGACCCGTCAGGTGCAAGATAGTGTAGCGTCGCGCTCATAGCAGCCGCCCCACGAGTCGTGATCAAAATGAATTCTGTCGTGTAGCCGGTGCTGTCGGTCATATAAGGAAAGACCAAACGGCCCGGCAAACCAGCGTCCTCGTTCAGTGGCCCGGTGGTCGTGATCAAGTAATCGGAACGTTCATTGATGAGGACGCGGGCCGACGCGGCAGTAACACCCGTTCCGGCCGCAACATTCAGCCGCAATATTGCTCGGAACGGCGTCTTCACGGATTCCAGCCCGGGCACCTGAGAAAGAAACACTACGGTCTGGCCGTAACCCGGAATTTGAATCGGCGATGACGTGCCCAACGCTGAACCATCGAACGACGTCAGATCCAGTCGCACGGTCGCAGCCGCGCTGGATGGATTGGCGATGGCAATAGCGGTTCGCGACGACTTTGGTTCGCCGGCATCAAAATCGCCGATCCCCTCCGCATAGAACCTCAAGACCGTGGAGGGAATTTGGGCCTCAAAGGAAGTTTGATAGATCGTATTCCCCCCGGCTTGCTGCTGCACGATGGCATGCGCATGTGGTGTTTTGAAACCTGGGGACGGTTGGATATAGATCGACCCGACCGACAGATTGTCCAGCGCGCCATTGGTCTCGAGGCGAAAGAAACTATGCGGCGCTATGGCATATTCAAAAACCGTGTCCGTGCCGGCCGCTGTCCCGACCAGGACACCTGGAGGAGGCTCCGTTAGTGTTCCTTGACCCACGAACTGGACGACACCTCCCATCTGTTCCTCGGTGTTGTTCACCAGGATGACCTTGGTGCTCCAACCTGCGCCATCCGCGAAATCCGGAATCACAACCACCTGAGTTGGAACATTTGCATTATCAGCTATCGGAATCGAACTCAGCAGAATGTCGTTTCGCTCGTTTGTAAAGTACCGCAATGCGCTGACAAAAACCGGGAGCGATGCGCTGAAAGTCAATGAGCGAGCCTGCCCTGAGGGCACACTGATCGGAGCGTCTGCAACAAACGTGGAATACTGCCCGCCGGCAGGAACCGTAATGCTTACCGGAGATGTCGATGCGCCCGCGTTATCGGTTAAGTAAACGTCCACGGCGGCATCCTGGTCGTTTGGATTGGCAATAGCGACGAAGGATCGGATCTTGTCTGTCACTTCGACAAAGAGGCCGCCACTTTGCCGAAGGCGAGGCCCGAGCGCTGCGGCTTCGCTTTGAGTAATACCGTTTTGGCGATACTGGAGGATCTCCAATCCATTCAGCCGCGTCTCCGGAGTTGCAGTATCGGCCGATGCCCAGCCCGAGATCTGGGTCGCTCCTCCACCGGGTGTGCTGGAGGAAGCGCCAGGATTTAAGGTCAACGGTACCTCCGAAACGCTGGCGGTGCCGGCGGTGGTGATCTTCTGAAAACTTCGAGGCGGAATATCGTATCCCACCACAGAAGCCGCAGTGCTGCCGTCGCCGATGCCGAGTTCAATCGGACTTCCGGGACGAGAGCCGCTCCCCTGATCGAAGAAACGGGCCTCCCCTCTCATTTGATCTTCCGTTGTGTTGACCAGCACGACATCCGTATGCCAGCCGGCCCCGTCGGCAAGTTGTGGAATCGTGACGGGCCTATCTCCAACATCAGCGGAATAATGAACGGGATGTACAATGGGCGTGTTGCTGAGTAAAAGCTCGCTGGACTCGTTGGTAATGGTGAAGAAGGCCGTTGCCGCAACCGGAAGAGATGATACGAAGTTCAGCGTTCCCGGAGCATCGATCTTGAGTGGATCATCCGTGACGAATCTCGAAAAGTGCTGGTGCGCAGCCACCGTAACCGTCGCGAACTTTGAGGAATTTCCCATGTCGTCGGTATAAACAAAATCCACGGTGGCGTCGCTATCGTTCGGATTAGCGATCGACAACACCGAACGGCCGCTGGCCGAGACATCCACAAACAGCCGTCCCACATCCAAGAATGGCGGCGCCGGCACATTCACCTCGCTGACAGTCGCGCCATTCTGCATGCGATTGACGATCGCAAAGCCCGCAAGCGGCGTGCCCGAAGACGACTCCGCGGTGGCATAGCCAAAGACAGCATCTGTGCGCTTTCCTTCCGTAGTTAATGAAGTCGCACCCTGAGGCGCCACCTGAAATTGCTGGGCCGACACAATGTCTGCTGAATTCAGTTTGGCAATAAAGATATCGGGTGTGCCGGCGTTCGTTTCCTGAATGGGACTCGCAGTGGGGAAGTTCGTTGAATGTGTAAAACCTGTGACGTAAGCGTTCCCTGAGCTATCGATAGCCAAACCAATGGCGGTGTCGGTAGCAAGGCCTCCCAGAAATGTGGAAAAAACGAGAATGTCTCCATCCGGATCGAATTTCGCCAGAAAGACGTCGCGATCCCCGGCAATAAAGGACTGAACTGCATTCGCTTCAGGAAGATCGAATGAATTGGTGTAGCCGCAGATATAAACATTGTGCGCTCGATCGACGGCAATACCGGTACCGCTCTCGACTTGACTACCGCCGAAGTACGTTGAAAATGTCAGCGACGCGCCGTCGGGCGACAGCTTTGCAACGAAAGCATCGAAGTTCCCTGCGCCAATGGTCTGATACGGATTGTGGGTAGGAAAGTTTATCGAATCGGTATAACCGGTGATGTAGGCGCTACCCGCTTCATCCACGGCAATCCGTGTTGCCTCATCGGAATTGATTCCACCGACATATGTCGAATACTGCAGCGCTGTACCCGCAGGATTCAGTTTGAACACGAAAACATCATCAGTACCTCCGCCGTAAGTGTTCTGCAGAGCATTCACAAGCGGAAAATTGGGTGAGCTCGTGAAGCCCGTCACGTAGGCTGCGCCATTGCCGTCAACCGCAATAGAGAATGGGTTATCGTTGCCGAGCCCCCCCGTGTAGGTAGAATAGATCAGATTTCCGGCGGAACCGATCTTTGCAACGAAGGCATCTGCGAACCCTCCTGCATAGTTGCGCTGATATGGATTAGCGGTTGGGAAATTGTTGGAACTTGTTGTCCCCGTGAGGTAGATGTTGCTGGCCGCATCAAGAGCAATACCGTATCCTCGGTCATCAACAGAGCCGCCAAGAAAACTCGAGAATAAAATGGCGTTGCCCGTTCTGTTCAGCTTCAGGACGTAGGCATCTAGAAGTCCGCCGCGGGTTCTCTGAAAGCCGCTGACGATCGGAAAATCGTTAGAGGAGGTGTAACCGGTGATGTGGGCATTGCCGCCGGTATCGACGGCGATCGAGTGTCCTTCATCGGAACCAGAACCGCCGATATAAGTCGAATACACAATCTGCGTACCCGTTGGATCGAGCTTCAGTATGAACGCATCCGTCGTCCCACCGGCGTTCTTGCCCTGAGCGGCGGAGGCAACCGGGAAATCCGCGGAGGTCGTGACACCGGTCACATACACGCTGCCTTCAACATCGACAGTGATCGCGTTTCCTTGATCGGGGCCAGAACCGCCAAAATACGTGGAATAGACGAGCAGAGGATCGATAATGAGCGGCTTCGTCTTGTCATACTCGCCAATATTGAATTTCACGTGATTAGCGAAAATGACGTACGACACATCGACAGTTTTCTCGATGCCGTCGATGGTTTGATACGCGTGGGGCTTCCGTTCGAGGATCGGGTCACCATCAGTTGTAAGGACGAGGTCGCCCGCGGTGTCGAGCGATCTTGCGCGGATGCCCGAGAAGGCGATCCGGATTTTTTTTGGATCGGCTCCCGGATTGACGACGAAATCGTATTCGAGAAGCTGACCATTGCCGTGGTAGACAACATCGATTCCGGGATAAATATCGGAATATCGAACCCTCTTGTATCGCGGTATGTCGGTTGTCTGAGCATGTCCGGTCAGGTAATTTGCCGATCCCGGAAGGCGGTCCATACCTTCCACTTGGGGATGCCTGTTCTGGCCTAGCAGTTTCATTCGAACTGCCGATGTCTTCGGAGCCGTAAATCCGATAACGGCCTCGTTTTGGGTGAGAAAAACTGTATGTCCAGTTCCACGGCCGAGAAATTCGACGCGATCATCGGCCTGACCAAGATTTCGTTCGAAAGCTAAATCGATTTTCCCGTAAACGGGATTAGCCGAAGACGCCGCGGCCGCTGGCAAGGCACTGAATGAAACTATTACTAAGAGGACTAACAACAAACGACTACCTCCTCAAAATGGCAAACCCAAAATGCTAGCCTTTTTTGGACGGCCGGAGCAAGACGAGGAGAGTTGATAAATGGCCACTTTACATCAGCGCTGCGATGTGAGTTCTCACCGAGTTACCCAATAAATCGAGGTTATAACCGCCTTCTAATAACCCAATCACGCGGCCGGCAGCATGCTTCTCAGCGATGCGAAGGACTTCCTTTGTCATTTCCGAGAAATCGGAATCTTCCAGCATCAATCCGCCCAGAGGATCTCCGAGGCGCGAGTCGAAACCGGCGGAGATGATGATGAGATCTGGCGGGAACCTTCGCTCGATTTCATGAATGGCATCAGTGAATGCCTGCCGGTGCTGGCCAGCCGGCGTGCCCGCACGCAGAGGAATATTCAACGTAAAACCCTCTCCTTTGCCGCCTCCTCGCTCGCCCGAAGAGCCAGTCCCGGGGTAATAGGGGTATTGGTGAGTCGAGAAATAGAAAACCGTCGGATCGTTCCAGAAGATTTCTTGCGTGCCGTTCCCGTGATGGACGTCCCAGTCGATGATCAAAACACGTTCAACGCCGTACTTCGCCTGAGCGTACCGCGCGCCGATCGCGGCGTTATTGAAAAGGCAAAATCCCATCGCAGTTGAAATCGTTGCGTGGTGGCCGGGAGGGCGAATGAGGCCAAAGGCGCGGCCCCCCTCTTCACGCATGGCTTCGTCGACAGCAGCAAGAGCGGCACCCGCTGCGAGCCGCGCTACCTGGAACGACTCCGGGCCGATACGGGTATCGGCGTCGACGAAGCTCTCGCCGCTTTTCGAGAGCGCTTCGATTTCGTGGATGAGGTCTTCGCGATGGCACCGCGCAATGTCTTCATCGCGTGCAGGCTGCGGTCGAACCCGAGCAAGCTTCCGCCAAAGCGCATCATCTTGCCTGAGTGCCTCCAAAATGGCCGAGAGCCGCCGCGCATTTTCCGGATGAAAACCCGTGTCGTGTTTTAGATATATGGAGTCGTAAATTAAAGAAACGGCCAAATGGTAATCCTCACCCGGCGCCTTTATGCGTGGGCCTTCGGAATAAGATGAACGGCAGAGGCTTTGAAAACTGCGAAAATCTCGGCACCTTTTGATAACTCGAGGTCGGCGGCGGCTTGCCGCGTAACCAATGCAACGAGCTCGAATCCAGCATCAATAGTAACTTTTGTCAGAACGCCGGCAATGGCAATTTGCAAGACTGTGCCGCGCAAGTGGTTTCGGGCGCTGCTCTGTTCGGCACGTCCTTTTTCGAGCGTCACATCTTCACCCCTGACGCAAACGTAAAAATCCGATTCTTCGCCCCCAGGATCGGCCGCCACGAGTTGCGCCGATCCGACATCGAGCAAAGCAATTCCGCCCTCACGCCGGCGTATCCGGCCTGTAACAACCGTTTCCACTCCGACCGCTGCCGCTACCTCGGGGTGCTGCGGCCGCGTGAAGACTTCTTGAGGAGGACCAACTTGTAAAACCCGGCCACTGCTCATAACGAGCATCTGATCGCCCAGCGTCAGCGCATCAACCCAATCGTGTGTGACGACAATGGCCGGAATGCCCAGAGTGCGAAGCAAATGCGCAAGCTCAGATCGCACGTGATCACGCATGGCTGCATCCAAGGCCGAAAGCGGTTCATCCAGAAGCAGCAATCGGGGCTTGCGCGCGAGCACGCGCGCCAATGCCACACGCTGTTGCTGTCCTCCCGACAGTTCCGCCGGCCATTGATTGAGGACATCATCCACTTTCAGCATGGATGCAATGGTTTTTACGGACTCCGCCGAATGCTTGGCAGCGTATCCAATGTTTTCGGAAACGCGAAGATGCGGGAATAAGGCGTAATCCTGAAAGAGAAATCCAATCGGTCTTCTTTGTGGCCCGACATTCGCCCAATCTTTCCCGTCGAACACGATGCGGCCCGCATTGAGCTTCTCCAACCCTGCAATACATCGCAAGACAGTTGTTTTTCCTGCGCCTGAAGGCCCGAAAAGAATTGTAGTAGATGGGCCGTAAGGGATACGAATAGAGGCCTCAACGCGCAAACGGCCTTCAAACCGCTTCTCGATGTCGGCGATCAGCAGCAAAGAACCACACTTTCCGGTTGAGTCCGTAAACAATGGAAAGGATGACGAATGAAATAATCAACAGCGTGGCGGAGGTCACCGCCGCCGAGGCGTAATTCAAGCCCTGCACCTGGTCATAGATATCAATGGAAAGGGTTCGGGTTACGCCAGGAATATTCCCGCCGACCATGAGCACCACGCCGAACTCACCCAACGTATGTGCAAAACTCAAAACGAAACCCGTGAGAACACCCGACCACGATTGAGGAACGATCACTCGAAAGAACGTTTCGAAATTCGACACACCCAGCATCCAGGAAGCCTCGATGTATTTGCGCTCAACTGCACCGAAGGCTGCGGCAATCGGCTGGACCGCAAAAGGAAGACTGTAAAGGACGGACGCAAGAACGAGACCGTTGAATGTGAACGCCAAGCCGAAACGTCCCAATGGACTCTGTGGCCCCAGCGCGATTAGAACATAAAAACCCAATACCGTCGGTGGCAATACGAGAGGCAATGCCACGACCGCCTCGAGAAGAAATTTCCATCGCCACTCCGAAAATGCGAACCAGTAGCTCAATGGCAGCGCAATGACCATGAGGATCACTGAAGTGACCGACGCCAGCTCGAGCGTTGTAATGAGTGCTTCCCAGTTCATAGGTAAGTCCCTCTCCCTATGGGAGAGGGTTTTACGGCTTCCCGAAACCATATTTCTCGAAAATCCGCCGTGGTTCCGGCCCGCGCAGCCATTCGTGAAAGGCTCTCCCCGCAGAACCCGCACGCTTCAATAACACGGCCCCTTGTTCGAGCCGTGGATACGTTTCGGAGGGAATCAGCCAATATCGCCCAGCTTTCTGCATCGGCCCAGACACGGCAAGGGACAGCGCGATAATGCCGGCGTCCGCTGCGCCAGACTGCAAAAACTGAGCGGCCTGCGAGATGTTCTCCCCCAGGACGAGCTTGCCCTTCACGCGATCATAAAGTTTTGCATATTCCATTGCGGCC
>Ga0209157_1003238_pt1 | contig 12612 bp, 10 predicted proteins | sample GraSoiAngelo_135_FD_185892 | JGI IMG/M metagenome (GOLD analysis project Ga0209157, IMG submission 185892) | Grasslands soil microbial communities from the Angelo Coastal Reserve, California, USA - 14_0929_05_40cm (SPAdes) (version 2) | ecosystem: Environmental > Terrestrial > Soil > Grasslands ... | reverse complement strand
CCGAGGACATGCGTGAGGGGACCCGGGCCTTTGTCGAGAAGCGCAAGCCGGCCTTCAAGGGTCGTTGAGGGGGGACATGGCGGACCAGCCACAGGGCAGTCACCGGATCCACTGGCGACCCCTGCGTGCCGTCATGGTCCTGCGCGTCCTGGTGCTCATGGTCCTGGCCGGGTTCAGCCTGGCGGTCATCATGAGCTACGGACGCAAGGGCCGACCCCAGACCGACATCACCATGGCCCCGTCCTCCCCGACACCCGCGCAGCAGGGTCCCGTGATCGATCGGTCCGACCAGTTCGAGGTGAACGGCAGCCGCGAGGGTCGGCCGGCCTTCACGCTGCGGGCCCGAAGCGTCACCGGGTTTGCCGGAGATCGCAAGCTCCTCCAGGGTGTCGAGCTCCTGATCCACGACGACCGCGGTGGCAACGTCAAGGTGTCCGGCATCGAGGGGCAGTTCGATGTGACCGACCGGCGGGCGCGGCTGTCGGGCGACGTCACCGTGGAGAGCGAGTCCGAAGGTCTGTCGCTGCGGACCGGAACGCTCTTCTACGACAACGAGCGCGACATGATCTTCACGGCGGACGACATCGTGTTCACCGTCGGCGGCCTCTCGGGACAGGGACGGGGGATGAACTACCTGATTGCGGAGCGGCAGATCAAGATTCCCGACCGGGTGGTCCTGCGCATCTCCGCCGCGGAGGCCGGTCTGCCGGCGACGATTTCGTCCGGTGACCTGGTGGCCGTCCTGGAATCCAACGCGGCGGTGTTCACAGACAACGTCCGCTTGGAGCGGGGTGGCGATGTGCTGTATGCGAATTATCTCAAAGTCCAGTTCGACGAGGGGCGCAAGGCGGTGCGACAGATGCATGCCTTCGGAGACGTCGTCATCACGGGCGCCCCGGGTCCGGACGGCACCGTGCGCGAGATGCGCGCCGACAGCCTGGCCTCGCTGTTCGCCGGGCCCAGTGGCGAGCTCCGCGAGGCCGAGCTCTCGGGAAGCTGCCGGGTCACCTACGGTCCGTACACCTCCCGCAGCCGCTCGGCCCGTTACCGCGCCGCCTCTGACCTCGTCGAGCTGCGCGGCGACCCCGTGGTCATGAGCGCCAGCGACCGGATCGCCGCCCAGGAGATTGACGTCAAGGCCGGGGCGAAGATTCTCGAGGCGCGCGGCGACGTGCGCACCGTGTCCATGCCCTCAGGAAAGGCGGGTGCGGCGACCCCGGGTTTCGGAGAAAAGTCGGCCGTCTCGTTCCAGGCCCGGACCCTGCTGTACGACCAGGCGGCGCAGCGCGCGGTGTACGCCGGCTCGGCGCGGGCCTGGCAAGAGGGGAACAGCATCCAGGCGGAGGAGATCGTCCTCGATCAGCAGGCACGGCAGCTGCGCGCAACGGGGGACGTCATGGCCCGTTTCACCCAGCGTCACGCCACGGGCTCCGGAATCCCCTCGCGACCCACCGTGGCTTCCGTGACGGCAGCCAGCATGGTGTTCGACGACGCGCAGGGGGTCGGGCGGTACCGCGACAACGTGCACCTGACGCGCGAGGACGCCACGCTCACGGCCGACGCCATGGACGCCTACCTCGTGGATCGGGCCGGTACGCGCGAACTCGACCACGTCGTGGCGACGGGTTCCGTTGCCGTGAAACGCGACCAGGCCTTCGGGACGGCGCGCACCGCCGAGTACCACGCCGCGGACGACGTCCTGGTGCTGAAGGACGGGGAGGGTCTGGCGGAGGTCGTCGATGCCGCGACCGGCCGTACCCTCCGGGGCAAGACGTTGACATTCGATCTGGCGGGGGATAGGATTCTGACCGAATCCGCGCGCGGCGCCCGGACGTGGATCACCCTCAAGCCCGAAGCCAAGGACGTTCAGTCGGTTGAGCCGAAAACTAAGCATTGAAGGGCTGACCAAAAGCTACCGCGGGCGGCCCGTCATCCGCGACATCTCACTGCACATCCAGAGCGGCGAGGTGGTTGGCCTCCTGGGGCCGAACGGCGCCGGCAAGACGACCACCTTTTACTGCATCGTCGGTCTCGTTCAGCCCGACGCGGGCCGGATCCTGCTGGGAGGGCACGACGTCTCGCGACTGCCCATGTACCTCCGCGCGCGCAGCGGCATCAGCTACCTGCCGCAGGAGCCGTCGATCTTCAGAAAGCTCACGGTCGAGGAGAACCTGATCGCCATCCTGGAGACTCTGGACATGCCACATGAGGAGATCGTGCAGCGGACCGGGATGGTTCTGGAGGAGCTCAAGATCGCTCACCTGGCCAGGAGCCCGGCCTACAACCTGTCGGGCGGGGAGAGACGAAGGGCCGAGATCGCCCGGGCGCTGGTCATTTCCCCCTCGTTCATGCTCCTGGACGAGCCTTTCTCCGGAATCGACCCGATTGCGGTTGCGGATATTCAGAAGATCATTTATCAATTGAAGGCGAAAGGGATCGGCCTCCTGATGACCCGACCATAACGTCCAGGAGACCCTGCGGATCACCGATCGGGCCATATCATCGCCGAGGGTCGAATTTTCCGTAAGGGTACCCCCGATCAGCTGGCGGCCGATCCTCAGGTGCGGGAGGTCTACCTGGGGGCGAACTTCCGGCTCGTGGAACGGGAGCCGGCCGGAGCACCACCGGAAGCTTTCCCGGCCGACTGAGGCCCCGAAGGCAGCGGTCCCCCGAGGCCTGACGAAGCAGGCCCGGGACATCGAGGACACGATGGCACTCGAGCAAAAGCTCAATCTGCGGATGACGCAGAGGCTCATCATGACGCCGTCGCTGCAGCAGGCGATCAAGCTGCTGCAGATGACCAAGCTCGAGCTGCAGGAAGAGATCACCCAGGAGCTGACCGAGAACCCGCTCCTGGAGGAGCTCCAGGAGGGGAACTCAGAGACCGAGAAGACCGAGGGCGAGGAGACGCCTGCGACCGACGCCGTTCCCGCGGGCGATTCCGAGACTCCTGCGGAGGAGCGCGAAAAAGATTCCTTCGACGAAATCGATTACGAATCGTATTTCCAGGATTACATGGATCTCAGCTACCGCCCGCAGGCGCCGGCCGAGGAAATCGAAGCGCCGCCTCTCGAGAATATCCTGAGCCGGCCGCAGAGCCTGGGCGATTACCTCCACTGGCAGCTCGACATGAGCATCGTGCCGGGAACGCAGAAGGAGATCGGCCGGGCCATCATCGGCAACCTGGACGACGACGGCTATCTGCGTGTGTCGCTCGAGGACATCGCCGCCATGGGGCCGTGGTCCCCGGAAGACGTGGAGCACGCCCTGCACTTCGTGCAGGAGTTCGATCCGCCCGGTGTGGCGGCGCGCGATCTCAAGGAGTGCCTCCTGATCCAGCTGGCGTTCCATGACATGGAGGGGACGCACGCGGAGACGATTGTCAAGGACCACATGGACCTCCTGCAGGGTCGCAAATTCAAGGAGCTGGCGCAGGCGCTCGGGTGCGGCGTGGAGGAAGTCATGCACTACGTCGACACCATCCGCCACCTGGACCCGAAGCCCGGCAAGAAATACAACGCCGGAAGCAACAACTACGTCATCCCCGATGTGTACGTCCTGAAGGTCGACAAGGGATACACCATCGTGCTGAACGAGGAGGGCCTGCCGCGCCTGCGGATCAGCCCCTTTTACCGTCGCATGATCGATCGGAACAACACCGACGTGACACGGGAGACGCGCGAATACGTGCGCGAGAAGTTCCGCTCCGCCTTCAGGCTGATCAAGAGCCTGGAGGAGCGGCAGCGCACCATCTACAAGGTGGCCAGGAGCATCGTGAAGCACCAGCAGGGCTTCCTGGATTTCGGGTACGAGCACCTCCGGCCCCTCATCCTGAAGGACGTGGCGGACGACATCGGCATGCACGAGTCGACCGTCAGTCGCGTGGTCAACCACAAGTACATGCATACCCCGCGCGGCCTGTACGAAATGAAGTTCTTTTTCCATTCGAGCATCAGCTCCACGCAGGGCCAGGACGTTTCCTCGCTGGCCGTCAAGGAGCGCATCAAGAAAGTCGTGAGCGAAGAGGATCCTCGGCGGCCGCTCTCCGACGCCGCCATCGTGCAGATCCTGAGCGACGACGGTCTGCGCATCGCTCGGCGAACCGTGGCCAAGTACCGCGAGGAGCTGCGCATCCCGTCCTCCAACGAGAGACGCCAGGGCTTCCACTGAGGCCCGCCGTCTTCCCGACAGCGGGGGGTCCATGACGATTGTGTTCACGGGACGCAAGGCCGACCTGACGCCCGACCTCAAGGCGTTCGCCGAGAGGAAGCTCGCGAAACTCGAGCGTCTTCTGCACGAAAGCCCGGACGCGCACGTGATCCTGACGCGGGAAAAGCACCGTCACCTGGCCGAAATCGTGGTTCATGCGCGCGTCGGGACCCTGACGGCCAAGGCGGACGGAGCGGAGTTCGAGGAGTCGCTGGGTGTCGCCATCGATCGCCTGCTGGCCCAGGCGCGCAAGCATCACGAGAAGATTGCACAGGGTCGCAAGCGCCGGGCCATGCGGGAGTCGCCGAGACGCGGGGCGGTCACTCCCGAGCTCGGCGCGTCCCCGGGGGCGGACGGTCCGATCGTCGTTCCCATGGGTCGCGTCCCCGTCAAGCCGATGTCGGTGGACGAGGCGATCCTGCTCCTTCAGGAGAATTCCGATCCGTTCCTGGTGTTCCGCGACGCCGATAGTCAGCGCTTTTGTTTGCTCGTCCGGCGCGGCGACGGCCGCTTCGGCCTCATCGAGGCGGAGACCTGAGACGATGGACTTCCAGCTGACGCGGGAGCAGGAGCTGCTGCGGGACACCGTGCACGCCTTCGCGGACGAAGTGCTGAAGCCCCGGGCCGCCGCGCTCGATCGCAGCCGGGAGTTTCCGATCGACAATTACCGGCGCTGCGCCGAGCTCGGTCTGTGCGGCATGATGGTCCCGGAGACCTACGGCGGCGCCGGCTTCGACGGTGTCTCCTACGTCATCGCCATCGAAGAGGTGTCGCGCGCCTGCGCCTCGAGCGGCGTCATCCTGTCGGTCAACAACTCTCTGTTCTGCGCCCCGGTCCTGCGCCACGGGACGGAGGCGCAGAAGCGGAAGTACCTGGCGCCGCACGCGCGCGGAGAAAAGATCGGGGCGTATTGTCTGACCGAGCCCGACTGCGGCTCGGACGCGGCGGCGCTGCGTACCCTGGCCCGGAAGAAGGCCGATCGCTACCTTCTGAAGGGCAACAAGGTGTTCGTCACGAACGGAGTGGCGGCGCACACGTTCGTGGTGTACGCCACGCTGGACCCGAAGCTGCGCCACCACGGGATCTGCGCGTTCATCGTCGAGCGGGACTTCCCCGGTCTCCGTCTCGGAAAGCCGGAGCACAAGATGGGCATTACCTGCTCTGGATCCGTCGAGATCGTGCTCGACGACTGCGAGGTGCCGGCGGCCAATCTGCTGGGGGCCGAAGGGGAAGGATTCAAGATCGCCATGAGCACCTTGGACGGCGGCCGCATCGGCATCGCGGCCCAGGCAATCGGAATCGGGCGCGCCGCACTGGAGGAATCGCTGGCCTACAGTCAGGGGCGGCGCGCCTTCGGCCAGCGCATCGCCGACTTCCAGGCCACCCAGTGGAAGCTCGCCGACATGGCCACCGAGCTCGAGGCGGCGCGTCTTTTGGCCTACCGCGCCGCCTGGCTGCGTGACCAGCAGAGGCGTTGCTCGCTCGAGACCAGCATGGCCAAGCTGTTCGCCTCGGAGGCCTGCATGCGGGCGGCGAAAGAAGGAGTGCAGATCCACGGCGGTTACGGGTACATCGACGAGTACGCGGTGGAGCGGCTGTTCCGGGACGCCAAGATCACCGAGATCTACGAAGGCACGTCCGAGATCCAGCGGTTGGTGATCGCCAAGGAGATCCTGAAAGAGGACTGAAATGAAACCGAAAAATGGAGGCCGGACCTCGACGGTGACCACGCGCACCCGGCGGGACTGGGAGGAGAACACGCTGGGCCACGCCCTCGGGAAGAAGCCGGAAAGGAAGAAGGAGTTCACGACCGTCTCCAACCTGCCGATCGAGCGACTGTACGCTCTGGAGGACCTGAAAGGTTGGGACCCCGCCGGCAAGCTCGGATTCCCCGGCGAGCCGCCGTTCACGCGTGGCGTCCATCCGACGATGTATCGCGGCAGGCTCTGGACCATGCGGCAGTTTGCCGGCTTCGGGACCGCCGAGGACACCAACAAGAGGTTCCACTATCTGCTGGAGCACGGCCAGACCGGCCTGTCGGTCGCCTTCGACCTCCCCACGCTCATGGGGCGCGACTCGGACGACCCCCTGGCAGAGGGGGAGGTCGGGCGCGAAGGGGTGGCCATCGACACGCTGGCCGACATGGAGGTGCTGTTCAAGGGCATTCCACTCGACAAGGTTTCCACGTCCATGACGATCAACGCCCCGGCCGCCGTCGTTCTGGCAATGTACCTGGCCGTCGCCGAAAAGCAGGGCGTGCCGCTCGAAAAGCTCGAGGGCACGGTGCAGAACGACATCCTGAAGGAATACATCGCGCAGAAGGAATGGATTTATCCTCCCGTGCCCTCGCTGCGGATCATCACCGACATGGTCGCCTTCTGCGCCGAGCGCGTGCCGAAGTGGAACACCATCTCGATTAGCGGCTACCACATTCGCGAGGCCGGCTCGACCGCCGCGCAGGAGCTGGCGTTCACCCTGGCCGACGGGATCGGCTACGTGCAGTCCTGCGTGGATGCCGGGCTCGATGTCGACGTGTTCGCTCCCCGCTTCTCCTTCTTTTTCAACTCGCACAACGATTTCTTCGAAGAGGTTGCCAAGCTCCGCGCGGCGCGGCGCGTCTGGTGCGCCCTCATGCGCGATCGTTTCCACGCGAAGTCCCCGCGCTCCTGGATGCTGCGCACACACGTCCAGACGGCCGGCTGTTCGCTCACCGCGCAGCAGCCGATCAACAACGTCGTGCGCGTGACGCTCCAGGCCCTCGCGGCCGTCCTGGGAGGGACGCAGTCGCTGCACACCAACGCCCTGGACGAGACGCTCGCTCTGCCGACGGAGAATTCGGCCCGTATCGCGCTCCGCACCCAGCAGATCATCGCGGAGGAAAGCGGTGTCGTGAACACGGTCGATCCTCTGGCGGGGTCTTACTTCGTCGAGGCGCTCACCGACCGCCTGGAGCTGATGGCATGGGATTACATCCACCGCATCGACCAGATGGGCGGGATCGTTCCCGCGATCGAACAGGGCTTTCCGCAGCGCGAGATCGCCGAGGCGGCCTACCTGTACCAGAGACAGGTCGACGCCGGCGAGAAAATCGTCGTGGGCGTCAACCGCTACTCCGAAGGGGACAACATGAAGGCGCCGACCCTCAAGATCGGCGCCGAGGTCGAGCCTGGCCAGGTGGCCCGCCTGGAGACCGTCCGCCAGCGCCGTGAGAAGGACCGGCACGCCAAGGTCCTGAAGAGGCTCGAGCACACGGCGCGGACGAAGGAGAATCTGATGCCCGCCATCCTGGATGCCGTGCGGGCCTATGCCTCGGTCGGAGAGATCTGCGACACGTTGAAGACGGTCTTCGGCGCGTACCGCGAAGGCCGGGTGCAGCTGTGACGATGAGCGGGGAGAGAAAGGTCCGGCTCCTGGTCGGCAAGGTGGGACTGGACGGACACGATCGCGGCGCCAAGATCATCGCCCGGGCCCTCAGGGACGCCGGGTTCGAAGTCATCTATACCGGTCTTCACCAGACGCCGGAGATGGTTGTCGCCACCGCCCTGCAGGAGGACGTGGACGGGATCGGGCTGTCCCTTCTCTCCGGCGCCCACAACACGATCTTCCCGAAGATCCTGAGGCTCCTCGCGGAGAAGACCGACCCCGACATCGTCGTGTTCGGCGGGGGCATCATCCCGGATGAGGACATCCCGGCTCTGAAGCGGGCCGGCGTCCGTCAGATCTTCACCCCGGGCGCCAGCACCCAGGACGTCGTCGAGTGGGTGAAGACCAACGTCCCGCCCCGCCGCCGCTGAAGGCCTTGACGCTTTTCTTGACAGGCTCCACCCTTTGGGCTAGTTTTGGCGCAGGGGCATGAAACTCCTCATGGTGAGCGTCGGTGAAGGTCGCTACGCGGTGCCGGCCGACGCGGTGGCGCAGATTGTCGACCCGGCGGTCGAAGTCGATTTCCACCTTGAGGAGTCGGAGGCCGTGTATCGCGGCGAGCGCTTCCCGGTTCTGGACCTGCACGCCGCGGTGGGAGAGCGACGCGGGCCCTCGCCCGTGTACCTTCTCCTGGAGGGCTCGCGCCGACGCGCCATCGTCCCGGTCGACGGCGCCGAAGCCATCCGCGATGTCCCCGCGGGCGACATTGCGCCGCTCCCGGCGTTCATTTTCGCGCGGCCCCGGCGCGCCTTTCGCGGCGTCTTTTCGGACGGCCGTGACCCGCGCCTGCTCCTGGACGAGAACGGGCTCCTGTGAGCGACAGCGCGGGCGCCCGGCTGATCGGCTTTCGCGTCGGGAGCGCCGGAGCGGCCCTTCCGCTCGGCATCGTGCGCGAGGTGACGGAGCGGCCGCGCGTCGTGCGCGTGCCAGGGAGCCACGCGTTCGTGAGCGGCGTGGCCCTGCACGGGGGCGTGGCGCTTCCGGTTTATGACCTGAAGCGTTTCGATCCGCTCTGGTCGGGACAGCGGCCCCCGGCACCCGCGGGGCCGGTCGCCGAGTCCGGTCACCTCATCGTGTGCGACTGGGGGGAAGTGGCCCTCGGTCTTCTGGGGGACCGGGTCGACCTGGTCGAGGAGACGGAAACGGAGGCCGGTCGCGCGGACGGTGCTGCGGCGCCGTGCGGCGTGAGCGACGCCTACGTGAAGCGCGTCCTGCACCGGGACGGGGAGGTCATCGTCCTGCTCGACACTGACAGGTTGTTCGCGTCCTTGGGCGTGCCCGCGGCGGAGCCGCGCGGAAGGAGGAAACCCGGTGAAGACGATCGTGCTGGCGGATGACAGCATCACCATCCAGAAGGTGGTGGAACTCACCTTTTCGGAGGCCGACTACCGGGTGATCTGCGTCAGCAGCGGCGGGCAGGCGCTGAAGAAGGTGGCCGAGGTGCGTCCGGACGTGGTTCTCCTGGACGTCATCATGCCGGAGAAGAACGGATACGAGGTGTGCGAACAGCTCAAGCGCAACCCGGCCACCGCCGGCATCCCGATCCTTCTGCTGACCGGGACGTTCGAACCGTTCGACAGGAAGCGGGCGGAAGCGGCGGGCGCCAACGCACACCTCACGAAGCCGTTCGAGTCGCAGGTCCTCGTCGCCAAGGTGGAGGAATTGATCGCCGCGACGCCGTCGGTCGCCTCCGATGAGGAAGGCGGGCGGATGGACATTATTTCCGGCGGCGAGGTGTACAGGGTCGACCCGGGACGGGCGGGGGAAGGGATGCGTCCGGCGCCTCCCCCGGGCGCCGGTCTGCAGAGCGCCGCGCCGCAGGCCGCCCCCGCGGACTTCGCGGAAAGGATCGGGCCGGGCCCGGTGATGCCCCTTCCGGGACCGTCACCCACGGACGATGAGCCCGATCGGGAGACGCAGCCGCATCCGGCGCTGGCGTCCCCGGATCCGGGGGCCGGCGGTTCGTTCGTCGGGTTCGGCGACGTCGGGATGGAGGCCGGGATGGAAGGGGCGATCGTTCCGGACCGTTTCGATGAGGGCGCGGGCGCATCGTCCCCCTCGACGGTGAAGCTGCGACGGGATGAGGTGACGAAGCGTGGGGAGGGGGGGAGTTCCGGCCCTCCACCCATGGGTGTCGCATCCGGCGGAGCCGCTCCTGGGGGTTCCTTCTCCGGATCGTTCGAGGCGGAGTTCGATCTGATCGACGAGGCGCCCCCTGAGGCGGTCGCCCCGGGCGGAGGACAGTCGGAGGATGAGGGGACCGGGGGCTGGGCGCCGCCGCCGGAGGCGCCGCCGGCGGAGACCTGGCAGGCGGTCGACGAGCCCGCTGAGAGCGCGGGATGGGAAGCACCCCGACCGATGGAACAGGACGACCCGGCGCCGCCGCTGCGGCCCGCGGGTGATCGCGCGCGCCCCGAGCCGGCCGCCGACGGTCGAAACGTCGCCCTCACCCCCGAGATGATCGACCTGATCGCCGAGAAGGTGGTGCAGCGCCTGGCGGACCGGGTCGTGCGCGAGGTCGCCTGGGAGATCGTGCCCGAAGTCGCCGAGGCGCTCGTGCGCAAGCGGATCAAGGAACTCGAGGAAAGCGGTTCATAGATCGACAGGCGCCGGCCCACTCCCCGGAGGACCGGGGCAATGGAACGTTACCGCACCCCACATTCTCCGCCATGGAGTTTGACAAGACGTTCGAACCCGCCCGGATCGAGGAGCGCTGGTACACCCACTGGCTGACGCTGGGGGTGTTCACGGCGCGCGTCGACTCGTCCCGACCTCCGTTCTCCATGGCGATCCCTCCACCCAACATCACCGGCCGCCTGCACATGGGACACGCACTCAACAACACGCTGCAGGACATCCTGGCGCGCTATCGCCGCATGCGGGGCGACGACGTGCTGTGGCTGCCGGGGACGGATCACGCGGGTATCGCCACGCAGATGGTGGTGGAACGGCAGCTCGCGAAGGAGGGGACCAGCCGCGAGGCACTCGGGCGCGAGGCGTTCGTGCGCAGGGTCTGGCAGTGGAAGGAAGAGTACGGGGGCGCCATCATCGGCCAGCTCAAGAGGCTCGGCTGCTCGTGCGATTGGACGCGCGCGCGCTTCACGATGGATCCGCAGCTCTCGCGCGCGGTGCGCGAGGCCTTCGTGCGCCTGCACGAGGCCGGTCTCATCTACCGTGACAAGTTCATCGTCAACTGGTGCCCGGCGTGCCGCACGGCGATCTCCGACCTCGAAGTGATCCCGCAGGAGACGCAGGGAAGCCTGTGGACCATCCGCTATCCATTCCCCGACGGCCATGGCGGGATGGAGGTGGCCACGACCCGGCCGGAGACGATGCTCGGAGACACCGGCGTCGCCGTCCACCCCGAGGACGAGCGCTACCGCGCCCTCGTCGGCAAGACGGTGGTCCTGCCGCTCGTCGGCCGTACCCTGCCGATCGTCGCCGACCCGTTCGTGGAGAAGGAATTCGGCACGGGCGCCGTGAAGATCACCCCCGCGCACGACCCGAACGACTTCGAGGCGGCGCGCCGCAACGGTCTTGCGTCGATCGTCGTGATGGACGAGCAGGGACGCATGAACGACAACGTGCCCGAGAGGTACCGCGGCCTGGACCGATTCGAGGCGCGCGGCCGCATCGTGGAGGACCTCCGGGCGCAGGGCCTCCTGGTGTCCGTGAAGGAGCATGTGCACAGTGTCGGACGCTGCCAGCGCTGCCATACTGTCATCGAGCCGTACCTGTCGACACAGTGGTTCGTGCGCGTGAAGCCCCTGGCCGACGAGGCCATCCGGGCGGTCGCCGACGGTCGCGTGCGTTTCACTCCCCCCCATTGGGTGAACAGCTACAACGAGTGGATGGGAAAGATCCACGACTGGTGCATCTCGCGACAGCTCTGGTGGGGGCACCAGATACCGGCCTGGCACTGCGAGAGTTGCAGTGAGGTCAACGTGGCGCGCGAGGCGCCCGCCGCGTGCCGGCGTTGCGGAGGCCGGGGGCTCCGGCAGGACCCGGACGTTCTCGACACGTGGTTCTCCTCCGCCTTGTGGCCCTTCTCGACTCTCGGCTGGCCGGATGACACTCCCGACCTGCGGCGCTACTACCCCACCTCGGTGCTGGTGACCGGATTCGACATCCTGTTCTTCTGGGTGTGCCGGATGATCATGATGGGGCTGCGCTTCATGCAGGAGGTGCCGTTCCACCGGGTCTACATCACCGGGCTCGTGCGCGACGCCGAGGGGCAGAAAATGTCCAAGACCCGCGGCAATGTCATCGATCCCCTCGATCTCATCGAGCGCTACGGCGCCGACGCGCTGCGCTTCACCCTGGCGGCCATGGCGACGCCGGGCTCCGACCTGCCGCTGGCCGAAGAGCGGATGGTGGGCTACCGGGCGTTCGCCAATAAGATCTGGAACGCGGCCCGCTTCGTCCTCCTGAATCTCGGGGAGGCGGGGCAAGGGGCGTCGCCACCGCCCCTGCCACGACGCGGACGCATGCGTGTCGAGGATCGCTGGATCCTGAGCCGCCTCTCACGCGTTGCGAAGACAGTCGAGGAGCGGCTGGCCGAATACCGCTTCGACGAAACGGCCAACGTCCTGTATCAATTCCTCTGGCACGAATTCTGTGACTGGTACCTGGAAATGGCCAAGCCGCACCTTCTGCCCGGCGCGCCCCCGGAGGAAGCGGCCCGCGCCCGGGCCGTGCTGCTGCACGTCCTGGACGCGGTGCTGCGATTGCTGCACCCCGTGATGCCGTTCATCACGGAGGATCTCTGGCAGAGGATCCCGCACCGGGGGGAGACGATCGCGCTGGCCACCTACCCGGCCCACGATGCCGACCTCCTGGACGATGCGGCGGAGAGCGAGATCGCGCTGGTGATGGAGGTCGTGGCCAGGGTTCGGAACATCCGGGCCGAGCTGACTATCGACCCCGCCCGCCGTCTGCCGCTTCTGGTGCACGCGCGTGACGCGGAAACGGCACGGGCCA
>Ga0209157_1003235_pt1 | contig 12618 bp, 10 predicted proteins | sample GraSoiAngelo_135_FD_185892 | JGI IMG/M metagenome (GOLD analysis project Ga0209157, IMG submission 185892) | Grasslands soil microbial communities from the Angelo Coastal Reserve, California, USA - 14_0929_05_40cm (SPAdes) (version 2) | ecosystem: Environmental > Terrestrial > Soil > Grasslands ... | reverse complement strand
AGCGCTGGGGCAGCCGTTCGTCGTCGACGATCGCCCGGGCGGGGGCTCGGTGGTCGGCACCGACGCGGCGGCGAAGAGCGCACCCGATGGTTACACGCTGCTGCTGATGTCGAATACGCACACGGTAAACGAATCACTGTTCACGAAGAAGCCCTACAGCCTGATGCGGGACCTCGCGCCGATCTCGCCGATCAACTATTCCGACCTCCTTCTTGTGGTTCACCCTTCGGTACCGGCGAACAACCTGAAGGAGCTCATCGCGCTCGGCAAATCCAAACCGGGCGCTCTCAATTACGCTTCCTCCGGACCGGGCACGCCGTATCACATGGCGGGCGAGCTGTTCAAGGCGGTGGCCGGAATCGACGTGGTACACGTGCCGCACAAAGGAAGCGCTGAAGCACGCACCAGTGTCCTCACAGGCGACGTGCAGATGATGTTCGACGCAATTACCACAATGGCACCGCTCGCGCAGGCAGGCAGGGTTCGCCCCATCGCCACCTCCGGAAAGACGCGTTCGTCAATCACGCCTGGAGTACCGACCCTGGACGAAGCCGGCCTGCCCGGTTACGACGCGGTCATTTGGCTGGGGATAATGGCCCCGACCGCGACACCGAAACCGGTCGTCGACATTCTAAATTCCGAGATCCAGAAAATCGCCAGCTTGCCGGTCGTGAAGGAGGTCTGGGCCAAGCAGGGTGCCGTTCCGATGCGCATGACGCCGGCAGAATTCGGAAAATTCCTGGAGCAGGATATCCAGAAGTGGGCGCAAGTCGTGAAATTCTCGGGGGCGAAGGTCGATTAGGGTACACGCGAAGGTTTTCCGAAGACCTTAGACACCCGTGGCCGAGCGCCTCCAGCTCACCGTCAACGGTGCCGAATCCGAGCTCGAGGCGAGTTCGGACACGGCGCTTCTCTACGCGTTGCGCAACGACCTTGGGTTGAAAGGCACGCGCTTCGGTTGCGGCAGCGGCCAATGCGGCGCCTGCTTCGTGTTGATCGACGGCTATCCGGCGCCCGCTTGTGACACGCCCCTGTGGGCGGCCGCGGGTAAGAGAATTACTACCGTCGAAGGCTTGAGCAAAGGCGGCGGCGAGTTGCACCCCCTCCAGCACGCCTTTCTCGCCGAGCAGGCGGCGCAATGTGGTTATTGCACCAGCGGCATTCTGATCAGCGCCGCGGCGCTTCTGGCGAGAAATCCCAGGCCGACCGAGAGCGAAGTGCGCGCGGCGCTCGACCGCAATCTGTGCCGCTGCGGCTCGCACAACCGCATGGTGCGCGCGGTCTTGCGCGCGGCGTCTGAAATCGCGCTGTGAACACCGTCGCTGAAAGCCCGCTCAAGCGGCCGGGAAGTCTGGAGAGAAATCCGAAACTGGCGCAATGGCTTCGCGTGCACCGTGACGGAGCCGTGTCGATTTTCAGCGGGAAAGTCGAGATCGGCCAGGGAATCTCGACCGCCCTCGCCCAGATCGCGGCGGAAGAGCTCGGGATCACGCTCGAACGCATCCGCATGGTCGCCGCCGATACCGCGGTGAGCCCCGACGAGGGCGTCACGTCGGGCAGCCTATCGGTCCAGGATTCCGGTGACGCACTACGCCGTGCCTGCGCGCAGGCCCGCACGTTGCTCCTTAAGAGCGCGGCGGCGCGTCTCGGCGTATCGGTCCGCGATTTGCAGGTAGCGGACGGGACTGTACGGACGGCAGGCCGGAGCACGAGCTTTTGGGAATGCGCGGACGACGCGCTGTTCGACTGCGAGGTCGACGAGACAGCGGCATTGAGATCGCCGCGCGACTACCAGGTGGTCGGCAAGCCTGCCCCGCGGCGCGACCTGCCCGACAAGATCGCCGGTCGGCCTCGCTTCATTCAGGACATTACGCTGCCGGGAATGCTCTACGGCCGCGTGGTTCGTCCGTCGTACAATTTCGCGGGGCCGGTCTCGCTCGATGACAGCAAGATCAAGTCGATGCCGGGGCTTGCGGCGATCGTGCGCGACGGCGGCTTTGTCGGAGTTCTCGCCGAGCGCGAGGATGTGGCGATCTCGGCCCAGCGCGCCCTCCGGCTGACAGCGTCATGGCGAGAGGTCGACGCGCTGCCGCGGGATGTGCATGCATGGCTCAAAGAACACGCGGCCGAGCACCACGTCATCAGCGAGAAGGAAAACGCTGACGCGAAATCCCGCGCAGCGAAAGTGCTCGAAGCCTCCTATACCAAACCCTATATATCGCACGCCTCGATCGGTCCGTCCTGCGCGATCGCCCGGATCGACGACGGCAAACTCATGGTGTGGAGCCACAGCCAGGGAATTTTCAACCTGCGCCGCGACCTAGCCTTGGCGTTGGGCATGCGCGAGGATGCGATCGTCGTGCGGCACGCGGAAGGAGCGGGCTGCTACGGGCACAACGGCGCCGACGATGCCGCCCTCGACGCTGCGTTGCTCGCGCGCGCCGCGGGCGGTCGCCCGGTGCAGGTGCAGTGGATGCGCGACGACGAATTCGCGTGGGCCCCGTGCGGTCCGGCCATGGCCCTAAGCTTGCGCGCGGCACTCGACCCCCACGGCGATATCGTCGATTGGGAGCACGAGCTTTGGAGCAACGGGCACAGCAGCAGACCCGGCCGCTCGCAGGGTCCGGCGCTCGCCGCGGCCTGGCACTTGGCGAGACCGCATGAGCGGCCTTCGGCGATCAATTTGCCGCTTCCCGCGGGAGCGGCGGACCGCAACGCCATTCCGATATACGATTTCCCGAATCAGCGCGTCGTCAATCATTACGTGCACGAAATGCCCGTGCGCACTTCAGCGCTGCGCTCGCTGGGCGCCTACGCCAACGTGTTTGCGATCGAATCCTTCATGGACGAGCTCGCTCAAGCCGCGGAAATCGATGCGATCGCCTTCCGCCTGCGGCATCTCAAGGATCCGCGGGGCCGGGCGGTCATCGACGCGGCAGCGCGACGCGCCGGGTGGAGTACCTGGAAACCCGTCGAAGGACGCGGCCACGGCATCGGATTCGCCAAATACAAGAATCTTGGCGCTTACTGCGCAGCGATCGCCGAAGTAGAGGTCGAGCGTGAGGTGCGCGTGAATCGGCTGGTTCTTGCGGTCGATGTCGGCCTGGTCATCAACCCCGACGGCGTGATCAACCAGATCGAGGGCGGAGCGATTCAATCGACGAGCTGGACGTTGAAAGAGGAGGTGAAGCTCGACGCCCGCGGCATCGCGAGCCTCGACTGGGAACATTACCCCGTCCTGAAATTCAGCGAGGTACCGGTCGTTGAAGTCGAGTTGCTCGACCACCCCGAACTGCCTGCCGCCGGCGCGGGCGAAGCCGCGCAGGGTCCCACTGCGGCGGCAATCGCCAATGCGGTGGCGCATGCGCTGGGCTTACGCGTGCGCGACCTCCCGCTTACACACGAGCGGATTGCCGTGGCGATAAGTCAGTCGACGTAGTCGTATGCCGGCAAGGTAAGGAACTCGACGTAGCGATCGTCAGTCGTGATGCTCTCGAAGAGCTTCGCGCTTTCTTCGTACTTACCCGCTTTCCACGCCTCGTCGCCGAGGTAGGTTTTCACCTTGGGCAATTCTTCCTCCAGGAGAGTTCTGAACAGCTCCTCGGTGATCTTGCGGCCGTCTTGCAGCTTCCCTTTGGGAGAGCGCATCCACCGCATTGATCACCATTTTGCGGTCGGTCGGCCCGGTAATCTCCACGCGGCGGTCCAGCAAGTCTTTCGGCTGTGGTGCGATCGTCCATTCCTTGGCGCGAAGCGGTGCGGTTTCCGGAATGAAATCGGGGAATTGTCCGGCGTCAAATTCTCTCTGGCGCGCCGCGCGCAGCACGAGCAGATCCTGTCGGCGGGATTCGAAGGCGCGATGCAGCTTGGCGACGAAGCTCAAGGCTTCGGGTGTCAGGACCCGCGCCGCCTCGGACAAGGCGGGCGCGCGGATTTCAACCCCTGCCGGAAGAGCCGCCTTTGAAGAGGCAATGGAAGATGCCACGTTCACCGCGTTCTCCAGAATATTGCGCTGAACCAATCTGGCTTCATGAATCACATCTCCAAAAAAGCTCGCCGAATGGAATCTCTGACTATTCCGCGTCGGGCGGTGTCCCATCTCCGATGCCCAGCTCACCGATTTTGCGGGTGATCGTATTGCGACCTATGCCGAGCCGAACCGCCGCCTCGATGCGCCGGCCGCCGGTATGCGCAAGGGCTTTCGCGATCAGCGTCTTCTCGAAGCTCTTCGACAGATTCTCCATGATGTTCGTTTCGCCATTTACCAGTCTGCGATCCGTTTCGCGTGCCAGGGCCGCGAGCCACTCGCCAGAGGGCGCTGCGGCATCCTCGCGGAGTTCCGGCGGAAAGTCACCGACCTCGATGACCTGCGTGGGTGACATCACGGTGAGCCAGTGACACACATTTTCGAGCTGACGTACGTTTCCGGCAAGATTCTGAGCCGAGAGGTGGGTCATCGCCGAATCCGATAGACGCTTGGGTTCTACACCGAGCTCTCGGGCCGATTTTGCGAGGAAATGTCGTGCAAGCAGCGGAATGTCTTCGCGGCGCTCGCGCAGCGAAGGCAGGCGTAGCCGAATCACGTTCAGCCGGTGATACAGGTCCTCACGGAACAGGCCTTCGCGAACCCGTGCTTCCAAGTCTTGATTGGTCGCGGCGATGACACGGACACTCGCGCGAATCGGCTGATGGCCGCCAACCCGATAGAAAGTTCCATCAGACAATACACGCAGCAAGCGTGTTTGCAGCTCGGCCGGCATATCGCCGATCTCATCCAGGAACAGGGTGCCGCCTTCGGCTTGCTCGAAGCGACCCCGCCGCAGAGCCTGTGCGCCCGTGAAGGCGCCACGCTCGTGCCCGAAGAGCTCCGACTCCAGAAGGTCTTTTGGCATTGCCGCGGTATTTATTGCGATGAATGGCTTGTCTGCGCGCGGGCTGTGACGGTGCAACGCGCGCGCCACGAGTTCCTTGCCTGTGCCGGACTCGCCAGTGATCAGAACGGTGGCGCTTGACTGCGACAGGCGGCCGACTGCGCGGAACACCTCCTGCATCGACTGTGCCTGCCCGAGGATATCCGGCGTACCGGTCAACGACTCCTCGGCTTCGTCCTCCCGCATGCTCTCGCCGAGTGCCCGGCGGATTAGCTCGACCGCCTGGTCAACGTCGAATGGTTTTGGCAGATATTCGAACGCGCCGCCCTGGAACGCCGCCACAGCCGACTCCAAATCGGAGTACGCGGTCATAATAATGACCGGAAGGTCGGGGAAACGTTGCCTTAGAGTTTGCAGCAGCTCCAGGCCCGAGGCGCCGGGCATGCGAATGTCTGAAACGAGCACCTGCGGGGCGCCGGCCGCGTCGAGCTCCTCCATGGCCTCAGTCGCCTGCGCAAAGGTTTTGAAGGGGATGCCTTCGCGGGCAAGTGCCTTCTCGAACACCCAACGGATCGAGCGATCGTCATCGATGACCCAGACAGGTCTCATCATGGTCTTTCAGCGAAGCGGTAGCACGATGCGAAAGCTGGTTCTTCCCGGCTGGCTATCGCATTCCACCACCCCGTGGTGGTGGTGCACGAAAGTCTGCGCGAGCGTCAGGCCGAGCCCGGTCCCGCCCTCACGGCCGGATACCAGCGGATAGAAAATCTGGTCGCGGATTTCCGCCGGAACGCCCGGTCCGTTATCGATTACTTGCAATTCTAATGCCAGCCTGCGTAAGCGCCGGGCGAGCGTTACCTGGCGGGCAACCCGGGTGCGCAGGACGATTTCGCCCCGCTTTTGAAGCCCAGCCGCGGCGGTGGCACGGGCTCCCAGTATGGCTTGCGCGGCATTCCGTGCGATGTTGAGCACGGCCTGGATGAGTTGTTCCAGATCGCCGCGAAACTCGGGCAGACCGACGTCGTAATCGCGTCTTACCCGTATGCCTTCAGGAAACTCGGCAAGAATAAGACTGCGCACCCGTTCACATACTTCATGGATGTTCATCGGCACGTGATTCGGAGGGCGATGTGGAGTAAGGAGTCGGTCCATGAGAGCCTGCAGGCGGTCGGCCTCCTTGATGATTACCCGGGTGTATTCGCGCAGGCTTGGCCGGTCGAGTTCTCGCTCGAGGAGTTGAGCAGAGCCGCGCAAACCTCCCAGCGGATTCTTGATTTCGTGAGCTAGGTTGCGGATCAGCTCCCGGTTGGCTCGGTGCTGGGTCATGCGTTGCTCTTCTCGTTCGATGCGAAGCCTCTGGTCAATCGGCCGCAGCTCAAGCAGCAGCGCGGCCTGCGGCAGCTCGACCGGCGTAACGATGCAGTCAAGGTGCAGGGGCTCCTGGCCCGTTGGCACGAGGATCAAGTCCTGATCAGCGAAGCCACGCTCCTCGCGAATCGCTTGATGCAACAGGGCCGCTAGGGCACCCGAGTCCGCGAAAAGTCCGGGAAATGGCTGATCGAGGATGCTCTTACGGCTGGTCGCGAACAGCGTTTCCGCCGCAGGGTTGACGTACTTTACGTGAAGGACCCGGTCCAAGAGCACCACGGCGGTGGCGAGCCAGTCCAGGCCCGGTGAGACGGTCGGACTCATAGGCCGGACCCGTTTCTAGGACCGGGGCGGCCGCGGCGCCGCGCGTCTATGCCGTGCAGCGCCAAGGAAGCGCCGGCCCCTTGCCCGAGCCAGGCTGCCCGATTCGTAAGATCGGCGCGAGTCGCCCTTACTTGAGGCGGCCGAGCTCGCCGCGAAGCTGCTCGATGTTCTTTGTGTGCTGGCTGACCGCTTCCTGGTATGGCTTCAATCGCTCCAGCACCCGAGCGTAGTTGCGCTCGTCGCCGTCGCGAATTCCTTGCTGCTCGGCGAGCTTCTGCCGGGCGTCGGAGAGTAGTTGCTGCTCGTTCTGAAGCTCCGACTCGAGAATCCTGCGGCGGTTCTCGCTGCGCGCCGAGGCAGGGTCCGAAACGGCTGAAGATTGCACGCCGCGCGTGGGGACCTGAGCCGGGACAACGGACACTTCCTTGCTCACCAAGGTGCAGTTCTTGCCCACCGTGTCGCGTTTGACATTGGTGTAAGTCGGACGCCCGCTCGCGTCGGGGCACTTGTACACCTCGCTCTGAGCGTGACCACAGGGCGCCGCCAGCGCGAGAAAAACCCAGCCGATCAATCGCTTGTTCAGAGCCATCACCCCCCCGGACCCTAGTGGGAGCTTTAAGTGTAGGCCAAAACAACCCTGATTTCAAATGAAAAAAGGACGAAACACCCGACCTCGGGTGCTCCGTCCTCCCTTTCATGGATTAGATCCCCGACCCGGAACCACCGGGTCCTTGGTTTTGCGCTTTCTTTACGAGCTGTAGTACATGTCGAATTCGACCGGGTGGGTCGTCATGCGAAAGCGCGTCAGTTCCTCGTGCTTGAGGCCACAATAGGCGTCGAGCATGTCGTCGGAAAACACCCCGCCCTTGGTCAGAAAGTCGCGGTCCTTGTTCAGGCACTCCAGCGCCATTTCGAGTGACGAGCATACCTGTTGGATTTTTTTCGCCTGGGCCGGCGGCAGGTCGTACATGTTTTTGTCGATCGGATCGCCGGGGTGGATCTTATTTTGCACTCCGTCCAGTCCCGCCATCAGCATCGCCGCAAAAGCGAGATAGGAATTGGTCGTCGGGTCGGGGAAGCGCACTTCCACTCGGCGCGACTTGGGGTTGGTGACGAGAGGAATGCGGCAGGCAGCGGAGCGGTTGCGCGACGAGTAGGCGAGGTTGATCGGCGCCTCGAACCCCGGCACCAGACGCTTGTACGAATTGGTCCCCGGATTGGTGATGGCGTTCAAGGCTTTTGCATGCTTGATGATGCCGCCTATGTAGTAGAGGGCGAAGTCGGACAGTCCCGAGTAGCCGTTGCCCTGAAACAAGTTCTTTTCCTCTTTCCATACCGACTGATGGACGTGCATGCCCGAGCCGTTATCGCCCACGACGGGCTTGGGCATGAAGGTCGCGGTCTTGCCGTAGGAATGGGCCACGTTCCAGACCGTGTACTTCAGAATCTGCATCCAGTCGGCGCGTTTCACCAAGCTGTTGAACTTGGTACCGATTTCGTTCTGGCCCATCGCACCCACTTCGTGATGGTGTACTTCACACTCAACGCCCTGCTGCTCCATTGCGAGCACCATGGCGTTGCGGATGTCCTGCAGCGTGTCGGTCGGCGGCACCGGGAAATAGCCGCCTTTTATCGGGGCACGGTGACCCATGTTGCCGCCCTCGTATTCCTCCGCGGAGGACCACGGCGCTTCCTCGGATTTGATCTTGCAGAAGCAGCCGGACATGTCCACGTTCCAGGTCACCGAGTCGAAAATGAAGAATTCGGGCTCGGGACCGAAATAGGCGGTGTCGCCCAAACCGCTCGATTTCAGGTAGGCCTCGGCGCGCTTAGCGATGGTGCGCGGGTCACGGTCATAGCCTTTTCCATCGGAGGGTTCGACGCAATCGCAGGTGATGTTGAGCACTGGCTCATCGGTAAAGGGGTCCATTCGCGCACTGTCTGGATCGGGCATCAACAGCATGTCCGAGGCCTCGATGCTCTTCCAGCCCGCGATCGAGGAGCCGTCGAAGAAATGTCCGCTCTCGAACTTATCCATGGTGAACGCCTTGACCGGCACGGATACGTGTTGCTCCTTGCCACGGGTGTCGGTAAAGCGCAAGTCCACGAACTTGACCTCCTTCTCTTTGATCATTTTCATGACGTCATTGGCAGACATTGCCATTGCAGGATCTCCTCGGGTTGCGGATTGTTGGTGGGCTTATGAAGGGAAACAGAGCGCTAGGTCGATGGAATCTCTGCAGATTCCATGCCATCCGGCGCAAAAAAGGCAGGCCATTGTGCCATAAGAGAGCACTCGAAGCGATTTAGGGGGCTGGCGCACCAAACCGGCGCAAAGCAGTCATTATGCGCACCGCGTCGGTGCGAATCAACTCCTACCGCTTCGCATGGAGCTAAACTATGTATATCGCGTGACTACCGAATCTCATCATGAAGAAAGACTCCGTCGAGAGCATCCTCGCCCAGGCCAAACAGCGAGCTGAGGCGATGAATCTACCTTACGCTGGAGCGTTGCTGCCACTCGAAGCGCACGCGTTGATGCAAAATGACCCGGAAGCGAAACTGGTCGACGTGCGCACCCAGGCCGAGTGGGACTATGTCGGTCATATTCCTGAATCGGTATTGATCGAATGGAACACGTACCCGAGCGGCCAACGCAATCCGCGGTTCCTCGAGCAGCTCCAGGCGCGCGTGGCGAAGACCGAAGCACCGGTAATGTTCTTGTGCCGCTCCGGAGCACGCTCCCACCACGCTGCAGCAGCGGCAACCCAAGCCGGTTATCCCAACTCCTACAACGTACTCGAGGGATTCGAAGGCGAGAAGGATCCGCACGGCCATCGCGGCACGGTCGGCGGCTGGCGATTTGCCGGCTTACCCTGGGTCCAGGGCTGACCTGCGCCGACAGCTCGACTGGCTTCCTTCTGGGTTATCCTACCGACCAATTGACGACTTCCGCGTAGGCTGTAACGAGCACCGCCACGCCGAAAGCGATCCGGTACCAGGCGAACGGCGTGAAGTCATGCGTGGCAATGTAGCGTAGCAGCCAACGTACGCAGAGAAAAGCGGAGACGAACGCTGCGGCGGAGCCGACCGCGAACATCCCTACATCGCCCGAATCGAAGAGCGCGCGGTTCTTCCAGAAATCGTATGCGCCGGCTGCCACGAGCGTCGGCACGGCCAGGAAAAAGGAAAATTCCGTCGCCGCGCGCCGCGAAAGTCCGAACAGCATCCCGCCGATGATGGTCGCTCCCGAGCGTGAAGTACCGGGGATCAGCGCGAACGACTGGGCAATACCGACTTTCAATGCGTCTTTCCAGGTCATTTCGTCCACGCTTTGAATCACGGCGGCGCGTCGACGTCTTTCCACCCAAAGAATGATGAAAGCTCCGACGATGAACGCGAGCGCAACGGGCACGGCGTGGAAAAGATAGGTCTTGATCAGCTTGCTGAACGCGAGGCCCAGCACCGCGGCAGGAGTGAAAGCGACAAGGAGATTAAGCGCGAAACGCTGCGCGGCGCGATCGGTGGCGAGGCCTGCCAGCACGCGCCCGAACCGCTCACGGTATTCCCAGACGATGGCGAACATCGCGCCGGTCTGGATCACGATCTCGAATACCTTTGCCTTCTCATCGGTGAAGCCAAGCAGGTCGCCGACGAGGATCAGGTGTCCGGTCGACGAGATCGGCAGAAACTCGGTCAGGCCCTCCACGACACCGAGGATGAAAGCCTTTGCGAGCAACGCGAGCTCCATTGCGTCTCCAGAAAATAAAAGGCGGCAGGAACTGCCGCCTTGAAATTCTAACGGAAACCGCCAGAAGCGGTGACGAGCCTAGTTCATCGCGTGATCTCGATGCCTCAGGCCTTCTGATACACCTCCGCGCCTTTCCTGACGAACTCCACCGCCTTCTGTTCCATACCCTTCTTCAACGCATCCTGCTCTGAAAGACCGTGTTTCTCCGCGTACTCGCGTACATCTTGAGTAATCTTCATCGAGCAGAAATGCGGGCCGCACATGGAGCAGAAATGGGCGAGTTTCGCACCCTCCTGCGGCAGCGTCTCGTCATGGAAAGCCTTGGCCTTGTCCGGGTCGAGACCCAGGTTGAACTGATCCTCCCAGCGGAACTCGAAACGCGCCTTCGAGAGCGCGTTGTCTCGGATTTGCGCTCCGGGGTGGCCTTTCGCCAGGTCGGCAGCGTGGGCGGCGATCTTGTAGGCGATGATGCCGTCTTTGACATCGTCCTTGTCTGGCAAGCCCAAATGCTCCTTCGGCGTGACATAGCACAGCATAGCGGTGCCGTACCAGCCGATCATCGCCGCACCAATGGCGCTGGTGATGTGATCGTAGCCAGGCGCGATGTCGGTCGTGAGAGGTCCCAGCGTATAGAACGGCGCTTCCTTGCAGTACTTCAACTGCAGGTCCATGTTCTCCCTGATGAGCTGCATCGGGACATGGCCTGGTCCTTCGATCATCACTTGGCAGTCGTGACGCCACGCGATGTCCGTAAGCTCCCCGAGGGTCTTCAATTCGGCGATCTGCGCCTCGTCGTTGGCGTCCTGGATTGAGCCGGGCCGCAGGCCATCGCCGAGCGAGAAGCTCACATCGTACGCCGCCATGATCTCGCAGATGTCATCGAAATGCGTGAAAAGAAAGCTCTCCACATGGTGAGCGAGGCACCATTTCGCCATGATCGATCCACCGCGCGAAACGATCCCGGTCATACGTTTCGCCGTGAGCGGAATGAACGGCAGCCGCACGCCCGCGTGGATCGTGAAGTAGTCCACGCCCTGCTCGGCCTGCTCGACCAGCGTGTCGCGGAAGACCTCCCAAGTGAGATCCTCGGCTTTCCCGTCCACCTTCTCGAGAGCCTGGTAGATCGGCACCGTACCAATGGGAACGGGCGAGTTACGGATGATCCACTCGCGCGTCTCGTGGATGTGCTTCCCCGTGGAGAGATCCATCACGGTGTCGCCACCCCAGCGGATCGCCCAAGTCATCTTCTCGACTTCTTCAGCGATCCCAGAAGTCACCGACGAGTTGCCGATATTGGCGTTGATCTTCACCAAGAAGTTTCGGCCAATGATCATCGGCTCGGTCTCCGGGTGATTGACGTTCGCCGGGATGATGGCGCGGCCGCGCGCCACTTCCTCGCGGACAAGCTCAGGCGTGATGGTTTTTGGGATCGCAGCTCCGAAATCCTGGCCCGGATGTTGACGCGTAATCAGGTCGGACAAAGCGTCGCGGCGCTGATTCTCGCGGATAGCGACGAATTCCATCTCAGGCGTGACCATGCCCTTTCTCGCGTAGTGCATCTGCGTCACGTTCCTCCCGCCCTTGGCGCGGCGCGGCTTCCGCTTCAGGCTGAAGCGCATGTCCGCGAGCTTTGGATCGTTCAGGCGCTCATGGCCGTATCTCGAGGTGGGGCCAGAAAGCTCTTCGGTGTCGTCGCGCTCCTCGATCCATTTGGTGCGTAGAACAAAGAGACCCTGTCGGATGTCGATCCTCGCTTGAGGATCCGTGTACGGGCCGGAGGTGTCATAGACGAAGATGGGTGGGTTTTTCTCGGCGCCGAACGAGGCCGGCGTTTCAGATTGAACGATCTCGCGCATCGGTACAAGAAGGTCGCGACGCGACCCCTCGACGTACATCTTGCGCGAGTTCGGCATCGGTTTGACTGCCGCTTCATCAACGCGCGCTGTCTCGGCAATAAACTTTGGATTGGCGTTCATGGCGCTCCTCTCACGCACGCACCGCAGGGAGCGAAGGACCAGCCGTTCAACGCTTCCCTGCGGCGGCATTATCCGCATCAGGTTCGAAGGGTTTGCTCTCACCCGGCCAGGAAAGTTCGCCCGGCCAGGACCCCTACGTTGCTCCGAGGAACCTTACTCCAAACGGTGGGGGGTTGGCAAGCGCATCAGCTGCGAGGACGTATTGCGAATGTGAGCCGTATGCAGTTACGCTCGCCCTCGCGGCTGTAGCCCGCGTCCGTGGCAAGCGATCTAATTAGTTTTAGGCCGAGACCACCCACCGGTTGCTGAGCGATTAGGACGGCGGTAT
>Ga0209157_1003234_pt1 | contig 12625 bp, 9 predicted proteins | sample GraSoiAngelo_135_FD_185892 | JGI IMG/M metagenome (GOLD analysis project Ga0209157, IMG submission 185892) | Grasslands soil microbial communities from the Angelo Coastal Reserve, California, USA - 14_0929_05_40cm (SPAdes) (version 2) | ecosystem: Environmental > Terrestrial > Soil > Grasslands ... | reverse complement strand
AAGTAGAGCGCGGTCTCCCGCAGCGTCTTCGACGGAATCGTGCCCGTGTTGATGCCGGTCCCGCCGACCTCGGGAGCCTGCTCGACGATGGCGACACGCTTGCCGAAGTACGCCGCCTGCGCCGCGCCCTTTTCGCCGGCCGGCCCGGACCCGATCACGATCAGGTCGTAGTGGGTCATGCCCCGAGGCTCAGTGCATCACGAGCCCGCCGTCCACGCTGAGCGCCTGGCCCGTCATGTACGCCGACTTCGGCGAGGCGAGGAAGCCGATGACGTTGGCCACGTCCTCCGGCGTCTCCATGCGGCCGAGCGGCACCGAGTTGAGGCGGGCCTTGGTGAACTCGGCGGGGCTCATGCCGAGCAGCGCGCCCTGGTCACGCGAGACCTTGTCCCACATGTCGGTCTCGACGAAGCCGGGGCACACGCAATTGGCGCGGATGCCGTCGGCGGCGTGGGCGAGCGCGAGGCTCTTGGTCATGCTGATGACGGCAGCCTTGCTCACGTTGTAGGGCAGGTTCGTGCGGCTGCCGATCTTCCCGGCCATCGAGGCGAGCGAGACGATGTTGCCGCGGTGCTGGGCGATCATCGTGGGCAGCACGGCCTGGGTCGCGAAGAAGACGGCTTTGGCGTTGATGGTCATGATTGCGTCCCAGTGCTCCTCGGTGACGTCGAGCGTGGCCGCAGCGCGGTAGATGCCCGCGTTGTTCACCAGCACGTCGATCCGGCCGAAGCGCTCCTGCGTGCGGCGGACCAGGGCATCGAGGTCGGCGCGCCGGGTGACGTCGGTGGCGATGGCGAGTGACGGCCGCCCGAGCTTCGCCACCTCGTCGGCGGTGCGCTGGCCGTTCGCGGCGTCGAACTCGGCCACGACAATCGTCGCGCCCATGCGGGCCAGCTCGAGCGCAGTGGCGCGGCCGATGCCGCGGCCGCCGCCGGTGACGATGGCAACGTGCTTGTCGAGATCCATGTCGGTCTCCTTGTCTCAGTGCGGGGGGCTCGGGCTTGGGGGCCATTTCGGGGCCCCATCTAGTCACTCGAGCGTGATCGAGGCGCGCCACGGCTTTGCCGGGGCGGGCCGAGCCACCCGGGGGGCTTGGGGGCCATTTCGGGGCCCCCATGTAATCAATCCAGCGCGGGCGCGGCGCGCCAGACGCGGCGAGAGCCGCGGTCGATCTTGAGCGCCACGATAGCGGCCGCCATCAAGAGCAGGCAGGCGAGCGCAAAGGCCGCGCCGTAGCCGCCGGTGGCCTCGAAGATCGCGCCGGCCAGCCACGAGCCGATGGCCGAGCCCGTCTGGTGCACGAGGAAGATCACGCCGAGCACCGGGCTCACCGAGAAGCGGCCCCAGATGTCGGCGGTGAGCGCTGAGGTCATGGCGCCCGTGCCGGCCATCGTGATGCCGCCGAGGACCGCGACGATCAAAATCGCCGCGGGGTTGTCGCGGATCAGGAAGAAGCCCGCGAAGATCAGCACGCGGCCCGCGTAGATGGCGGCCAGCACCGGGCGCCGGCCGAAGCGATCGGACAGCGCGCCCAGCATCACCGTGCAGCCCATGCTCGAGCCACCGAGCACGCCGAACGTCCACGACGCGAACATCGGCGAGTAGCCGTGGTCGGTCAGCATCGGGATCCCGTGGGCCGAGAGCAGGCTCATCGAGAAGCCGCACGTGAAGAACGAGCCGGCGAGCTGCCAGAAGGCGAGCGTCTGCATGGCGGTGATGGCCGACACGCGCTCGCGGGCCACCGCTTCCGTCGCTTTCGCCGAGGGCGTGGCGCCGTCGGCGGCGAGGCCCATCGACTCCGGCGATTCGCGGATCACCCAGAGCGAGATCGGCAGCATCCCGACGAGCACGCCGACGGCGATGAGCACGTAGGTCGTCCGCCAGCCGGTGGTGAGGATCAGCCACGTCACTAGCGGCACGAGCAGGCTCATCCCGGTCATCGACGCGCTGCCGAGCAACGAGAGCGCGGTGCCGCGTCGCGCGCTGAACCAGCGGGCCACCACGCCCGAGGCCATCACCGGCCCTGTGACGGCGAGCCCGAGGGGCAGGAGCACGCCGTACACGACGGCGAAGTCCCAATAGTTCCGGACGAACGCCGTCAGCACGAGGGACAGCACGAGCACCAGCGTTCCGACCGATGCGGTCAGGCGCGCGCCGAACCGGTCGAGGGCCAGGCCGACGAGCGGGCCGAACACGCCATAGAGGAAGAGGCTCAGCGCGATCACGAGAGAGAAGCTCGCGCGGTCGAGGCCGAGGTCGGCCACGATCGGCTTGAGGAACGGTCCCACCGCGTGGCGAATTCCCGTCGAGATGCACGTCATGAACGAAAACGCGGCGACGACCCACCAGCCGTAGAAAATCGATCGAATGGCCATGGCGCTCGACTATATCAGTATGGCGCGAGAGCAGCGTGGCGCGGGCGATATGATTGCGCGATGCCGACCTCGCTCCGCTCGGGCCGCGACGGTGTCCTCCCGTGGCGCGTGGTCGCCGCGCTGTGGGTCACGCTGGCGATCGCCTCCGGCCTCTACTTCTCGTTCCCGATCTTCTACGTGGCGCTGCTGGCGGAGTTCGGCTGGTCGCGCGGGGCCACCGCGGCGGCGTTCTCGATCTCGTCCGTCGTGCAGGGGGTGCTCTCACCCGTCGTCGGGATGCTCGTGGACCGCTTCGGGCCACGCCGGGTCATGCTCGGCGGCGCTTGCCTGCTCGGAGGCGCCTGTGTCCTGTCGGGCCAGATCGGCTCGCTGTGGGCGCTCTACCTGGTGACGGGAGTGCTGGCCGCGGCCGGCGTGTGCGCGGTGAGCTGGATCCCGAGCGGGGCGCTGATCGCACGGTGGTTCACCGAGCGGCGAGGCAGCATGATGGGGCTCGCGTTCTCGGGCATGGGCGTGGGCCTGCTGGTGATCGGCCCGCTCGCCCAGTGGTTGATCGCTGGATATGGCTGGCGCGTTGCCTACCTCGTCCTCGGGCTTGGCACGCTGATCGTGCTCGTTCCGCTCATCTCGCTCGGTGTGCGAGAGCCGACCGTGGCGGCGCCTCCGCTGCGAGGCGACCTGTCGGCGCCCGACGCGGAGCGCGCGAGCGCGGGCTGGAACGTCGGCGACGCCGTGAGAACGCGAGCGTTCTGGGCGCTCTTCTTCGCATACCTCTGCACGCCGCTCGCGGTCTTCTCGGTCGTCACCCATCAGGTCGCGTTCGCGGTCGACCACGGGTTTCCAGCGCTGTTCGTCGCGGGCATCTTCGGGCTCACCGGCCTGCTCTCGACCGTCGGCAGGATCGTGTTCGGCTTCGTGGCGGACTGGATCGGCCGCGCCACCTCGGCGACCATTTCCTACGGCTGCACGGCGGTGGGGACGCTCTGCTTGCTGTCGCTCGACGTGTGGCCGCAGGCAGCGGGCCTCTACGCCTACGCGATCTTCTTCGGCCTCGGCTTCGGCGCCCGCGGCCCCATCATCACCGCGATGGCGTCTCAGCTCTTCCCGGGCCGGCGCTTCGGCGCAATCTACGGCGCGCTGAGCGTGGGCAACGGCATCGGCGGCGGCATCGCGCCGTGGTTCGGCGGCGTCGTGCACGACGTGACCGGCAGCTATCGGACCGCGTTCCTGATCGCGGTCAGCTTCTGCGTGGTAGGGTCGGCGTGCTTCTGGCTGGCTCGCCCTCGCCGGCGGAACGCGTGATCCGCCGCCGCGTCAGCGGCCGCGAACGTACCGGCGCAGGATGAGACGCAGGTGATCGCGGAAGTGCGGCTGCAGGCGGCTTGTCCAGTCGCTCTGCCGCGCCTGCTTCCACTCGGCCGACTCCTGAACCTCGGGTGTGGCCAGGTGGTAGAGCGCCACGTACTTGCGGTTGCCGCTGGTGCCGCGGAAGCGCCGGGCGCAGAGGACACCCGGGACGGCGCTGAGCGCCGGGATGTGCTCCTTGTCGTACCACTCGTTGAACTCGGCCTCGAGCTCCGGTGCGATGTTCATCGCGTTCAGCAGGAGCCCCTCGGCCTTGTCGGGCGGGAGCTGATCGCCCGGCAGGATCTGATCGCCCTCGAAGCGCATCAGGCGCTCCACTTGAGCGGTCACGCGCTTCGACCACGGTGACAGGTTCTGACCGCCGATGGCCTGGTAGGCCGGGCTCGTCAGCACGGCGACGCTGTCGAGATCGTACGTCGCGACGGAGATCTTGCGGTCCTGGGTGCTGATCCAGCGCTGGCACACGAGGAAGCCCGGCACGCGCACGCGCTCGGGCAGGTGCTCGGTGTCGTACCAGTCGTGGAACTCGTCCTCGGCGGCCCGCGCCATGTTCATCGCCGCGATCAACGTGCCTTTCTCCATGATCGAACCCTCCATGTGCCGAGCCGGCGCGGGGCACTGCCCGCGTGGGGCACTACTGAAACAGAGCTCGCGCCGCAACGCAATTGACTTTGGTCGCCGGGAAGCGCGATTCTCCCGCCACCAGACGGAGTGCGCCGCGCCGTCAGACGGAGTGGGCCGCACCGGGAGGATCAGGCATATGTCGACGCTAGACAGTCGCCGAGATGTAGTGAAGGAGGACGCCATCGCTGCTGCTGCATCGGTCTGCGCATTCTCGTCCCGGCAGGCGGAAGTTGCGGTGGCAGCGACCGACAAGGGTGGCGTGCACGCCCTCGACCAGGCCCCCGAGGGGGCGTCTACGACGCCGTGAAGGCGATGCGACGGGAGGCGACACGATGAACACTCGCCGGGAATTTCTCGAGAACGCCGCCGGCGCGCTGGCCGGCCTCGCCTTCGTCGGCTGCGATCTCCTGGCCGCAGCGCCCGCGCGGGCGCAGGCGCGCCGCCGCGAGGTGGTGGTGAGCGGCCGGCGCGTGAAGGTGGTGGACGTTCACGCCCACTGCCAGGTGCCGGAGGCGATGGCCCTGATGGGGATGAAGCTGGCCACGCCAGGATCGACGTTGCCGCCGATCCTGGACATGGCGACGCAGGCGTCGGACCGGATCCGCGCGATGGACGAGCAGGGGATCGATGTCGAAGCGCTCAGCATCAATGCGTACTGGTACAAGGCGGAGCGCGACCTCGCGAGCCAGCTCATCAAGATCCAGAACGAGAAGCTGGCCGCCGCCTGCGCGGCCAACCCCGATCGCTTCGTCGCGTTCGCCTCGGTGGCGCTGCAGTACCCGGACCTCGCCGCCCAGCAGCTCGAGGACGGCGTGAAGAAGTACGGACTGCGCGGCGCCGCCATCGGCGGCAGCGTCAACGGCGAGGAGCTGAGCGATCCGAAGTTCCACCCGTTCTGGGCCAAGGCTGAGCAGCTCGGCGTGCTGGTCTTCATTCACCCGCAGGGCTCCGGCGTGGCGGCGGAGATCCCCGGACGGTTCAAGGGCAACGGCCTGCTGGCGAACGTCATCGGTAACCCGCTCGAGACGACGATCGCGCTCTCGCACCTGATCTTCGAGGGCACGCTCGATCGCTTCCCGGGGCTGAAGATCTGCGCGGCCCACGGCGGTGGCTATCTGCCGTCCTACGCGGGCCGCTCGGACCAGGGCTGCCTGACGTTCCCGGACCGATGCCCCGGGACCAAGGACGGGACGCTCAAGAAAAAGCCGACGGAGTATCTCAAACAGCTCTACTACGACAACATCATGTTCACGCCCGAAGCGATGCGCCACCTCGTCGCCGAGGTGGGCGCGGGCCAGATCGTCGTCGGCACGGACTTTCCGTACCCGTGGACGAAGACGGCCGTGGATCTCGTCCTCGCCACCCCGGGGCTGAGCGACGCCGAGCGCGCCGCGATGCTCGGTGGCACGGCGGCGAAGCTGCTCGGGATCAACGCGTAGCGGCGTGAGGAGGCAGCCATGAGACTGAAGGAAAAAGTCGCGCTCGTCACCGGTGGCGCTCACGGCATGGGCGCGGCCGAGGCCAAGCTCTTCGCCAAGGAAGGCGCCAGGGTCGTCGTCGCCGACGTTCGTGACGGCGACGGCAAGGCCGTCATCGATCAGATCACGAGCGCCGGCGGCCAGGCGCGCTTCGTCCACCTCGACGTCACGCGTGAGGCGGAGTGGCAGCAGGCCGTGGCGTTTGCGGTGAGCACGTTTGGCAAGCTCGACGTCCTGGTCAACAACGCCGGCATCAGCGGCGGGATCGACGCCGACCTCATGAGCACGACGGCCTACGACAAGCTGATGGAGATCAACGCCAAGGGCGTGTTCCTCGGCATGAAGCACGCGATCCCGGCGATGCAGAAGGCCGGCGGCGGCTCCATCGTCAACATCTCGTCCATCTCCGGCATCGCGGGCCAGACCGTCGTCCACATGGGCTACAACGCCTCGAAGGGCGCCGTGCGGGTCATGACCAAGTCGGCGGCCGTGCAGTACGCGACGCAGGGCATTCGCGCCAACTCCGTGCATCCCGGCGTGATGCCGCCGATGCTCACGTCCAACCAGAATCCCGAGACCCGGGCGAAGCTGCTGAGAGGCATCCCGATGAATCGAGAGGGCCGGGTGGAAGAGGTCGCCTACGCCGTGCTCTTCCTCGCGTCGGACGAGGCCTCGTACATTACCGGGGCCGAGCTGGTCGTCGACGGCGGCTTCCTTGCCGCGTAGGCGTCAGCGTTCGGCCCAGGAGCCGGCGTGAGACTGAACAAGAAAATTGCGAAGCTCATCGCCCGGGAGCGGGTGTGCCGGGTGGCCACGGCCGGCAGCGACGGCACGACGCACCTCGTCCCCGTCTGCCACGTGCTGGCCGGCGACAAGATCTACTTCGGCTCCGGCGACGACGGCCGCAAGGTGAAGAACCTTCGCGAAAACCCGCGGATCGCCGTGACCGTCGATCTCTACTCGGATGACTGGGCGCAGATCCGCGGCGTCATGGTCCAGGGCACCGCGAAGTTGATCGAGCGGGGGCCGCGCTTCAAGCAGGCGCGCGATCGCCTCTACCAGAAGTATCCGCAGTACCGGAACGAGGCGGCGATCGCGCCGTCGGACTCGGTCGTCATCGAGGTGACGCCCACGCACGTCTTCACCTGGGGCCTCGACTAGCCTCTGCTGGAGCGGAGCGCCGCGGGACGATCCGCGGCGCCCCGTGCTCTCGTACCGAACCCGGCCTACAATACGGCTCCATGACGTTATCGCCTTGGCGAGGGACCCCATGAAGATCAGCGCGTTCCATCTGATGCCCCATCGTGAGCTGCCCGACGATTTCGAGAAACGCTACGAATCCGTGTGGGTGACGCCGCCGTGGTGGGAGCTGGCCGATGCCAGCCGGGTCGGGCAGTACTACAACTGGACGCTCGACGAGCTGCTCTACGCCGCGCGCGCGGGCTTCGACGGCGTGTGCACCAACGAGCACCACCAGAACGCGTACGGCTTCATGCCGAGCCCCAACTTGATGGGCGGCGTGCTGGCCAAGCTCACGAACGGGATGGACGTCGCGATCGTCCAGATGGGCGCGACGCTCCCCACGTCGAATCCGCCGATCCGCGTGGCCGAGGAATACGCGATGCTCGACTGCATCAGCGGCGGCCGGCTCGTGGCCGGGCTTCCGCTGGGCAGCCCCATGGACGTGAATCTCTGCTACGGCATCACGCCGATGGAGCACCGCGAGCGGTATCGCGAGGCCTTCGCGCTCACGCTCAAGGCCTGGCAGGCGCGCGAGATCTTCGCGTGGAACGGTCACTACTACCAGCTCGCCAACGTGAACCTGTGGCCGCGGCCGATCCAGCAGCCGCATCCGCCCGTGTGGGTGCCGGGCTCGGGCAGCGTCACGACGTTCGACTTCGCCGTCGACAACGAGGTCTGCTACTGCTTCCTCTCCTACTCGGGCGCGAAGTCGGCGACCACGATGATGCAGAGCTACTGGGACGTCGTGGCCAAGAAGGGCCGCGAGCCCAATCCATACCGCGCGGGGTTCCTGCAGCTCGTGGCCGTCGCCGAGAGTGACGCGCGCGCCGAGGAGAAGTTCGCGCGGCACGTCGAGTACTTCTATCACAAGTGCCTGCACGTGCCCGGCATCTGGTTCTCGCCGCCCGGCAACCAGGACTACCGGAGCCTCGTGGCGAGCAGCAAGAATCCCGTGCGCCGGCCCGAGAACCCCAAAGATTTGCGCTATCGCGACTTCGTGGAGAAGGGCTACGTGATCGCGGGCAGCCCCGCCACTGTGCGCGATCGGATCAAGCAGGAAGTCATCAAGAACCTGCACGTCGGCAATCTCATGGTGCTGCTCCAGATCGGCTCCATGCCGCACGAGATCGCGCTCGAGAACATCGATTGCTTCGCCCGCGAGGTGTTGCCCGATCTCCGTCCGATCTGGGAGGACGAGGGCTGGGTGAACCACTGGTGGCCGGAGCGGCTGCGTGCGCCGAGGGCGGCGTCGAGCGGCCCCGGCATGGCGGCGGCGCGCGCATGAGCGAACGCACGATCGCCGTCTGGCAGGGCAAGGTCCGCATCCGGGTGTTCTCGAAGGGCAGCGGACCGGCGCTCGTGTTCTTTCACGGCCCCTGGGGCCTCCACTGGGACCCGTTCCTCGACGAGCTGGCGCGGACCTTCACCGTGTACGCGCCCGAGCATCCGGGCACGACGCCGGATGCGCCCGACGATGTCTACCACCTCGACGGCCTCTGGGACCTCGTCCTCTGCTACGACGAGCTGCTCACGGCCCTCGGGCTCGAGAGCGCGGCGTTCCTGGGCCACTCGTTCGGTGGGATGGTGGCGAGCGAGCTCGCTGCGGCGTATCCCGATCGCGCGCGCCGTCTGGCCCTGATCGCTCCGCTCGGTTTCTGGCGCGACTCCGAGCGCGTCGTCAACTGGATGATGCTGGAGCCGGCCCGCATGCGCGCCCAGGTCTTCCGCGATCCCGAGGGCGAAGCCGCCAGGCGCATGTTCGGCAGCGCCGACGACCCGGACGCCCGCGTGCGTCTCATGTGGGCCATGGGCACCACGGGCAAGTTCATCTGGCCGATCCCCGACAAGGGACTGAAGAAGCGCGTCCACCGCATCACGGCGCCCACGCTGATCGTGTGGGGCAAGGAGGACCGCCTGGTGCCGCCGGTCTACGCCGACGAGTTCACGCAGCGCATTCCGATCGCGCGCGTGCAGGTCGTCGACGGCGCCGGGCACGCTCCGCACCTGGAGCAGCCCGCGGCGGTGGCCCGGATGGTGGCGGACTTCCTGAAGTCGTGATGGGCGCGACGCGCTGACGTGTACCTCGATCGCACGCTCCTCGGCTTCACGGCCGGGCTGCGCTCGCGCATCGTCGGCTCGGCGGCGCTCGGCCTCCTGGGTGTCGCGCTGGGCATCGGGCGGCTCGCCTTGCTCGGGTGGCTCCTCGCTCGCGTGTTCGCCGGCGCCGACCTCTCCGACCTCGCGCTGCCGATCGCCACCGTCGCGGCCGTGATCGCGGCGCGATCGATCGTCGAGTACGCGCGCACGATGGTCGCGCACCACACCGCCTTCCGCGTCCAGGCCCGGCTCCGCCAGCGGCTCTACGACCACCTGCTGGGCCTGGGGCCCGCGTACCTCACGCACGCCCGGACCGGGCCCGTGGCCACGTCGATGGTGGAAGGGGTCCAGCAGCTCGAGGTCTACTTCGGCCAGTTCCTGCCTCAGCTCGTCGTCGCCGTCGCCACGCCGGTGCTCATCTTCGCCTTCGTTGCCTTCGTCGACCTGCCGGTGGCCGCGGTGCTGGTGGGCGCCGCGCTCGTCACGCTGATCGCACCGGCGCTCTGGCACCGTCGCGATCGCGCCGCCAGCTACGGACGCAACCGCGCCTACTCGGCGTTCGGCGCCGAGCTGCTCGACGCGCTGCAGGGCCTGGCGACGTTGAAGGCGTTCGGCCAGAGTGGCGAGCGCGCGCGGCTGCTCGAGCAGAAGAGCCAGGAGCTGTTCCGGAGCACGATGTGGCTCCTCGGCGCCAACACGATGGGCCGCGGCATCACCGACGCCGGCATGGCCATCGGCGCGGCCGCGGCGCTCGCGGTCGGCGCGTGGCGCGTCCACGCCGGCCAGATGGACCTCGCCGCGCTGCTCGTCATCCTGATGCTCGGCGTCGAGGTGTTCCGGCCGCTGCGCGAGCTGCGCATGCTGCTGCACGCGGGGATGCTCGGGACCGCCGCGGCGAGCGGCATCCTCGACATCCTCGCCGCCCGGCCGGCCGTCGCCGATCACGGGCAGCCGACGAACGGTACGTCACCCACGCCGACCGTCGCCTTCGAGGGCGTGACGTTCGCGTATCCGGGCGGGCGTCGCATCGCTCACGACGGCATCGACTTCCACGTGAGCGCGGGCGAGCGGGTCGCCTTCGTCGGCCCGAGCGGCAGCGGCAAGTCCACCGTCGTCCGCCTGCTCCTCCGCTTCTACGATCCCGATGCCGGCCGCGTGCTCGTCGGCGGGCACGACATCCGCGAGCTGACGCTCCACGACCTGCGCCGGCGCATCGCCGTGGTGAGCCAGGACACCTACCTCTTCCACGGCACCGTCGAGGAGAACTTGAGGATGGGCAAGGCCGACGCGACGGCGGCCGAGCTCGAGGCCGCCGCGCGCGCCGCCGACGCCCACGAGTTCATCACGGGGTTGCCCCAGGGCTACGCCACCGTCGTCGGCGAGCGGGGGATCCGCCTCTCGGGCGGCCAGCGCCAGCGTATCGCGATCGCGCGCGCGCTCCTGCGCGATGCGCCGATCCTCGTGCTCGACGAGGCGCTCTCCTCGGTGGACGCCGAGAGCGAGGCGCTCATCCAGCAGGCGCTCGATCGTCTGATGGAAGGCCGCACCACGCTGATCTTCGCCCATCGCCTCTCGAGCGTGATCGGCGCCGACCGGATCATGGTGCTCGACGGCGGCCGGCTCGCCGAGTCGGGGACGCACGCTGAGCTGATGACGCGACGCGGTCCGTACTGGCGGCTCATGAACCCTCAGGTGTCGGCGGCGCGCTCGGAACACCTGATCGCCATCGACGGCACGAGCTCGGCGGCGAGCGCCGCGGAGGGTGAGCGCGCGGGAGCAGCGGTCGCCGAAGACGGCGCCGTCAGCTCGAAGACGATGGGCTGGCTGGAGGCGCTGCCGATCCTCATCCGGATGATCCGCGGCTATCGCGCGCGGCTCGTCGCCACGTTCGGACTGGGCATCGCGCGAGTGGCCGCGATCATCGCGGTCGGCGTGCTGAGCGCGCTGGTCGTGCGCGCCGTGAAGCACGACGCGCCGTTCGGCGCGCTGCTGGTCGCTCTCGCGATGGCGGCGCCGCTGGCCGGGCTGCTCCACTGGCTCGAGTCGTGGCTCGCCCACGACATGGCCTACCGGCTGCTCAACGACATGCGACTCGCGCTCTTCAGGAAGCTCGACGCGCTCGCTCCCGCGTATCTGACGCGACGCCGGAGCGGCGATCTCGTCGCCGTGGCCACCCACGACGTCGAGCTGATCGAGTACTTCTTCGCCCACACGGTCACGCCGGTGCTGGTCGCCATCATCGTGCCGCTGGCCGTGCTGGGCACGCTGGCGATGTTCGGCTGGCCGCTGGCCGTCGCGCTCCTGCCCTTCCTTCTCTATGCCGCGCTGAGCCCCCTGCTGCGCCGGGCTCACATCGACCAGCTCGGCTCGCGCGCACGGGAAGTCTCGGGGGATCTCAGTGCCCACACGGTGGACTCGATCCAGGGGATGGCGGAGATCGTCGCGTTCCAACGCGAGCGCGCGAGGGGCGAGGAGCTGACGGCGCGCGCCCGCGCCTATCTCGCGGCGCGGATGCCGTTCCTCGCCGACCTCACGCGCGAGCACGCGCTGCACGAGGCGGTGACCGGCCTCGGTGGCCTCGCGATCATCGCGGCCGGCGCATGGATGGTGGCCGCGGGCCGGCTCGATGGAGCGATGCTGCCGTTGCTGACGCTGCTGGCCCTGTCCGCCTTCATCCCGCTGTGGGAAGTCGGGCAGGTGGGCCGGCAGCTCGCGGACACGCTCGGCGCCACGCGTCGCACGCACGCGATCGACTCGGAGCCGGTGCCCGTGCGCGATGGCCCCGGCGTACCGGCGCCGGGCCCGACCGACACCATGCTCACGCTGCGCGACGTCACCTTCACCTATCCCGGCCGGCGCCGGCCGGCACTGACCGGCGTGTCACTCAGCGTGCCCAGCGGCAGCACGGTGGCACTCGTCGGCTCCTCGGGCGCGGGCAAGACGACGATCGCGCATCTCTGCCTGCGCTTCTGGGATCGCGACGCGGGCGAGATCCGGCTGGCCGGTCACGACGTGCGGGCGTGGCAGCTCGACGATCTCCGGCGTCAGATCGCGCTCGTCGCTCAGGACACGTACCTGTTCAACGACACGCTGCGCGCCAACGTGTTGCTGGCGCGCCCGACGGCATCCGATGCCGAGCTGCGTGCGGCGCTCGACCGCGCGTCGCTCGGTGACCTGATCGAGTCGCTGCCGGAGGGCGCCCACACCGTGGTGGGCGAGCGTGGCCTGCAGCTCTCGGGCGGCCAGCGCCAGCGCGTGGCCATCGCGCGGGCGTTCCTCAAGGACGCGCCGGTCCTGATCCTCGACGAGGCGACGTCGCATCTCGACGCCGTGAACGAGGCGGTCGTGCGCGACGCGCTCGATGCGCTGGCGCGCGGACGGACGACGCTCGTGATCGCGCATCGCCTCTCGACCGTTCGCAATGCCGACCTGATCGCGGTCCTT
>Ga0209157_1003230_pt1 | contig 12630 bp, 11 predicted proteins | sample GraSoiAngelo_135_FD_185892 | JGI IMG/M metagenome (GOLD analysis project Ga0209157, IMG submission 185892) | Grasslands soil microbial communities from the Angelo Coastal Reserve, California, USA - 14_0929_05_40cm (SPAdes) (version 2) | ecosystem: Environmental > Terrestrial > Soil > Grasslands ... | reverse complement strand
GGGGCAGGGCGGTCCCCTGCTTGATCTTGAGCGTCTCGGCAACGTCGGGAGTGACGCGGAGAAGCAAGCCCAGGTCGCTCGTGACGCTGCGCGCGCCCATCTGGATGGTCGCGCAGTGGCGGATGGAGCCATCTTGGAACACCGCGACGTCCGTCGTATCGCCTCCGATGTCGCAGAGGACGACGCCGAGCTCGCGTTCCTCGTCGGTGAGGACCACCTCCGCCGTGGCAAGGGGCGCCAGGACGAGCTCGTCGATCTCGACACCGGCCTTCTGCACGCATTTCGTGAGATTCGTGACGCTCGAGGAGGACGCCGTCACGATGTGCGCCTCGACCTCCAGGCGGACGGCGCTCATCCCGATGGGATCCCGCACGCCCTCCTGGCCGTCGACGACATAGCCGCGGGGGATCACATGGAGGATCTCGCGTGTGTTCGGGATCGATACCGCGCGGGCGGCCTCGATCGCCCGCACCGTGTCCTCGCGCGTCACGTCGTGCTGGCGGCCGGACACGGCGATCATCCCGCGGGAGTTCTGCGAGCCCACGTGCATGCCGGAGATGCCGACGAACGCGGAGCGGACCTTGAGGCCGGAGAGGCGCTCGGCCGCATCCACAGCGGCGGCCACGGACTGGACGGTGCGGTCGATATCGATCACGACACCCTTCCGGAGGCCGTCCGAGGGTGCCTGCCCGATCCCGATCACGTCAACGCCACCGCTGCGGCCGCCCACCTCACCGATGAGCACGCAGACCTTCGTGGTACCGATGTCGATCGCGACGAGCACGGTCTGGTCAGTCACGGAGCGTCCGCCTTCCTTGACTCTCCTTCTGCTCCCCGCCTGCATCCGCGCGACCGCCCGTCCGAGACTAAAGGAAATGGCGCCTGATTACAGCGACGTTCTGGAAGATGCGCCAGCCGAACGCGAACAGAGCAACGAGATAGAGGTCGATACCCAGCCTGTCACCCAGGAACGTCAGCGCGGCCGCGAGGAGCGCGTTGGTATAGAAGCCAGACAGGAAGATGCGCGTGTCGAAGTGTCCTTCGAGCTCGGCGCGAAAGGCGCCGAGAAGCGAGTCGAGCGCGGCGAGGATGCCGACCGCCGTGTAGCGCGCCCACTCGATCGGTAAGTTGAAGCGCAGCGCGAGTCCGAGCAGCACCCCGGCCACCAGGCCGAGGAGCGGAAGCCACACGAAGGACTAATTCGGGCTGAAGACGATGCGATCGGGGCTGCGCACGTCGACGTAGTCTAAGCGCCGCGTTGGGTTGTCCCTGAGGAAGCGCCTCGCGAGAGACAGTTTCTCGTCGAAGCGATCGGCCGTCCCGAAGCGGACCTCCCACTTCGCTCCGGTGCGGAGCACCAGACCGTTCGGACCCGCGGTCATCACGACGCGCAGATCGTTGGCGTCGCTGCGCAGCTCGCCTGGCGCCAGCGCGGCAAGACGGAGCGCGGAGTCGACGAGAGCGGGCGGATCGATGCGCTCGCCGGCGCTGCGCGGTGCGCGCTCATCGAATACCCGCAGGTCCGGCGCGCCAGTCCGGTCGATCGACGGAAAGAGGACACCGCCCCCGTCGAAGAACCACTCGACGTTGTCGCTCGCGACCCACCGGCCCACGGCCTCGCGCTCGACGAGCGTGATCCGCGCCGTGGAGGGCAGCACGACCTCGACCCTTGCGTCGCGCACCGCGGGAAGCGTCCGCAGCTGCGCGCGGGCATCGGCCGCGCTGGCGAGGAATGTCGGCACACCGTCGAGGCCACTCTGGGACCGTGCGGCATCGCGCGACACGTGCCTCGCCCCAACAACGACGACGTCCTCGATATGCGCGAGGTCCGCGAGCGCCACGACGAGGAGCGCCGCGGCGCAGGCGATCGCGATGAGCGCGGCGCCCGCACGCGCTGGATCCTTGATGCGGAACGCCGGCCGCCGGCGGCGGGGGGCGCTGCGGCTGGAACGTCGGGAGCGAGCGCTCAGCGCGCGCGCCGGCGCGCGTCCTCGAGGGCCCACTCGACGAAGCGCGCGAGGAGATCGCCGAACTGGATGCCGGCGGCGCGCGCCGCCTTCGGCAGCAGGCTGTTCGCGGTCATGCCCGGGATGGTGTTGACCTCGAGCACGACCATTCGGTCACCAGACAACATCAGGTCGGTCCGCGACATCCCGCGACAGCCGAGCGCCAGGTGCGCGCGGACGGCAATGTCCTGCGCGCGTCGCGCGACGTCGTCCGGGATGCGCGCGGGCACGATCTCCTCGCTCTCCCCGGAGCTGTACTTCGCCGTGTAGTCGAAGAATTCGCGTCTGGTGACGATCTCGATGACCGGAAGCGGTGTCAGCTCGTCGTTGCCGATGACGGCGACCGTCAGCTCCGTGCCACCGACGAGCTCTTCGATGAGGGCGCGTTCGTCGAACTTCAGTGCCTCGATGATCGCCGGCGCGAGCTGCTCGGCCCGGGTGACGATCGCCGCACCTACGCTCGAGCCACCCGCGACTGGCTTCACGAATACCGGCAGGCCGACGGCCCGCGCCTCCGCCAGATCGTCGTCCGACGCTGACGCGACCACCACGCCACGCGGGACATCGAGACCTTCCGACGCGAGGACACGCTTGGCCATGACCTTATCCATCGCGAGGGCCGAGGCGAGCACGCCCGACCCCGTGTACGGGATGCCGACCGTATCGAGCAGACCCTGGATCCGCCCGTCCTCGCCCCACGTGCCGTGGAGCGCGAGGATCACCACGTCGACCGGGCCCGCGCTGTTCGACATCGCCGCCGACGCCGGAACGATCGCCTTCTCGGCGCTCGCGATGTGCGCTTCGAGCCCCTTGGGGAGGGCGCGAGGCTGGCGCATCAACCCGCCGGTCTCGAGTAAGCCGCGTGCTGCCTCACGTTGGGTGTCGCTGAGCGTGGGGTTGCGGACCATGAGCGCGAGGGGATCGAGAAGTACGGTCTCGAATCGATCGGCCGGCAGACTGGCGGCGATCTGAGCGCCCGTCGCGAGCGAGATGTCGCGTTCAGCGGATGCGCCGCCAGTGAGGATACCGACTCGGATGCGTTTCGAGCGCGACGGCGAATTGGTCACGACGCAGACAGCGCCGCGGGTGACACGGCGAGTGGCGTTCTCGCGAGCGAGAGTCGAGGGGCCCCGCCAAACGCGCAAGTGACCCAGGCGGACGGGCGGGGATACGTTTCGAGCGAGCGAGAACCCCGAGCCGGGGCAGGACCCGCGGCGCGCGCTCGGAGGATCACCATTCGCCAACAAGCTCCACTTCGGGAATCAGCTCGACGTCGAACTTCTCGCGCACTTCTCGCTGACAGAGCTCCATCAGCGCTCTCACGTCCGTCGCGCTCGCGTCGCCGACGTTCACGATGAAGTTCGCGTGCTTCGTGCTCACCATCGCTCCACCCTCGGTGGCGCCCTTCAGTCCGGCCGCTTCGATCAGTCTCCCAGCGTGATCACCCGGCGGGTTGCGGAAGATCGAGCCGGTGTTCGGCTGCGCGAGCGGCTGTTTGGCGATGCGCTCATTGGCGATCTCCTTGATCCGCTTGACTGCGCTCGCGCGATCGCCCAGCGTGCCGCGGAACCTCGCGCGCATGACCACGATCGGCGTCCCCTGCAGCATCGACCTGCGGTACGCGTAGTCGAGCTCGGCGGTGGGGACCGTCCAGGTGGCGCCATTGAGGTCCATCAGCTCGGCGTCAACGAGCACGTCCTTCGTCTCGCTGCCGAATGCGCCGGCATTTCCGTGGACGGCGCCGCCGACGGTGCCGGGTACCGTGGCCATCCACTCGAGCCCGACGATGCCGTTCCGCGCCGCAGCGGCGGCGACCGACGCGAGCGGCGTGCCGGACGCCGCGGTGATCGTCGTTCCGTCGACCGACGTCTCGCTCCAGTCGTTCTGCAGGACGACGCCGCGAACGCCCAGGTCCGAGACGAGCATGTTGGTCCCACCGCCGAGCATCAGCACGGGCAGCTCGTGCTCGCGCGCCACCGCGATCGCACCAACGAGATCGCGCTCGGTGGTGACACGCACGAAGAAATCGGCTGGACCCCCGATATGGAGCGAGGTGTGTTTGTTCATAGGCTCGTCGCGGACTCCGAACGGGAGCAGCTTCACACCGGTGTCCGGAGCAGCTCGAGCACGCGTTCCCCGACGGGCCGCACGTCGCCCGCGCCCATCACGAGCACGACATCGCCTGGGCCGGCGAGATCGGCAGCGACGCGAGCGGCCTCATCGCCGTCGCGCACGTATCGTCCGCCAACGGCCTCGGCGAGCGCCATCGCGCGGGAGGTCGTCTCGGGTCGCTCGCGAGCGGATGAGAAGGTCTCGACGATCACGACGGCACGTGCCCGACGCAGGACCGTGACGAAATCATCGAAGAACTTCGCCAGGCGACTCGGCGTGTGAGGCTGGAAGACCACGACCGCATTCGGGAACGCGTCGAGGCCGACGGCGATCTCGGCCGGCATGTGCGCGTAGTCGTCGACGACCCTTACACCCGCGGCGGCACCGAGTGGCTCGAGGCGCCGCTCCACCCCGGGGAACTCCGACACGCCGAGCGCGGCGTCCCTCTTCGTCACGCCGAATGCATGCGCGGCGAGAACGGCCGCGGCCGCATTGAGAGCGTTGTGCTGACCGGGGATCTGCAGGCCGACCTGCGTGTCGCCGAGCGCGTACACCTTCTCGGAGACCCGCGACACGGGCAGGTTCGCTTGTTCGCCGAATCCGTAGGTGAGGACGTCGCGGCCGAGCTCCCTGGCGGTGTAGCGCGCGAGATCGCGGGCGCCGTCGTCGTCGATGCACGTCACCAGGGTGCCGCGGGGCTGAATGCCGCGGACGAAGATGCGGAACGCGTCGCGGTACGACTCGCGCGTGGGGAACATGTCGACGTGGTCGTGATCGACCGTCGTCACGACCGCGATCAGCGGCGCAAGCGCATGGAACGTGTTGTCGTACTCGTCGGCCTCGATCACGAGCACATCGCTCGTCCCGGCGTGCGCGTTGGAACGGAGGCCGCGCAGGACGGCGCCGCAGATCAGCGAGGCATCGACGTTCCCGGCGCGCAGAGCCGACCAGACCAGCGCGGTCGTCGTCGACTTGCCGTGCGTGCCGGCGACCGCGATCACCCGCTTACCCTTCGCCAGGAAACGCCAGGCGTCCTCACGCTTCCACACCCTGATGCCGAGGCGGAGCGCCTCCGCGACCTCGACGTTGTCCTCCCGGTACGCGCTCGACCGGAGCAGGATGTCCGTGCCCGGCACGTGCTCGGCCGCGAAACGCTCGTGCACCGCCGCTCCTTCGCGCGCGAGCGCATCGGCCAGCGGCCAGCGTCCATTGTCCGAGCCGGTGACCTCATGTCCGTCCGCGAGAAGGAGCTTCCCCACCGCCGACATCCCGGCGCCGCCGATGCCGACGATGTGGATCCTCAACCGCAGCCGCCAAGCGAGAGGAGGTCGCGCGCGATGTCGCGCGCGGCCTGCGGGCGACCCGCCGCGCGGGCGGCGTTCGCCATCCGCTTCAGGCCATCGGGGTTCTGTAAGAGCCCGATGACCTGCGCGGTGAAGCGATCGCCATCGAGCTCGCCCTCGCGCATGCTGATCGCGGCGCCTGTCTCCTCCATCGCGCGTGCGTTGGCCTCCTGGTGCCCTTCCATCGCGGCGCCGAACGGGATCAGCAGCAGCGGGATCCCGAACGCGAGCGGCTCCGCGATCGACGAAGCCCCGGCCCGGCCGATCGCAAGGTCCGCGGCGGCAAGCGCGCCGCCCATCTCGTCGCCGAGGAACCGACGAACGATGTAATGATCGCGCGTCTCGTCGGGCAGGTTCGCGCGTCGCGCCTCGGCGCGCGTTCCGTGCTTGTCGCCGGTGATGTGGAGGACGTAAGCGCGCCGGATGATGCGACCGAGCGCGGACCAGAGCGCATCGTTGACGCGCTCGGAGCCCTGGCTCCCGCCGCTCACCACGACGAGCATCGCTTCCGCCGGCACGGCGAACGTCTCGCGACCGCGCTCTCGCGTCCACTTCAGAAGCGACGCGCGAATCGGAGTCCCCGCCAGCACCGTGCGGCCGCGCGGCAGCACGCGCCGCGCCTGCTCGTAGCTCACGCCGATGCGCGAGCTGAAGGACGCGAGAAGACGTGTCGCGCGGCCCGGCAGGGCGTTACCGTCCCACAAATAGACCGGGACACGCATCAGGCGCGCCGCGAGCGCGACGGGGATCGCGACGACGCCGCCGGTGGTGCAGCACACGCCGGGCCGGAACCGCCAAATCGAGGCGAGCGCATCGAGAAAGGCGAGCGGCGCGACCGCGACGGTCCGCAGCAGCGCGAGACGCGAATCCGGGTCTCGCAGCGATGGCATCGGAGTCGCGTGGAACGGCAGGCCGGCGGCCGGCACGAGTTCAGCTTCGCGTCCGCGACGACCACCGAGGAAGAGGAATCCCACCTCCGGATCGATCTCGCGCAGCGCCTCGGCGATCGCGAGCAGCGGGCTGACGTGCCCGCCCGTCCCGCCTCCGACGAGGAGCACGCGGCACGCTCGCTGGCGCCGGCGCGGCCTGTCGTCCAACGTTGAGGAGGATACCGACCGCGATGAGACCGACGCAGAGCGACGAGCCGCCGTACGAGATGAATGGAAGCGTGATGCCCGTCATCGGCACGAGGCTGGCGACGACGGCCATGTTCACCCACGCCTGGAACACCAGCCAGGTCGTGATGCCTGTCGCGATGAGCGCGCCCATCGGATCGGGTGCGCGCAGCGCGATACGGACGCCGCGGTACCCGAGCACGAGGAATAAGACGATGACGGCGAGCGTGCCGGCGAGACCGAGCTCGTCGCCGAGGATCGCGAAGATCGAATCGGTGTACGGGAAGGGCAGGTAGCCGAACTTTTCGCGGCCGGCGCCGAGTCCCTCGCCGAACAGACCGCCGAGCGCGAGACCATACAAGGACTGGATCGCCTGGTAGCCCTTGTCGCGGGGATCGCTCCACGGATCGAGGAAGGTCGTGATCCGCTGCAGTCGATAGACGCTCGTGAGCGCACCGGCGAGTGTGACGACGACGGCGAGCGATCCGAGCGCGGCGAACACCCGCAGCCGCGCTCCGGCCGCGAAATACATGACGAGCGCGACCACTCCGACGACGATCGCCGTCCCCAGGTCGGGCTCGATGAAGACGAGCGCGGTGAAGACGGTGGTGATGACGAGCATGCCCAGCATGATCCCGGGCGCGGTGATCCGATCGCGACGCGCGCCAAGCCACGCCGCGAGATAGAGGATGAGGGCAAGCTTCGCGAACTCGGCGGGCTGCAGCCCGACCGGGCCCGCCCGAAGCCAGCGCGCGGCGCCGTTCACGCTCGTGCCGACACCCGGAAGGAGCACCGCGCCGAGCAACGCGATTGCGAGGACCAGCAGGGGAAGCGCGAGCGCGCGGTAGCGGTGGTAGTCGATGCGCGTCGTGGCAAGCATCCCGACCAGTCCGAGCCCGGCCCAGAGCGACTGCCACCCCAGGAAATACCGGGGGTCGTCGAGCGCGTCGAGCGCCTTGATCCCGCTCGCGCTGTACACCATCGTGATCCCGAGTAGCGTGAGCGCGAGCACCACGACGACGAGGACGAGGTCGTACGACGTCGTGCGCGGTATGCGGAGGAGTCTCACAACCGCACCGGCTCGGTGAACGATCGGACCAGCGCGGTGAAGCGGTCGCCCCGCTCGTCTGCCGACGAGAACATGTCGAACGAGGCGCACGCGGGCGAGAGCAGCACGACGTCGCCCGGCCTCGCGAGCCTGCGCGACGCGGTCACCGCATCTTCGAGGGTGCGCGCGAGTTCGACGGTGAGGCCCGCGCGTGGCGCGCCGGCGGCATCGAGCGCGCCCGCGATCTCGTCCGCCGCCGTTCCGATGAGTACCGCGGCGCGGGCGCGCTTGACCACCACGCGCGCGAGCTCGCCGAAGTCGGCGCCCTTACCGACGCCGCCGAGGATGACGACGGCCGGTCGGTCGAACGCGTCGACGGCCTTGATGGTCGCGTCCGGCGTCGTCGACGCGGAGTCGTTCACCCACAGGACGCCATCGCTCTCGGCGACGGTCTCGAGACGCCGGGCCACGCCTTCGAACGCGCGCAGCTCCGCTCCGATGACGTCGGGCGGGATGTCGAACACCTCACCGACGATCGCCGCGGCGAGGGCGTTCGCGACGTTGTGGCGGCCCGGGATGCGCAGCTCGCTCGCGACGATGATCGGCGTGCGCCGCTCGCCGTCGGTCAGGATCAGACGTCCGTCGGCATCGAGGAATCCGCCGTGCCGCGGACGCAGACTCAGCGAGAAGCCACGCACCATCGAGGGCACGCCGGTATGTATGGCCATCGTGGTGGGATCGTCGAGGTTCAGCACCGCGATGTCGTTGGCACCCTGCCAGGCGACGATGTTGCGCTTGGCCGCGATGTAGCTCTCACGCGTGCCGTGATGGTCCAGGTGATCCTCGCCGATGTTCGTGACGACCGCGACATGCGGGCTGCGCGCGAGCGTCTCGAGCTGAAACGAGGAGAGCTCGAGCACCACGATGTCGTCTTTCGTCATCGTGTCGAGCTCTTGAATGATCGCGCGTCCGATGTTGCCGCCGACGACGACGCGCCGCTTGGCGCGGGACAGGATCTGACCGATCAGGGTCGTCGTGGTGGTCTTTCCCTTCGTGCCGGTCACGCCGACGATCGTCGCCGGGCACAGCCGGAAGAACAGCCCGATCTCCGTGAGCACAGGGATCCGTCGCTGCAGCGCGCGCAGGATCGTCGCCGACCGCGGACGCACGCCGTTGATCACGAACACGAACTCAGGGTCGGCGAGCGCCGCATCGTCGCTCGACGGCCCAAGCACGAGCTTGACCGGCGTGTCGCCGAGGCGCCCGATGCCCTCCCCGAGCTGTTCGCGCGGCTTCGCGTCGGTGATCGTCACACGCGCGCCGCACGACACGAGGAACCGCGCGAGTCCCGAGGCCGTGCGACCCTTGCCCAGGCCGACGATCGTCACGCGACGCCCGCGGAAATCCTCGCGGCCGACCTCCGCATCGAAGAGGAGGGTCACGCCGGTCTCCCGATGAAACCGAGCTGGGTGCCGTACACGCCGTCCGGACCGCGGCCGCGATACGACCAGAGGTCCGCGCCGCCCGAGAGCGTGCACACGCCGGACATCTCGATCCGAGTCACGCCGACCGACCGCAGCTGCGCGGTGTTAGCCGCCCAGAGGTCCATCACGATCCGATCGTTCACCTTCCGCAGGCAGCCCTCGCCGATCCGCTCGTTGACGATAGCCGCGCGTTCCATATCGATGGCATAGCAGCATGGTCCGATCGCCGGGCCCAGCGACGCGACGAGCCGCTCGCGCGCCGCGCCTCCCGCGACCATCGCCTCGACGAGCGCTTCCGCGACGCGCAGAGTGGTCCCCTGCCAACCGGCATGGGCGGCGCCGATAGGTCCCTCCGGATCAGCGACGAGGACCGGCACGCAGTCGGCCGCGGCGACCGCCAGCAGCACGCCCCTGCGGTCGGTCCAGAGCGCGTCGGCCGTCGGCCACGGTTCCGCGGGGCCGTCCAGGCGCACGACGTCCTTTCCGTGCGCCTGCTTGACGCGCGCGATCCCCGGGAAGCCGAGCGTCCGCGCGACCGCCGTCCGATTGCGCGCCTGCTCCTCGAGTGGATGGCGCGAGCCGGCGAGGCTGCCCTGCGCACGCGTCGTGAAACCCGCGACGAGACCGAGCGCGCCGAGCAGCGGCGACCACAGCATCCCGTCGCGCTCCACCCAGGTGCCGCGCCAGATCTTCATCGGAGCACGTGCGGTGCCGCGGGCGGCGCGGCTCACTTCGGCGTCGCATACGCGAGGATCGCCGCGACGATCCCCGCGACCGCGCCGATGAGCCAAAAACGGATCGTGACCTTCTCCTCGGCCCAGCCGATGAGCTCGAAGTGGTTGTGCAGCGGCGACATCCGGAACACCCGCTTGCCGCGAAGCTTGAACGCGCCGACCTGGATCATCACCGAGACCGTCTCCGCGACGAAGATCACGCCCAGCACCGGCAACAGGAGGACGAATCCGGTCGTCAGTGCGATCGTGGCGAGCGTCGCGCCGAGCGCGAGCGCGCCGGTGTCGCCCATGATCACCTCCGCCGGATGCACGTTGAACCAAAGGAACGCCAGGATCGCTCCGGTTATAGCGGCGCAGAACACGACCAGCCACGGGAAACCGCGCGCGGCGGCGATGAAGGCGACCGACAGGAAAGCGAAGACCGCGGTGCCGCCGGCGAGACCGTCCATGCCGTCGGTGAGGTTCACCCCATTCGACATCGCGACGATCGTGAACAGCGCGAGCGCGATGAACGCGACCTCACCGATCTGCACCTCGCCGACGAGCGGGACATACACGCCGTTGACGCCGAAGTGGCGCTGGATGTAGATCGCGCCAACGAGGCCGACGATCGTCTGCCAGACGAGCTTGTGACGCCCGCGGATGCCGAAGCCGTAGCGGACGTTCACGAGATCGTCGATCGCGCCGAGCACGCCGACGAAGACGAGCGCGCCGATCGGCACGATCGTCTGCGGGATGAACACATCGCGCTCGGTCTCGGGCAACAGAAGCAGGACGAACAGCCAGAGCGCGCACGTCACGCCGATGAACAGCGCGCCGCCCATCGTCGGGATGCCCTGCTTGACGTAATGGGTCTGTGGACCCTCGGGGCGGATGTTCTGTCCGATCCGGAAACGCCGCAGGGCGCGTATGTACGGCGCGCCGAGCACGAGACCGAGCAGGAATGCCGACAGTAAGACACCGAGGGCAAGGATCTCCACCTAGGCCACTAGACCGCGACCGGGCGCACGAGGGTGTCCGCGAGCCGGTCCAGCGCGAGCGAATGCGAGCCCTTCACCAGGATCGTGTCGCCGGGCTGTTGCACGCGTCGCAGCAGGACGAGGGCCTCACCCGGTTCGCTCGCCCAGTAGGCCTCCGCCAGGCCGGCGGCGCGTGCCGCGTCGACCGCCGTACGCGCGAGCTCGCCGATACCGATCAGGATGTCGGTGCTGCGCGCAGCGTCCCTCCCGAGGGCGTCATGCGCGTCGGCGGAGAACGACCCGAGCTCGAGCATGTCCCCGAGCACCGCGATGCGGCGGCCCTTCACGTCCCGGAGGACGGCGAGCGCGGCCCGGGCCGCGGCGGGGCTCGCGTTGTAGCTGTCGTCGATGACCGTGACGCCCGGGCCCCGGCGCACCTCCATGCGGTGCGCGGGCTGCTCCAGCGTTTGCAGCGCGACGGTAGCCTCGGCGAGCGGTACGCCCAGGGCGTGGGCGGCCCCGAGCGCCGCGAGCGCCGCGGGGACAAGCTGGCGGCCCGGGATCGGGACCGCGACGGAAACGCGCTCGCCTTCGTAGTGCGCGGTGAAGCGCAACCCGACGAGGCCTTCGGCGCGCACATCCGTCGCGCGAAGCTCCGCGTCCTGGCTCTCGCCGAAGAAGACCACGCGAGCCCGCGTGCGTGACGCGAGCGAACGAACGCGTGGGCTGTCGGCGTTGAGCAGCGCAAGGCCGTCGTTCGGCAACGACGCGATCAGCTCCGCCTTACCGGCAGCGATCGCCTCGACGCTCGGTGTCCGCGCGAAGTGCACCGGGATGGCGGGGATCTCGGTGATGATCCCGATCCGTGGACGCACCAGCTGACAGAGATCGGCGATCTCACCCGGCACGTAGAAGCCGAGCTCGATCACGGCGACCTCGTGCGTGGGCTCGATGCGGAGGAAGGTCAGCGGCACGCCGATCTCGTTGTTGAAGGAGGCGGCCGTGCGCAGGACGCGGTAGCGCGCGCCAAGCGCCGCAGCGGCAGCCTCCTTTGTCGTCGTCTTTCCGACATTGCCGGTGATGCCCACGGCAGGGATGGGATGGGCATCACGCAAGACCTCGGCCAGACGGCGCAGCGCGTGCAGCGGCTGCGACACCTCGACGAGGAGCGCGTTATCCGGCGCGTCGACCGCCCGCTCGACGACCGCCGCGCGCGCGCCGCGAGCGAACGCGTCGGCCACGAACTCGTGCCCATCGCGCTGGTCGCGAAGCGCGAAGAACACTTCGCCTGGCTGCACGATCCGGGAATCGAACGCGCCACCAACGAATCTCTCGTCAGCGCGCGGCGTCCCTTGTATCACGCGCCCACCGGTGGCGGTGAGCAATTGTTCGAGCGTGAACACGAGCGAATGGTAGCGAGCGATCAGGGCCGGTCCGGTTGCACGCGCGCGGTCCGCAACACATCGGTCGCGAGGTCGTGGAACGCGTCCATCGCCGTGATGGTGCCGAGCAGCTTCGTCTGTGGCCGCTCGAGGACGATGACCACGACGAAGCGCGGATCGCTCGCCGGTACGAAGCCGGCGAACGACGAGATGTACGCATCGTCGAGGTAGCGACCGTCATCGCTCGGGATCTGCGCGGTACCCGTCTTTCCGGCGACGCTGTAGCCGGCCAAGCTCGCGCCGTGCGCGATGCCCCGATCGACCGTCGACACCAGCATCGTACGCAGGGTCTCGGCGGTGTCGGGCGTAATCGGACTGCGGACGGCGACGGGCGCGGTGCGGTGCTCCCCATCCGCATCGCGCGTCGCCGCCACCACGTAGGGCCGA
>Ga0209157_1003228_pt1 | contig 12631 bp, 11 predicted proteins | sample GraSoiAngelo_135_FD_185892 | JGI IMG/M metagenome (GOLD analysis project Ga0209157, IMG submission 185892) | Grasslands soil microbial communities from the Angelo Coastal Reserve, California, USA - 14_0929_05_40cm (SPAdes) (version 2) | ecosystem: Environmental > Terrestrial > Soil > Grasslands ... | reverse complement strand
TGCCTTTTTCGTCTGGTCATTTACTATTTTTGAGGATGTTGCATTAAAGAACGAACAACCTGCGTCTAAGGCAGCCTTTGCATACTTTTCACCACTCTTATCCATCCCGGAAGAAATTAAATTCACAAGGAACTCTGGTTTTATCTTCTTAAGTGAATTAACGAATTCATCATAACCGGCTGATCTTATCTGACCATTCTGAGCAATATGTGATGGTGTTGTATCTTCTGATATTCCACGCTGAATGACGATGTCTGAAAAATCTGTCTTGCAATCGGTTACAATCTGTCCAATCCTTTTTCCAACTTTGGATGAATCAATGTCATAAACTGCTGATATCGTTATATCATTTAATGTAAATCCACCAAGCTTTGGATGCCACAATCCTTCCGTTGAATTCTTGTAAAACTCTAGACCTTTCACTAACGTTGATGCAACATTTCCCATTCCTGCTATTGCCATCGTGATTCTATCCGTCACGCAATTTTTTCTAACCAGTCATCATTTAACTCTTTTCTGATTTGCTAATCAATACTTGATTGGCGGATTGGTATCAATATACATCTGTGCAAATTTGTGCCAAAAATCCGAGCGCTTTAGCTAAAATTCCCATATTATAAAATTTATATGCGTTCCACAGGGTAGCTATCAATAATTGAGCAAGACTAGCCTTAGTCAATCAAAACCAGACAATCTGCCAAAACCGAAGATAAATTGGGCAAAGGTAGAGGAAGCAGAAAGGTTTGCTGAGATGGTAAAGCTATTCAGACAAGGCAAGATCAACCGCGATGATTTTAGACGTTTCAGATTACAAAACGGTGCTTATGGAAGCAGAATGACAGACGATTACAGCATGATACGCATCAAAATTCCTGCTGGGGAAGTTTATCCTGAACAACTGGAGAAAATTGCTGAACTAAGTGAATCGTTCTCAATAGGTAATGCTCACGTATCCACAAGACAAAATTTCCAACTGCATTGGGTTGCACTAGAAGATGTTTCTGAGGTCATGCGAGGATTGTCAGAAGTTGGATTGACATCAAGAGAAGCATGTGGAAATTCAATAAGAAACGTGATGTGCAGTCCACTTGCAGGAATTTGCCCAGACGAGATTTTTGATCCTACTCCTTATGCTATAGCAACAGCTAGGTTCCTTTTGCGTAATCCTATGAATCAATCTCTTCCACGAAAGTTCAAGATCAATTTTACATGCTGTGAAAAACATGGAATGGCAAGAATAGCGGACATAGGATTAATACCATACAAAGTTGAAGTAAATGGAAAATTACAGAATGGATTCAAGATATTTTTGGGCGGCGGATTAGGAGCCCAGTCCTTCGTTGCCCATCAGCTTGAAGAATTTACACCTGAAGAGGATTTACTTTATACAATAATCTCCGTGGTTAGAGTCTACGACAGAATGGGTAACAGAGAAAATATGGCAAGAAATAGAATGCGTTATCTTGTAAATGAGATTGGCTGGGAAAAGTTCCAGAACATAGTGCTGAAGGAAAGAGCAGTGGTTAGGGCCACTCAATCTGTTGTTATAAAATTAGAAGTTGACAAAACTCCAGAGGTTCTCAGAAAAGTCTCAATAAGTTCAGAGTTGCCCTCTCATCCGCAAGGATTTTCGCGCTGGATAAAATCAAATGTCATGAAGCAAAAACAGCCAGGCTACAGCGTAGCATTTCTAACCCTGGAATCGGGAGATGTTACCGCAAATCAGCTTAGAGTTATAGCTGATTTGGCAAGAGATTTTTCAGCAGAGGGAAGAATAAGAAATGGATTTGCCCAAGATATTGTATTCAGGTGGGTTCGGGATGAAGACCTACCGAAACTCTATGCGGGACTATTGGAGGTGGGTCTTGCAAATCCAGGATCTCTTACTATGGCCTCAGTGATTGGCTGCTCTGGTACGACATCATGTAACCTTGCATTAACAAATTCCCATCGACTTGCAAAAGAGGTTCAAAGAAAATTCCTTGAGCTTAAACTTGATGAGGATGATGACTTGAGAAGTTCTACGATAAAGATAAGTGGCTGCCCCAACTCGTGTGGTCAACATGAAATAGCTACAATTGGATTTTATGGTGGAGGAGGAAGACTCGGAAAGGACATGTATCCGTTGTATACTATGCAGCTAGGGGGGCGCGCTGACGAAAAGGCTATGCTAGGTCTGACATGCATGAAAGTTCCTGCCAAGAGAGTAATGCCAACAATTCTTAAGATAGTTGAAATTTTCAAATCAGAAAAAAGAGATGGTGAGACTCTAGATTCTTGGGTGCACAGGGTAATTGACGGAAATGGAGGACCAAATGTCAAGTCACTTAATGATATTAAGGAATCGTTAAAGTCTGCTGTGGTTGCCCCTACCATAGACCAAGACAAGGACTTTTACGTAGATTATGGAAATGATGGAAGCTATCATGCAAGAACAGGAAGGGGCGAATGTGCTGCTTGAGCAAAGAAAAAACTGCACGAATAACGACTGATGCAGATACTCTTAGATCAGAGCATAAAAGTTCTTGACATAAGAAAAGAAGAAGACTACAAACAAGGTCACATACCGGAGGCAATCAACTTTCCACTTTCAAATTTGCTTGCAGATGATAGCCCTGACAAGGTACTTCAATATACTCAATCCTTTGGAATTGAAGATGAGACATCTGTTGTAGTGTACGACGACACTTTTGGTGCATTGGCATCACGGGTAGCATGGACCTTGCAATACATAGGACATGAGGATGTATCTCTTTTGGATATTACCTATGGAGCATGGAGACGACTTGGCCTTGAAACAAGCATCGAAATGCCCTCTCTTAACAAAAAGACTCATTCCTTAAAACTCCAACCTCAGATTCTTGCTGCCGCAGATTATCTTATGCCAGCCAAAGAAAAAGGGGCAGTTCTAGTAGATAATAGAGAGAGGCTTAATTTTCTTGAACATCACATTCCAGGTGCAATAAACATACCTTACAGAATGCTTGGATCACATCAAAACATACTCAGGCCTAAAGAAGAACTGAAGAGACTGATTCAAAATAGAAACATTTCTACCGGATCAGAAGTAATAACATACTGTGGGAGCGTAGGGACACTTTCGGGGCTAGGATATTATGCGTTAAAATCAATAGGATTAGACAACGTGAAGCTTTACGTCCGTTCATTTAAAGAATGGAAGTCTCTAGATAAACCAATAGAAAAACAAAGTGACGCGAACTATTGGGATCTTTCAGCCGAATAACTTCAGGTGTTTTGAGCGGTAGCGTTTCGGAGTTTCTTCGTGACGGTCATTTCTATATGGTCAAGAAGTTCCAACATCTTTTGTTTATTCGACTGGAGATACTCAAAACCTCTGTCGTTTAACCTAACCTTGTATAATCTAATCTCTCTATGCTCTTCAAAGAATAATTCAATCATCTGCGCCCCCTTCTTTGAAGGATCAATGAAGACATCTAGCTTGGAAACAACTTCTTTGACATCGCCTTTTTCTATGGCAGTCTTTGCGGCTTCCACATCTTCACTAATCTCTTTTAGGTGTTGCACTAATACTGGTTGACTCTTCTTCGTAGTTCCAAAAAATCCTTTTTTCTCAACTCCAATCTTTTCCGCTAACTCTGGAGTTATTTCATATTCCTCAATTTTTTGTAGACCCAGATTTTTTTCTATTTTAATAATGAGTCCCTTTTCAACTAATTTCTTTGCAGCGTCCTCGACTTCAGCTTTACCTAACATCGTAGTCCATACGATTTGACCAACCTTGTGGTAACCTTGTCTTACGGATTCAAGAACTACGACTTCCACTATTCTTCTATATCCGTCATCTGCTCTGATATTTTCAAAGTCTTTATCTCTGACAGCCTTCTTGGCATTCTTAACATCGATTTCAATTGAACGTTTAAGGGCTTCAATTGCTTCAGGAATGTGATTTAGAAGTGAATTATAACACGCCTTGTTGTACCAAGACATTCCATCTGTTGGATTTGATTCTATGGCCTTTTCTACACACTCTAACGCCTTTTCGTAATTTTTCTGTCTATAATAGATAAGACCTTTTAGGTTCCACGCATCGGCATTTGTAACATCGATTTCGTGTACTTTGTTGTAAGCATCCATAGCACCAGCTAAATCAGTCATATGAAAACGAGTGTATCCTAACTTGAGCAACGAATCGACATGTCCTGGATCAATCCGTAGTGCATCTTCAAAGGCACGAGCAGCATCTTCCATTTTTTCATCAGCCATTAAGGAAATGCCTTTTTTGTAGATCTTATCCCTTGCATAGTTTGGATCGGTTAACTTTGCATCCTTCGGTTTCTCTCTGGGCACTTCTGTCTCTACCTTCTTAGTTTCCTTGATCGTCTCTGCCTTGTCTTTGAATAATTTTTTCAACGTTACTGAAAATATGGATGCACCGTAGATAAATACTATTTCCAAGCGCCCAAAAAATCAATTTTATTCACAAAGGGGCTTTATATCACATGGAAAATACAAAAATACGGAGGTATTACACCTAGGATATGTCAGCCAAAGAGAGGACTATCGAGCTAACTGGAGAATCGCCATTTAAGCTCTCGTCGGGCGTCTTTGAAGTACAAATTGCAATTTGTGACAATCAACCCACGCAAGACGAAATTAAGCGAAAAGATTTTGTGTCACTGTGGAAAGACAATTTTCATCTTAGAGTAAAAGACAAAAAGTTTACTCAAACCTTGGGTTCGTCAAGAAACCCCTTGCCTGATTCGGTTTTTCAAAGAGATACAGCATGGATTGTAGTAGTCGATCAATTCTCTTCCATTCACACTACTTTTCAAATTGAAGTTCCAAGAATTTCAATAGAATCTACCGAATCTCCCACACCAGAACGAGAAGAACCTAGTCTACGTACTTCAAAACCATCTCCGGAATATGCCGGTGAAGGAGGGCAACGTGGACCTTCTGGTCCTATAGGTCCTCCAGGTCATATGGGTTCACCGGGACAACAAGGTCAACCAGGTGACAAAGGTCATCCAGGTCCACCCGGTGACAAAGGTCCTCCCGGTCCACAAGGTCTTCTAGGTGACAAAGGTCCACAAGGTCCACCAGGTGACAAGGGAGATAAGGGTGACAAAGGCCCAATGGGTGACAAAGGGATAACAGGTGACAAAGGCCCTTCAGGAGATAAAGGACCTCGCGGTGACAAGGGTCTAACCGGTGACAAGGGTGACAAAGGAGACAAGGGTGACAAAGGAGACAAAGGAATAACAGGAGATCGTGGTCCGTCTGGTGACAAAGGACCTACTGGGCAGCCAGGTGCATCAGGTGAAAAAGGATTAACTGGTCCGCAAGGTCCACTGGGTGACAAAGGCCCGCAAGGTCCGCAAGGCCAGCCAGGTGAAAAAGGTCTTACAGGAATTCCAGGTCCTCAAGGTGAAAAAGGTCCAAAAGGACTGCCAGGTCCTCTAGGTGATCAAGGCCCTCGAGGTGTCCCCGGCCCACAAGGTGCTTCAGGTCCACAAGGAATCCAAGGTCCACAAGGAGAAAAAGGATTAACTGGCCCACAAGGTTCACCAGGCGACAAAGGTCCACAAGGAGTTCAAGGTCCACAAGGTGACAAAGGAATAACTGGTCCACAAGGTTCACCAGGCGACAAAGGTCCACAAGGCCCACAGGGTCAAGTAGGTGCACAAGGTCCACGAGGTCCACCAGGTCCACCTGGAGACAAAGGACCTACCGGATTTTCAGAACAGGAAAGAGCGCTGATAACGCAACTCCTAGAAATGCTTGCATCAAAAAACATAATCACCACTGAGCAACAAATAAAATTAATGAGCTTCCTATACTAGCAAAAATCTTCAAATAACTCAGACATGATCCACCCCCATGAGCACTTCAAAGGACAAGATAGAATTCAAAATGCTGGACCATGAAAGAATAGGAGACGAATATGTTACCTTCAAGATAGAAGACGGAACAATAGTGAAGGTAAAAGTTGATCTGGACAGAGTTGGAATTGCAACAAACTATAAGAATCCTGATGGAACTCCACATTATGCGGTCAATGCTTCACTCAAACTCACTATAATTCCAAATGAAAGAAAATTTTTCGTTGAACCTGATGCCGTAAAGGGTAAATCCTCTGCTCCACCGGGTCAAATGTTCAGCTAAACTAAAATATACAAATTATCGCCTGTAGACAAGCGATAATCTGTTTATAGTTTTATCTTCGTCTTCGCTTGGTAGCTTTTCTTCTAGCTGATCTTTTAGCTTTCTTTGGAGCTGATCTTCTTCTAGGTGATCTTCTCTTTGGAGCTTTCTTTGATCGTCTTTTCATTGCCATTGTCAAATTCTACAATTTACTTGTTTTTCTATCGTGACGCTTAAGAAAATTACACCAAATGATGATAATGTATAAACAAATTTTCCACAAAAATTGGAAATTCTGATCGTATTTTTAGTAAACTGATTCAGCTGAAGGCCTTCTTCCTTGCAACCAAGATATCTTGCCACACTGGCTGCACCTGTATTGACGTCTTCTTTTGTAAGTGATAATTTCTGGCATAAACACAATTTCTTGTTTGGTCCTTGAAAAGCATCTTACACACCATCTGTATTCAGTTTCGTTTTCCATACACTGTAAAAAGGTTTCTTAAGGAAAAGGCTTTTCCTATCTGGTTTTCACAATAGTGAGGACATCTTCATCTTCTAATATATGACTAAATCCAACTCGCTGTCCGCCAAACTTTACGCTCTTACCCCAGACTAGGGCAAATCGAAATTCTTTTTTTAAATCTCGATGTAACTTGTTACACACATCCAAAATCGTAGAACCGCTTCTTGCAACGAGTGGTTCCTTGTAGTCTGTTTCTCCACCCTTAGGTCTCATGTAGATCCTAATGAAATCCAATTTTTCATAAACTGCATCCCTTAATGCGTTTATGTTGATGTCTGCGTCAGCTGATATTGGAATAATTTTTGACTTTATCTTGTTCTGAAGTTCATTTAGAAAACCTTGGTTAACCAAATCTATCTTGTTCATTACAGTAAGAGATTCAACATAAAACTTATTCCCAGATACAAAATCAATTAATTGTTCTGAATCAATATCTTCACGTATAAGCACTCGTCCATTGTTTATGCCGTAGACTCTTAGTATATCTTTTAGTAAGCTAATAGACATTTTTGTAAGAGGCACTTGCTGACTTGCTGAAATTCCGCCGTCTCCAGTTTTTTCTATAACGATATCGGGAGGTTTGTGATCAAGCCTTATGCCAATGTTTCCAAGCTCGGTTCTAATAACGTCTTCATGATAGGGTTGAAATACGTCAAGAAGGATTAAGACTAAATCTGCGCTCTTTGCTACAGCAAGCACTCTTTTGCCAAGACCCTTCCCAGTAGAAGCTCCTTTGATAATTCCAGGAAGATCAAGTATCTGTATCTTAGCTCCTCGATATTCCATCATGCCTGGTACAACAGTAGTAGTTGTGAATTGAAACGCGGCAACAGCTGACTTTGCACCTGTCAACCTGTTAAGTAATGTCGATTTTCCTACGCTGGGAAGGCCGATAAGAACTACTGTGGCATCACCAGTTCGTTTTATGTCAAAGCCAATGGAACTGCCAGATGATTTTGATTTTTGTTCTTCTTGTTCTCTACGAAGCTTGGCAAGCTTTGCCTTTAGCAGTCCTACGTGATGTTCTGTGGCTTTGTTGATCTGCGTTTTTGCCATTTCATCTTTAATGGCTTGGATCTTTTCTGGAATTCCCATTACTTACTTCATTATTTTGTTGAATAAAATCTTATTTTCTCTCTTAATGTAAACAATCCGTGTTGCAGGTATTGTCTCAAAATTTTCTGATATCTTTAGAAATTCAGGCAGCAAGGACTCTTTTACTTTCCCGAAATCAAGATATCCTACCACATAGAAATTTGGGTCGTCGTCATATAATGCCTTACTGACGATGTCTGCCAGTTTTCCTTTCCTAACCACAATGTATTCAATGGCCGAAAGTATTTTAGCTAGCAGTTATTATGCTCGACATCAGGTATGGGATCTGATGAAACCCAAGATATTTGCTGTTGACATTGATGGTACAATTACAGACAATAAGGGAGGTAGAGTTGATCTTGATGCACTCGCCGCACTTAGATATCTGGTAAAGCTAGGTCACATGGTCATTTACGTAACGGGAAGATCTTCTATTGAAGCATATATTTTGTCAGTATTTGGCGGAACCACAAGGATTGCAGTCGGGGAAAATGGCGGAATTATAACAACGGGACCCAATGAACATAAACTAATAGGGAATAAAGAAGAATGTATGAAAGCTTTTGAATTTCTAAAGACGAAAATTCCTGAAGCAATAGAAAAACCAGTCTTCCCACGTATAACTGAAGTGGTGCTTGAAAGAAATTTTGAGATTAATTTAGCAAAGAAGATTCTTGCAGAAAATAATTTTGATGTGAAGTTATCCGATAGCCAGTACGCCTATCACATTAATTCAAAAGACGTCAACAAGGCTAATGGTTTTCTTGAGGTTATGAAGATGTTTTCAGCCAAAAAGGAAGATGTGATAGCAATAGGAGATAGCGAAACAGACGTTCCTCTCTTTAAGATGGCAGGAATCAGTGTAGCACTTGGGAATGCTTCTCAAGAGGTGCGATCACACGCTACGATATCGGTGCCTGGTCACGCAGCTGACGGAGTGATAGAAGCGCTTGAAACGATTGAACTAAAGCTAGCTGAATGAGAATATGACATTAAGACTACTTTTTGATGATATCAGATCCACCATACAAAAAATCTGTAATAATCTAGGATACCCACAGACGGAGTTTGATGTATCTGAGGCATCTAGACCGGAATTTGGTGACGTAAGTTGCAATATTGGATTCTTACTTGCCAAGTCATTGAAGAAAAGACCATCTGAGATTGCCGAATCAATAGCAAATGAGTACAAAAAAGATAAAGGAAAACTAGTAACAGAAGTAAACGCTCATAGTTCTGGATATCTAAATTTCACTGCAAATTATCCTTTATTGACCAAATCTGTTATTCAGTCATCGGTACAAGAAAACTATGGGCAAATTGACATAGGAAAGAATTCGAAAATTGTTGTTGAACACACTAGTGTAAATCCTAACAAGGCGCTCCATGTTGGTCATGTAAGAAATATCATAATTGGCGATACTATGGCTAGGATTCTACAGAAAGCCTGCTATGATGTTAGAGTACTTAACTACGTTGATGATTCTGGTCTTCAAGTAGCTGATATCATAGTTGGTTTCAGATACGGTGGATTTTCAAGAGAGCCGCCAAAGGGTCAAAAATTCGATCACTATTGTGGAGATGTCGTTTATGTTAACATCACAGAACGATATGAAACCGATACTACTTTGGCAGAAAAAAGATCTTTGATTCTCAAAGAACTTGAGGGTGGCCTATCAGATACAGCTAAGTTTGGAGATGAGATAACTAGGAGAGTTCTTGAAGAACAACTGAAAACATGCTGGCGTCTTGGTGTAACCTATGATTGTCTAAACTTTGAATCACAGATAGTTCGTTCTAAATTATGGAAGGATGTGTTTGAAAAGATGAAATCAATGGGGATCATAGAACTTGAGAAAGAAGGAAAAAATGTAGGTTGCTGGGTGATAAAGGCTGAATCAGACGATAAAGTTCTGGTACGAAGTGATGGAACTGCTACCTATATAGCAAAAGACATTCCTTACGCTGCCTGGAAGCTAGGGATAGCTGATGATCCATTTTACTACAAACAGTACGGCACACAAAGAGACGGCCGAATTCTTTGGGAAACTACTCTTGAAAATACAGGAACAAAACTGAATTTTACAGGAGATGCCGTAATAACAGTAATTGATTCCAGACAGTCAAGATTGCAGAAGATTATAACGAAAATAATGTCTGATTTTAAGTCAAAAGAAGGTGCGTATGTTCACTTGGGTTATGAATCAGTAACTCTTAGTGCAGACACAGCAAAGACACTCAATCTAGACACGGGGGGCAAATCTATACAGATGTCTGGTCGAAAAGGGATCTATGTCAACGCGGACTATGTCTTGGATATTCTCGGTGTTAAGACGTATGAAGAAGCTAAGAAAAGAAATCCAGATTTAAATGAGGTAAAACTGGTACAAATATCTGAGCAAGTGGCAATTGGGGCTTTACGATATTCAATGATAAAACAAGACCTTGACAAGATAATCACTTTTGATATGACAGAATCACTAAGTTTGGAAGGAGATACTGGGCCCTACGTACAATATGCATATGCACGGGCAATAAGAATTCTGGAAAAGGGAGGTAAAGCACCTAACTTCGATGTTTCATTTAACGATCTGAAGACTAATTATGAGACAAGCCTAGCAAAAACGATAGGCAAATTTGATATCGAAGTGAAGGATGCAGCAAAGAACCTATCGCCAAAGATAATTGCAAGGTATTGTTATGATCTTGCTGTCACCTTTAATGCATTTTATGAACATGTCAAAGTATTAACAGCCGAGTCTGAAGCATTAGTAAACGCTAGACTATGTCTAGTCTATTCATTTAAGGAAACACTTAGCAAATCTCTTTACCTGCTTGGAATTAACGCTCCTGAAAGGATGTAAATTTTAAGAGGAAGAGCTTAATGACTCCAAAGAAAGCATCCGTAATCACAGTAATTCTTGCCGTCCTTGGGCTGATATTCACGGTGATAGGCATGTTTACATTCTCACAGGATAAAGTCGTTGTAGGTATAGCATTCTGGATTGCCTCTGTAATTGCAGGTAGGTTCATTAAGAAAAAATCTTTCGCAAAAAGCTAAGTTCAACTCAATCTCTACAAAGTTCTATTCTGGATTGAAACCAAGTTGGCGATTTAAGGCTGTTGGAAATACTCTTATCCACTCTAAATCAGGTTTAATTGTGAAGAAAATAAGGCAAAAGGATAACGTTCTATTCTTTTATAATGATTCTAAAAAATGGTTGATGAGGGTTTCAAAGAAGCAACAGTTCCACACCCACATTGGGATAATAGATCACAAAAAAGTTATCGGAAAACAATACGGTAGTGCAATCAAAACTAACAAAGGTAAGATAATCTATCTTCTAGAACCAACTATCTACGATTTCGTGATGAAAAGCCAACGCAGTACTCAAATAGTATATCCCAAGGATTTGGGATACATCGCAGCAAGAATAGGGCTGCAGAGTGGTCAAAAAATCGTTGAGATAGGAACTGGAAGTGGTTCGCTGACTACTTTTCTTGCAAGTATTGTTAAGCCAAAAGGTCATGTATACACATACGACGTTGACGAAAACTTTATGGAAATAGCTAGGAAAAACATCGAGAAAGCAGGGCTCGCGAAATATGTAACAATGGAAAAGTTTGATATCAAAAGTGCAAGGAAAGTTCCCCAAACCGATGTTGATGTAGTAGTTGTTGATCTGGGTGATCCTTGGATCGTCGTACCGCAAGCAAAAAAGATGTTAAAGGGCAGTGGCGCATTTGTGGCAATATGTCCAACTATGAATCAGCTTGAAAAACTTGTATCTGCTCTAAGGCAGAACGACTTTTTTGATATCGAGTGTACTGAACAGATAGTAAGAACAATAGAAGCAAGAGAAGGAAAGACACGTCATTCATTTCGTGGTATAGGTCATACTACCTATGTTGCTTTCGCAAGAAAAGTGATTACTCCAAAGAAATTGCTAAGAATAGTATCTGTTGCTGATTCAGAAGATGTTGATTCTGATAATGCCAAGATAGTTGAAGACGAAAGTTTATCCAGTCAGAAAAAATAGAACATTTGTTGGCTAAAATTCTACAATCTTCTGTTGTTAGGAAATTCATTCCACCAAGAAAATCTTCCTCCAGAAAAGGTGAGAATGGTAAGGTATTGGTCGTGGGAGGAAGTTACCTATACCATGGCGCACCCATATTGTCATCGCTTGCAGCTTTGAGGGCAGGAAGCGATTTGGTGTACACGTGTGTACCAAAAATTAATGTGACTTCAACACGAGCAATTTCTCCTAATCTTATAGTAGTTCCCCTCGTGGATGCAAAGCTCACAAGAGGCGCTGTCCATAAATTGCTTGGAATTATACCAAAAGAACTTGATTCAGCTACAATAGGAATGGGGCTTGGAATCCAAGACAAGGAGGCATTGAAACTTTTAATCAACTCACTTTTGGACAGGGCGGTGATGTTATCTCTTGATGCTAGTGCCTTAATACCTGAAATTTTGCCGGATATCAAAGGTAAGAAAGTCATAGTCACACCACATGCAGGTGAATTCAGGAGGATGTTTGGTGAGGTGCCTCCTTACAGCATTAAGAATCGAATTACAATGGTACAAAAACATGCAAAGGAAAATGGTGTAACAATCTTACTTAAAGGACCAACTGATGTTGTCTCGGATGGAGCCCACACGTACTTGAACCCAAAAAACATTTCGGCAATGACTGTTGGAGGTACCGGCGATGTTCTTTCCGGAATAGTATCAGCGATCTTGGCAAAGAACAAAAATCCCATTGAAGCAGCTTCTGCTGCAGTGTTTGTGAATGGAAAAGCTGGTCTTCTTGCGCAAAAAAAACATGGTCTGCACATTGTTGCAACTGATCTTTTAGATTTTATCTCAATAGTTAT
>Ga0209157_1003219_pt1 | contig 12659 bp, 11 predicted proteins | sample GraSoiAngelo_135_FD_185892 | JGI IMG/M metagenome (GOLD analysis project Ga0209157, IMG submission 185892) | Grasslands soil microbial communities from the Angelo Coastal Reserve, California, USA - 14_0929_05_40cm (SPAdes) (version 2) | ecosystem: Environmental > Terrestrial > Soil > Grasslands ... | reverse complement strand
GGATCCAGACGCCGGCCGCTCATGTCGTACAGGTCATAGGCCGCCGCCAACAATTCCTGGCGTCCGGCCCAGCCGACTTCATCGTGAAATTCTATGATGGCCACGGGTCGGGCTTCACGCAAAAGTCGCCGCATGCCAGCCAGCACCTGCGCCTCCGCCCCCTCGACATCGATCTTCACCAGATGAAGCCGGGACCCGGAGGGGAAATAGTCGTCCAACGATATCGCCGGCACTTCGAACTCGGGATCAGTCCGTATCCCCTCCACATCATGTCCGACGATATTCCATTCGTGCGAACTATGTTGCCGCCCAGGAAACAGCCATACTCGATCACGCGAACCATCGGAAACGGCGAAGTGTTCAACCCGCACTTGGTTGCCACAGCCGTTTGCTCGAATATTTTCCCTCAACAATTGGACATTCTCGGGATGTGCTTCAAAAGCGACCACGAGACCGGCAGAACCGACCAGTTTTGCAAACAATTCGGTAATGACTCCAACATGCGCGCCTACATCGGCACAGGCCCACCCAGGTTGCACCAATCGCTGAATGGCGCTGCACATGTCCAGTTCATAGGGGGTGCACTTGTTCAGCCACCGTTGAACGCCCCGAGCCGCTCCGGTCTTCTTCAGCTCATTCTTGAAAGGCGCGGGAAGAATGCGCCGAAATACTCCTATAGTCCCACTTAAGATCCGACCGGCCAGCTTGGGCCATATTCCAGGGTTCACAGAATGTCCCTCTCCGTCATCGAAAATGCTTGTACAGGTTCCCGAAAAAGCCTTCGGGGGATAAATAGTCTTCCCATAGCTTCCGGCATTCCCGTTGGAGATCCAGAAACTGCCGGTTCGTGAGCGAGTCGTGAAATGCCGCGACTATTTCGCCCACGCGGCTCACCTCCTTTTCGTCCACCCAGACACAATATTCCTTCCAGTTGATTTCCGAGTGAAACGGCAGCACACAGTCGGTATCCACGAACACCGGAATGCGGCCGCAACAAAGCGTCTCGTAAAGGCGGTAGGAGAAATTCCCGCCGCCTCTCGCACAGAGGACGTAATCGCTTCCCACCGTGTTCTGCACGTATTCCTGCCGGATCTGCTGCATCTTTTGAACATCGACGCTTCCCTCAGAGAGCAGCGCCCCTCCAAGAAAATGCTCTCGCATCTTGAAGTTGGCATCAATGACCGGGCTCGCTGCCAGAATGCGCAAGACCGTCGTGCGAATGGACCCATCCGTTTTCCTCAAGCCGAGCGCGGTCAGAAGCCTCTTCGCTCCGCCTCGTACTGCCTGCTTCAACCTCCCACGGAGAGTCCGCGAGCCAGTGCGGAACGAAGGTGCATAACCACAGAAGCCGACGACGGCTCTCTCCCCCTTGGACCGCAGAGGCAATTGTCCGCCCAGATATCTTGTCACAAAATCTTCGCTCCAGGCCGGCATCGCGAACTCATTGCGCCTTCTGCGGGAGCGATACAAAGAGGTGCGGAACACAACTGTGTTCCTGTATCTGATCGCCTCATCCGAATCGCTCCAAAAGAAAATCACCGTCGGCTTACGTGCGCGGCGGGCCAGTTCCAGAAACTGCTCGGCCCGCTTGACTGCCGCCGTGTCGCCGAGGACCTGCTCCCAGGCGCCCGGAAACACCGCAACCTCTGCTTTTTCCAACGTCGTCACCTCAAAAAGTCGGCTCCCCACTTCCACATAACGATCGTACCGCCCGCTGGATGGATCGCCAGGGTCTTCCGGATTCTTTCCCCAGAAAGGATAAAGCATAGCAACATGCTTCCTCCCTCCGGGCAGATAGGCGCGGTCAGTGAATATTTTTAATTTCGTGCTGCCCCTTGAATTCATAGCCTGTCGGCGACTTTCCGAATCAACCAGTCTAGGTACCGGACGAGAGGCCCTGTCCAAGGAACCCAAACCGGCAGCATCTTCCACCTCCGCTCGAAGTGCGAGAGCGTCCAGGCAGGCGCCAACATATGGCGAGTCAAGAGATGGGTCGCATCGTAGAGTGTAAACATAGGCTCTTGGTCGCCAAGCAGTTTTAGGTTGTAGCGTGCATCAGGGCTCTCCAAAGGGTGAAGCTTTGCGCCTCCTCGGATATGGCTGTAATCATGGTTCTGGTGGATGACCATGTTCGCACCGGTTGCATCAATGACAGGAACACCCAGCGAACGGGCGCGATAGATAAACCAGTTGTCCCATCCAGGCCGTCCCACGCAAAAGGGTGGTATTTCTCCCATCACACCTTTGGGAAATATGAAATAGTCACTGCCCGCGGGTGGATGCAAAGTCCCGCAGCTGGAAACCTGTCTCCTTAGAATTTGCTCCCAATCTTCATTCTTGAAGTCAAGAGGGGCGCTCACGTCCAAATCCCACCGTTGGCCTACCATGAGGAAGCGTTGCGCGGTGATGCGCTTAACAGATGCCATTAGGTCGGATAGAAAAATGATATCGGCATTCACATACGCAATGAGGCGTTCCGTAGCCACTTGTTGAACATGTTCAAAGGCCGAATTGAGGAAAGGGGTCCCGTACTCATTCCGAGCGATATGAGGAAGATGCTTCACACCATATTCGGCGGCAGCCTCCGCCACCCCAGGATCATTGCCGCATAGGATCACTTCGCACCGAGGGGAAAGTTGCAGCCAGCTCTGGATTGCATTCCGCTGGATCGTCCCAATATGTCCCCGAAACGGCTTGGGAATGGAAAAGATGGTTAACAACGTGCACGTCCCTTTCAAAGATATTGACGAACGAGCGCGACCAACTCTTGCGGATCGAACGCCGACCCGAGTAATTCCGCGCGCACTCCGAGGCTTCGACACTGCGCGACGGCATCGGGCGATGACGCGATGACCAGGTCATAGCAGCCGAGCTCGTCACGACCGGGCAGAGTAGAAGTCACTTGCCCCACGAGCAATCGAACGCAGGGCTTGATCTCTTTGAGAAAATCGCCTTTGATGCCGCCCGCATCCCGCACGAGGAGGACATCGGGCTGGTGGTGACCGATCTGTGTAGATAAGATTTCGTAGAACCAGGAGTGTCGGCTGTCCAATGCCTGCAGCACGGGGCGGATGAGATCCTTGAAATGGCGGACCGGCGCCTCCGCCGCCTTGCGAACATGCTGCAACAGCGCCGCGTTCGGCTCCGATGGTTGAGCGCCCTGGACGCGGAGGCGATGCTCATGCATCCAGGTCTTCTGCAACGCCTCGTCGTTCGCGTAGAAGTCGTAGGCCTCATGACCGAGTTCGCGTAGAGTGCCCGCGGAGCAGTCGGCCGCGCCGGACAGGCTTTCTCCACGGACCCGTCGCTCTTCCGGTGATTCCGTGTTAATGGTGACAATGGTGAGCGTTCGCAGGCTCCGGCGACGATGCAACTGCTCACGCGCTTCGACCCAGGCGCTACTTATCAGTCCAGATTCGTGGAGGCACCATTTCCGTTGCATATGCAGCAACATCCCCGTCCAATCGTCCAACAGCGACACCACGACATTGCAAAGCGCATCGACCGAAAGGGTGAGTGGTAAAACGCGGCAACGGAAAAGTGCCTCTCGCAGATCGCCCTTGCGCAAAAGAAGGTCCTGCAATGCGTTGCCCCACCTTTCCTCTGGCATCAGCTCGATGACGGCTCCCGCGTGAGCAGACGGGAGCAGCATGCTTGAGCCGTGGACGCCAATGATCACATGACTGCGCGCGTATCGTTGGCATAATCTACGTTCCGCCTCCTCGTCAGGGGTCGTCATACGCAAGTCGAGAATCCACTCTGGCAGCCCTCCTGGCTTCCCCAACCCAGCAACCGCAAAATCGAGACCCGGTAATCGTTTTCTCAAACGGGTTGCAAGTGTGACGAGTTTCAGAGATTGCTCAAGAGTGGCGCATGAAGAGCTCCCTATCTCTCCTTCGGGAATTCCGTCAGAAGGCGCGCCGATCCAGAGACGGTCGCCTCGCCAGATGAATGTGACCGTCGGTCTATACAGGCGTTCTTCCCATTCATGCACTGGGAAAGGCGTGACACGTGTAAACTTCTCGATGGCAACGTCATCCGGGTGCGGATGCGAGAAAGCCACGCTCAAATAGCACTCCTCCAGTTCCTCTATTCGGCGATGGATCTCCTGGCCTAGCCAGTCGTTCCACTCAATCCCCCTGCTGAGAGACAGATCCACCGTCCAGATCGAGGCGACGCCCTCGGGGACCAACCACCGCAAGTAGCGTGGCACCAGAACAATCAGTCCGAGATCAGGCCTGCGGTCCAGGTAGTGTTGTGCGTTGAGCAACTTCAGCAAGCAATGTCCATAGCGGAAATCCAAGCAGTTCAGGAGCACGGCGCGTCGGACTGGCTTGTATTCTTCCACGTGCAGGTTCAGTGGCTCGCTTCGCCTTTGGGTGTAGGACGCGTACAGCCACTCTGAGAACCACGGCACCGAGACTCGATCATGTACCACCCCGGTGGCCTTCTCCAGGAGCATTGGATAGTGCAGACCATGACCGGCAGGCAAATCGCCATAAAACTCCCGCCCACACTGCGAGCATGCCAGTTCCGCCAGGTTGCGCATCCCAGGGATATACCAGCCTTTCACCCCCAACCGGACGTGACAATGGGGGCACGCGTGATCGACGTCTGTTACCGGATGAAGGGGGATCATCGCCTTCTCATGCTCGTCGGACTCTCAGAACCGAAAGCGCTTGAACGGCATGCGCAAGCCATAAGCCAATGCACCGATCCTTTGCATCATTCTTTGCAATCCGTTTCTTTTCACGCCTTTTTCTCGGTTTCTCCCAAACTCTTGCCAGGCTCTTGTATTCACCTCTTGACAATAGCTAGCGACAAGGGCCCGCGCGTGTTCAGGGACGGCCACAATTACATCCTCAACGATAACGATGTAATATCTGTGACTTGTAGATGTGAGCGCGCCAATGACCTTATCAATCGTCGGCCACTGGTCTATTCGATGCGGCCGAGGCGGCGGGGCGACAAACAACCGTGCGTCATCGATGAATAGAAAATGTGTGTGCACAGATGAGGTGATTGCTTCAATTTCTTCAAGCAGCGGACATTCGTCATTCTGGCCATAGGTCTGGCCGCCGCTCCAATGGCTGTCCAACCAGAAAATGGCGGGTTGCCGGAGCGTGGGGACAATCGCGCGCAAGGCCTCTCGCGAATCTCCGAATAGAAAACTTAGGTTCGATGCCCCGTCATGCTGGGCCTTCGTCTCCTCATAGAGGGACCTTGAAAACTCGATGGTGGTCACACGATCGAAATGAGCCGCGGCCCACACGGCTGTGCCGCCTTGATAGGTCCCCGTCTCGATGAAATCTTCCAAGGCGTATTTTCCTTTCAGTTGCAGCATGAGCTCCTTAGGAAGGTCCCCATGTATGAGCTGTCCCACCATACCGTGCCCTACCGCAGAATCATTGCGAGGAAATTCATGCGAGCCTCGCTCAACACCTGCATTTCAGGTGATAGCACCCTATGCCGAACCCTGGCTGAAGTCGGTCAGTAAAAGTTTTGCCATAGATATACCGGCGCTCCACAATCTGGAAGGGCTCGAACAACTTCAGTACGTAGTCCTCGCGAAAAGCCCGATGCGCGTTGAAATAGACGCGATTCTCGTCGTCGAGAGGAACGGACACGTACAGGTCTCCACCGGGCTGGACAACACGCCTGAGTTCCTGAATAGCCTGTTCAGAACCGAACGAGTCGAGGGGGTCGCCGTAGCGCCCCAAGCCGATGTGCTCCACAACACACAGACTGGAGACGGAGGGCACCGAGCGGCTCGCGAAGGGCAAATTCAAAATCGAACCCTTCTCAAATGTGACTGAGTCGAGGGGCAGCGAGAGCGGTCGCAAATCCACCATCGTGACCGGAACGACTTTCGAAAGCAACGCGACGAACTTGTAGTGAGAGCCGACATCCACATGTCGAGCGGGGCGGTTTCGCACTATTTTTTCAAACGCCCAGGCATCCTGGTAGAAGTACGTCGGCTCGATGGGAGTTTCTGCCGTATCATCACCCAGGCAGGGATATAAAAAACCCACCAGCGGCTGTCGGTCCGACGGAGCCATCCGCGTATACTGCAGATAGCTCGCCCAGAATTTCTTCCATCCAGCAAGTCCACGGGGCCATGCGCGCACCGTGTCGCGAAGCGAACGGCCGGCATATCGCAGCATCCAAGAGGCTTCTCGTATCATGGCTCAGGTGTCGCCACGTGCATGGAAAAGCGCGCCGCCTCGGCACCAGTGCGCCCGGGGAAGACGGGATCTCGGCTCACGATATTGCGAAGCCGATAGCCCAATCCAGTTAAGTAGTCCTCAATGGCGTCAGGGTCGTTGCCCATATCGAACGTGGTCGCGCCAAATTCGAAAACGCAACAGCGGACGCGTTTCTCTTGCAGCATGCATCGCGCGCCAAGCAGGACCTGATACTCCGCGCCTTCGACATCTATTTTGAGCAAGTCGATCCGGGAAATGGCATTTTTCTCGCAAAAGGCGTCAACGGTGGTTGCCAGAACCTCCTCTGTCCCCACTGACTGCACGGGAAGTCCATATCTATGCAAAGGGCGTTCGGCCAGGGAGCTCCAACTCAGGTGGTCGCGATCATAGACATGCAGTTTGACAACACCCTCTCGGTCCGCCAACGCGACGTTGCTCAACACGATATTGCTTCGACCGGATAACTCACAAGCGGTTTTCAACTGTTTGAATCCCGCGCTGCTCGCTTCAAACGCATACACCCGTCCTGCTTCCACCACGAACCGGGAGAACAGAAGCGTCAGTTCCCCTGCATACGCCCCCACATCGAACACCACCATGCCCGGCCGCAAATAATCTAGATAGAACCTCCACTCAGACCGTTCCACCTCAAGCGGCTCGGTAAGATCGTCACGACCAACGAAAGCCCTCACCACCTGTCGGATGTGGGATACCAGCTTCCTGCTCATGACTGCCTTCTGAGACCCGAAGGAGCGCACCCGGGCAGTAGCCTCCACCTGCCATCGGCCAAACACACGCCGTGACTGATCGGAGGAACCTCACCAGACCCGAAAAAATCACCCTCAACGACAGTCATCTCGACAGCATTGGTGATCCCATCCAGGCACTCTCCGTCTGCCAGGATGCTGTACGTAATCTGGTAGGAGGAGGGCGGCAGCGGCAACCGTTGCAAACGACAGACAAAGGCGCCCGATTCAGGCAATTCCCCAAACTCATCGCCGGTCAGCCGATTGTGGTGGAGAAAGACTGGCACATCTAACTGAGTCTTCAAAAGCAGGCTGGCAATGACCCTCCGACTGCGGAAACCGGTTGCGGTCACGAAGTAAAGGTAAATATCCAGGTCTTGGGCACTGGCTACAGAATCAAGGGTATTCCCATGCACATCTTTTACTTCGATGCCGACCACTCGCACGGCGCCGGATCCAATGCGGTCCTTTCGATCCATCAAAGAGAGCGCGTTCCCGCTTAGGCTTTTCAGGTATTGAGCGATAGCCTCAGCCTGGTTACCGATATATGTGATCTGCCCTTGGTGAAGGACCACCCCTCGCTGGCACAGGTTTTCCACCGCTGCCATATTATGGCTTATCAACAGCACTGTCCTTCCTTCTTTGGCCACATCTCCCATCTTGCCCATACATTTTTTCTGGAAGGCGACATCACCTACGGCAAGCACCTCGTCCACCAGCAGAATTTCCGGCTCTAGGTGGGCGGCTACGGCAAAAGCCAAGCGCAGGTACATCCCGCTCGAATAATGCTTAATCGGAGTATCAATAAACTTCTCCACCTCGGCAAAAGCCAGGATCTCATCGAACCGGCGATCTATGTCCTTTCTCTTGATTCCTAGAATGGCGCCGTTCAGGTAAATGTTCTCGCGACCAGTCAGTTCCGGATGAAAACCGGTGCCCACTTCCAGCAACGACCCCACACGGCCATGGATCTCCGCGAAGCCCTTCGTAGGCTTGGTGATACGAGACAGAATTTTCAGGAGCGTGCTCTTGCCAGCCCCATTCCGCCCGACGACGCCAATGACTTCTCCACGCTTGACCTCAAAGGATACATCTTTGAGCGCCCAGATAAAGTTGTCTGATTCCTGATAGCTCTTCGATGTACCTTGACCACTCAAACACGCACCTAGGCCTCGAAACGGCGTACACATGACGCCAAACAGCGCGTCACGGAGAGTCTTGTACCGTTGGCGCTGGCCGATCCGATAGCGTTTGCATACGTTTTCTACACGGATGGCAGTATCACCCATGGCTCACACCGTATCCGCAAACGTTTGCTCCATGCGACGAAAATAGAACATGCCGGAGACCAGTAACGCGCAGGCTACCAACGTCGATGCCGTCAGTATGCCGCCAGGTCCGCTTCCCGTTCCCAACAACGACCACCGAAAACCCTCGACCACACCGACCATCGGATTGAGCCCGTACACGATGCGCCATGGCTCCGGTACTAGGCTGCTGGGATAGACGATCGGCGTAACAAACAACCAGATTTGTGTCAGGAATGGGATGGCATGTCCCACATCGCGATACTGTACGTTCAACGCCGAGAGCCATAATCCGACGCCTAATGCTGTGGCGATCGCCAGCAGCACGAACAATGGGAGCAACCACACAGCACTCGTTGGTACAATATGGTAGAACCACATCATGACGAACAGCACCACAGAGGCAATCGCGAAGTCCAACACGCCAGCCACCGTCGCAGAGAGAGGCGCCACAAGCCGTGGAAAGTACACTTTCGTGATGAGGTTCTCATTCGCCACCACGCTATTGCTCGAGGCAGTTAGCGACCGGACAAACAATTGCCAGGGCAGCAACGCGGAGTAGGCAAAGATGGGATAGGGCACTCCATCAGAAGGCATGTGAGCCAGCCAGCCGAAAAAGACCGTGAACACGAACATCGTGAAGACCGGTTGGAGGATTGCCCATGCCACGCCTAGAATTGTCTGCTTATAACGAACCTTCATGTCCCGCCAGACCAGGAAATAGAAAAGCTCCCGATACTCCAAAAGTTCTTTCAGGTGCAGTGAGACCCAGCCCTGGGCAGGTGTGATCAGGATCGTGCTACTTTCAGCCTCTTGTAGGTTCATCTCGCTTCTATCCAGGCACTCACGACAGCCTTCCGACCGATCGCAGTCGAACAAACAGGCGATCAAACCGATGGCGCCAGGTGTGACTTTCAAGCGCCCGTTTCTGTCCGGCTTCACGAATTCGCCGAGCGGCTTCTTCGTTACGGGAATAAAACTTCACCTTATCGACGAGCTCTTCGGGCGCAGACCACGTCTCAATCTCTTTGCCGATCACGTAATATTCGCGATGGTCTGGCGCTTCCTGAACCAGATAAAACCCTCCGGACATGGGGACTTCGAAGTCTCGAAGGCGACACTGCAGCATCCCGGATCGAACAATGCCTTTCTTGCTGTGCCAGCCTGTGTCGGAGAAGCCCAGATTCACCTGGCTGACTCTGAAAATGGCGGGGAGCGCTTCGGTCTCGCAGGGTCCTCGGCAATCCAGGCCGGCGGGAGGCTTTAACGCGCGCCACCGCGAATACTTTCGCGTGATCGGACCCGTCACGCTTGCAAGCCCCTCTACCCGCCATCGCGGCACCGCATAAAATCGAAGATCGTGAAGCACTTTATACGGGTCCCATTTGAATTTCCGACCCTGGGACTCCCCACTCCGCCAGCCCTGTCCGAATACTACCGGAGTGATGTTTCTTCGAACGCACTCAGCGAGTAGCGCACGTCGGTATGGATTGAAACTGCCGATGAACGAAACTTGGTACTGGTAAGCGGGGACGGTTCCCGCGCGCGAGTGATAAAAGCTCGGATTCGCGGCCATGGGCATCCATTCGATATTCGGATTGTAGGCGGCCAGATGCTCAGCATTCGACATTTGGGCGACCGCGAGCAAGTCAAAGAATGGAGCCGTACGGATGACCCGATACCACTGGAAGACCATGTCGATATGGTAATTGACCATCGGCACGCCTAGGGCCCGCAATCTCTTTGCGGTCTCGACTGTCAGAAAATCGTCGTAAACAATGAAAAAGATCACGTCCAGACGCCCGGTTGATCGAAGACTTCCTGCGAGACGTACCAAGTCTTCGTTTAAGGCATCGCGTCGGGCCCTCCACTGTCGGAGTCCCAATTGGTTGTCTTCCGGACAAAGGAAGACATAGAGGTCTTCGCAGTAGTGCTGGCGAAGCGTTTGCAGCACGTTCACCTCCACCCATGGATCGGGGGGCACAACCGCCAGCACTCTCATGACCACGCTCCCATCTCAAGAAGGCCTTCAGCGTCCGCAGCCAGCCGCGCCACGCTTTCTCAATAGATCCTGAACCGCTTGTAGGCGATCCAACACATCCGCAGCAGGAGCAGACCATGCCGGAATCGGCTGATTTTGGTCTCCCCGTACGTGCGATCCCGGTAGCGGACCGGCAGCTCCACGATTTTCAGGTTCTGCTTGGCCGCGCCGAACAGGAGATCGAAGTCGCCAAATGGATCGAAGTCGCCGAAGTAAGATCGGCCGGCCTTGATCTTCTCGTAGTCCCGTTGGAGCAACGCCTTCGTCCCACAGAGGGTGTCCCGGAGGCGTTGTTCCAGGAGCCAGGTAAAGATCATGCTGAAGACCTTGTTGCCGATCAGATTGAGCAGGCGCATCGCCTGACTCGCCATGGGATACACCATGCGGCTCCCGTTAGCGAATTCGCCATGGCCTTCAACGATCGCGTGGTAAAACTTGGGGAGCGCCTCAGGATCCACGCTCACGTCTGCGTCCAGGATGATGAGCAGCTCCCCCGTGGCCGCCTCGAATCCTTTGCGCACCGCATCGCCCTTCCCAACCCCTTCGCCCTGGTGGATCAACCGGATCGTGTTGGGTCCCTCATAGCTCGCGATGGTTTCTTGGATGCGATCCACGGTGCCATCGGTGGAATTACCGTCCACAAAGATGACCTCGGTGCCCGCTCCGAGCGACGGCGTCCGGTTGACGATCTCCCTGATGTTCCCGGCCTCGTTCCGGCACGGAACGATCACCGAACACGAGTACTCGCGACGGTCGGCCGGATCAGGCGCGACCCGCGCGATGAGGTATTGGGTCAAGCAGAGGCGGCGTACCCCCGGCAGATGCGCCAGGATGGTGTTGCAGCACCAGGACAGGCCGGGAAGGTACACGGGAAGGAGGAGCCGGTAGCCCTTGCGGATCGTCGCGAAGCCAGAGAGCGCGAGAAACCCCTCGATGTCGTCTACTGGCAACCAGTTCTGGACGTTCTGCGGAGATTTGAGCCCCAGGCGCTCCGCGAGCTTGAGCACGGGTTCCCACAGGTAGTTGTAGTACGTGATGATCAGTCGGGTTCCGGGACCCGCCAAGTGTTTCAAGCGGGCAAAGGCCTCCTGCACATCTTCCAGATCCCCGACAAGGTCCGAGAGGATGATGTAGTCGAAGCGACCGGACAGAGCAGGACCATGGGCATCGCTCTGGACAAAATGTAGGTGTGGGTATTTGCGCCGCGCGATCGTGAGCATGGCGTGGCTGATGTCCAGGCCGACCCCGACCACCGGATCGACAGCGGCCAGAAGGTCTCCGGTCCCGCATCCCACCTCGAGCACCCGCTGCCCCGGTGGCACAACGAACTGGAGAAACGCCGTCAGGTACCGGTAGTAATACCAGTGACGAGCCTTGTCGCGATCCCGCGTCGGTGCGAGCGCATCGAAAAAGGCACGGGCGTTGTCTGTGGAACTGACGACGCGAGGCGCCGTCGCTTGACCGTTGCCGGATGGCTGAAACCGAGGAACCGCGCGTTCTTGTTGCAGTCTCAAGGATTGATCCTCATACGCTTTCTGAGACGACTGGTTTGCCAGAGGAGGTCTTGACCGTTGTGATGATCATGTACGCCCATCGTTCCGTCGGCACGAGCCGGCCGATCAGCCGCTCAGCCGCAAGCACCACGCCCGCTAACCAGGCAGAGAGACGAGGCAGCCCCCAGCGGTAGTGGAATAACACCCGGCCTGCGGGAAACGGCTGCGCCCAGCTCACGTCGGGCTCGGCGACTTGCCCTCGATCCAGCAGTGCGAGCACGCCGCCCAACGAGTTTCGGAGCAGCTCGCGCTCCGCCTCCACCAGCAAGCCCAGCAATCCTACGATCGGGCTGCCGCCGTTGGGCTCGATGATCACGACCCGTCCGAAGGCGCGGCACACACGGATGAGCTCCCCGACCACTTCTGACTTGTCCACGGTGTGGTGGAGGACATCCCGGCACAAGACCACATCGAATGTTTCGTCCTGGAATGGAAGGCGTGTCGCATCCGCACACACGAACCGGGCCGCCCCACAATGATGCCGAGCCCAGCTCACCTTGGCGTGGGAGAAATCAACGCCCACCGCGCTCAGGGGAGTGAGCCCCAGCAGTTGGAGATTACCTCCTTCGCCGCATCCCACTTCCAGCAACCGATCGGAGCTCTTCAACGGGACGCGGTCCAGTAACGCTCGCTCGGTCTTGGCTAAGTATGCGTCCTGTGTCTGCCACAGGAACTTGGCCTCATCCGCGCGTGCGAAATGCTCGACCTGGAGCCGGTGGAATCGACTCAGATCGTCCCGACCCCGGTGCGGTGATCTTGCACGCGACGGTTGGGAGGTCATTTGAAATCCCTTCGCTGGAAGATCA
>Ga0209157_1003217_pt1 | contig 12664 bp, 11 predicted proteins | sample GraSoiAngelo_135_FD_185892 | JGI IMG/M metagenome (GOLD analysis project Ga0209157, IMG submission 185892) | Grasslands soil microbial communities from the Angelo Coastal Reserve, California, USA - 14_0929_05_40cm (SPAdes) (version 2) | ecosystem: Environmental > Terrestrial > Soil > Grasslands ... | reverse complement strand
TCTCGACGAACTCGGGCAACACCGAGCGTGAGACGCTCGCGCAGGTCGCGGCCGACCAGTACAAGCAGCTCGGCATCGACGCGAAGGCCGCGCCCGAGGCGTTCCAGGGCCTCGTGACCAAGCTCACGTCGGGCGACAAGACGCTCGACGCGACGATCATCGGCTGGAGCCTCGGCTCCGAGCCGGACCCGTACTCCATCTGGCACTCGAGCCAGATCCCGGACCCGGCGAAGAACGTGACCGGCTTCGGCTTCACGTACTTCAAGGACCCGGCGCTCGACAAGGCGATCGAGGAAGGGCGCAACCCGTCGAATGGAGACTGCTCGCTGGCGGCGCGTCGCAAGAACTACGACACGTTCAACAAGGTCCTCAACGAGCAGCAGCCCTACAACTTCGGGTACGTCCCGAACGTCCTCGCGGTCTCGTCAAAGACCCTCCAGAACTTCGACCCCGCGCCATTCAGCACCGTTTACAACGTGCAGGATTGGTGGATCAAGAAGTAGAGGCGTGACGATGGGGGCGTCCGCGAGGGCGCCCCCACCGACGCCGAGGAGCAGGCGTGCGGACGTTCATCCTTCGGCGGCTGATCTACGCGATCCCGACGCTCATCGGCGTCTCCATCATCACTTTCGCGATCGTCCGGCTCTCGCCAGGCGACCCGATCCGCCTCTACACCTTCGGCGCGCGCGACATCACTAACGAGGACATCGAGGCGTTGCGCCGTGTCTACGGCCTCGACAAGGCCATACCGCTGCAGTACATCGACTGGCTCAGTCGCGTCGTCCGCCTCGACTTCGGCCAGTCGTTCATCTATCACAAGGACGCCGGCTCGCTCATTCTCGAGATCCTCCCCAACACCCTTCAGCTCGCGGTCGTCTCGCTCGTCCTACAGATCCTCATCGGGGTGCCACTGGGCGTTGTCGCCGCACTCAAGCGAGGATCGTGGGTCGATGGAATGGTGCGCGTGTTCGGTGTCGCCGGCCACGCGATCCCCGCGTTCTGGCTCGGCCTCGTCCTCATCATCGTGTTCGCGGTGCAGCTGCGGTTGCTCCCAAGCCAGGGGATGCTGACGGTCGGGAGAGATCAGTGGGACCTCTTCGATCGGCTCAAACACATGCTGCTGCCGGCCTTCGTGTTATCGCTTACCGGCATCGCCAACTATTCGCGCATCCTGCGCACCGAGACCCTTGACGTCCTCGGTCAGGACTTTGTCCGGACCGCGCACGCGAAGGGCCTCCACGAGCGGACCGTCGTGTTCGTGCACGCGCTGCGTAACGCCCTCATCCCAGTGGTCACCGCACTCGGCGGTATCCTCGCCGCCCTCGTCGGCGGCGCGCTCGTCGTCGAAACGGTCTTCTCGTGGCCTGGCATCGGACGGTTCACATTCGCCGCGGCGATCGCCAAGGACTACCCCATCATTCAGGCCGGGACGATGATCGCGAGCGTGCTGCTCGTCGTGAGCTACCTCCTGCGCGATATCGCGTACGCGGTCGTCGATCCGCGGATCAAGGTCAGGTAATGGCGACGACCACCGCCACTCTGCGCGGGACCGTGGCCGACACGCTCGTCCGGCCCTCGCGCAGCCTCTGGTCCAACGCCTGGTGGAAGCTCCGGCACGATCGGCTGACGATCGCGGCGTTCTGCATGCTGGCGCTGCTCGTGGCGCTATCGCTCGCCGCCGACCTGTTCGCCGACAACGTCTTCAACTACAGCTTCTCAAGGCAGGACCTGCTTCACACGTACGAGAAGCCGACGTTCAGCAACCTCGCGTACCTGCTCGGTACCGACGAGATCGGCCGCAGCCAGGTCGTGCGGCTCCTCTACGGCGGCCGCGTCTCGCTCGGCGTCGGTTTTGTCGCAGCGCTCGTGAACCTCACGATCGGCGTGACGGTCGGACTCGCGGCCGGGTATTTCCGCGGCCTCGTCGACGACGTCTTCACGCTCTTCGTCACGACGCTCAACTCGATCCCGACGCTGTTCCTGCTCCTGATCATCGCGGCGATCTGGCAGCCAGGCCCGTTCACGCTCACCGTCGTCATCGGTGCGCTCTTCTGGACCGGCATCTCGCTCTTCACCCGCGGTCAGACGTTCGCGCTACGGGAGCGGGAGTTCGTCGTCGCGGCGAAGACCATCGGCGCGCGTGATCGCCGGATCATGTTCCGGCACATCCTCCCGAACATCCTGCCCCTCATCTTCGTCCTCGCAGCCATCGATATCGGCGCGATCATCCTCGCCGAGTCGGCGCTGTCGTTCCTCGGCCTCGGCATCCTCCCGCCGACGCCGTCGTGGGGGAACATGCTCACCGGCGCGACGCAGTACTTCGTGCGAGCCCCGTTCCTGGTCTACCCACCCGGCGTGATGATCTTCCTCACCGTGTTGAGCCTGTACCTCATCGGCGACGGCCTGCGCGACGCGCTCGATCCGCGAATCCGCGGCTAGCACCTCGCGGTGCTGACCTGCCCGACCGGCGCGATGATTGACTGACCGCCCGTGTCAGGACACCGCCTTGTGCCGCTCGCGCTCGCGTCGCTCATCGCCGCGTGCGTCGCAATGCCGACGTCCGCGACGCCGTCGCCGCCTGGCCCGCTGTCGGGCGGCACGCTCACCGTGGCCCAGGCAAGCGACATCGTCAGCCTCGACCCGTGGACCGCGTCGGACCCGGCGACGCTTGCCGTCGTCCGGCAGATCTACGAGCCGCTCGTCGATCTCGAGCCGGGCGGTTTCCGGATCATCCCGAAGCTCGCCGAGCGCTGGCTGGTGTCGCTCGACGGTCGCGTGTGGACGTTCCAGCTGCGCCAGGGCGTGCACTTCCACGACGGCACCGCGCTCGACGCCGCGGCGGTGGCGTTCAACTTCGAGCGCGCTCAAGGTTTCGCGCGCTTCGATCTCGGCTCGCTCATCGCATCGATCGCGACGCCGGACTCGAGGACGGTCGTCTTCACGCTCCGTGCCGCGTACGCGCCGTTCCTCGCGTCGCTCGCGACGCCGTCCTTCGGCATCGTGAGCCCGACCTGCCTGCGCCAGGGGCCTGCCTGGGGCACGCCCGCGACGCGCTGCGCCGCCGGGACCGGCCCCTTCCGCTTCGAGTCCTGGGTCGCGGGCGATCGGATCACGCTCGCCCGGAATGAGTCGTACTGGGGACGCGACGCGGCGGGCCGCGCGCTCCCGTACCTCGACGCGATCACGTTCCGCGCGATCCGCGATGAAGCGACGCGCGTCGCTGAGCTGCGCGGCGCCGGCGTGCAACTGGCGCTCGACATCGGCCCAGCGAGCACCGCCGCGGTGCGCGCGGATCCCAACCTCGCGATCCGCGGGCGACCCTCGTATGACGTCTCGTTCCTCGGCTTCGGGACGGCGAAGCCCTTCGACGTCCCCGAGGTCCGCCGAGCCATCGCGCTCGCCGTCGATCGCGCCGCGATCATCCAGACCGCGTATGCCGGCGACGCCCGCGCGGCGACGCAGCTCCTACCGCCGGGTGTGCTCGGCTACGACGACACCATCACCGAGTTCGCGAAGTACGACACCGCGGCCGCGAAGAAGGCGCTCGCTGATGCCGGCTATCCGAACGGCTTCGCGACCGAGCTCTACTACTCGCCGGCCGCGACCTCGGCTCTACCGGATCCTCGCCGGATCGCGGACGCGATCGCCGCCGACCTCGTGAAGATCGGCATCACCGTCGACGTGCGGACGGAGGCGGCGGCCACCCTCGGCGCGCGCTCGCGTTCGGGCGACGTGCCCCTGTGGCTGGGCGACCGCATCGCGGAGCGCGCCGACGCGGACGAGTTCCTCTCCGCCGTCTCCTCGAACGCGGTGGTCCAGGAGCTGGTCCGGCGCGCGCGTGCGGAGAATGACACCTCGAAGCGCTCAGAGCTGTACAAGCAGGTCACGAAGCTCGTGCAGCAGGACGTCGCGCGCGTCCCGCTGTTCCATGCAGCCCCGCCGCTCGCCCTCGTTCTCAAGGTGAACGGACTGGTGCCGCAGCCGATCACGCGCGAGTCGTTCGCGACGGTCTCGCTGGGTCGATAGGACTCGCCTTCGGCTTGCGGCCTGCTGCCTGGCGTGTGGGGCCTTCGGCCCCCACGCCGCAGTAGCCGAGTGTTCCACACGGCACACTCCGCGTGCCGGATGATGTTGCTGTGATGATCATGGGCGGCGGTCCGGGCGGCGGCGGGCACTTCATGTTCTGGGGCCGCGGCGGCGACCAGCCCGGCAAACGGCCGTCGCTCACGATGTACCGCCGCCTGCTTGTGTTCGTCGCGCCGTACAAGGGGAACCTGCTTGTCGCTGCCGTCCTGTTGCTTATCTCGACGCTCCTCGGCCTGGTGTGGCCGCAGGTCGTGCAGCGCGTCCTCGACATCGGCCTGAAAGACCCGTCCTTTCTGGACCTCCTCGTGGGCGGCCTCGTCATCGTGCTGCTCATCCGCGCGGTCGTCGACGGGATCCGCCAGTTCGTCATGACGTACGCCGGCGAGCGCGTCATCTTCGATCTGCGCATGGCCATCGTGCGCCACATGCAGTCGCTCTCGCTGTCCTTCTTCAATCAGCGCAGGACCGGTGAGCTCATGTCGCACATCACGAGCGACGCGACGATGGTGCATGGCGTGATCACCCAGACCATCCTCCAGGTCTTGGGTCAGGTGATGACCCTCGTCGGTGGGGTCACGGTGATCTTCCTCATGAACTGGAAGCTCGCGCTCCTCACGCTCATCGTCGCGCCGCCGATCGGCCTCCTCGGTCAGCGCCTCGGCCGCCAGATCCGCGACGTCTCGCGCGCGATCCAGGACGCGCAGGGCGAGGCGATGGGCGTGCTCCAGGAAGCCGTCGCCGAGATGCGCGTCGTGCAGGCATTCACGCGCGAGGACTACGAGGCCGAGCGGTTCCACAACAAGCTGCTCTTCATGTTCCGCAAGACGATGGAGCGCGCGCGCACGACGTCGGTCATGTTCCCGCTGATCGGCTTCCTCGGCTTCGCGTCCTCGATCGTCGTGCTCTGGTTCGGCGGCCACGAGGTCGCGAACGGCGAGCTCACGACCGGACAGCTCGTCGCGTTCCTCCTCTATCTGGGGATGGTGTCGGGCCCCATCGGCGGCCTCGCCGGGCAGTGGGGCGCGATCCAGCAGGCGTTCGGCGCCGCGGACCGGCTCTTCGCGCTCATCGACACCGTGCCTGAGGTCCGCGATGCACCCGACGCGACCCCCTTGCCACCGGTGAGCGGCGAGATCCGCTTCTCCGATGTGAAGTTCCGCTACGGCGACGGCCCCATCGTGCTCGAAGACGTGACGACGCTCTTCGCGCAGGGTCAGACGACCGCGCTCGTCGGACCGTCAGGGGCGGGGAAGACGACGCTCGTGAACCTCGTCGGGCGGTTCTACGACCCGGTCGTCGGTTCGATCACCGTCGACGGTCACGATCTCCGCTCGGTGAAGATCAAATCGCTGCGCTCGCAGATCGCGGTCGTGCCGCAGGAGCCGATCCTCTTTGCCGACACCATCCGCGAGAACATCCGTTACGGCCGGCTCGAGGCGACGAACGACGAGATCGACGCCGCTGCCGCCGCTGCGAACGCGACCGAGTTCATCTCACGCCTTCCGAAGGGCATGGACACGATCGTCGGCGAGCGCGGCGTGCGGCTCTCAGTGGGTCAGCGGCAGCGGGTCGCGATCGCTCGCGCGCTCCTGCGCGATGCGCCGATCCTGCTCCTCGACGAGGCGACGTCGTCGCTCGACAACGAGAGCGAATTCCTCGTGCAGCAGGCCCTCGACCGGCTCATGCGCGGACGCACGACGATCGTGATCGCGCATCGCCTTTCAACGGTCGAGCGCGCGCATCGCATCCTCGTGCTCGATCGCGGTCGCATCGTCGAAGAGGGCACGCACCAGCAGCTGCTCGAGCTCCGCGGCCTCTATCACCGCCTCTACACGCGCAAGTTCGTCGACGAGGCGAAGATCACGACCACGCTCGCGCCCGAGATCGCCGTACCCGCCGGCGCGCGCGTCGTGCGTATGAGCGGTTGGAGTCCACCCGGAAAGTAGCGGCGTCACTAGGCCGGATTGACCGCGACTCTCGCCGCTACTTCACGACGACCTTCGCGTTCATCGACGAGTGGATGTTGCAGAAGTACTCGAACGTTCCTGCGGTGTCGAAAGTGATCGAGTCTTCCGTGCTTCCCGAGAGCTCGCGATCGAACTTGCCGTCTTTCGTGCGGTTCGCGCCGCTCGTGACGGTGTGCGTCGCCGAGTCGTTGTTCGTGAACGTCACGATGGTGCCCTTCGTGACCTCGAGCGTCGTGGGCGAGAACGCGAAGCCTTTTATGGTTACCACGGCCTTCGCGGGCGCCGCCGTCGCGCTGGGCGTGGTGCTCGCGCAGGCCACGAATGTCACGCCGGCGATGAGCGTTGGGATCGCGATTCTTAGCGCGAGGCGCATGGCGTCCTCCAGAGAGTGGACTCTCGCCGTATACGTGCGAAGCGCACGCGAGGATGACTCAATACAGATCTTTCCGTAAGAACGGTGCACAGGCCATCGCGACGAGGTCAGCGAATGCGTCGGTCCGCGTGACGAACCCCTCGGTCAGCAAGCCGACGGCGCCGGCCTGCTGTTTTGAAAGGGGAACGCCGAACAGCTCGTCGATGACGTCCCCGAGCTCCGCACCAGCCCGAAGACGCTGCGCGGCGATCCGGGGTAGCGGCATGCGCAAGCCGCTCGCCTCACCGCTGCGGCCTTCGCGATCGACGGCGGCGACCCAGGAGACCAGCCACGGTAGGTCGCCGTCGAGCGTTACGCCGCCCTCGAGCCCGAACGCGATGTCCGCACCACTCGCGCGCAGCGCCGCGTTCGCGCGCGCCATAGCCCCGGCGCGCGTCTCGTCGTCGCCTAGCGGCTGCGGCCCCACACCGCTGGGCACGTCGATCGACTCGACGACGCAGCCGGGCGCCAGCCGAGCAAGCGCGCGGTGGACCGCCTCGACTTTCGCGGGATTCGCCGAACCGACGGCGGCGCGGGTGTACTTAAGCGGCATTCGCCGCTTCAGTCTGCTTGGCGTGTTGGCCCGCGGCCCACAGCGCAGTGGCCAGCGGAGGCGCTAGAATACCGAGTGAAATGCTCGGAATTGCCCCGCAGGCCGCGTTCCATGTCTCCACGCGCGGCGAATACGGCATGCGCCTCATGGTCGATCTCGCGCGCCACTTCGGTGAGGGCACGGTGAGCCTGCACGCGGTCGCGACTCGCGAGCAGCTCCCTGAGGCGTACCTCGAGCAGCTCGTTGCGAGTCTGCGCAAGGCCGGTCTCGTACACGGCAAGCGCGGCGCGGGCGGCGGCTACACGCTCGCGCGCGATCCGCGCGAGATCACCGCTGGCGACATCGTCCGAGCGCTCGAAGGTCCGATCGAGCCTCAGATCTGCACCGCCGAGGGTGAAGCCATCGTGAACTGTGTCCTTCAGCCGGGCTGTGCGACCCACCACGTGTGGCTCGCGGTCCAGAAGAACATCGCGACGGCGCTCGACGGCATGACCCTCGCGGACCTGGTGAAGACCCACTCATCGACTAAGGAATTAACTCCTACGGGAACGCAACCATTGCGCTCTGCAGCGCAAGATTCGCGAAAAGAAAGAAGCCGGGTTCGTGCCTGACCTCGAGATCAAGGACCTCCACGTCGAGGTCGACAAGAAGCCGATCCTCAACGGCATCGACCTGGCGGTCCGCAGCGGCGAGGTCCACGCGATCATGGGCCCGAACGGCTCGGGGAAGAGCACGCTCGCGCTCACGATCATGGGTCACCCGCGCTACAAGGTGACCCGCGGGACGATCCACTTCGATGGCCGCGACATCCTCGCGATGCCGGTCGACGAGCGGGCGCGCGCGGGCCTCTTCCTGGCGTTCCAGTACCCCGCCGCCATCCCGGGCGTCTCGGTCGCGAACTTCCTGCGCACCGCGCTCAACGCACGGCGCGCCGAGCGCGGCACGACGGCCGCTGCCGGCGAGCGGAAGAACACTGACATCCCGATCCCACAGTTCGTGAAGCTGCTCGCCGACAAGCGGAAGCTGCTCGAGATCGACGAATCGTTCATCACGCGCTCCGTGAACGACGGCTTCTCCGGCGGTGAGAAGAAGCGGCTCGAGATGCTGCAGATGCACATGTTCGGCCCGAAGTTCGCGGTGCTCGACGAGACCGACTCCGGCCTCGACATCGACGCGCTGCAGGTCGTCGCGCGCGGCATCGAGGCGCTCCGCGCGCCCGACGTGGGCATCCTCCTCATCACGCACTACGAGCGAATCCTCCGCTACGTCACGCCCGACTACGTGCACGTGCTCATCGAGGGCCGCGTCGTTCGCACCGGCGGACGCGAGCTCGCCGCCGAGCTCGAAGAGAAGGGCTACGACTTCGTGCGCGAAGAGCTCTACGCGGGGCGCGCCTGATGGCCGTCAGCGTGCGCGCCGCTGCCACTCCGCTGGACGTCGGGCGGATCCGCGCCGACTTCCCGATCCTGTCCCGCAAGGTGCACGGCAAGCCTGTCGCGTACCTCGACAACGCCGCGACGAGCCAGAAGCCGCGCCAGGTGATCGATGCAATGAGCCGCGTGTTCGAGGACCACAACGCGAACATCCATCGCGGTGTGTACGAGTTCAGCGAAACGACGACCGCGGAGTTCGAGGGTGCCCGTGAGAAGGTGGCACGGTTCCTCAACGCCGCGAGCGCGCGCGAGATCGTCTTCGTGCGCAACGCGACGGAGGGCGTGAACCTCGTCGCCTATTCGTGGGGCCGCGACAACATCAAGGCCGGCGACCGCATCGTCAGCACCGTTCTCGAGCACCACTCGAACTTCGTCCCCTGGCAGCAGCTCGCGAAGGACGTGGGCGCCGAGATCGTGATGATCGACATCGACGACGACGGCCGCCTGCGTCGCGATCAGTTCACCGCGGCGCTGAAGGGTGGCCGGGTGAAATTCGTCGCGATCACCTACACATCGAACGGGCTTGGCGTCGTGCTGCCGGCCAAGGAGCTCGTCGCGGAGGCGAAGGCCGCGGGCGCGACGGTGCTCGTCGACGCCGCGCAGGCGGTGCCGCACCAGAAGGTCGACGTCCGCGATCTGGGCGCGGACTTCCTCGTCTTCAGCGGCCACAAGATGCTCGCGCCTCCCGGCTCCGGCGCGGTGTGGGCGCCGGAGGCGACGTTCGAGCGCATGCGTCCCTTCCTCTACGGCGGCGACATGATCATGAAGGTCAGCGTCGAGAAGACGACGTGGAACGAGCTGCCGTGGAAGTTCGAGGCTGGCACGTCGTCGTACGTGGATGCGATCGGGCTCGGCGCAGCGGTCGACTACCTCGAGGCGGTCGGCATGGACAAGATCCACGAGCATGAGCTCTTCCTTACTGGCTACGTCCTGCCGCGGCTCGAAGACGTGCCGGGCGTCACGATCTACGGTCCGAAGACGCTCGACGACCGTGTTGGCGTCGTGTCCTTCAACGTCGAGGGGGTACATCCCCACGACGTGGCCCAGATCTTCGACCGGGAAGGCGTGTGCGTGCGCGCCGGACACCACTGCAACCAGCTGCTGATGGCGAAGCTCGACGTGCCGGCGACGACGCGCGCGTCGTTCTACCTCTACAACACGACTGAGGAGTGCGACCGCCTCATCGGTGCAATACAAGCGGCCAAGAAAGTGTTCGGGGTATAGCGATGGACGACATGTACCGCGACTACATCCTCGACCACTACAAGAACCCGCGGAACTCCGGCGACCTGCCGGGTGCGACCAACACGTACCACGACACCAATCCGCTCTGTGGCGACGAGATCACCATGGCGCTCCTCATCGAGGACGATAAGGTGAAGGACGTACGCTTCAAGGGACGCGGCTGCGCGATCTCGCAGGCGTCGGCGTCGATCCTCACCGAGGAGATCAAGGGCAAGAGCCTCGATGAGGTGAAGGCGATCGACCGACAGCATGTCCTCGAGAACCTCGGCATTCCGATCAGCCCGGCGCGCACCAAGTGCGCGCTGCTGGGACTGAAGACGGTCAAGGGAGCCGCCTGGGGCCTTTCGGAGTGGCCTGGCGACGCGAACACCGCGGGCATCGCGAGCGGCAAGGAGTAAGGCAATGGCAACGGACATCCGTAAGGACGCGGTCCCGGACAACTACAAGTACGGCTGGTACGACGCAGACGCGAAGTACGAGAACGTCAAGAAGCGCGGACTCGACGAGAACGTCATCCGCGAGATCAGCCAGACCTACAAGAAGGAACCTCAGTGGATGTACGAGCGCCGCCTGAAGGCGTTCCGCCACTACCTGAAGCGAGCCATGCCGACATGGGGCGCGGACCTCTCGGGGATCGACTTCGACGAGATCTACTACTACCTGCGGCCCGAGGGGAAGACTGAGAAGAGCTGGACCGACGTGCCGGACTACGTGAAGCGCACCTTCGACAAGCTCGGCATCCCCGAGGCGGAGCAGAAGTACCTCGCGGGCGTGGGTGCGCAGTACGACAGCGAATCCGTGTACCACAACATCCGCAAGGACCTCGAGGCCAAGGGCGTCATCTTCATGGACACCGACAGCGCTCTGAAGCAGCACGAGGACATCGTCAGGCAGTACTTCGGCACGGTGATCCCGGCGAACGACAACAAGCTCGCCGCGCTCAACACGGCGGTGTGGTCGGGCGGCTCGTTCGTGTGGGTCCCGCCGGGCGTGAAGGTGGACATCCCGCTGCAGGCGTACTTCCGCATCAACAGCGAGAGCGCCGGCCAGTTCGAGCGGACGCTGATCATCGCGGAGGAAGGCTCGCAGGTGCACTACGTCGAGGGCTGCACCGCCCCCGTGTTCTCGACCGCGACGCTGCACAGCGCCGTCGTCGAGATCGTCGTGAAGAAGGGCGCGCGCGTCCGCTACACGACGATCCAGAACTGGAGCCACAACGTCTACAACCTCGTGACCAAGCGTGCCGTCGTCCAGGAGGACGGCGTCATGGAGTGGATCGACGCGAACCTCGGCAGCAAGGTCACGATGAAGTACCCGAGCGTGTATCTCGTGGGCGAGCGCGCGCACGGTGAGGTCCTCTCCGTCGCGTTCGCGGCCGACGACCAGCACCAGGACGCGGGGGCGAAGATGGTCCACGCCGCGAAGAACACGACGAGCATCATCACGAGCAAATCCATCAGCAAGGGCACCGGCCGCACCTCATACCGCGGCCTGGTGAAGATCTATCCGGGCATGAAGAAGTCGAAGAGCACGGTCCGCTGCGACGCGCTGATGCTCGACGCCTCGGCTCGAAGCGACACATACCCGTACATGGAGATCGACGAAGAGGACGTGAACATCGGCCACGAGGCCACGGTCTCGAAGGTCGGTGAGGAGCAGCTGTTCTACCTCATGAGCCGCGGCATGACCGAGGCCGAGGCGACCGCGATGGTCGTGAACGGCTTCATCGAACCGATCGTGAAGACGCTCCCGATGGACTACGCCATCGAGATGAACCGTCTCATCACGCTGCAGATGCAGGGCGCTATCGGGTGACCGTCCTCGCACCAACACAGCCGCTCGTGCCGCTCGACCGCGAAACGGTCGAGCGGCTCAGTGTTGGGCGCGGTGAGCCCGACTGGCTCCGCGAGCACCGTCTTCGCGCGCTCGATCGCTACGAGCGCGCGGAGTGGCCCTCGGGACAGGAGGAGGAGTGGCGGCGCTTCACGCTGAAAGATCTACCGCACGCGCGCATCGCCGACCTCATCGACACGAAGCATCCACCGAGCGAGTACGGCTCGGTGCCGCTCACCGCATCGCGTCATGGCCTCATCTTCGACCGCATGCTCACCGTCGCCAAGGACCAGCCGGAGCTCGTGAAGCGCTGGCTGCCTTCGGACGAGGGCATCCGCAGCCACCGGCCGTTCCGCGCGCTCGCTGACGCGGCGTTCGCGCACGGCAGCACGTTCCTCTACGTGCCCGCCGGTCTTCAGGTTGAGCTGCCGCTCGAGGTGCACAAGCGCTGGACCGCCGGCACGGAGCCGATCATCTTTCGGACGATCATCGTGGCCGAAGCGAACTCCACCGTCACCGTGGTCGAGGAGCTTTCCTCAGAGAGCGGCGGCCCGCGACTAGCAGTGCCGGCGCTCGAGGTCCACGCCGGACCGGGCGCACGCGTCCGCTACGTCGGCATCCATCGCTTTGCCGAGGACGTGTGGGAGATCGGCCAGCAGAACGTCATCTCGGCGCGCGACAGCTTCCTCTCGTCCTTCAACGTCCTGGTCGGCAGCGGGCGCACGAAGCTCGGCGTGCAATCGGACATCCGCGGCGACGGCGCGGAGGTGAAGCTCTACGGACTTGTCGCGGCGGCGGACTCGCAGAGGATCGACGTGAACTCGCTGCAGATCGTGGACGGCAAGGCCTCGCAGTCCGATCTGCTCTACCTCTCCGCGTTGTACGACTCGGCGAAGGCCGTCTACTACGGCATCATCCGCGTTCAGCCGACCTCGAGCGGCACCGGCTCGTACCAGGAGTGCCGCAACATGCTGCTCTCCGACAAGGCCGGCGCCGACCCGATCCCCGCGCTCGAGATCCTCACCAGCGACGTCGCGCGCTGCGGCCACGGCGCGACGGCCGGCGCGATCGACGAGGAGGAGCTCTTCTACGTCATGACACGCGGCATGCCGCGCCTCGAGGCGGAACAGCTCCT
>Ga0209157_1003216_pt1 | contig 12665 bp, 10 predicted proteins | sample GraSoiAngelo_135_FD_185892 | JGI IMG/M metagenome (GOLD analysis project Ga0209157, IMG submission 185892) | Grasslands soil microbial communities from the Angelo Coastal Reserve, California, USA - 14_0929_05_40cm (SPAdes) (version 2) | ecosystem: Environmental > Terrestrial > Soil > Grasslands ... | reverse complement strand
CTCTCGGCCGTTTCTGGGAAGGAGCGAGGAGGAGGCGGCCTTGCGGGTCCTGCGCTCGGGGATGCTCGCGCCGGCGCAGGAGGCCGCGCGCGGCGCGGCCCTGCTCGCACGCCTCGCCGGCTGCCGTGAAGCCGTCCTCCTGTCATCGGGGACGACGGCGTTGACTCTGGCCCTGCGCTCTCTCGGGATCGGTCCGCGCGATCGGGTGGCCATCCCGAGTTACGCCTGCGCGGCGATCCTGCACGCCGTGCGCGCCGTGCCCGCCCGGCCGCTGCTATGCGACATCCATCCTGAAACCCTCGCCCTGGATGCAGAGAGTGTCACCCGCCAGGCGCGGGGGCGGGCGCGCGCCGCCGTCCTGGTCCACCCGTTCGGTCTTCCGGTCCGCCTGGAGCCGTTCCGGGCGCGCGGCCTTCTGATCGTGGAGGACTGCGCACAGGCGGTGGGCGCCCACGATCGCGGCCAGCCGGTCGGATCGCGCGGCGACGCGGCGGTCTTCTCCTTCGCGCCGACAAAAATCGTGACCTGTGGCGGGCCCGGGGGCGGTCTCGTCTCGCCCCGAAGGGCGACCGTGGAGGAGGCGCGCGATCGCGCACAGCACGACGGGAACGACGACGACCGGCCGCGCACGAACGGCTTGATGGGCGATCTGCACGCTGCCATCGCGTCCGCGCAGATGGCGCGCCTGGCGGAGTTTCGCGACCGTCGCCTTTCGATCGCCCGCCTCTATGACGAGGCGTTCGCACGGCTCGGCCTGGCGCGCCTGTCCCCGCCCGAAGGGGCACAGCCGATCGTGTACCGCTACGTGGTCCGGGTGGAGGAGGCCTCCCGCCTCATCGACGCCCTGAACCGGCGCGGCATCGGCGCGCGCCACCCGATCCACCGGCCGCTGCACCGGCTGGCCGGCGCCGAGGGCGCCTTTCCGCATACGGAGCGCGCCCATCGGAGCCTGGTGTCCCTGCCGCTCTACCCAGCCCTTTCGGACACCGAGGTCGGGCGGGTCATCACGGAGGTAGGCCGATGCCTGTGCTAGCCCTGATCTCCGTCGGGCTCCTGCTCCTGGTCCGTCCGGACGCGGCCAGCGTTCCCGAGACGGCGCTGCTCGCCTTCCTCGCCGCCTTCGGACTGACGCCGTTCGTGCGTCTGCTCGCGGTGCGCGGGGGCGCCCTCGATTGTCCCGACGCCCGCAAGACGCACGTCCATCCGACGCCCAGGCTCGGGGGTGTGGCGGTCTTGGCCGCCTTCGTTCTCGCCCTGGGCCGCACCAGCCCCGTGGACCGCGAGATGATTTCGATCGCCGCCTCAGCGCTCGCCTTGATGCTGGCGGGCGCCCTTGACGACACGCACGGACTGTCGGCGCGGGTCCGTCTCGTCCTGCAGTTCGCCTGCGCCCTGTTCGTGATCGCCGCCGGAGTGCGCCTGAATCTCCTCCCCGGAACGGCCGGCATCGTCGGGAACACGCTTTTGTCCATCGTCTGGATCGTCGGCATCACCAACGCCTACAACTTCATCGACGGCATGGATGGGCTGGCCGCATCACTCGGCGCCCTCATCGCGTTCCTCCTCGGCCTGGTGGCGCACGGCGGCGCCCAGACCGGTCTGGCTTTCGCCTGCGCTGCGCTCTGCGGAGCGCTGCTCGGATTTCTGCCGCACAACCTGCGCATCGGGCGGCCCGCCAGCATTTTTCTCGGGGACTCGGGGAGCGCCAGCGTCGGGTTCCTCCTCGCCGCCCTCGCGATCAAGGAGGACTGGGCGGATGGGGACCCCTTGGTGTCGCTGGCCACCCCGGTCCTCATCTTCAGCGTCCTCATCTACGACATGGTGCAGACCACGGTGTCCCGCATCGTGTCGGGGAAGGTGCGCAGCTTCCGGCAATGGATCGACTTTGTCGGACGGGACCACATCCACCATCGCTTCACCGTTCTCCTGGGAAACCAGAGGCGGGCCCTCGCTCTGATCCTCAGTCTGGCGCTGGGCCTCGGATTGTGCGCGCTGGGGCTGCACAGGGGCGACGGGGCCGAGGCGCTCATCTTCCTGGTCCACGGTGCGCTGGTCCTCCTGGTGGTCGCGGTCCTGGAAGGGTCGGCGGCCCGCTCCTCGCCGCGCAGCGGGCCGGCGGCGGCGACCGGCAAGAAGCGGAGGTAAGGAGCGTGCTCCTGCTCGCGGTCAATGATTTTCCCCCTCTTCTGGGTGGCGAGGCCACGCTGTATCACGCCCTCGCACGTCACCTGGAGCGGGGGGACGCGGTCGTCCTGGCGCCGAAGGTGCCGGGCGACAGCGAGGTGGACGGAGCACTTCCTGTCGAGGTCGTGCGCCGGTGGCTGCCGTCGCACGGCGGGGCGATCCGCCGGATGGCGCGCGGGCTCCTGGGCGGGGCATACCTGGCGGGGCTTCTGTTGCGGCGCAGGTTCGACTATCTGGTCTGCGGTCAACTCCTGTCGATCGGCGCGCCGCTGAGTCTCCTGGCCCGCCTGTGGCGCATTCCTTATGCCGTCATCGTGCACGGCGCAGACCTTGCGGATTACGCCGGCAGCGGTTTCTGGCGATCCCTGGCCCGTTTTATCCTCTCCAGGGCGCACACGGTTCTGGTCAACAGCCGTTTCACGGCGTCGCTCGTCGATCGAATCCTGCCCGGGGCGGCCCGCAGGATCGTCGTGCTTCCGATGGGGGTCGAGCCTGCGCCGCCCGTGTCACCCGCGCGGCTGCATGCCCTGAAGGCGAGATACGGCCTCCGGGAAGGTCCCGTCCTCCTTTCGGTGTCGCGGTTGGTGCCGATGAAGGGACACGACGTCGTGATCGACGCGCTCCGGGAACTTCTGCCGCGGTTCCCTGAGCTGGTCTATCTCGTCGTCGGCCAGGGCCCGGAGCGCGCGGCCCTCGAAATGCGGGCCCGGGAGCGTGGCGTGGAGTCGCGGGTCCGCTTCGCGGGCGCCGTCCCGGCGGACGAGCTGGCCGCGCATTACGCCCTCGCGACGCTGTTCGTACAGCTCAGCCGAGCGACCGGCGAGTACGACGGGCTGGAAGGATTCGGTCTGACGTTCCTCGAGGCCGCGAGCTTCGGCGTCGCCAGCATCGCGGGGCGATCGGGTGGCGTGCCCGAGGCGATCGCGGACGGCGAGAGCGGCCTCCTGGTTCCGCCGGAGGACGCGGCCGCCTTCGTCGCAGCCGCAGCGCGGCTCCTGTCGGATCCGCGCGAGCTCCGGCGTCTCGCGGAGGGGGCCCGGCACTGGGCCGCCTCGCATCCCTGGGAGGCGTCGGTGCGCTGTCTGCGAACCCTGACGAACGGCGCCCCGACATCCCGCGCTCCCATCCCCCGCAGGGTCGCCTGAATGTGCGGCGTGGCGGGCATCCTGAGCCTCGACGGGTCGCCCGTGCAACATACCTCCCTCAAGGCGATGACGGAGGCGCTCCGCCACCGCGGGCCGGACGAAGGGGCGGTCATCCTGCTGGGAGACGAGGACGGCGTGCCGCGCGACGCGATCGGCCGCGATACGCGGCGTGGGACCACCCGCCCGGCGACGCGGATTGGGCTGGGTCACAGGAGGCTCAAGGTGATCGACTTGAGCGGGGCAGCGGCGCAGCCGATGCGCCATGCCGGCGGCGCGTGGCTGGTCTACAACGGCGAGATCTACAACGCACCGGACCTGCGCGCCGATCTGCAGGCGCGTGGCGCGCGTTTCCGGTCCCGCTCCGATACCGAGGTCGTCCTGGAAGCGCTGTGCGCCTGGGGTTCCGCGGCCCTCCCGCGGCTCAACGGCATGTTCGCCCTGGCCTTCTGGGATCCGCGCGGGCGGCGGCTCCTCCTGGCGCGTGATCGGTTCGGCGAGAAGCCGCTGTACTACGCACGGACGGGCGGGCTCCTGCTGTTCGCTTCCGAGCTGGGCGCCTTGCTGCGGCACGGCGAGGTGTCGCTCGAGATCGATCTCCAGGCGCTCGAGCTCTACCTGACGTTCGGGTTCATTCCCGCGCCCTGGACGATCTACCGCGGCGTGCGCAAACTCTCGCACGCCTCGTGCCTCGAGGCCGGCCCGGGCCGCGAGCCGATGGTGTCGCGGTACTACCGTCTGGAAGAGCGCCGCGGCGGCGAGGTCGACGACCAGCCGGAGGAGGGAGTGCGGCGCGTCCTTGAGGAGTCGGTGAGACGCCGCCTCGAGGCGGACGTACCGTTGGGCGCCTTCCTGTCGGGCGGACTCGACTCGACGGCCGTCGTGGCGTTCATGAGGCGCGCGCGTGCGGCTCCGCCGCGCACCTACTCGATGGGGATTCCGGACCTGCCCTACTTCGACGAGTCGCATCCCGCCCGCCGCACGGCCGAGCGCCTGGGGACGCTGCACCACGAGGTGCCGGTCACAGCCTCCCGCCTGCAGGCGGAGATACCCTTTGTTCTAGGCCGGCTCGACGAGCCGTTCGCCGATTCCTCGGCCCTCGCCTCCTCGGTCATCGCGCGCGAGGCGCGACGCGACCTGACGGTGGCCCTCTCGGGCGACGGTGGCGACGAGGTGTTCGGGGGATACCGTCTGTGCCGCGCGCTTGCGTCGCACGGGCTGTTGCGACGGCTCCCCGCGCGCTGCGCCGCCTTCCTTGCGGCCCTCCTGTCGCCGTTCCCGGCGCGCCACGGAGGCGGGGTACCCGGGGCGGTGCGGCAGGCGCGCCGCCTTCTCGAAGGGGCGACGACGGAGCTGGCCGCCGCTCATGCCGCCTGGATGTCGGTCTGCGGCCGCGAGGCGCGTCTCGCCCTCCGGCCGGCCGTTGCGGACGAGGATCTGGGACGACTTCTCGTGGAGGAGCGTTACCGGCGCTTCGGGGGCGGCCTGGATGCCACCCTGGCGGTCGAGGTGGATCTTCCTCTCCCCGACGACATGCTGGCCAAAGTCGATCGCACCAGCATGAGCCACTCTCTGGAAGTGCGCGCGCCGTTTCTCGATCCCGCGCTGGTCGAGCTGGCGCTGTCGTGTCCTGCGGGCCTCCACTTCGGCCCGTTCGCCGGCAAGCGCCTCTTGCGCCGGGCCCTCAGCGGGATCGTGCCGCCCCATGTCCTGCGGGCCCGCAAGCGCGGCTTCGAGGTGCCGGTCGGCCACTGGCTGACGGGACCTCTCGCCGGCCTCTACAGGGACATCGTTTCCCCCCGGGTGCTCGCCGAGATCCCCGGAATCGATCCCCGCGTGCCCGGTGCCTGGCTGGATGAGCACCGTGAGCGGGCGCGCGACCACGGTCGCGCGTTGTGGATGCTGTTCGCGCTGTGCTTCTGGCAGCAGGGGCCGCGCCGGGCGCACGCCGGGGCCTCGGGTGATGTTCGGGGTCAGTTGCGGGCGTGCTCGAGCAGGGACGCGATGGTCTTGAGAAGCTCGGAGGGGTGAATCGGCTTCGGAATGTAGGCGTCCGCGCCCAGCGCCAGGCCGCGTTTCCTGTCCTCCTCGGCCCCTTCCGTCGTGACGATGATGATCGGCAGCGTCTTCGTGCGGGCGTTGCTGCGGATGACGGAGATCAGCTTCAGACCATCCATCATCGGCATGTTGATGTCGGTGATCACCAGATCGACGTGCTCGGTCGTCAGTTTCTTCAGAGCGTCGACCCCGTCCACCGCCTCGATGATGCGGCAGTCCTTCAGCCGCCGGAGCGAGAAAGCCAGGAGCTGCCGCATCGTGGGCGAGTCTTCGACAATCAGAAAGGTCGTGGCGCTCATGGATGTCACGTCCCCGGCGGGGACGGGGCGGTGAGCAGGTCCAGGAAACCCTGCAGCTCCGACAACTTCTTCTCGGACCTCTGGTAGAGCTTCGAGCTGAACAGCGCCGTCGCCGCGTGTCCCGCGAGCAGCGTGAACAGCTCGAAGTCCAGAGGCTCGAACCGCTCTTTCTGCCGCAGCAAATGGTAAATGGCGACGACGCCGATCACGCGCGTGCCGATCTTCAGCGGGATGCAGGCGAGCGGGAGGGCGGGATCGACGCCCTTCGGATCGGGGAGCGGGTCGGCGTAGTACGACTGCCCCTCGACGGCGTCGAGAAGCGGCCCCTTCCCCGGCCGGATCTTCTCGGGCACGCTCGCGCCCATCCCCTGGCTGAGCTCGCGCTTCAGTTGGCCCGTCCGGTCGTCCACCCAGAAAATGGCGAACCCCTCGGCCCCGATGAGATTGATCAAGATCTCGCGGACCGTGTCGAGGACCTCGGAGAAGTTCAGCGTGGCATGCAGCTGGTAGGACGCGACGTACAGGTTGGCGAGATGGTTGTTCTGCGTTTCGATGTCCTCGTAGCGTGCCGCCACGCTTCGATTCATGGCCTCCACCTGCCGGAAGCGGGCCAGGAGGTCGTCGCGTTCCCGCTCCAGGGCGCGCACGCGCTCCGTGAGTTGCGCCACCGAGTCCGGGACCGACGACGGCGTCTTTCCGGAAGCCTGCTCCATCTCACGTTCGACACCCGCCACCCTGAAGCGCAGGCGCTCATTTTCGCGCAGCAACTCCTCTGTGAAGGCGCGGGCCCGGTTGAACATGTTGCGCAGTTCTTCGCCGCGCGCCGAGAGGTCGTCGCGCTCCCCGTCGCGGGGGCCTCCGTCCCGGCTCCGGTTCATCGTTCCGAATATAGGTCCCGCCGGATACGGGTGCAATCCTGTAACCACGCTCTAGCGGCGGCAGAGACGGGCCATCTCCAGGGCGATCTCGGGGCGCGGCAGGACGAGGTCCGCGAGGCCCGCCCGGATCGCCTCGCGCGGCATGCCGAACACGGCCGCCGTCTCTTCCGATTCGGCAATCGTCCGGCCGTGACGATCCTTGATGGCACGCAGGCCGAGAACACCGTCGCCTCCCATGCCGGTCATCAAGATCCCCAGGGCGCGAGGCCCGAACAGCCCCGCGGCGGACGCCATCAGAAGGTCGGCCGACGGCGCATAGCGCTCCGAGGGTGCCCGCGGCCGCACGCGAAAGACGATCCCCGGTGGCAGCCGGTCGAGGGTCGTTTGCTGGCCGCCCGCAGCGATGTAGATGGTCCCCGGCAGCAGACGATCGCCGTCCTTCGGCTCGAACACCGGCAGGGCGCACAGTCGCGCCAGCCGCCCTGCGAACAGGGAGGTAAAGCGCTTCGGCATGTGCTGCGCAACGACCACGGCCGTGGTGGTGCGGCGAGGCACGCGCGGCAGGATCTCGAGGAGAGCCGGAGGCCCGCCCGCCGAGCAGCCGATGATGATGAGGTCGGCGGGCCGGACGTCTCCCCGGGGCGGCGCATCGTGGGGCGCGGAGCGGGAAGAGTTCACGGCGACATTCCCGCGGGATGGCGGGAGACCGCGGCGCGCTCCACGGCTATCTGTTCTTTCAAGGCCTCCGCCAGCACCGCCATCCGGTCGGGCATATTCGGGAAGCGGCGCCCGATCAACTCCTTCGCCTGCGTCATCTCCTCGCGAAAAGTCTCCGAGAAACGACGCTCGAGGACGGCCCGGCGGAACTCCTCGGGGTGATAGATCTTCAGGTCCGAGACCATGATGCGCGCCAGCCTGTGGATTTCTGAACGCGGGTCGATTGGCTCATCGGCGCCGTTGTGCGCGAGCGGTTCTGTCGATGACGGTTGGGGGAACGCTCCGGACCCGAAGGCGGAATCGGCCAGAGGAGCGCCCGGGGCCGCGGTTCGAACGGGCGGGGCGGCGGCGGGACCGGCAGCCGGGCGGCGCAGGAGGGCCGCGAGGCGGACGCGTAACTGGGGCTCGCTGATCACGTCCTCGAAGTAATCGTCGGCGCCGTACAGGTTCCCTGGGTGCCGGACAAAACGGTCCGCCTTGAACACCGATCCGACCAGCGCGACTCGCGTCCGCTTGAGGTCGGGGCTTCCCTTGACGCCTTCGCAGACGGCCACACCCAGGAGTCGCGTCATGTAGACGTTCAGCACCATGAGATCCGGGCGGTGCGCCACGGCGAACCGGAACGCGGCCTCCCCATCCGCCGTAACCTCCACCTTGCATCCCAGAGATTCGAGCGTGCGGCGCACGAGATTCCGGAACTCGCGATCCTCGTCGCCGACCAGCACCAGAGCATGGGCGCGGCCAACCGGGCCCGTGGAGGACTCGGCACGAAAGGGCGGTGGCGCGCCCGCGCCGCGCTGCGCCGCCGGCGCCGCGGCGGGGAGCGCGGCGCCGCCCACCGCGGGGAGGCGGCCCTCCTCGGTCGTGAAGACGCGGCCGCAGGCGCCGCAGCGCACTCGGCGTCCCGGTCTCCCGGTCTCGGGGATCCGATAGCGCCGGCCACATCCCGGGCAAACGACGATCATGAGATCTCTTTAAGAAGGGCGTCGAGATTGAGGACCGTGACCTCCCCCGGCTGACCCACCACCCGCGTCACCGAGTCCACCACGAGGCCGAGGTGATCACCTGCCGATTCGATCACGATCACCTGCGCCGCCGAACCGGGGCGCCGTGGCGGAAGCCCGAGCCCTCGGCGCACGTCGACGACCGTGATGATCCGCCCGCGCAGCGCCAGGATCCCTTCCACGGCCGGTCGGGCATGAGGCACCGGTGTGGCGCCCCGATGCGTGACGATTTCGACGACCGGCCCGATCGGCACACCGAGCTCCCGCCCGTCGACCGTGAACGCCAGCGCTCCGTCCGGTCCGGGCGACACGGAGCGGCTGCTCTCCGGAGTCTCAGGAGGCGGCGCCGGCATTCCCGCCTCCTGCGATCAAAGCCTCGGGGTCGAGGACCAGAACGGCCGCTGCGTCCCCGAGCTCCGTGGCTCCCGCCACGCCTGGGAGGTCGCGCAAGAACCGGCCGATCGGCTTGACCACGACCTCGCGGCGGCCGACGAATCCATCGACGACGATCCCGACCGTGCGCTTTTCGCCGCCGGCCACCACGGCGTACCGTCCCCCGTCCGGAGTCATGGCGCTCTCCGCGCTTGCGGCCTGCCCGAGCAGGCGATCCAGCCTCAGGAGAGGCAGCGGCCCTTCCGGACGTTCGAAGATCTCGCCACCGTCCTTGACCCGCACCCGGGCCGCGTCGAGACGGACGTTTTCGCGGATGGAAGCCAGTGGAATGGCGAATCGCTGGCCCCTCGACCTCACGATGATCGCCGGCACCATGGCCAGACTGATCGGCACCGTGACGGTCAAGGTCGTGCCCTGTCCCTCGACGGAACGCACCACGATGGTGCCCTTCAGGGCCTTGATCGAGCGGCGCACGACGTCCATACCGACGCCACGGCCAGACACGTCGCTGACCGTCGCCGCAGTCGAGAAACCCGGCCGGAAAATCATCTCGTGCGCCTCCTCGGGGGTCATCTCGTGCCCCGGTCCGACGAGGCCGCGAGCCTCCGCGGCGCCCCGCACCCCCTCGAGGCCAATCCCGCGCCCATCGTCGATCACGTCGATGACCACCGAGGCGCCCTTCCGGAAGGCGCTCAGGACCACGCGGCCGCGGCGCGGCTTCGAAGCGCGCTCACGCTCCTCGGGCGACTCGATCCCGTGATCGAGGGCGTTCGCCACCAGGTGCATGAGCGGGGGCGTGAGGGCGTCCATCACCGACTTGTCGATCTCGGTGTGGGCGCCGAGGGTGTGCAGCTCAACCTCCTTCCGTGAGGTCCGAGCCGCGCGGGCCACCATGCGACCGACCTTGCGGAAGACCTGCTCCAGGGGTACCAGGCGGGCCTCGATGGCGCTTCTTTGCAGGCTCCGCAGCCGCTTCAAAACACCCACCACCTGAAGACCGAGATCGCGCGCCAGGCGGTCGTCCGTGTGACGCTCGCGCAGCGCACGCACGCCGCGCTCCAGAGTGGCGACGGCAATCGACAGGTCGGCGACCTGAACCAGGACATCGTCCAGGCGTCGCACCGGGACGCGGAGGAGGGGCGAGGACGACGCCGCCAGATCCTCGAACCCCTCGACCCCCTGCGCCGCGGAAGCGCTGGCATCACCCGGGGGAGCTCCGGCGGGCGGCGTCCCACCCGTCGGCGCCGCGGCTGCTCGCGGCGTGTCAATCTCGCGGATCCGAACGACGATCTCTTCCGGAAGGTCGGCGGCGAGCAGGGGCCTCGGGCTCGCGACCAGGAGGTCGAAGGCGATCGCGGTCACCTCTTCCTCTCCCACGACCGGGACCGTGCTGATCAGCTCGCCCGCTTCGGCGATCCTCCGCGCCACTTCCTGGAGATGTTCCTCCAAGGACTGGGGATGGGGCCGGACCCGAACCAGTGAGAGGCGTCTCCCCTGAGCACGCAATGCGCGCAGGCGCCCTTCCTCGTGCTCCGTGAGGGACGCGCGGATGCTTCCTGGAAGGTCGAGCCCCTCCAGCCCGACCCCTTCCGGGACGCCCCTCGAGGAGGCCGCGCGGCGCAGACGATCGCGCAGCGGACCCAGGTCGCGGAGCACTCCCGCGCCCGGGCGAAGGTCCCGCACCGCGCCGAGAAGAGCGTCGAGGGTGTCGTGCAGGAGGTCGAGGACCGTCCCGTCCAGGGCTCCCCCGAGCCGCAGGCGGGACAGAAGGTCTTCGAGCGCATGGGACAGGGAAGCGATCTGCGGGAAACCCAGCAGGCCGGCGAAGCCTTTCAGCGAGTGCACCTCGCGGAAGACGGCATTGATCAGCTCGTGGTGCGGTCGGCCCGCCGAAAACGCGGTCTCCAGCTCGCGCAGGTCGTCGGTGAGGGCGTCGAGGATCTCCTCGGCCTCGGCGACGAAATCGCGCCCGCTGCGCTCCTTCTCCGGCCGCTCCGTCGGATCGTCAGGCATGCGGGGCGCTCCCGTCGCTGCTCGAGAGTGTCGCGAGGCTTCGCCGAAGCGCCGCGTTTTTCAGGGTGATTCCCGCCTGGGCCACGAAGATCTCCAGTCCCCTCAGGTCGCCGATCGGACGGCCGCTCTCGCCGTTGTCGCCGTAGAGGAGGGAGAAGATCACCGGTCCCCCGAGCACCGGCAGCACCGCCGCCTCGCGGGGCGGCGGGCCGCCGAGCCTCTCGAGGAGTGTCGCATCGGCGCCGCCGCGGGCGATTGCGCCGACGTGGGGAGCGCGTGTCCTTGCGGCGATCTCCAGGCACGATCCGCGCACGAGGGGCACCGCGACGCCGCGCACCCGACCGTCCAGGCCGCTGCCGGCCGGACCCTCAGACGCTTCCCCGCCAAAGGCACCCGTACCGTGCGCCTGATTGTCGTGCACGGCGAACAGAACTCCACGTTCGAAGTACTCGGTCGCAAGGCGCAGGACCAGCAGGGGAATCTCGATCTCCTGCTCGGAGTGCAGCTCGCCCACGAGGCCGCGCAGGAGCGACAGCTGATCGACGACACGCAGCGGCCGCGGCGCCGATCTCGAGACCGCGCCGTCGGGATCGAGGATGGCTTCGCGCAGCCGGGCCCCGAATTCAGCGAGGACACGTCCGATCGCGCTCCACCCCGCCCCTCCCAGGTCAGGGATGGACAGGCAGGCGGAGGCGCCCGCGGCGCGCGCGGCGTCCTCGGTGGATTCCGACCACCCGTATTCCAGAAGGATACCCCGGGCGCGGGGTGCCATCCTGCGCACCTGCCGAAGCAGATCGACGCCTCCCTGCCATCCGTCCCCGGCGGCGTTCGGAAGGATCAGATCTCCCACGAAATGGAAGACCTTGTTGTCCCGGGCCAGGGTGCGCGCGCGCTCCAGCACCTGCTCCGCCGTCTGGAACGCCTCGACCTCGAAGTCTCGCAAGACCTGCTCCACGGCCCGACGCACGACGGAGCGCTCCACGAGGAGGAGGACGCCCTCGGCGGGCCCCCGGTCAGGATCGAGCTCGAAACGAAATTCGCCTTCCTGGGCCAAGACCAGCGACCGCAGACTCGCCTTCAACTCCTCGCGCACCAGCCGCTCGATGGCGCCCTGTGACACGGCCCCGATGCCCACCAGGGCGCCCGCCACCGTGGTCCCCTCCCGCGCCGCGCGACCGCGTGCCTCGACCAGCGCGGCGGATGCGATGAGCCCACGGCTCAAAAGCAGGTCCTGCAACTCGGGCCCCCCGGGGCCCAGTGTGGCACTGCGGATCAGGCCGTTCTCGAAACGCACGCGGCGCTCGCCGTCGCGCATCGTCAGGATCAGTGTGCCCGATCGCCGGCTGGCGTGAATGATCTGCAGTACGTCGGGGAAGGAGAGATCTTCGAGACTGCCGACGACGCTCAACGGACCTCCGCTCGGCGCACCACGACTTCCCTGCCGACCGCGGCGCGCCGGCCGTAGACAGGACGTGGACAGATCACGGGGTAAAATCTAGGCCGGATTGCGAATAGGGCCACCCGCGGGGCTGAATTACGGGATCGTAACGGGTGAGCGCAGCCGATTTACCGGTGCAGGGCGCCGGCAGCCTCCAGCTTCTTCCGGATCGCGTCCAGAATGCCGTTGGCGAACTGCCAGGAGTCTTCCCCACCGAACCGCCGGGCGACCTCGATCGCCTCATCGATGATGACGATGGGGGGCGTTTCCATCTCGTGGAGAAACTCGTACACAGCCAGCCGGAGGATGTTCCTGTCGACGATCGCCAGGCGCTCCAGGCGCCAGTTCTCCAGGCTCTCTGCGAGGATGGTGTCGATCACCGGGAGGGACGACGCCGTGCCCCTGGCCAGGCGATCCGCGAAGGCGCGCACCTCGGGTGCAATGTCCCGATCCTCCCAGAAGGCGTCCGAGACATCGCTCATCGGTGTGCCCGAGGCCTCCACCTGGTAGAGCATCTGCAGGGCGTACTCCCTGGCCTT
>Ga0209157_1003211_pt1 | contig 12671 bp, 9 predicted proteins | sample GraSoiAngelo_135_FD_185892 | JGI IMG/M metagenome (GOLD analysis project Ga0209157, IMG submission 185892) | Grasslands soil microbial communities from the Angelo Coastal Reserve, California, USA - 14_0929_05_40cm (SPAdes) (version 2) | ecosystem: Environmental > Terrestrial > Soil > Grasslands ... | reverse complement strand
GATGTCAGGTCTTGCGTACGACGTGCCGCGGGTCGAGCGCGTCGCGGAGCCCGTCGCCGATGAAGTTGATCGACATCACGGCGAGGAAGATGAAGAACCCCGGGAAGAACGCGATCCACGGCGCCTTGTCCATGTCGGTGGTCGCGTGGTTGAGCATGTTGCCCCACGACGAGGTCGGTGGCTGGATGCCCAGACCGAGGAACGAGAGCGTGCTCTCGGCGATGATCGCCGCGCCGACGCCGAGCGTCCCGGCGACGATGATCGGCGCGAGCGAGTTCGGCAGGATGTGGCGGAAGATGATCCGCCGGTCGCGCGCGCCCACGCCGCGCGCTGCCTCGACGAACTCGCGCTGTTTGAGCGAGAGGAACGTCGCGCGCACGAGACGCGACGTCGTGAGCCACGACAGCAGACCGAGGACGAGGATGATCACGCCGACGGTCATGCCCTTGAAGAAGACGCCGAAGAGGATGAGCAGGAACAGGCGCGGGAATGAGTACATCGCGTCGACGAAACGCATCAGCAGGCTGTCGAGAAATCCACCGTAGTAGCCGGCGAGCACGCCGACGAGCGTGCCGACCGTGATCGCGACGGTCACCGCGAGTAGACCGATGGTCAGGGACACGCGCCCCCCGTAGAGGATGCGCGTCGCGAGATCGCGACCGAGGTCGTCGGTGCCGAACGGATGCCTCAGCGACGGGGCCTCGTAGAGCGAGAGCAGCTGCGTCTTGTCGGGGTCGTACGGCGAGATGAGCGACGCGGCTGCGCACGCGATCGCGAGGAGGCTCAACACGAGGACACCGAGGACGGCGGGGCGGTGCGCGCGGAAGCGCTCGAACGCCATGAGCCACTGGCTGCGCGCGACGCCACGCAGATCCTGCGCTGTAGCGGTGACCGTGACGGACGTCGTCGCCATCAGGAGAACCGGATCCGCGGATCGAGCCAGCCGTACATGACGTCCGCGAAGAGATTCGCGAGGACGATGAGGCTGCTCGACACGGCGAGGATCCCCTGGAGCACGGGGTAGTCCGAGCGCGTGGCCGCGTCCCAGAAAAGGCGGCCCATGCCCGGCCAGCCGAAGATCTGCTCGGTCACGAGCGCACCGACGAAGAGCTCGGGCATGTCGAGCGCGATGATCGTGACGAGCGGGATCGCGGCGTTCTTCAGCGCGTGACGCATGATGACGATCCGCTCCGCAAGTCCTTTCGCGCGCGCGGTGCGCATGTAGTCCTGGCCGATCGTCTCGAGCATCGACGCGCGGAGGAAGCGCACGTGCGAACCCATCTGCACGAGCGCGATCGTCGCGACGGGGAGGATGAGGTGTCTCAAGCGATCGCCCACGTCGAAGGACGCGCCAAGCGTCTGCATCCCACCGAGAGGTAGCCATCGCAGCTGGAGGCCGAACACGATGATGAGCAGGAGGCCGAGCCAGAATGTCGGCGTCGAGAGGAACGTGAAGATCGTGCCGGTGACGATGTGGTCGAACCATGAGTACTGCTTCACCGCGGTGAGGACGCCGACCGGGATCGCGACGAGGAGCACGACGACGAAGACCGTGCCCATGAGATAGAGGGTGTTGGGTAGGCGCTCGCCGATGAGCATGAGCACGGGCTGATGGCTCGCGAACGAGTAACCCCAGTCGAGACGCAGGAAGCTCCCCAGCCAATTCAGGTACTGCAGCGGCAGCGGTTGATCGAGCCCGAACGCGTGCTCGAGGCGCACTCGGTCGGCCTCGGTGAAATCGGGGTTCCCCTCGTATGCCGCGAGCGGCCCGCCGGGCTGCGCCTTGATGATCGCGAAGGCCGCGACGCTGATGGCAAGGAGGAGCGGCACTGCCTGCAACAGCCGGCGGACGACATATCGCCCCAACGCGACGCTGCCTCTTATCTCGCCGCGGCTACTTCTTCAACCACCAATCGGAGACGTTCCAGGTGAAGTTGCCCCACGTGTTGGGCTGCCAGCCCTGGACGGCGTTCACGCGCGCGTCGATCCGTGCGCGGTCGTACATCCAGATGATCACGTACGCGTCGTTCAGCAGCTTCATCACCGTGTTGTAAGCGGTCTTGCGCTTCTCGAGGTCGAGGGTGGACCCGGCCTCATCGATGGCCTTATCCGCGTCGGGACTCTTGAAACGCGTGTAGTTCTGTCCCGAGCAATCCGCCTGCGTCGGGATGCCCTTGCTGCTGTAGCGCGGTGCGATCGTCGTGTGTGGATCGATGCTCGGGGTCGAGGCATACATGATGAGGTCGAACGTGCCGAGCTTTCGCGGGTCCTTGCCCGTGCACGACCCGGAGAGCAGGACGCTCGACGGCTGGTTCTGGATCTTGACCTCGATGCCCACGGCCTTCCACTCGTCGACGAGCACCTGCTGCACGCGCTCACGAAGCTGGTCGCCGGTCGTCGTCGCGTACGTGAGCGATAACCGCACGCCGTTCTTGGTGCGGATGCCATCCGAACCCTTGACCCACGAGGAGGCCTCGAGGGTCGAGCTCGCCTTCGCGGGGTCGTATCCCTCCTGCGTGCCGGTGTACTTCGCCCAGCCCTGCGAGACCGGCGAGGATCCGGGTTTCGCCTTGCCGAACAGGAGCTTGTCGATGATCTGCTGCTTCGGCGTCGCGTACAGGAGGGCCCTGCGTACCGCGCTGTCAGCGAGGATGGGGTGCGTGCTGTTCGGGTCCGGGTACTCCCTGTTCTGCGCGGTGTTGATCTCGATTCGTTCGACAGTTGGCGCGGGCGTGACCTGCAGCGCTAGTCCCTGCGTCTTCTCGACGTCGGGCGTCTGAGCTTCGGTGAGGTTCCACATCGCCTGGACCTCGCCCGCCTGCAGTTGCGCGAGCGCGACCTGGCTCGAGGGGACACTCTTGAAGATGATCTTGTCGAGATACGGTTTGCCCTGCTCGCGGTAGTTCGTGTTCTTCTCGAGCGTGATCGAGTCGCCGGCCTTGAAGTCGGTGACCTTGAACGGGCCGGTGCCCAGCGGCTTGCGGTTGTAATCCGTCTTGCTGATGTCGGCTTCCTTCTCGAGGAGGTGCCGCGGCATCAGCGCCCCGAAGTTCAGCGGGTACGGGGCGTAGATCGCCTTGTAGTGCACGATCGCGGTCGTCGCGTCCGGCGTGTCGATCGACTCGATCTGGTCGAACCCCGTCCGGTTGTTCGTCTTGGGATCCTTCATCCAGATGTCCCAGGTGTACTTGATGTCCGAGCTGTCGAGCGGCTCGCCGTCGGACCACTTGATCCCCGGCTTCAGCTTCCAGGTGACATCCATCTTCGTGCCCTTGACGACGACGCCACCATTCGCGACGTCGGGAACGGTTTGCGCGAGGACGGGCACGTAGTTGCCGTCGTTGGTCGTGCTCGCGAGACCTTCGATGACGCCGTCCGTGACGACGCCCGACACGGTCTGGTTCTGGTAGTGCGCTGCGAGCGTCGACGGCTCTTGCCAGATCGCGACGATCACCGTCCCTCCGCGCGTGATCGCGGCTGCCGTGGCGGACGCGGCGCCCGATGCGGACGCGCTCGGCGTCGTCGGCGTTTGACCGCAAGCGGTCGCGACGAACACCGCAGCAAAGAACAGCGTCAGGACGCGTGACATAGAGGTCCTCCCCGGCCGGTCTCTCAACCCCTCGTCCGGCCCGGCCGTCATTGTGCTCTCCACTAGCATCGCGAGCGAGCATTCGTTCACGGAACGGGGCAATGCGTACGGCGATCGTCGACCTCGATAGAGCGTCAGGGCGCCCGACGCGGTCCGCACACGACCGAGGCATCATCGCGGCCCTCGCCGTCGCCAGCGCCCTGTTCGCCGCCGCGGTCTGGCTCGCCCGCCCGGCCGCTCCACCTGTGCCCGTACCGATCGCGGTCTTCCCCGATGTGAACGTGTCGTCGGCGGTCGTGCAGCGTGGCACGGTGCTGCATCCGCTCGCGCTGCCGCCCGACGCCAAGAACGTTGACCTCGGCCTGCTGCCTGAGCGTCTCGCGAACGAGGCCGCGCCGTTCGAGTGGCGCCGGGTCATCACCGTGCGCGGCTACGCCGGCGTCGCGTCCGTCGAGGGGCCTGCGGTCATCTCGTGGAGCGAGAAAGGGATCCTCTACTGGCTGTCGTCCCCGACCCGCTCGACGGACGAGCTCATCAAGATCGCGGATGACATGCGGTGAGCAGCGAAGAGATCCGCGCGACCCGACGATCGCTCGAGGTCCTCCTCACGCTCGCGGCGACCGCGCTCGGCGTCGCCTTCGTCGCGAGCGTGCCGTACTGGTCAAAGGACCGCATCGACAATCCGATCCCCGCGTTCGTGTCGCAGTCGCTGTCGGCGCCGGCCGAGAAGGTGGCGCTGCGCGGTCCGTCGATCCTCGCGAGCGCGCGCCCCGCGCCAGACCTCAACCTCTCGCTGCCCGACGACATCGCGACGATCGTGCGTCGCACCGGCATCAACGGAGAGACCGGGCTCATCCCGACCGCGGCGTCGATCACGACATTCCGTCTGCGCGCGACCGGTGACCTCGTCGGCGTGGCGGCGCCGACCGGCGTCGATCCGGTCCAGCCGCTCCGCGGTGATCCCGATCCCGCGTTCCGCGTGCGCGGCTATTACGCCATGGCGTCGACGGATCACGGGAGCACGGTCATCCGCTGGACCGAGCGCGGGGTTACGTACGAGATCTCGTCGCGCACTCTTGACGCCGGGAGCCTCGCCGACCTCGCGAACAAGCTCCGCTAGCGTCGCGCGCGATGCGGTCCGCGGTCCGGCCGCGGATTATCGTCAACGCGTGGGGAGCGATGCGCTCGATCGGTTCCATCCCGCCGTCAGTGAGTGGTTCCGCACCTCGTTCGCGGCGCCGACGCGCGCGCAGTCACAAGCCTGGCCGGTCATCAAGAGCGGCGAGAACACGCTCCTCATGGCGCCGACGGGATCGGGTAAAACGCTGGCCGCCTTCCTCTCGAGTATCGACATGCTCGTCCAGTCACCGCAGCGCGGCTGCCGCGTCGTCTATGTCTCACCGCTGAAGGCGCTTGCGGTAGATGTCGAGCGGAACCTGCGCGCGCCGATCGCCGGGATCCGTCACGCCGCCGAGCGCCTCGGCCATCCGGTACGCGAGCCGAGCGTCGCGATCCGGACCGGTGACACACCGGCGAAGGAGCGCGTGCGCTTCAGCAAGACGCCGACCGACATCTTCATCACGACGCCGGAATCGCTCTACCTCGTGCTCTCGTCGTCCGCCGGCGCGGCCCTGAAGGACGTCGAGACGGTCATCGTCGACGAGATCCACGCGCTGGTGTCGACCAAGCGCGGCGCCCACCTCGCGCTCACGCTGGAGCGGCTCGAGCGCCTCGTCGCTCCCGCATTGAGAGAGAAACGTCTCGCCGGCCTCCAGCGCATCGGTCTCTCCGCGACGCAGCGCCCGCTCGATGAGATCGCGCGCTTCCTCGGAGGGTTCGGCGAGAGCGGCGCACGAGCGGTGCGCATCGTCGACGCCGGCAGCCGGAAGGCGCTCGAGCTCACCGTCGAGGTGCCGGTCGAGGACATGGCGCGCCTCGGCGATCCGCTGGAGTTCCGCTCTGGTCCCGTGAGCCGGACCGACGGCCGCGTCTCGATCTGGCCGGCGATCCATCCGCGCCTGCTCGAGCTCGTCCGTCAGCACCGCAGCACGCTCATCTTCGTCAACAGCCGCCGGCTCGCGGAGCGCATCGCCGCGGCGCTGAACGATCTCGCCGAGGAGGAGATCGCGCACGCGCATCACGGCTCCATCGCGCGCGAGCAGCGGCTGCGCATCGAGGACGACCTCAAGGCGGGTCGCGTCCGAGCCCTCGTCGCCACGAGCACGCTCGAGCTCGGGATCGACATGGGCGCGATCGATCTCGTCGTGCAGATCGAGACGCCGCCGTCGGTCGCGAGCGCGATGCAGCGGATCGGTCGCGCCGGACATCAGGTCGACGCGCCGTCGACCGGCATCATCCTGCCGAAGTACCGCGGCGACCTCCTCGCCTCGGCCGCGCTCACCGAACGGATGCACGCGGGCGCGGTCGAGGAATCGCGCTACATCCGAAACGCGCTCGATGTGCTCGCGCAGCAGATCGTCGCGATCGTCGGACGCGACCCGATCACCGTCGAAGAGCTCGAGTCGATCGTCCACGGCGCGGCGCCCTATGCGGAGCTCCCGCGCGCGCAGCTCGAGAACGTGCTCGACATGCTCTCGGGCCGCTATCCCTCGGACGAGTTCGTCGAGCTGCGACCACGCATCGTCTGGGATCGCATCGCCGGCACGATCCGCGCTCGCGAGGGCGCGGCGCGCGTCGCGCTCACCTCCGGAGGCACGATCCCCGACCGCGGTCTCTACGGCGTGTTCCTCGTCGGCGCGGAGCCGGGGAAGGGACGCGTCGGCGAGCTCGACGAGGAGATGGTGTTCGAGACCCGCGTGGGCGAGACGTTCCTCCTCGGCGCGTCGACGTGGCGCGTCGAGGAGATCACGCATGACCGCGTCCTTGTGTCACCGGCACCCGGCGTCCCCGGCAAGATGCCGTTCTGGAAAGGCGAGACGGCGAATCGCCCGCTCGAGTTCGGCCGCGCCATCGGCGCGCTCACGCGCACGCTGCGCGAAACCGAGCCGGAGAAAGCGACGGCCCTCCTCAAAGAACGGCACGACCTTGACGAGCTCGCGGCGAAGAACCTGCTCGAGTACCTCCGCGATCAGATCGCCGCCGCGGGCGCGGCACCCGACGACAAGACGATCGTCGTCGAGCGCTACCTCGATGAGGTGGGGGACTGGCGCGTCTGCGTGCTCACGCCGTTCGGCGGGAAGGTGCACGCGCCGTGGGCGATGGCCATTGGCGCGATGGTGCGGGAGCGATCGGACCTCGAGATCGATGTGCTCTGGACCGACGACGGCATCGTCGCCCGCTTCCCCGAGGCGGATCGTCCGCCCGATGCTGAGCTCGTGCTGCCCGACCCCGAGCGCGTTGAAGCGCTCGTGATCGATCGCCTGAGCCAGACGCCGCTCTTCGCCGCGCGCTTCCGCGAGGCCGCGGCCCGCGCGCTGCTGCTTCCACGCCGCTATCCCGGCCAGCGCTCCCCGCTCTGGCACCAGCGCCGTCGCGCCGGCGAGCTGCTGCAGGTCGCGGCGCGCTTCTCGTCGTTCCCGATGATCCTCGAGGCGTACCGCGAATGTCTGCAGGACGTCTTCGACATGCCCGCGCTCCTGGAAGTGCTACGCGAGATCCGCAGCCGCGACATCCGCGTCGTGACCGTCGACTCGCGCACGCCGTCGCCGTTCGCCTCGGCGCTGCTCTTCGAGTACGTCGGCAACTTCATCTATGAGGGCGACGCGCCACTCGCCGAGCGCCGCGCGCAGGCGCTCACCGTCGATCCGCTGCAGCTGCGACAACTGCTCGGCGAGGCGGAGTTGCGCGAGCTCCTCGACGCCGACGTGCTCGCCGAGCTCGAGCTGCAGCTGCAACACCTCGATCCCGAGCGTCACGCGAAGCACCCTGATGGCGTGCACGAGCTCCTGCTTCGCCTCGGCGACCTCACGCGCGACGAGATCGCCGCGCGCACGATCGTGGGCGCGCACGTTGACGAATGGCTCGAGGATCTGACGCGGGAGCGCCGCGTCGTGAACGTGAACGTCGCGAACGAAACGCGCCTCATCGCCGCCGAGGACGCCGCGAAATACCGGGACGCGCTCGGCTCCGTGATGCCGCAAGGCCTTCCGGATGCGTTCCTCATCGGCGAGGCGCGGCCGCTTGCCGCGCTCGCTCGCCGCTACGCGCGCACCCACGGTCCGTTCACGGTCGGCGACCTCGCGCGTCGCCTCGGCGTCGGCCCCGCGCTCGTGCAGGGCGCGCTCGGCGAGCTCGCCGTCGTCGGGACCGTCGTCGAGGGCGAGTTCCGTCCCGGCGGACATGGCCGCGAGTGGATCGACGCCGGCGTGCTGCGCACGCTGCGGCAGCGCTCGCTCGCGCGGCTGCGCAAGGAGGTCGAGCCGGTCGAGCAGGGCGCGCTGGCGCGTTTTGCCGTGGCGTGGCACGGCATCGATGCGCCGCGCAGCGGCGAGGCCGCGCTCCTCGATGCCATCGCGCAGCTCGAGGGCGCGCTCATCCCGGCGTCCGATCTCGAGTCGCGCGTGCTGCCCTCGCGGTTACTGGGTTATGAGGATGGCCAGCTCGACGCGCTTCTCGCGTCCGGCGCGCTCGTCTGGGTCGGCGCCGGTGCGCTCGGTACGCGCGACGGGCGCGTCGCGCTCTACCTCGCCGAGCACGCGTCCCTCATCCCCATCCAGACACCGCGTGAGGGCACGACCCACGAGCGCATCCGCGAAGTGCTGCGCCAACGCGGCGCGATCTTCTTCCCGCAACTGCGAGCCGCGCTCGGGGGCGGCTTCGCGCCGGAGATCAAGGACGCGCTGTGGGATCTCGTGTGGTCTGGCGAGGTGACGAACGACACGTTCGGCGCGGTGCGCGCGCTGCTGCGCCCGACGCCCTCACGCAACGTGCGACGCCGCGGGTCGCACACCGGCATCGACCCGGAGCTCGCGGGGCGCTGGTCACCGGTATCCGCCTATGGAGATGCCTCGCTCACGCCGACGGAGCGGCTCACCGCGCGCGTCCGCCAGCTGCTCGATCGGCACGGCGTCATCACGCGGGAGATCGTCCAGGCGGAGGAGATCGACGGGGGCTTCGCCGCGGTCTATGGCGTGTTGCGGGCGATGGAGGAGGCCGGCCGTGTGCGGCGCGGGTACTTCGTCGCCGGCCGCGGCGCAGCGCAGTTCGCTCTGCCCGGTGCCGTCGACCGCCTGCGCGCGATGCGCGAGCCAGGAGAGGACCCGGCGGTGTTCACGATCGCGGCGACGGATCCCGCGAATCCGTACGGTGCGGCGCTGAATTGGCCAGAGCGCGACGAGGGGCGAAAGCCGATGCGCACCGCCGGTGCGCTCGTCGTGCTTGCCGATGGGCGGCTCGTCGCGTGGCTCGCGAAGGATCGCCCGTCATCGTCGGGTACGCGCTCGGTCCCCTGGGGCGAGCGCGCGCTGCTCACCTTCGTCGAAGAGGAGCCCGTCGACGCCGGGCGCACGCGCACGCTCATCGCGCGAGCCCTCGCGGGCGAGGCGGCACGAGCGCACGGGGCTCCGTTCTTCATCGACGAGGTCGACGGCCGGCCCATCGACGAGTCGCCCATGGCAGAGCCGCTGCGCGACGCGGGCTTCGCGCGCACGCCGCGGGGCTATCTCAAGCGCAGCGCCTGATCGATCCGTGACCCATGCCTGAAGGCGACACGATCTTCCGCGCCGCGACGGTATTGCGGCGCGTACTCGCTGGTCAGGTCGTCACCGGCTTCGAGATCACGGCGCCGAAGGTGAGCGCAGCGGTCCGCGACGATGAGATCGTGGGTAGCACCGTGAAGGCGATCGAATCGAACGGCAAGCATCTCTTCATCCACTTCGACACGCCGCATGAAGTCGTGCTGCACACGCACATGAAGATGAGCGGCTCGTGGCACGTCTATCGCCCAGGCGAACGGTGGTGGGAGCCCGAGAAGGAGGCGCGCGTCGTCATCCGCACCGCGAACGTCGTCGCGCCGTGCTTCCACCCGCCAATCGTCGAGCTCCTCGCCGCGAAGGAGCTCGCGCTGCATCGCGTCGTCGGTCGCCTGGGACCGGACATCATCCGCGATGACTTCGACGTCGACGAGGCGCTGCGCCGACTCCGCGAGAAGCAGGACCGCGACATCGCGACCGCGCTCCTCGATCAGAGCGTCATCTCCGGCATCGGCAATGTCTTCAAGGTCGAGGCGCTGTTCCTCGCGAAGCTCTCGCCGTGGGCGCCCGTCCGCGATCTCAGCGATGACCAGCTGCGCGCGGTGGTCGCACAGGCGCGAAAGCTCATCCGCCTGAACCGCAGCGGCGGCGAGCGGCGCACGCGCTTCAGCCTCGATCCGTCCGATCGCATGTGGGTCGACGAGCGCGCGGGACTGCCGTGCCACGTCTGCGGCACGCGCGTCGAACACGGCTGGCATCCCGGCGAGGACGTGCGCAAGTCCTGGTACTGCCCGCATTGCCAGAACGTGAAGCCGGAGGACGTGTATCGCGCGGCGCCGGTCCCGGCGATGCGCATGCCGCATCGCGAGCGGCTGTGAGACCGCGGCTCTCAGTCGTCCCAGCGAACGCGGATCTGGCCGCTCACATCAGGTAGCGGCAGCGCGCGCGCCTCCGTCTCGACCGCGTCGCGTTCGCCACGCGACAGCCGTCGCCATGATTCGACGTCGACAAGCTGGCCGGCGCGTCGCCACGTCCCGACGACCTCGCCGTGAACGAGGACGGCACCCGGCCACACGCGCGATGGCCACAGCGCACTGCGGCGACGCGCCTCTGGCACGAGCAGCTCGCGATCGACTCCTCGGAGAAGGAAGTAAGCATCGCCGCTGGGAAGCAGACGTGCCGGCGCGCTGGGTGATGGGGCGGCTCGGAATGTCGGTTCGTCACTGCTGAGGATCCACGCATCTCCGATCGGTGTTCGCACGGGCGTCAGCGATCTCGCGAGCGCGTCGAACGCCGCGCTGCCGGATCGCGGCGCGATGCCCGCCCACTGCGCGAACGAAACGGGCGTCGTCGGACCGAAGACGTGCAGGTGCCGGCGGGCGAGCTCGAGACGCGCGGCGCGATAGTCGATCCTGGGCTCTGACTCGGTCCACACGACCGGCTGCCGCGCTCCTTCCCAGCGGATGCGGAGGCGGCCCGTCGTCGTGGCGTAGCGGATGTAGTTGTGATGGGACAGTCGCAGCGGTCGCCCATGGAGACGCTCGGCGAGCTCCTCGAATCGGAGCCGATCCATCTCGTCATCGGGCATCCGTCCACGCGTGAAGACCGCGACGTCGCGCGCCGGAACGACGTATGCGCTAAAGCGCGGTCCCCATACCTGGACGAGCGCCGCGTGCTCCCAGGCCGATGAGCTGGTGCCCTTGACGCGCGCGTGGATCGAGAGCAGCGCGGCGCGCGGCATGCTGTCCTGCAGGCCGGCCCAGGCGACGCGCCGCAGCGAGGCCGCACTCATCGGAAGTCGTTCGTCGAGCGCGCCGACCTTCCGTCGGTGCGCGAGGATTCGCGCGCGCGTGAGCTCGAGCCGCTTCGTCAAGGAGCGCGGCTACGCGGCCTTCTTCAGCTCCGCGACCACCTGCGACACCGCCTGCTTCGCATCGCCGAAGAGCATGCCGGTCTTCGGATCGAGATACAGGTCGTTGTCGATCCCCGCGAAGCCCGGCTTCATCGAACGCTTGATGACGATGATGTTCTGCGCTTGATCGACGTTGAGGATCGGCATGCCGTAGATGGGCGATGACTTGTCACTTCGCGCCGCGGGGTTCGTCACGTCGTTCGCGCCGATGACGAGAGCGACGTCGGCGCGCTTGAAGTCATCGTTGATCTGCTCCATGTCGAAGAGCTTCTCGTACGGGACATTCGCTTCGGCGAGGAGGACGTTCATGTGGCCGGGCATACGTCCGGCCACGGGATGGATCGCGTAGCGGACCTCGATGCCCTTCTGCTCGAGGAGGTCCGCGAGCTCGCGCACGCCGTGCTGCGCCTGCGCGACCGCCAGGCCGTAGCCCGGGACGATGATCACGCGCTGCGCATAGCCGAGCTGGATCGCGGCGTCCTCCGCGCTGATCGAGCGCACCGTGCGGCCGTCGTCGGCGCGCGCACCGCTCGCGGCGGTCGCCGCGCCGAACGCGCCGAAGAGCACGTTGCCGAGGCTACGGTTCATCGCCTTCGACATGAGCCGCGTGAGCAGCGTGCCCGACGCGCCGACGAGCGTGCCGGCGATGATGAGCATCTGGTTGCCGATGGAGAAGCCGGCCATCGCGACCGCGAGTCCGGTGTACGCGTTGAGGAGCGAGATGACGACCGGCATGTCCGCGCCGCCGATCGGCATGACGAGCGCGACGCCGAACGCGAGGGCGAGCAGCGCGACGAGCGCGAGCACGAGCACCGTAGGCACGGTGACGAGGCCCGCGGCGCTCGCGATGAGCGCGAGCGCGCCGAGGATCATGCCCGCGAACAGGCCACCGGTGACGAGCTGCTGTCCGCTGTATCGGAATGCGCGCGCATCGATGAGGCCCTGTAGCTTGCCGAACGCGACCGCGCTGCCTGAGAACGACACGGCGCCGATCATCAGTCCGAGCACGATCGCCACAACTTCGCCGGCATTGACGGCGCCCTCGCCGGTCGCGCGCAGGTACTCCTGGATCGACACAAGCGCGGCCGCCCCACCGCCCGCACCGTTGAAGATGGCGACCATCTGCGGCATCGCGGTCATCGGCACCTGGCGGGCGCCGATGAAGCCGATGACTGCACCGATCGCGATCGCCGGCACGATCAGCAGCCACGCCGACGCGACCTGCGACTCGAGGAACGTCGCGATGACCGCGAGGAGCATGCCCGCCGCCGCGACGCGGTTGCCAAGCGGCGCGGTCGTCGGACCCGACAGGCCCTTCAGTCCGAGGATGAACGTGACTGCGGCGAGGAGGTAGACCCACGGGACGAGACCCTGGAGCTGCTCCATCTATTTCTTGTCCGCAGGCTTCGCGGCGCGTGGCTTCGCTTTGAACATCTGGAGCATGCGGTCGGTCACGACGAAGCCGCCGACGACATTGATCGTCCCGAGCACGACACCGAGGAACCCGAGCACGATGCCG
>Ga0209157_1003209_pt1 | contig 12677 bp, 4 predicted proteins | sample GraSoiAngelo_135_FD_185892 | JGI IMG/M metagenome (GOLD analysis project Ga0209157, IMG submission 185892) | Grasslands soil microbial communities from the Angelo Coastal Reserve, California, USA - 14_0929_05_40cm (SPAdes) (version 2) | ecosystem: Environmental > Terrestrial > Soil > Grasslands ... | reverse complement strand
TAGACCTGATGTTGGACGGTCGCCGCGAGGCTTCCCTGCTTCAAGTCCGGGGACACTCCCACGATCGTCCACCAGGGCGCCGCCGGGTCGCGGCCGAACCGGATCCGCCGGCCCAGCGGGCTTTCCCACGGCCAATAATGCCGCGCCATCGTCGCGTTGATGATGACGACGCGTCCTCCGCGCTCGCCTTCCATCTCAGTGAACTCACGCCCCTCTCGCAGCGCGATACCAAGAGCGCGAGTATAGTGGCCCTCCACGGCGCTGACGAGCGCCGTCTCGGATGCGTCGTCACGCCCTTCGACCGCCACGCCCTCATAGTTGATCCCGGTCAACGGAATCAGATTGATCGCCCCGACTGCTGAGACGCCGGGCAGGGCTTCGAGTCGACGCGTGAGCTCATTGAAGAACGCCCCTCGCCCGCGCACCGTCGCGTAGTGCGGGCCGGCGAGCGCGACGTGCGCGGTGAACGCGTGCGCCGCGTCGAACCCGGGATCCACTCGTGCCAGGCCCACCACCGTTCGGATCAGCAGTCCCGCTCCCACGAGCAGCACCATCGCGAGGCCGACCTCCGAGATCACCAACGCGCTGCGGAGCCGGGTGACGCGCGCTCCCGACCCCGCGGCACGCGCTCCTTCCTGGAGCGAACTGCTCAGCTCCGGCCGCGTTGCGCGGAGCGCAGGTGCTGCGCCAATGGCGAGTCCCGTCGCGAGCGACAGGCCGGCGGTGAACAGGAGAGCGCGCCAGTCCACGGTGAACCCGATCCAGTACGGGATCTCGCGATTCGCCGCGACGGCGACGTGGAAGAGTGCGACCGCCCAGGTGGCGACCAGCACCCCCAAGACGCCCCCACCGACAGCGAGGAGCCCGCTCTCGGTGAGCAGCTGTCGCACCAGGCGGCGGCGCGAGGCGCCGAGCGCCGTCCGGATCGCGATCTCTCGACCGCGGATCGTGGCGCGCGTGAGGAGCAGGTTGGCGAGATTCGCACAGACGATCAGCAGCACTAAGCCGACAGCGCCCAGCATGATCGTGAAGGTCGTGCGGAGCTCGTCGGGATCCTCGCCACCGATCAGGAGTCTCCGTAATGAGGCGAGCCGGGCGCTGACGCCCCGGTTCGAGAGCGGGTACTGCTGCTCCAGGCGCCGGCTGACCGTGGCGAGGTGGGCATTTGCTCGGGCCAACCTGACGCCTGCGTGAAGCCGCACGACGGCGCTCGGCCAGTTGCTGCTCCGGTCCGCCGTGGGATCGATCACGAACGGAACCCAGAACTTCGCCTGGAACGGAAAGCCGAACCCGGGCGGCATGACGCCGACCACCGTATGGAGCGTACCGTCCATGAGGAGGGTTTGGCCCACGACGCGTGGGTCCGCCGCGAAGCGACGCCGCCACAGCATGTCGCTCAGGATCACCACGTCGCTTCTGCCGTCGACCGCTTCGTCGGCCAGGAAGGAGCGGCCCAGTGCCGGCCGCACACCGATCAGGTCGAACGTGTTGGGGCTGATCCTCTCGCCCTCGACGTGCTCCGGCTGGTCGCCTCCGCTCAAGTTCGCCGCCGCGTCGGCGATCAGCGCCGCCCCTGCAAAGACCGTCGTGTCCGCCGTCCAGTCGATGAAGTTCGGAGGCGAGATGTAGACCTGCGTGTTCCCGCTCGGCGCGAACCGTTGCACGATCACAGCCAGCTCGGCCGGGGCCGCGAACGGCAGCGGGCGATAGAAGACGGAGCTCAAAAGGCTGAAGATCCCCGTGTTGGCGCCGATACCGATGGCGAGCATGAGCAGCGCGACGGTCGTGAAACCCGGGCTGCGGCGCAGGGTGCGGAGTGCGTAGCGGAGGTCTTGGAACATGCTAGGGATTCGGGACTCTGGGGTCGTGAGTCCTCACCCCCTGACCCCCTCTCCCTTCGGGAGAGGGGGAACTCAGGACGTGCCCCCTCTCCGGAACGGAGAGGGGGACAAGGGGTGAGGACCTATTCATACCGCAGCGCCACCATCGGATCGACCCTGCTCGCGCGATGAGCGGGGATGAAGCAGGCCGCCAGGGCGACAAGCAGGAGCAGCGTCGTCACACCAGCTAGGGTGAGCGCATCCGTCGGCTTCACGCCGTAGAGTTGGCTTCCGAGCAGCCGCGTCAGGGCCAGCGACCCTGCGACGCCGACAATCGCGCCGAGCCCGGCGAGCAACATGCCGTGGCGGATGACCACGCAGAGGACCTGCCGCGGCTGCGCCCCGAGGGCGATGCGGACGCCGATCTCGCGCGTCGACTGCGTCACCAGATAGCTCATCACGCCGTAGATCCCGACGGCGGCGAGGGCGACGGCCAGCGCCGCGAAGGCGACGAGCAGCAGCATCAGAAAGCGGTGGAAAGCGAGCGACGCCGAGAGGATCTCCTCCATAGTGCGGACGCGTCCGAGGGGGACCCGTGCATCGGTCGCACGAATCGCGCGGGCGAGGAGCTGCTTGAGCACTGCCGGGTCCCCGGCGGTCCGTACCACCACGTGGATCGGGAACCAGCTGTTGAAGATCCGCGTGAACCCGGCGGGCGTCTGCGCCGAGGGGACGTAGGCCGTCGGCGTGACGGGAGCCCCGATGAACTGCTTCGTATCGCCCACCACGCCGACGACCCGGCGCAGCGCGGCGGACCGCCCACCGACTGTCACCATGCGGCCGAGCCCGTCGCCACCGAGATATCGTTCGGCGAACGATGCGCTCACGATCGCGACCGGCTCGGCGGCCTGCACGTCTCCGGCCGAAAAATCCCGCCCCCGTCTGACCGGGATCGCCATCGTCTCGAAATAGCGCGGCGTGACGGTGCGGTAGTTAGTCGGCCCCGGGTATTTGCCATCCACCGCCACCGCCAGGTTTCCGCCACGCACGAGCGGAATCCCCGCCTCGATCACCGCCGCCGAGCGGACGCCGGGGGACGCCTCGAGCCGTTCCCGCAGCCGATCGTAGAAGGCCGCGATGGTGAGGGTCGAATCGTAGCGCGAGCCGGTGAGCCAGATTTCGGCCGCAACCACGCGACGCGGATCGAATCCCGCATCTGTGCGCGTCAGGTTGGCGACGGTCCGGAGCAGCAGGCCTGCCCCGACCAGCAGCACGAGCGAGAGCGCACTCTCACTGACCACGAGTGCGCCGCGCAGCCGGCCTGTGCCCGTGCCTGTCGTCGCCCGACCCGTGCTTTCTTTGAGCCCCACCTGCGGATCGGCCGTCGTCGCCTGCCAGGCGGGCACCAGGCCGAACACGATGCCGACGCAGAGCGAGGTGACACCCGTGAACAGCAGGGCCCAGTGGTCCAGGTGGATCTCGGTCGGCGGGGTGAGGTTGTCCGGCCGCAGTGACAGCAGCGCTCGGAGTGCCCCATCCGCCAGGATGAGCCCCACGGCGCCTCCCGCGAGCGCGAGCAGCACGCTCTCCGTCAGCATCTGCCGCACCAGGCGAGCGCCGCTCGCGCCGAGGGCGAGGCGCACCGCCAGCTCCCGGCCGCGCGCGGCGGCCCGGCCGAGCAGGAGGTTGGCCAGGTTGGCGCAGGCGATGAGCAACACCAGCGCGATGGCGCCGAACAGCACGCGCACGGGGGTTGCGACGGCCCCGACGACCAGCTGCCGCAACGGAAAGAGCTCCTCCCCGACGTCGGGGGGAAGCCGTGGCTTGAATTCCTGCCGGAACCCGGCCATGACGGCCTGCATCCGTGCTTGCGCCTGTTCGAAGGAGACGCCCGGCTTCAACCGGCCGACCAAGTGGAGGTTCTCGCCGCCCCCGATGCTGCGCGCTACCTGCGCCATCGTGGACCACACGTCCACTGGCGAGAGCCACCGGAACGAGGCCGGCATCACGCCGACGATCGCGGTCGGCCGGCCGTCGAGCGCGATCGCGCGCCCCACGACTCCCGGGTCGCCCCCGAAGCGTCGCATCCAGTAGCCGTGACTCAGGAGCGCGACACTGGGACCGCCCATTTGGTCCTCTTCCGCGAGGAGATCCCGGCCCAGCGCCGGCCGCACGCCCAGCGTGGCGAAGAAGTCTTTCGAAGCCCGCAGGCCGTTCACCCGCTCGGCGATGTCTCCGGTAAACACGCTGAACCCGACCTCCGTGGAGACGGCGAGCCGCTGGAACACGGGATTGTGATCCTCGAGGAATCGAAACTCGTCGTACGTGACGTCCAGCTCGCTCCGGTTGCCCTGGTACGTCTCCGCCAAGCCCACCAGGCGATCGGACTCTGGATACGGCAGCGGTTTGAGCAGCACACCGTAAACGAGGCTGAAGATCGCCGTGTTGGGCCCGATGCCGAGCGCCAGCGTGAGCACCGCGACCGCGGTGAATCCCGGGCTCTTGGCGAGTGTGCGGAGCGCGTAGCGGAGGTCGTGAAGCATCGGGGCTAGGGCCTCGGGGCTCGGGGTTCGGAAAGGCCTGGACAGCCGCTTCGGGAGATGGTGCTTGACCACCGGACCCCCGAGCCCCTAGCACCGAACCCCGAGCCCCTACTCATACCGCAACGCCACCATCGGATCGACCCGCGTCGCCCGCCGGGCAGGCAGGTAGCAAGCCACCAGCGCCGACGCCCCCAGCAGCAACGCCATGGCGGCGTAGGTCAGCGGGTCCACGGGCCGCACGCCGAAGAGCAGTCCGGTGAGCGCGCGGGCGATCCCAATCGACACGACGGTTCCGATGACGAGCCCCGCTGCGCTGAGCGTCCCCCCCTCGGCAAGAACGGCCCGCATCAGGTCCCTTGGCCGGGCTCCGAGTGCCAACCGGACCCCGAATTCGTGCGCGCGCCGCCCGACCGTGAAGGCCAGCAGGCCGTACAGCCCGACGCACGCCAGCGCCAGCGCCAGGGCGCCGAAGCCTGACAGGAGCGTGAGGGCGAAGCGCACGGGCGCCAGGGCCGCACGGATGTAGTCGTCCATCGTCCGGAACTGATAGGCCGGCAGCCGTGGATCGAGCGCGCTGACCTCGCGTCGCACCACGCCCGGCAGCGAGCCCGGGTCGCCCGATGTTCTGACCACCAGCGAGACGTCACGGGACGCTTCCTGGCGGTACGGCACGTAGATGGACTCACGCCCGTCCTGCTCCAGATGCTCATGGCGGATGTGCGCGACGACACCGACGATCTCCGCGGTCACCGGTCGGCCATCGAGCGGGAACGCGATGCGCCGCCCCAGCACCGAGCCGCCCTGCGGCGCCAAGCGGCGCGCCATCAACGCATCGACCACCACCACGCGACCCTTCTCGACCAGGTCCTCCTCGGCGGTGAACGCTCGTCCCGCGAGGAGCCGCGCTCCCAACGCCTGGAAGTATCCCGAAGTCACCACCCGAAAGTCGGCCGCCCTGCCGGCCCACGCCTCAGGCGGCTCTCCCTCCAGGCCGTACGGCTGCGTCCAGACCACGCCGGAGAGCGGCAACCCGCCAACGGCGCCCACGGCCTCGACGCCCGGGAGCGCAGCGAGCCGCTGAGCGAGGTCATGCAAGAGCTGCGCGCGCTCCGCGGGACCGCGGTACCGATCGGGTGCCCGCAGCGCCAGCCGGAACGTGAGGGCACCGCTGCTCCGAAAGCCGGGGTTCTCCCGGTGCAGGGCGGTCAGCGTCCGGACCATGAGTCCGCCCCCGATGAGGACCGCCATGGAGAGCGCGAACTCCGCGACGATCAGCGCACGGCGGTGGACGCCCGCACGCGGCGAGCCCTCGGCGACGCCATGCGACCGCAGGGCGACCACACCCGTCTGGCGCGCCGCCGCCGCCGCCGGCAGCGCTCCGAACAAGAGCAGCGCGCTCGCCGTAAGGCCAGAGGTGAACCCCAATGCAACGAGGTCCACTCCGATCGAAGCGCTGAGGGGCACGTCAGCCGGTGCGAAATGGAGCAGCACGGGAACGGCCCAGACTGCCAAGAGGAAGCCACCAACGCCACCCAACGCCGCCACCACTGCGCTCTCGGTCAGGAGCTGTCGCGCCAGGCGCGCGCGACCCGCGCCCAGCGCTGCCCGCACGGCCATCTCCCGCTGCCGGCCCGAGGCGCGGGCGAGACTCAGGTTGGCGATGTTGAGACAGGCGACGAGCAGCACCGCGCCGGCGGCCGCGAACAGGGCCAGCAGCAGGAGCCGGCTGTGCGCCACGGCGTCCTTGCGCAGCGATGCCACCTCGATCCGTACGCCCCGGTCCTGATACGCGAGAACGGCTTCCCGCTGCCGGGCGACGATTGCGTCCATCTCCGCCTGCGCCTGCGCCAGCGTGACGCCGCGGCGCAGCCGCGCGATCACGGCACCGGTATTGTCGCTGTCCTGGTCCCGCAGTCCCTCCGCGCGCCGAAACCGCTCGAGCTCCTGGCGAATTGGCGTCCAGGCGACGACATCGCGCGCCAGGCCCACCCCGGGCGGCATCGGGACCTCGAATCCTCGCGGCATGACGCCCACGACGAAGGCAGGAGCCCCGTTGATTTGCACCGTCCGTCCGATGACGGTCGGGTCCCCGCCGAAGCGGCTACTCCACAACTCGTGGCTCAGCACCAGCGCGGTCGGGGGAATCACCGCGGCCGGATCGCCCAGGATCGCCGCCGGGATGACGCCCTCGTCGGGGAGAAACGTGCGGCCGACCAGTGCTCGCGCGCCGAGCACGGAGAAAAAGTTGGAGGAGACGATGCCGAGACGCGCGTGGTCGGTCACGTCGCCAGCGGTCAGCGCCACGTCGCGCACGTTGTTCGTGAACGCGAACGCCTCGAACAGGGTCGCCTGGGCCCGAAACTCGGCGACATCAGGCGCCGAGATCCGGGCTCGCCGCATGCCATCCGTCGCGATGCGGTGCCAGACAAACACCAGGCGGTCCGGGTCGGCGTACGGCAACGGTCGCCACAGCACGGGGTACGCGACACTGAACATGGCCGTGGTGATCCCGATGCCGAGGGCAAGCGTGAGTACGGCGACTGCCGTGAACGCTGGTTGCTTCCGCAGGGTGCGGAGTGCGTAACGGAGGTCTTGGAGCATGCTAAGGATTTCGGGCTCGGAGTTCGCTAGTCCTCACCCCCTGTCCCCCTCTCCGTTCCGGAGAGGGGGGACGTCCGGAGTTCCCCCTCTCCCGCAGGGAGAGGGGGTCAGGGGGTGAGGACCTATTCATATCTCAGCGCCACCATCGGATCGACCCGCGTCGCCCGGCGGGCCGGGAGGTAGCTCGCCACCGCCGCGACCGCAGCGAGAATCACGATCACCAGGAAGAGCACCAGGGGATCATGCGGCGTAACGCCATAGAGTAGTGAGGCGATCGCCCGACCCATTGCCAGCGCACCCGCCACACCGAGCACGACACCCCACCCCGTGATGCGGAGTGCCTGTCCCATGACGAGCTCGACGATCTCGCGCCGGCCAGCCCCGAGCGCGATGCGGATCCCCATCTCCTGGGTGCGCTGCGACACGACGTAGCTCAGCACGCCATACAGGCCCACACCCGCGAGCAAGAGCCCTAGTGCCGCGAACAGGCTCAGGAGCAGCGAGCCGAGTCGCCAGGGACGAACCTGCTGCGTAAACAGGCGCGGCATGGGATCGACGCTCGGGTAGGGCAGTTCGGCCGAGGTGCTCTGAATCTCACGGAGCACCGCACCGACCAGAGGCTCGGCGTCACCCTCGGTACGGACCAGGAGGGCGGTCACGGGCGACCCCATGACGGAGTCCGCCTGCGCTAACGGGATGAAGTATTGTACGACGACGTCGTCCGTCAGCTGGTTGAGCCGGGCGTCTTCGACTACGCCGATTACCTCCGTACACGGAGCTCTGTTCTTGTCGCCGATCTTCAGACACTTTCCGATCGGATTTTCACTGCGCCAAAGCAGGCGGGCCATGGTCTCGTTCACGACCGCGACTCGCTGTGATCCCACAAGGTCGGTCGGGGCGAAGGTGCGTCCGCGTCGCAACGCAGTGCCCATGGTCCGGAAGTAGTCGGGCGTAACCGCCGCGAGATACGGGCCTCCGCTCCGCACTTGAGGGAGCGAATCGAGTCCCGGCACATCGAGAGACATCGCGAAACCCCAGCCAAACGGACTTCCGATCGCGAGACTCGCTCCTTTGACACCCGGCACACCCTTGACGCGGTCTCGCATCTGCTCGTACAGCCCGTTGACGGCCGCGCGCTTGTAGCCCAGTCGCTGCAGGTCTACGGAGGCGACGATCAAACGGTCCGCATCGAATCCCAGGCGCAGGCCTTCCACGTGGCGTAGGCTGCTGACAAACAATCCCGCGCCTGTCAGCAAGACCAGCGTGAGCGCGATTTGGCACACGAGTAGACCAGTGCGAACGCGCGACCGCTGGAAGGTCCCTTCACGCTCTCCCGTCTTAAGCGCTTGGGAGAGGTTGACAGCGGCGGCGTGATGCACTGGAGCTAACCCCGCGAGCATCGCCGTCAGGAACGCCGCAACAGTGGCGAACAACAGGACACGCGTGTCGAGCCCCGCAGTCGTATTGGCATCTGAGAGAAGAGAGTAGGAAAGCACCGGCCCGAGCCACAGCGTAATGAGCAGGGCCGCCACCGCCCCGAGTGCTGTGAGCACGGCACTTTCTGCAAGAAGTTGCCGGGCCAGCCGGCCTCGACTGGCGCCCAGCGCCACGCGGACCCCGATCTCTCGCTTGCGCTGGACCGCGCGGGCGAGCAGGAGATTGGCGACGTTGGCGCAGGCGATGAGCAGCACGAGCCCGCACGTCGCGGCGAGCCAAACCGAGAGCTTCGTGTCGCTGCTGACGTTGGGTCCAAGAGCCTCGTGCTCGGAGCCGAGCGACACAGTCCCGCTGGAATCGCCGGATTGGACAAATCGGCTGCGGTAGATCCCCGTCGCCTCGGCGGCTGCTTGTACCGGATTGACCCCGGAACGGAGTCGGGCGATGACCCCCGAAAGCCAGAAGTACCTGGGGCCCAAGGCACCGGGCCCCATGACCTCCGAGGCCGCCGCTGTGAGCGGCACCCAGAGGTCCGGTACGTCGAGGTCAATCCCCGCAAAGCCCTGGGGTGTCACCCCGATCACGGTGTAGGCGTTGCGCCCCAGCTGCAGGGCCTTCCCGAGCACCGCGTGGTCCGCGCCGAACCGGCGTCTCCAAAACTCCCAGCTCAGCACCGCGACATGCGCGGCGCGTCCCACACTGTCCTCGTCAGCGCCGAAAAAGCGCCCCAGCTCCGGGCGGACTCCGAGTAGAGAAAAGAAAGACGCCGTGACCAACCTGCCGGTGACGCGCTCTGCCTGCGGGCCCAGCCCCAGACTAAAGCGACCGGCCCCGTAGGCAGCAACAGCCGTGAAGCTCCGAGCGTGGTCTCGAAAGTCCTCGTAACGCGGGTACGTGCCGATCGGCATCGTATTCGTGCCGTATGAGGGCATCGTCGTCGTGACGTAGATCCGCGCGACTCGATCGGGATCACGCACGTGCGCGGGCGGCCGGAAGAACAGCCGGTCCACGACCCCGAACATCGCCGTGTTCGCCCCGATCCCGAGCCCTAGCGTGAGCACGGCCGCCAGGGTGAGCCCCGGACTCCGGGCCAGCGTGCGCAACGCGTAGCGGAGGTCGGCGAGCAGGGTGTCCATGCTAGGGCCTCGGCGCTCGCGGCTCGCGAGTCCTCACCCCCTGTCCCCCTCTCCGTTCCGGAGAGGGGACGTCCAGAGTTCCCCCTCTCCCGCAGGGAGAGGGGGTCAGGGGGTGAGGACCCCCGAGCGGACAGAGGGTCAGGGGGTGAGGACCCCCGAGCGGACAGGGGTCAGGGGGTGTGGACCCCCGAGCGGATAGGGGGTCAGGGGGTGAGGACACCATCGGATCGACCCGCGCTGGAGGGAGTCCCGATCGGTGCATGAGACCTAGTCCCTAAACGCCACTGTGGGGGCGAGCCTGGACGCGCGGCGTGCGGGGAACCATGTTGCGAACGCGCTTGCGAGGCCGAGCCCGCTGATGGCGAGTGCGAACGATGTGGCATCCATTGGTGACAACCCGTACAGCAGCGCCGCCGCATACCGGAGCGTCATGCCAGCGAGCACTGCGCCGATGGCGATGCCGCTGGCGAACAACACGCCACATTCCGCGAACATCATGCGAATGACGGTGCGCGGCTCCGCGCCGAGCGCCATGCGAACGCCGATCTCGATCCGCCGGCGCGTCACGAGGTACGACATCACACCGTACAGCCCGATCGCCGCGATCAGCATGGCCAGCACACCGAAGAATCCGGACAACCAGGCCATCAACCGCTCTGTGACGAGCAACCTGTCGATGTAGCTCGTGACAGCGTCGTACGAGACAGCGGCGGCGGGGGCCACTTCGGTGATGGCGCGCGTCAGCACCCGGGTGAGAGACGCCGCGGGCACGTCGGAGCGGAGCACGATCCGGAAATCCGGAGTCGGCGCGCTGTCCTGCGATACCGCCACGTAGGCCATCGGCAGGAACATCGCGCTCGGTTCGTTGGCCGAAAATCGGTATACCGCGGAGGTGCGCTCCTCTCGTACCTGGAGGTATTTCGCATCCCTGACCAGTCCGACGATATGGTAAGTGGGCTGTGGGCTGCCTGCTGGCATCTCCATCTGGAATGTCTTCCCGATGGGATCGGCGTTCCGGAAATACCGTCGTGCGAACGTCTCGTTCACGATCGCCGCCTTCGCCGCGTCGGGCCGGTCTCGACTGTCGAACGTCCGGCCTGCGAGGAGCGGCGTCTCCATCACGTGGAAGTAGTTGCCGCCGACTTCGTTGAAGTGCACGTCGCCGTCCTGCACTGCGCCGCCCGTCACGATGCGTCCATTCCAATCACTGCCGCTGAGCGGCACGATCAACGCCTCGGCGGCGTGGCGCACGCCGGGGACCTGCTGGAGGCGCGTCACGATGGCAGCGAGGGTCTGAGTCCGCGCCTCGGGCCGCACCGCGGTTCGGCTCAGGTCGACAGCCACCACCACCACGTCAGGATCGAAGCCCAGTTCGACCGCGCCGAGGTTTTTCAAGGTGCGGCCGAAGAGGAGTGCGCCGACCACGAGCACCATCGAGAGCGCGACCTGCACGACCACCAGCCCGCGCCGCAGCGCGAGCGCCTCGTGTCCTTCGGTCGATGATCGGCCGCCGGGCTGCATGGCATTCGCCAGATCACGGCGCGTGGCCTTGAGCGCAGGGCTCAAGCCGAACAGCACGCACGTGAGGACCGTGACGGTGGCCATGAACGCAAACACGCGCCAGTCTGGCGTCAGGTCCAAGAAAATTCCGCCGCCGCGTGCGTTGAGGAACAGCACCAGCGTCTGGCTCATCCAGCGGGAGAGCAGCAGCCCGCCCAGGGCACCGAATCCGGCAAGCAGCACGCTCTCGGACAGCATCTGACGGACCACACGGCGCCGCGACGCGCCAATCGCCAGACGCACGGCGACCTCGCGGCCGCGGGCGGTGGAGCGCGCCAGCATCAGGTTCGCGAGATTGAGGCAGGTGAGTAGGACGACGAGGCCCGTGGCGCCAAGCAGCGCCCACAGCTGAGTCGCATACGTGCTCCGCAGGTTCGACACGCCGGTACCGGCGGGGCTCGCGGTGAGCGTGGACGACGTGTAGTTCTTCGCCCAGTCGGCGCTGTATGTCGGCGACACCGTTGCCTGGAACACCCCGGGTGAAATGGCAGCGACCTGTGCCTGGGCGCGCTCCACCGTCCAGCCCGGCTTCAGACGTCCCATGATGTCGAGCCACCAGACGGCACGCTGGCCGGTTCCGGCCTGCTGGCCACGCAGCAGCGCCTCGGCGCAGAGCGGGAGTGCCACGTCGAACGTGCGGGCGACCTCCACACCGAAGAAGCCCGGCGGCGTGACCCCGAGCACCTGGAACGGCCGTCGGCCCAGCATGATCGTCTGCCCGATCACACCCGGGTGGCCTCCGAGCCGGGCCTGCCAGAACCCGTGCGACACCACCACGCCGGGCGAGCCGCATCCTTTTTGATCGTCTAGCTCCGTAAACAGACGACCGATGTGAGCGTGCACGCCAAGGGCGTCGAAGAAATTTCCGCTGACGTAGAACCCAAACGCAAAAACGGCTTCTCCTTCGCTGGAGAGATCCCAGGCGCCGTTGCCCCAGGCGAACAGCGACGAGAAGGCCTGCTGCTGCGAGCGGATCTCTTGCCACAGCGGCTCGGTGAAAATCGAGCGGCCCGGATACCCCCTGCCCACCCGTCCCTTGCCGTGCCGGTCGATCCCGATCGACACGAGCTCGTTGGGCTTCTCGACGGGAAGCGAGCGGAGACGGAGCGCGTTGACGAGCTGGAAGATCGCCGCGTTGGCGCCGGTGCCGAGCGCCAGGGCCAGGATCGCCACGAGCGCGAATGTCGGGTTTCTTCGAAGAATCCGCGTACCGTAGCGGAGGTCCTGCCCGACCGAGTCCAGGAACGAGGTCGTGCTCATGTCACTTCGTTCTCGCCGAATCCGATTCTGGCGTTACGATGAGATTCCGGAAGTGAGCGACCGTTCCTGTTCCGATCCACAGCGCGACGGCGCCCTTTCGGTTCGCACCCGACTTCACGTCGTTGACGATGAGCGCGGGCTGTTGCTGGTCGTGGACGTAGAGGCGCGCCCGTTCGCCGCGCACCTCGATCCGGATTTTCGTCCACCTATCCGCCTCGAGATCGACGTACGACTCGTATTTGGACGGGGTCTCCTGGCGCAGTCGGGACCAGGTCCAATCGGGATACGAGATGTATTGAGTCGCGTGATTGCGGCGCTCC
>Ga0209157_1003208_pt1 | contig 12677 bp, 12 predicted proteins | sample GraSoiAngelo_135_FD_185892 | JGI IMG/M metagenome (GOLD analysis project Ga0209157, IMG submission 185892) | Grasslands soil microbial communities from the Angelo Coastal Reserve, California, USA - 14_0929_05_40cm (SPAdes) (version 2) | ecosystem: Environmental > Terrestrial > Soil > Grasslands ... | reverse complement strand
CGTGTCGCCTGGCCTGGCGGCGAGCGGGGGCAACGGCAGCCTCCAGACGAGGGACGAGCTCAATTCGGCCGCGAGGGCGTTCGACGGAGCCGACGACATCACACGCGCCGCCGATTCGTTCGCGGCGTCACGCGTCGCGCCGGGGACTGACGTCAGCGCCGATGCGTTCCTGTCGGCCCAGCAGACGGCGCTCGGCCTGCCGACCTCGGGCCCCGCCTCGTGGACAGAGCTGACGACCCAGCCCTATGACTCCGACGCCGTCAACTTCCGCGACCCGTTCATCTCCAACTCGGGCGGTGGGGCCGGCCTTTCCGCCGGCCGCATGACGGCGCTCGCTGTCGACCCGGTCAACCCCAGCTTGATCTACGCAGGCGCGGCGGGGGGCGGCGTGTGGAAGTCAACGGACCACGGCGTGCACTGGACGCCCGTGTTCGACGGCATGGGCACGCTCGCCATCGGCGCGATCTCGATCAACCCGGCTGACCGCTCCGTGTGGGTGGGCACGGGTGAGAACAACACAGCGTTCGAAAACTACTCGGGCCTGGGCGTGTTCCGGTCGACCGACGGCGGCGCGACCTGGACGCAAGTCGGCCAGGAACTGCGCAACCACACCATCGGCAAGCTCGAGTTCGACGGCACCGGCGGCGTGTACGCAGCGACCAGCTTCGGCCTCTACAAGACATCGGCCGGCGGGAGCCAGGCATGGACAAAGGTGCTCGACGCGACGATGGTGGGCTCCACGCCTCAGCCGTACGGGATGTCGATCGTCGACGACGTCGCCGTCAGGCCGGGCACCGGCGGACAGGTGGTGGTCGCGGCGATGGCGTGGCGCAACGGCGCCGCGTACAACGGCTTCTACATCTCGCGCGACGGCGGCAAGACGTTCGCCTACGACGGGCTCCTGGGCGCGATCAACCCCAAGTCGATCGGCAACACGCACTTTGCCTACGCGTCGGACGGCGGGACCCTGTACGCGGTCGTGCAGTCGACCTTCCTTTTGCAGCGGCCGCAGATCCAGAAGGGCAATACGGTGCTCGACGGCATCTTCGTCTCGAACACCGGTGACCCGGGCGGGCCCTGGAACCAGGTGGCGAACTACCGCAGCCTCGAAAACGCGGGCTCCGCCCTCTACCACGTGTTCGGTTTCGCCCCGGGCGTGCAAGCCTGGTACAACGAGTTCATCGCGGTCGACCCCGGCAACGCCCAGCATGTCTACCTGGGACTCGAGGAGGTCTTCGAGACCCGCGACGGCGGAAACAGCTGGAGCGCCATCGGCCCGTACTGGAACTTCGGTATGCCGTGCGCGGCGAATGGGCTCGACTCATGCCCGAAAACGACCCACCCCGACCAGCACGCGGTGACGTTCGGCCCTGGCGTGGTCTACGTCGGCAACGACGGCGGCGTATACAGCCGCTCGCTGTCGCAGAGCATGGCGTCGTCCGCGGGCTGGAACAACCTGAACACGACCCTGCACACGTTGCAGTACTACTACGCGGGCGCGGGCAAGGCTGTCTCCACGACGAACGGTCACGCCGCGGGCGGCGACCAGATCTGGGGCGGGATGCAGGACAACGGTGGCTCGATGATCGCGCCGGGCCTGGCGACGATGGTCGAGCCCTTCGGCGGCGACGGCGGAGACACCCTGGTCGACCCCGCGAACGGGGACAGGGCCCTGCAGGAGTACGTCGGCCTCGACATGTGGAAGACGACCAACGGCGGCTACTCGCCCAACGGCACCATCAAGGCCTTCACCGAGATCACGCCGTCGTGCTCAGCGTTCACCTACACGCCGAGCCCGTGCGACCCGAACCCGCGGTTCATCGCGCCCTACCGCGCCGACGTCCAGAACATCAACCACTGGGTCGCGGCCGGCGAGTTCGTGTGGGACAACCAGGGCAAGGGCTGGGACACCTCGTGCTCAGCCACCGCGTGCGACTGGAAGCCGGTCTTCGACACTGGACCCGGCCACACCACGACCGCCATCGCCGTGAGCGGCCCGACGATCTACGTCGGCTTCTGCGGCGGCAACTGCAACCCGCGCGAGCTGGCCGCGACCGGCAGCTCGAGCGGTTTCTTCCGCGGCCTCGCGACCAACGCCGGCGGCACCTGGCATCTGATCGACACAAGCTCGCTGCCGAACCGGTACGTCAACGGGCTCATCGTCGACAAGACGAACGCCAGCCACGTCTACGCGGTGTTAGGCGGCTTCTCCCGCCGCTGGATCCCGAACGCCGGCGTCGGCCACGTCTTCGAGTCGAAGGACGCCGGCGCCACGTGGACCGACATGTCGGGCAACCTGCCGGACGCACCGGCGGACGACATGCTGATCACGCCGAGCGGCCAGCTCGTGCTGGCGACGGACGTGGGCGTTTTCACGACGGCGATGGGCTCATCGACCTGGAGCGCGCTAGGCTCCGGCCTGCCCAACTCGCCGGTCAACGACCTCTCCTTCGGCCCCGACCAGAGCTACATCATCGCGGCCACGCACGGCCGCGGTCTCTGGAAGATAGCAGCGCCGTAACGCAAGGATGCGCAAGGCCGTCGCATCGCGCGGCGGCCTTCTTTATCTGGCGACGAAGCGGTTGCGCAGCGTCCCGATGCCCTCGACCTCGGCCTCGACGACGTCGCCAGCCTTCAGGAACTCGGGCGGTGTGCGGGCGAAGCCGACGCCGTCGGGCGTGCCGGTGGCGATGATCGTCCCGGCGGGCAGCGTCATCCCCTTCGACACCCACTCGATCACCGCGTCGACCGGATAGACCATGTCGCTCGTGCTCGCGTCCTGCTTGGTCTCGCCGTTGACGCGGAGCGAGAGTCTCAGGGCGCCTGGGTCGAGCTCGTCGCGGGTGACGATCCACGGCCCGGTCGGACAGAAGCCGTCGAGGCTCTTGCCCTTGAAGTACTGCCCGCCCCAGCCGAACTGGATGTCGCGGGCGCTGACGTCGTTCACGACCATGTAGCCGAAGATGTGGTCGCGCGCCCGCGCGCGCGAGACGTTGAGCGCGGCGCGACCGACGACGACGCCAAGCTCGACCTCCCAGTCGACCTGCGAGGTCACAGCAGGGTCGATGACGACGTCGTCGTTGGGGCCGGCGACGCTGGTGACCGCCTTGGTGAAGACGGTCGGGGGGTCGACCGCCTTGCCCGCGGCGCGGGCGCTTTCCTCCGCGTGGGCCCGGTAGTTGCGCCCGATCGCAACCACGTTGCCCCGGGGGTGGGGGAGCGGCGCCAGCAGGCGCGCTCTCGCAAGCTCGTGGACCTTGCCCTTGCCCCGCGACAGCGAGCTCCGGACCAGCTCCAGCCCTTCCTCGCCGGAGTCGATGAGGGACAGCATGTCCGGCGGGTCGGCCAGCTCGACGACCTCGTCGCCGCGCAGGACCCCAAGGCGCGCGCCGTCGGCCGTCCGGAACGTGAGCAGCCTCACGGCGGCGGCGCGACCTCTGCGCGCAAGCGCTGACCGATCAACCTGGCGCACTCCCGCATCAGCTCGAGGACCTCCTGCTGAATCTCCACCTGCTCCTTGCTCGCCCCGCACAGTGTGCCGAAGAACCTGCCCTCGGCGGTGAAGACCGGGTACGAGACGAAGGTCCGGATCTCCAGCAGCCGGGCCACGCTGCTGCTCGGGAACTGCTTCTGCGCCTCGGCCGTGTAGTGCGGCCCGCCCTCGACGACGAACCTGCACACGCCCTCGGACCAGGGGAGGGTCACGTCCTCCGGGATGTGGAACAGCTCGCTGCGGTTGACCGCGAAGACGATGTACTGCTCGTCCTGGATGAGCCGGGTCTCGGCGAGGTAGGTCGAGCTCAGGCCGGTCAGGTCCGAGAGCCGCTCGAGCATGCGTCGGGCCACCGTCTCGAGGTCGCTCCCGTCCCGCGCCACCTCCTCGAGCAGCTCGCGCGCGGTCGGCGCCATGCGAAGTACGGTATCAATGTTGATCCGCAACCTCGTCGGCTCGGAGTGGCGCGCACCCGAGGGAGCCGCCACCCTGCCGGTCTTCAACCCCGCCACCGCCGAGGTGATCGCGCACGTGCCCTTGACCGACGCTGCCGGCGTGGACGCCGTCGTGCGCGCCGCCGCCGACGCGTTCGCGGCCTGGTCGCGCACCGCCGTCATGGACCGCGTGCGCCTGATGTTCCGATTCAAGTTTCTCCTCGAGGAGCACCTCGAGGAGCTGGCCGCCCTGGTCACGCGCCACCACGGCAAGACGCTGGACGAGGCGCGCGGCGAGGTCCGGCGAGGCATCGAGGTGGTCGACTTCGCGTGCGGCGCCCCGACCCTCCTCCAGGGCCGGACGCTCCGCGACGTCTCCGCCGGCGTCGACCAGGACCTGTACCGCTATCCGGTGGGCGTGTGCGCCGGCGTGCCGCCGTTCAACTTCCCGGTGATGATCCCGCTCTGGATGTTCCCGCTCGCCGTCGTCGCGGGCAACACGTTCGTGCTCAAGCCGTCGGACCGGACGCCGCTGGGCGGGGTGCGCCTGGCCGAGCTGTTCCTCGAGGCGGGGTTCCCGGCGGGTGTGCTGAACATCGTCCACGGAGCATCGGAGACTGTGGACGCGCTGCTGGCGCATCCGCTCGTCAGCGCCATCTCGTTCGTCGGCTCGGCGCCGGTGGCGCGCCACGTGTACACGGCCGCGGCGGCGAGCGGCAAACGCGTGCAGGCCCTCGGCGGGGCCAAGAACCACATCGTCGTCATGCCCGACGCCGATCCCGAGATAGCCGTGCCCGCGATCCTCAACTCGGCGTTCGGCAACGCCGGTGAGCGCTGTCTCTCCGGCTCCGTCGCGGTCGCCGTCGGCAAGGCGGCGGACACGCTCCTCGACCCGCTGCGCGACGCCGCCTCGAAGATGGTCGTCGGGCCCGGCGACGAGAAGGACGTGCAGGTCGGCCCGCTGATCCGCGCCGAGCATCGCGACCGCGTCGCGTCGTACGTCGAGGCGGGAGTGAGCGAGGGTGCCGAGCTGGTCGTCGACGGCCGGCCTCTGATCTCGCGCCGCGGGTTCTTCCTGGGGCCGACGATCCTCGACCGCGTCACGCCCACCATGACCGTCGGACGCGAAGAGATCTTCGGCCCGGTGCTCTCGGTCTCACGCGCGGCCGACCTGGACGAGGCCATCGCGCAGGCCAACGCCTCGGCACTCGGGAACATGGCCACGATATTCACCCAGAGCGGCCGCGCGGGCCGCGAGTTTCGCGAGCGCGTGGAGGCTGGCATGACGGGCATCAACGTGCCCATCGCCCAGCCGTTCGCGTTCTTTCCTTTCAGCGGCTGGAAGGGCTCCTTCTACGGCGACCTCCACGTGCACGGCACCGACGGAATCGACTTCTACACCCGCAAGAAGGTGGTGGTGACGCGGTGGTGAGGGGCTCCCTTTTCTCGTGGACCGTGACGGCGCTCTTCGGCGTGATCACCTTGCTGCTCGCGTTCGAGAGCTGGGCGCTGCTGTTCGGCGTGAAGCCGATCTCCGACTACATCCGGCCGGCCGTCCACTCGTATCCGGGCTACGCATTCGTGATCGCGGTGGTCGTCGGCATGCTCCTCGGCCACTTCCTCTGGGGCCCGGCGTATGGCCCTGCCTCGCCGGCCCCCAAGAAGTGACCTTCACCCCCGAGGCGATCCTTTCGCTCATCGCGACGGCGGCGTCACTCGTCGCCTTCTTGCTCATGCTCCAGGAGTCGCTCGCGCTCCGCAAGGGCGACGACTTGCTGAACAACGACGTCCGCTCCCTGGTCCGGCGCTTCCCGCGGGTCACGTACGCCTTCGCGGTCTTGATCGGCATGCTGCTCGGCCACCTGCTCTGGCCGTAGAGGCGGCGGCGGCTCCGGGCCGCAGGACGGAATGGACCGGGGTGGCGCTGGTGCTGGTCTCCGCGACCGCGTTCGGCACCAACGCGATCTTCGCCAAGCTCGCCTACGCGGCCGGGCTGGGCACGACGCAGCTGCTCGCTTTCCGTTTCGTGCTCGCGGCGGCCGGCATGTGGGGCCTCGCGCTGATGCTGCGCCAGAACCCGCTCCGTTTCCGGCGCGCCAGCCTGCTCGCGCTGTTTGGTCTTGGCGCGATCGTCTACACGGGCCAGTCGCTCACCTACTTCACCGCGCTGCAGACCCTGCCCGCGTCGTTGTGCGTGCTCATCGTCTACATCTATCCAAGCCTTGTCGTGATCGCAGGCTGGCTTTTCCTCCGACGCTCATTGACGCGCTGGCTTTTGCTCGCCCTGCTCGGGAGCTTTGCCGGCCTCGTTCTTCTGGTCGGCGGGGCAGAGCTGCACATCGCGTGGGGGCTGGTCTTCGCCATCGCCGCGCCGGCGATCTACACGGCGTACATCCTGTTGAGCGAGAACGTCATGAACCGCGTGCCCGCGGTCGGCGCAAGCGCGGTCATCATGTCGGGCGCCGGGATCGCCTTCTCGGCCATCGCGCTGGGCCAGGGCGAGCTGAAGCTCCCGGCCTCCAGCAACGGTTGGCTGGTCGTGCTTGCGCTCGCTCTCATCCCGACGATGATCGCCATCTCGACGTTTCTCGCTGGTTTGCCGCGCGTCGGCGCCGCTCGCGCCTCGCTCCTGAGCACGTGGGAGCCGGTCGTCACGGTCATCCTCGCGGTCATCCTGTTCGGCGACCGCTTCAGCGTGCTTCAGGCGCTCGGCGGCGTGCTCATCCTGGCGGCGGTCGTGATGCAAGCCGGTCGCGTAGGTCGCACAGCACCGGGTGCAGCAGGTGCGCTGCCCTGACGCCGGACAGGTCGAGCCCCCACTCCTTCTTGCCGAGCACGAAGGGGTGGAGCTGCTCGCCGCCGATCGAACCATGTCCGCCGGCCTGGTTCTCGAAGTTGATCTGCTTGCCGTCGATGAAGGCGCCGAAGAGGACCACGTCGCCCGCGCTGCGGAACGAGTTGAGTCGGGTCAGCTGCTCGAAAAGCACGTCGGGGTGGTCATAGGCCGCAAGAAGCGGTTTCACCGCGTCCCCGCGCACTGCTCCACGCGCGGTGACGAAGACGTCCTGATCTCCGTCGCGCAGCATCAGCATCGCGACCTGCCGCAGCCGCGACAGGCCGTCGAGAAGCTGAGGAAACCGCTGGTCGGCCACGGCGTGCGTCATCCGCTCAGTGCCGTCGGTGAAATACACGTGCGCGGTCCCGCCTGACAGCGTGGTCACGACCTGACCCTTCGCCTCGTCCTCGTTCGGGCCGTACCAGCGGCGCTTGCCCTCGCTGACGCGAAAGCCGGGTAGCAGCGACGCCAGAACCTCGCCGAAGTGCTTGCCGTGAGAGGCGCGGAATGGAGCTGTCTCGACCTGGCCATGGTCTGAGAGCACGACCATCTCGTAACCGGCGCCGCGGGCCTCGGCCACCTTCTCGATCGTGTGGTCGACGTGCTTCAGTATGCGAAGCGCGGATCGGTCGGCGGGACCGAAGGCGTGCGCGGTCTCGTCATAGGCGTAGAAGCCGGCGTAGATCGGCGAGTAGCCCTCACTCATGGCCTTGATGACGGCGTAGCGCGTGAGGTGGTGAACGAAGATCTCCTCGGCCAGGTCCGTGGCGACGTAGGGCGCCGCGGGATGGCGGCCCTCCGAGCGAGCGGCGGAGAAATCCCTGGCGGTGCGAGCGAAGACGGCCGCCGTCTGCCACACCCAATCGCCGAGGTGGATGGGGTTGGCGAGGTAGGGGACGAGCACGTTCGCGGCGGAGCGTGATTTCGGTTGCCGGCCGTAGCTGCGGGCCTGGTACGCGATGCCGAAGTCGTCTGCGGCTTCTGCCGGGTAGCAGGCCGCGATGCAGGCGCCGTCCCGGGTCAGCGCCCGGCAGCCTTTGAAGTACTTGTCGGCGACCTTGTCGAACGTCGAGCCAGGGCCGAACTTGACGAGCACGCGTCGCTCGCGGTCCCACCACCGAAAGCTCGGGATCTCGGAGTTGTCGCCGTACAGGATCCCCGCCTGCGCGAATGGCGTCGTCGACGGCAGCCCGCAGCGATAGCGGTGGATCTCGTAGCCCTCGGCGTCTATGAGCCGGCGCAGATGCGGCATGTGCCCTGAGTCGAGCGCGCGGCCGAGGGCGTCGGCGCTGACGCCGTCGAGATGCAGGATCACGAGCTTGCTCATGGCAGCTCGGCAAAGACCGGGAGATGGTCGGACGCGCGCACGTTGAGGGTCCAGGCACGATGCGTGGCGGGCACCGCGCCGCCTGCATAGATGGCGTCCAGCTTCTGCGCCGTCCAGTGTGTCCGGCGCAGCCCGCGGGTGAGCTCCACCAGCCCCGCGTCGTGCGCGGCGGCGCGGATCTTGCGCCACAGCTGGAGGCGGGGAGGACCGAAGGTGTTGAGGTCGCCGGCGACCAGCGTCAGGCGCGACGCGGGGCGCGACGCCATGTCGGCGACGATGGCGCGGAACTGCTCGAGCTTGTGCGCAAATCCGATCACGTCCAGGTGCATGACGTAAACGCGCAGCGCGGCGGACTCAGCCCGAACCGCGATCCGCCGCTGAGGAGGGATGGCGCGCAGCAGCGTGCGCTCGACGCGGCCGAGGCGGAGGCCGGGGAGGTCGCTCAGCGAAACGGTCTGAGGCGCGGAGTCGAAGAGGCCGCGGCGCCAGATCAAAGCGTTGCCCTGCTCGCGGCCCCGGAAGAGCTGCGCGGTCGCCTGGAACCAGTCGTAGCCGCCGCCCATGGCCTGCGCGACTGCAGCGGCGTCGGGCCGGCCGTCGTGCATCGATGCCTCCTGGAGCGCAAGAAGATCGAGGCCGTGAAAGTCGGGCGCCGTCCGGACCGCGCTGATGACCTTCTCCAGCCGCAGGCCCAGGAGGATGTTCCACGTGCATACCCGCACCGCTCTATCCTGCGCAGGAATGGCAATCCGCTGGTGGCGCCCGGCGTATACGTGCTTCTTCTGCGTCGCGAAGTCCTGAGCGAATTCCTCCAGCTCGACTACCTCTACACGCCGTCACGCGACGTCGCCGCGGACGCGAAGTACTTCACCGAGGCGCTGGGCGGCAAGCTCGCGTTCGCGGTCGAGGGCATGGGTGCCCGGGTGGCCATGATCGAGCTCACCGACGGGCCGCCTCACGTCCTCTTGACCGACCACCTCGACGGCGACCGTGCCATCTACATCTATCGCGTCGAGGACCTTCGCAAGGCGGTGGCGGCGTTGAAGAAGCGCGGCGTCAAGGACGAGCGCAGGCTCGAGATCCCGATGGGCCCCTGCTCGTCCTTCGTCCTGCCCGGAGGCCACCGCATCGCGCTGTACGAGGCCTCGCGCCCGGGCGTGCTCCAGCACTTTCTCGGCCGCCGGGACTTCTGAATGTCTCCAGGGCGAGCGCCGGGGTCGCGACGCTGAACCAGAGAGAATTAGCCCTTCCGTGACCACCAAGCGCTGGATCCTCGCCGCCGCGGTGCTCGGCTCGGGGATCGTGTTCCTCGACTCGACGGTCGTCAACGTGGCCCTACCCCGCATCGGCCGCGACCTGCCGCGACTCTTTCTTGGCGTCCTCGAGGGCCAGTCGTACGTCTACAACGCCTACCTGCTGACGCTGAGCGCGCTTTTGATCCTGGCGGGCGCGGTCAACGACTTCTACGGTCGCAAGCGCACGTTCATCGCCGGCCTTCTCGGCTTCGGCGTCACCTCGGCGCTGTGCGGCCTGGCCACGAACATGGAGCTGCTCGTCCTGTTCCGGGTCCTCCAGGGGGCCACCGGAGCCCTGCTCGTCCCGGGCTCGCTGGCGCTCCTCACCGCCAACTTCTCGGGCGAGGAGCAGGGCCGCGCGTTCGGCACATGGGCCGGCGCATCGGGCGCGACGACCATCCTCGGGCCCGTGGTCGGCGGCGTTCTGGTCGACACGATCTCGTGGCGAGCGGCCTTTCTCATCAACCTTCCCCTGGTTGCGGTGGCGGCGTGGGCGACCTGGAAGCACGTGCCGGAGAGTCGCGACGAGACGGCAACCGCGTCGTTCGACTGGATCGGGGCCGCCATCGTCGCCCTGGCCGTGGGAGGGCTTGCATTCGGCGCCATCTACGGCCAGCAGCGGGCGTGGCGCGACCCGCTCGGCTACGTCGCGCTGGCGGCAGGCGTCGTGGCCACGGTGGCGCTGCCGCTCTGGATGGCGCGGGCGCGGCACCCCCTGATCCCGCTCGAGCTCTTCCGTTCGCGCAACTTCACCGTCACCAACATCTCGACGCTGTTGATCTACGGCGCGCTCTACGTGACCTTCTATTACGTCGGCCTCTTCCAGCAGGGGACGCTCGGCTACGCCGCCGCCGCGGCCGGCGCCGCCGGGATCCCGGGCACGTTGTTCCTCATCTTCTTCTCGGGCAGGTTCGGCAGCCTCGCCTCCAGGTATGGCCCGCGGATGTTCATGGCCGTCGGCCCGGCGATCATGGCCGTGGGCGTGCTGTGGTTCGCCCGCGTGCCGTCGACCAGCGAGGCGTGGAAGCTCGAGCCCGGCAACCTCGCTTCCTACGTGCCGCCGCTGTCCTACGTCGTCGATTTCCTGCCGGCTTCGGTGATCTTCGGCCTCGGCGTCATGATCATGGTCGCGCCGCTGACCACGGCGCTGATGCGCTCGGTGCCCGTCCACAACGCAGGTCTCGGCTCGGCGATCAATAACGCCATCTCGCGCGTCGGCCCGCAGCTGGCGGGCGCGCTGATCTTCGTCTTCCTCACCGCCAACTTCTACGCCACGCTCGCCTCGCGCCTGCCCGGGGTCGACGTCTCCTCGGAGAGCTTCCGCAGCCAGGTCAGCCCACTGAACACTCCGGCCGACCCGAGCCTGGTGGCGCTGGTGCGCGACGCGTCGACGAGCTCTTTCCACCTCGCGGTGCTCGTCGGCGCCGCCCTGCTGCTCGCGGGCGCAATCGTCAACCTGGTCGGCATCGAGAACCGTGCGGCGCGCCTCAGCGAGGGCGAGGGCGAGGGCGCCGGCTCCGAGGCGGTTCCGGCCGCCTCGGCCTAGACGGTCCTCATCACCATCTCGTGCGGCGGGTCCGGGGGCCCGAAGAATTCGTCGAGCTCCGGTGCATGATCCGGCACCGGAGGGCGCGCGACGACGGTCCGCTTCCATCCCTGCTCCTCGAACCACTCCGGGTGCTCGGGGCTGATCAGGGCGATCACACCGCCTCGTGCGGTCACCCGGCGGAGCTCGCCCAGGACGGCGGGGTCTGGCCCGAGCGCGCCGCAGGCCGCGGTCAGCTGCGCGATCCCGTCGCCGACCGGGAGCTGCTCCGCCCAGCCCGCAACGACCTCGACATTTGGCAGCCGGCGCGCGAGCAGCGCCCGCAGTCCCGCCGAAGGTTCGACGGCGATGACGCGATGACCTTTCTTCACCAGGTGCCGCGTCAGCCGGCCGCTGCCGGCGCCGACGTCGAGCGCCACGTCGCCGCCGCCCGGGAGCGCGGCGATGAGCTCGGGCGCGATTGGCTCGATGCGCGCGAGGTCGTCCCAACGCTGGGGCTCGAGGTGGTAGACGAGCGTCCAGAACAGCGCCCTCAAGACCCGCTCGTCGGGCTCGCCTCGCGGCACGCGCGCCAGCTCGCGCTCGCGCACGGCCGGGGGGAGCCGGGCGATGTCGCCGATGTCGAAGTGGCGCCATCCGGCCGGAGCCGACGCGACTGCTTCCTCGTACTCCATCGCCCCGATCACACTAGGGCGCGGCCGTGAAGATCGCCGTCGTCGCTTCGCCGGTGACGCCCTTGCGCCCGGCGCAGCTCGGCGGCGCGCAGGCCTTCGTGTGCGACCTCGCCGCGGGGCTGGCGCGACGTGGTCACCACGTGCGCCTTTTCTGCACTGAGGGATCGGACGTGCCCGGCGTGGAGCTGGTGACCGTCCCCGCCCCGCGCGACGCGGCGGCGGCGCTCGTCATGCCGGGCGGAGGGGCCGCACCGCCGCCGTCCCCAGGCGTGACGGCCGCCCTTGCGTCGATATTCGACGCCGTCCGCTCCGCGAGGTTCGACGCCGTCAGCCAGCACGCGTTCGACGCGCCGGCCTTCGAGCTAGCGCGAGGGTTTCCCGTCCTGCACACGCTGCACCTCCCGCCGATTGTCCCGGCCGTCGTGACGGCGGCGTCCGGCGTGGAGCAGCAACGCCTAGCCACCGTCTCGGGCGCTTGCCGAGCGGCCTGGCGCGCCGCGGGCGTCGAGGTGGGGCATGTGCTGCACAACGGCGTCGAAGACCTGCCGGTCGTTGGCCCGCCCGAGCAAGCCGCCCTCGTCGCCGGCCGCATCTCGCCCGAGAAGGGCATCGAGCACGCCCTCGCCGCGGCGAGCGCCGCGGGGCTGTCCGTCCGCGTCGCGGGCGCCCAGTACGATCCGGGTTATGACGTCGACCTGGCCGGCGCGGAGCGGTTGGGCTCGCTCACGCGCCGCGACCTGCGGTCAGTGATGGCGCGGTCGGCGGTGACGATCTGCGCGGTGCGCTGGGACGAGCCCTTCGGCATGGTTGCCGCCGAGGCGCAGATGGCCGGCTGCCCGGTCGCCGCCTACCGCCGCGGAGCGTTGCCTGAGGTCGTAGAGGAAGGCGTGAGCGGAGCGCTCGCCGCGCCGGACGACGTCGAAGCCCTTGGTGACGCCGTGCTCCGGTGCCTCGCCCTCGACCGCGAGGCCGTGCGCGCCAGCGCGCGCCGGCGGCTGGGCCTCGATGCGGCGCTGGACCGCTACGAGCAGGCACTGGCCCGCGCCGCGCAGTGACCCGCACCGCCGTCGTC
>Ga0209157_1003203_pt1 | contig 12692 bp, 13 predicted proteins | sample GraSoiAngelo_135_FD_185892 | JGI IMG/M metagenome (GOLD analysis project Ga0209157, IMG submission 185892) | Grasslands soil microbial communities from the Angelo Coastal Reserve, California, USA - 14_0929_05_40cm (SPAdes) (version 2) | ecosystem: Environmental > Terrestrial > Soil > Grasslands ... | reverse complement strand
TTCTTCTGAAAATGAAAGACGCAAAATCGGTTATTCTTGCTACCACTATCAGCCTAATGATTCTGGGGGCGGCGCAAGTGCCCAGGATTGCTTTCGCGAATCCGACTGTGACGCGACCACAGCACTTTGGCCCGTATGCGAGTAGCTCGGACGACTCGGGTACCTGTGGAAACGATTGGGCAACTGACACGTTCAATCGGCATTTCACCGTGTTCAGTAATCCGGAAGGTACATTCACGGTCGTGGAGCATTTCAAGGACGGAACTTTCATCACTCCCGCATCCGACGGCCCACCCGTGAACTTCAGCCCCGGTGCCTGTCAGGCCTCCCCGACTCCCGCGGGCGTTGTGAACAATGGGATAGCCGGCGAGTTCCAAGGCCACTTCGTCATTCCGCTTCCGTCCGCCGAGACGCAGACCTCGACCTCTCCGTTTTGCGATGCGGTGGCCATGACAAACACGGATTGCACCACGGCGACCTTCATCAATACTCACTTTACCCCCGCCTGCTACCCGGATACGTGCTCAGTGACTATGTTCGTCTTCAAGTACGATGCCAGCGATCAGGGGCTCATCATGAACGAATGGAAGAACGCTTCGCCAGACCGCGGCGGGAATCGCGGCGACATCCGCAGTTCGAACCTTTAGGGTCTCTGGGAACCATCGCACAAACGGAAAGGCTAGGGAAGCCCTCCCTTTCTTCTTGAATCTGAATTCACAAAGAGCGGGCGGGAGGCAGGCGGTATTTATCCGTCGTCGGATGTTGCAAACGGCGACTCGCGAATCCAGCGGCGATTTGGAGGACCTGGTTATGCTCCGCGGTTGAGGCTCGCGATGGTACTACAGGACATCGAAGTGGGCGTAGATGGCTTGGCCCCACGCGTCCACAGCTACCAGAGTGTATACCCCCCGCACGAGATACTGGAAGTAAGGCGACCGGAATGTTGCGCCGTCGAGGCTCAGGAAGCTTTGGGTGTTCCAGTAACCGAAGAGACGACTGCTGGGTCCGCACTGATGTAAGGTCGGAGAAAGGCTAACGCACTGCTCTGAGGTGACGTTTAACACGACTGCTGCGCGCGGGCCGTTGGGTGTCGCCAGTAGGCTGCTCATCGGCTTGAAGACGACCCTATCAGGATAGGGGAAGGTGGGGCAAGTTGTACTCACTAAAGGCGCCAACTGAAGAGGGCTTCCTGCCCGCGAGATGTTCGTGGAGGAGTAGTCTCCCTTGAACAAAGCGAAGCCCGCGAGCGATTCCGCAATGTTGATGCCGCAGAAAAAGTCATTGCGGTTCCAGGCCGAGATGTTTGCGTCGATCTGGCCGAGTGCGGTCGTGACGTTCTGGTCCAGTGTGTTACCGACCTCCATCCATGCTCTAATGGCGCCGTATTGCCTGATTGACGTCGCACTAAGGGTAAGAATCAGTCGCAAGCCTAGAGGCGAGACGGGAGAGGAGAACGAGACTGGGCCAGAACCGCTGAAATTCAGAGGAGCCGAGGAGTAGAACTGGGAACTGGAGACGCCCAGAACAATGACCACAAGGAGTATCACAATCGCGAAGCTGGTTGTTTTGTTGCGACTGGAGACTCTAGAGGCCGCTGACTCGTTCTCATGGTCCGCTGAGCCCATCTCTTCGACCGAACTTTCTCCGCCGTGTAACCCCATTTAACTCTGCAAAATGAACCAATGAACCCCATCTCCGTTGCTGGCGATTCGATTTGGGTTCGGCTCTTTCCTGCGTGCCACGGACTGGACGCACGAAGATGAGCAACCCGTCAACTCACAACGAGCTTTTTAGCGGACCATCAAGGACTTGACTGGATGCGCACTGCGGCCAAGGCTTTGGTCCTTTTGGTCGCCCTCCTCCTAATTTCCCTCTTAGTCCCCGTCTTCCCATACACCGCGGCTTCTGGTTCCGCGTTTGGCGTAGCCAGCGTCAGGGTGACCGCCGATGTTTCGTTGACCTTCCTTCTCTTTCACTGCGGTTCATTCATAAATGCCCAGGTGACAGGGTCTATCGCTGGTTTCGCGGGCTCTGTCCCGATTTCGCAGGGCTACACTTTCACATGCAACCCCGGGACGAGCTAATCTCCCCCGACACCCTCATTCGAGGGGAGTGCGACCGTCTCGACGGAGCAACCCTACCGCCGAGCAAACCGTTAAGTAATTTTCCATCACAGCGCGCTCGGATTGCCCGCCACTCTGACCTGTTATGGCGCCGTCGGCGAGATCGGCGGCAACAAGCTCCTTCTTGAGGACAAGGACACCAAGGTCTTCCTCGACTTTGGGACGTGCTTCAGCGAGGGCTCCGACTACTTCGACGCTGGGATTGAGCCTCGTCACGTCAATGGCGCAGGCGACCTCTTCGAGTTCGGCCTCCTCCCAGAGATTCCCGGCCTGTACTCGAAGCGGGCACTTCAGAACACATCTTTGAAATATGTCGAGCCAGAGATTGACGCGATACTCCTCAGCCACTACCACTGGGACCACATGGGGAGGATAGGCTTCCTCGACCCCTCGGTTCCCGTCTACGCGGGGGAGACTACGGTCCTGATTCACGAGGCCGCCAGCGAGTCAACCTACTCTCCCCTCGACGACCATATCGTCAAGACCTTCAGGACTGGCGACAGGTTGAGGATTGGTTCCCTCGAGGTCGTCCCGATTCACGTCGACCACTCGATTCCAGGGGCGTATGGGTTCGTGGTATACACCTCCGACAGCGCGCTCGCGTACACCGGCGACTTCCGCTTCCATGGCCCCCTCGGCTCGATGACCGAGGAGTTCGCCAGCGAAGCCCTGAAGGCAAGCCCCTCTCTCCTCGCCACCGAGGGGACGAGGGTCGCGCCGAGGGACATTAGGCAGGACCTGAGCGAGGAGGCAGTCCTCCAAGAGACGGTGAAGGTCCTGGGCAGGAACAAGAAGCTCGCTTTCTCTTCCTTCAGGGGGAACGACACAGACCGCGTCAACTCCTTTCATAAGGCCGCCCAGAAGACAGAAAGGCAGCTCGTCGTCTCGATGAAGACCGCGACGCTCCTCGAGAAACTCCAGAACGACAGACACCTGAAAGTCCCTAGAGTCGGGAAAGATGTCCTCGTCTACGTCAGGAGGAAGGGCTCGGGGAAGATCGACGACAGAGACTACTACAAATGGGAGAGACCCTTCCTGGACCACGGGATGACCGCGACGGACGTCCACGACCGGCAGGGCGAAGTCTTCCTTCACCTTGATATCTGGAACTTCCCCGAAATCATTGACATCAAGCCTGAAAAGGGCGGGGTCTACGTGCACTCCTCGTCGGAAGCCTTCAACGAGGAAGGAGAAAGGGAGGAAGGTGTCATCAAGAACTGGGTCGATCACGTGGGGTTCAGCTATCATCAGATCCACGCTTCAGGGCACTCTCCGCTGGAGGGTGTGAGGCGCCTCGTTCATTCGGTCGGCGCAGAGAAGGTGGTGCCGATACACACGGAGCATCCCGAACTCTTCCGTTCCTTCAAAGGGAGGTGTGTGATTCCTAAGAAGGGAAGGAAGATTTCATTGTAGCCGTTGGGCCTTCTGGTTCACGACCCTTGTTCAAGTGAGTCATCATGAATAGCGAGTAAGGGTCAAACCTGGGGAGGTAGCGCGAGGCGCCGACTATGAGTCGTCTTGCAGACCCGGAGACTGGACCCTCACCACCGAAATCTTGGAGAGGACGCCAGGGGTGAAGAGCGCAAGGTTTGAGATGAACAGCCTGTGTCCTAGAAAAGCCACGTTAGATGGGTTAATCAAACTCTCCTTCGAGGTATCGAAGGGCGCAGGCGCTGCTGCACCAACTGGGGTAACGACCCAGACCGCGTTCGTGAACGGGGAGCAGACGTACAGATTACCGTTCCGATCGAAGGCGAGCCCGTCTGGGACGGGGATTCCCGTAGCAAAGGTCGTAACCGCCCCCGCTGTCCCATCGTTGTTCACATCGATCTTCACAACGGTGTTCTTCCCTGCGTTCGACACGAAGAGTGCGGTCCCGGCCTTGTTGAAAGCTATGTCGTTAGGACCTAGAGTAAACCCGTCCACGGGTCCAGCTGCGAGGAGACCTCCTGAAGCAAAAGTAGAAACAGTCCCTGACGGCGTAACCTTGGAGACGCTGCCATCGAAGATGTTTGTTAAGAACATATTGCCGTGACGGTCAATCGCCAGCCCATTCGGGCACGTTGGCTCTGTCGCAACCGTCGAAACGACGCCGGTCTCTTGGTCTATTCGAACCACGGCTCCAGTTGCTGATGGCGCAAACGCGTTGCAGGCAACCGCAAAGAGGTCTTCATCATGGAAGGCCACCTGCCCCACGAAGGGAAAACCGGGGACGGTGAAGGCGCCATCCGGTGCTCCATCTTCGTCGAAGACGAGTATGGTTCCTTGGGGAGAGGAGAAACTCAAGGTACCGACATAGAGATTGTCTTCTGATGCGGCGAGCCCCTCCGCGAAAAGCCCAGCAGGAATGTCTGCAACATGCCTTACGACCCCGACTTGCTTGGCGGCGGTCATCGGCTGAGGTAACACGAGCAGGAGCGCAGAAATTGTCAGCACTGCGGCTGCAGCACGCATCGCTTCCAACTCGGAGAGTCGAAGCTAGATAAGGCTTCACCTCAAGGATTGAAGGATTCTCAATACGGACTGCCCCAAAGAGTCAAAAGCGAAGCGGATCGGGGACCCAAATCATTCTCGGGCTGGCTTTCTTGACTTCCATCTCAAGACCCGCGCGCTCATCGACGAGGTCGACAGGTGTGCTGATTCCACTCTACACTCATCCAACAGACGGCAGTTGGAGCGAAGTGGTCCGGGTTCACGCTTCCCATCCTCTGGTGCCTATAATCGCTGTGATTAATCCCTCCAACGGGCCTGGCGGCTCCCAGAACCCGGAGTACTTGACAGGGGTAAGGAACCTCCAGAACGCGGGCGTTACCACGCTAGGGTATGTCTACACGAATTACGGGGAGAGGAGCAAGTCTTCCGTCGAATCAGAAGTGAGCGCCTACAAGAGATGGTACAGCGTAAACGGAATAATGATTGATGAGATGTCGAACACTCAGGGGTTCGAAAGCTATTACTCTGCTCTGAACGGCCATGTGAAGTCCCTCGGGATGACCCACACGGTGGGCAACCCCGGGACTGTGGTGCCCGCCAGCTTCAAAGGGACTCTCGATTGTTTGGTCATCTACGAGAATTCAGGTCTCCCCCCGATCTCTGAGCTTCAGAGGTATCGAGGTCATGCTGCGCCCAACTCTGCCTACATCTCCTACGGTGTTCCGACGCTCGACACAGCATTCGAGAGAGCTAGCGCAGCGTACGTAAGATGGCTCTACATCACTGATGCCAGCCTTCCGAATCCCTACGACACGCTCACCTCTTACTTCAGTGCGGAGGTGGCGACTTTGGACAACGGTACCTCGACGACCGCCTCAAGAGAACCCCGCAATCCGGACCGCACCCTAAAGCACCACGGGCGAAATCAGCGGCTCGCTGAGCTTGAACCGCGGGCGTCAAGGAGGAGACGGTTCGTCTCCACCGGGTTGACGACGTAGCTTAGCGGCCACTTCAAACTCTTTATCGACGAGCGAAAACGCGAGCTCCGTCTTCGGCCAACTCGATTTTGCACTCGGGACAGAGGGGCTTCTTGAAGACGATTCCCGTCCTCTTGGGGCAGCAGTCCTCGCAGAAGATGTTCCAGCACTTCGAGCACTGCCAGGCGACGGGTTTTAAGAAACCTCCGACAGTTCTTCTGCAGCGAAAGCAGTAGCCGCGTACCACGAAAGCTTCGTCCTATTATTACTTCATCCAATATAACCTCCCATACGCCGACTGTCACGCCTCGGGTCAATTCCTTCTACGACTCAGCCTCGACTTCGAAACAGGTGGATTCGCTGTTCAGGTCGGCCAATCTCGACAGGCTCACAGAAGACGCCAGGATCCCTGATGCTTGTAGCCCGACGCTCTCGAGCGAGTGAGGTGCTACCATGGAAACTTGACGCTTGGTCTCCCACATCCGGATTGACGAACGCCATCTGGCCTGATTGCGAGCTGGACCTCAGGGCAGCCGACTGCTGCCGCGGGTTGAGCGCGAGCTATTGAGGTTAGAGATCCCTGATCCCTGATCAGACCCTTCGCCTGAGCCATCGAATATCGAATAGCGAAGATGGCACTTAGCTGAGGAAGGACCTCATGGCCCTTTCCTTCTCTCGGAACAGCTGCCTTGCAGCTACGTAATCTTGAAAGGCTTTCAGGTACTGCAATCCCTTTGGGGTTGCCTTGAATGTCCTGCTCACCTTGTCGTCGGTTAGGAGGCCGTTGTCAATCAACGATTTCAGATACTTGTTAAGCACGTCCAGATTGAGTCGCGAAGCATACATCAATCTCGTCTTTCTCTCGGGGGAGGCCGCGCTGACTATCAGAGCGGCGATCTCGTAGTAGCTTCGTCTCGTTCTTCCCTGACGCACCGGGATGCTTTGCACATCTCCACACCTCGACAGGTACTAGCATTTCGAGTTAGATGACCATTCCTGCCGTTATTGATAACTCTCCCCTCTGATAGTAAGGAAAAACCCAAAGGCTCAACCATATCTTCTGTCCCGTTATTCCATACCTATGGAAGGAGTCTCATCCCGCCCCCACATCTACTTCGCGTATTAGAGCTCCAGGAAGCAGAAGGCGTAGGCTCCGATGAAGCTACCACCCATCTTGGCGGAACCAGGGTTGGCTGGGAAGCCAGAAAGGACGAAGAGAATCCCTCCCAAAGCGGCCTTCGACATGAACGGTCGCATGACTCGTGAAGCCGGCGTTGGAATCGCGGCGCCCGAATGCCCTGCTATCTGAGTCGGAGAGGGAAGGTCGGGAGGAGTCCCAGAACCGGCGTTGCCAACTGTTCAAATCGCACCCGGCTCATCAGCGTGATGCGAGAAGCCATGCCGAGCCTCGAGGTCAATGGAGTAAACCTCTTCTACGCGGAAAAGGGGGCCGGCGAGCCGGTCGTCTTCGTTCATGGCATTCCCACTGATTACCGCGCATGGGATTCGCAGTTGGATTCTTTCTCCGAGCACTATCGCGCGATAGCTTACAGTCGGAGGTACGCCTACCCCAACGCCAGAGCGCGACCTCCTCGACAGCACCGTCGAGAACAACGCCATCGACCTCATGGGACTGCTCGAGAGACTTCGAGCCACGCCAGCCCACATCGTTGGGCACTCTTACGGGGGATTCATCTCTCTCTATGTAGCCGCACACCATCCGGAAATGGTTCGGTCGTTCGTCCTCGTCGAGCCTGCGGTCTCAACCCTTCTCGTGAAGAATCCAAAGAATATCCTCGAGTTCCTCCTCCTTTTCTTGAGGAGCCCTTCGGTCGCGCTTTCCGCCGCGAAATACGTGCGAAAGGGAAACAACCCCGCATTCAAGGCACTCGATAAGGGAGACCTTCTTACGGCAGTTAAGCTCAATCTCGACGCCATAGAAGACAAGGACGGGGTCCTCGACAGACTGTCTGCTAAGACGAGGGCGATGATGATAGACAACGCGAGGACGGTGGGTGAGCTGAGAACCCGGGTCCCCGTTTTCACTCGCGACGATGCGAGCAGAATGCGAACTCCATCCCTTCTGATAAGTGGAGAGAGCAGTGCGTTAGTTCTCCGCGGAATCGGGCAGATACTCGCGGAATCGATCCCCGACTGCGAAAGGGCTAGAATCTCGGGGGCGGGGCACTTTCCCCACCTCGATAAGGCGGAAGAGTTCAACGCACGCGTCCTCGGATTCCTGCAACTCCAAAGCTAAGGTCCAGACGTTGCAAATCAGAAGGGCAAAAACCCAAGAAGGACTCGCCAGAGCTGGGCCACCCTGTCGGGGTGAACATCGTCGGACCTTAAATACGGTCGGATGCCACTGAGCCTCGTGTCGGAGAGGCCCACCGTGGCTTTCGTTCTTTCGCTGATCGCCGGAATCTGTTACCTCGTGGTGGGCATTCTCTTTGCGTTAGCGGGTGCCGTGGTTGGAGGCGTCCCGGGGAGTCTCGTGCCCGGGCTGGGGGCGGTCTTTCTGGTGATTCTCTCGATCGGGCTTGTCAGCGGCGTCCTCATGGTAGTGGGTGCTGTCGTGATGCGCTCGACTGACAGGTCCAGGGTAAGAACCGGGTCGGTTCTCGTTCTCATCTTCACCCTGGTCGGCTTGCTCTTCACAGCAGGCGGGCTAATCGTGGGATTCATCTTGGGGATTGCCGGGTCGATAATGGGGCTCGTCTGGAAGCCTCACGAGAAGGCTGCACCTACGGTTCCTGCACCTACGGTTTCTGCACCTTCCGAGGTTTCCCAACCCGCCCCGTGACTCCGGAGAGCGCCGCAGGCGCGCCGAGAGGGAAGCCCCACTCAATCTCGGTGCAGCCGTGGCCACAGTGCGAGGTAAGAGCTTCGGCCTCTTCCGTCATGGAATTCCCAAACGATTTTATCGGGTTGAGCAAGAGTCGGGAGAGAGAGTGTGACCCGTGTTGGAAGCCGAACGTAGACTGGCTGCGATAATGTTCACTGACTTGGTCGGTTACACCGCGATGGCTCAGAGGAACGAGTCGCTCGCGCTCGAACTCCTCGAGAGACACAATACCTTGCTCAGGTCGGTTGTGAAGCAGCGCCGGGGCCGCGAGGTAAAGACCGTAGGCGACGCCTTCCTCCTTGAATTCGGGAGCGCCCTCGAGGCTGTCCTCTGTGCAATAGAGATTCAGTCCGTGCTGAACGAGCAGAACAAGCTCGTGGGAGGAGCAGAGAGAATTCTCGTCCGAATAGGAATCCATGTCGGGGACGTCGTCCACCGGGGCGGGGACGTCTTCGGGGATGCAGTGAACATCGCCTCCCGAATTGTGAGTTTTGCTGAGCAGGGAGGTATCTGCATTTCCGGGCAGGTCTACGCTCAAGTGGTGAACAAGCTGGAGTATCCTCTGCTCAAGATGTCGGCGCAGTCTCTGAAGAACGTCGAGCAGCCCATCGACCTATACCGCGTGGTCCTCGAGCCCGGGGTTGACGCCCCACACAAGAGTTCCAAGGCATGGAGTCGGGTCGCGGTCCTTCCCTTCGCTAACATCAGCCCTGATCCTCGGGACGGCTACTTCGCCGACGGGCTCACCGAGGAGATGATTTCTGCTCTCTCCGAGGTGAAGGGGCTGAGGGTGATTGCGCGCACCTCCGTCAATCATTACAAAGAAACGTCGAAGACGGTCGCGCAGATAGGGAACGAGTTGGGAGTGTCCTTTGTCCTTGAGGGGAGCGTCAGAAAGGCGGGTAACAAGGTTCGCGTCGGAGCCCAGCTTATCGATGTCGAGAGCCAGGAACACATCTGGTCAAACCAGTACGACAGAAACCTCAACGATATCTTCTCAATTCAGAGCGATATCGCAAAGAAGGTCGCCGACTCCCTCGAGGTAACTCTCCTGAAGGGTGAGCGCGCGAGAATTGAAAGGAAAGACACCGAGAGCACCGTCGCCTACGTCGCCTACCTGAAGGGCAGAACGCTGCTCCACGACAGGTCTGAGAAGGCTATCAAGGGGGCGAAGGAGCAGTTCGAGCTCGCGGTCCGGGAGGATGCGGGGTACGCCAAAGCCTACTCCGGCCTCGCTGACACCTACATGATCCTGGGCGATTACCTCTTCTCTCCCTTCCCCTCTTCTCTCGAGGAGGCGAAGAAGCAGATCAGGAAGGCGCTCGAGCTGGACCCAAATCTCGCGGAGGCCCGGGTCTCTCTGGCGAACTATCTGATGTATAACTACGACTTTGTCGGGTCGGAGAATGAGTTCAGGAGGGCCATCGAGCTCAACCCGAGTTACGCTTCGGCCCACCATTGGTTCGCGGGCACCCTCGACCAGCTTGGAAAGACCGATGAGGCTTTCGCCGAGATGATGCTCGCGGAAGAACTAGACCCTCTGTCATCCGCCATCTCTCTCTCCGCAGTCTACCGCTTCATCTTGACGAGAACATTCGACGAGGCGCTGAAGCGGATTAGGAAGCTATCGGAGATTGACCCCGAAGGTCCCCTAGTCGCGGAGGCTTGGATGGCATACCACTTTGTAAGGAAGGAGTGGAACGATGCGCTCCGCTACCTGAAGAGGATGATAGAAGCAGACCCCGACGACCCTTACCTGGACATGGACCTCGCGTATATCTACGCGGTTACAGGGAAAAGAAACGAGGCACTTCTCTTGGTCGAGAAGCTGAAGGCCGTCCCCGAGAGCGCTCGAATCAAGGGCAACTTCCTCGCTTTCGTCTATGCGGGGCTCGGTGACCTCGACGAGTGCTTCAGGTGGCTTGACTATGCCTACGATAGGCGAGAGATATTCATCGGGTGGTTCCGCCGCTATCCTCTTCTCGAGAATGTGCGCAGTGATAAGAGGTTCGGAGAGTTGCTGAAGAGGGCACGCCTCCCTCCATAACAAGTTTCGTGGATGAGGGATCGCTCCCAAGGATTTTCCAGGTTTCTTCTTCCGCATTTCGCGGCGAATCTAGAGAACTTCGTATCAGGATAAGAGGCCTCCTTGTTCCCCAGACTCGCGGGTGACTAACCGGACGGGCAAACCCTCAGTCGACGCAAGTTTCCAATTCTTCGTGGGCGTGACGACCGAGTCGATCAGGCCATCCCCGCCGCCGTCACTTTACGTATTCTCACTGACCGCGTACATTCGGCGCAGATTAACGAAAAGGAGCGCAAGGGGCAAGAGGGTGAAAGTCGTCGAGCAGACAGGACCCAATTTTGCAACTTACGAATTGCAGTCTCCGAACACGAATCTGACTCTCGGTCTTCACAAGCTCTTCATTCACCTTGTCTTTTCCACTATCGACGTCAAGTATATCGGATACACACGTGGTTCTTCGAGTATCGTGCCGCTCAGAGGCAACCTTACAATCAGGTAATGGGTGAAATGAGGCGCGGGAACCCCCTCGCTCTTACGGTGTCGCCCTAGAACGGGTCCTCGACTCAAGAGCAATTGAGGAGTAAATTGTTCTAGATGTTCTAATTGACTTTCTGGTAGAAAGAATCCTAAGCAAGATAAGGGGCGCGCGACTTCTGAATTCCGATGAGGGAAAGTGATGGGATCGAGTAGGCTCGTGCGTCTCGCGATGGAAGGGTCTTTCTACTTCGTGAACGCAATCAACGCGAACCCGGCGCTCAACCTGGCCGCTGGTCCCCCGGCCTATCTTCTCGGTTTTCTTCTCTTCGGTTGGCTCGGCAAGCGACACGGGAGCTGGGCCTACCATATTTCAAGATCAGGGGAAGAGGCAATGGAGGTGAGAAAATAGAGATGAGCCTAGTGCTGAAAGAGGTGGACGAACCGGTTTTCAAGCCTTGCAAATTCCTTGTGGAGAACTCCGACTGTGCAGACGCGGTGGCCCGCGACATCACCAAAGAGATCTACGCAGACAAGATATCCTTCAAGCTGGCCGGTCGCTACGTAACAAAGCACGCACCGTGATCGGGGATGCTGCAAATAGGATTCAGGGAAGTCGGCGTCAGGATAGGAGAGATAGGCGACCTCGCGAAGATAGCGTACGCCATTAAGGAGGGTGGCGGTAGGCAGATCATGGTCTACTTCGAGTTTGATGACGCAGAGCAGCTGCTCTTTTTCTGCAGTGCGGTCAAGACGATGTCGGCCCTAAAGGGAGTCTCCGAGCTGGAATCGCGGAAGAAGGAGCTTCAGAACCAAATCCTGGAGCTGGAAGAGGTGAGCCGGAAAGCCAAGAAGAAGATCGAAGAGACACGCTGATCGGGAGATGAGGCCTTCACGACACGAGGCGAACGCGAGGCGCTGCCTCGCACGTGTCGTTTGGTATGGTTCCGGTGTGGCTCAACACAGAGCTACTTCGCGGCCGTAGTCGAGAGGCAGACTATGAGAGGGGCGCGGACCAGTGGTCGTGAACGATCAACCACCTGTCTCCAGTCTTCTCGAGAATCGCAGTGTATCTGCCCTCCGTTCCGAGTCTTTTTCCGTTCTTCAATCTCCCTGAGAGACGAAAGGTCACCGTCACCCATGCGACGTTCCCCCTCCTCATCGCCCTGAAGTCGTCCCGCATCTCCAGATTCCTGCTCAGCATGCTGTCGAATGTCTTCTTCGCGCCCTCACTGAACTCACTCCAGCCGTCGAACTTCAGAGGGCCGAGATCGAAGAAGACGAGCTCCGGGTCCTTGGCGTAAAATTGGGCGGCATTCCCGGGATTCATGGTGTCCCAAGCCTTGAAACAACTCGCTATCAACGTCTTCAGATTGCCGGGGCGTCGGTTCTCACCAGACACGAATCTCAGGAGGGGGTCGGGAATAATAAGTTCTTCGAGACTCCACCACCCAACTACCGCCCCTCCCTGCACCTTCGCGTCATCTCGTTCAGCGAGGGCGGCTATCTCCGCATCTGCTGTCATACTTGTCGTGCGTCTGCGGACAGACAGGAGTAGGCGAATTCCGCCTACGCAACAAGCTCCGACGGGTATCTCCACCAGTGGAAGAGGACAGCCGTGACCACCGTTATTCTCGAGTAAATCGAGAGACCCATCAGGGTTGAGGTGACGGGAAAGGTGAAGAGCCATCCCTGGAAGACGAAGAGGACCGTGTTCCCCAGAAAGCCCAGCTGGCCAGCAAGCCACGGAACAAGCGGGACGTGGAAGCCGAAGAGAAGGTCACCGGTGAAATAGTACCCCACATCGTTGAGCA
>Ga0209157_1003197_pt1 | contig 12704 bp, 7 predicted proteins | sample GraSoiAngelo_135_FD_185892 | JGI IMG/M metagenome (GOLD analysis project Ga0209157, IMG submission 185892) | Grasslands soil microbial communities from the Angelo Coastal Reserve, California, USA - 14_0929_05_40cm (SPAdes) (version 2) | ecosystem: Environmental > Terrestrial > Soil > Grasslands ... | reverse complement strand
TTCTGATAGCTCGCCATTGGAGAATGCTTTTGGAAATCCGCCACAATTCGTAAGGGCACTGATCGACGAATCCTTATCAACGAGGTCGTAGCCGATGAATTCGAATCCATCCGGAACTTGCGAGCTAGGGTGGCTAGGCGGATTGCGAAAAACACAGAGCAGATTTTTTCTGTGAATATCGGCTGTTTCATTGCGCAGGTAGTCGAGGTCGACAAAGAAGTGAAGCATGAAATCTTCGTTCACGATGTGGTTCCAGTATTCCTTTTTAATATTGGGAAGAACGGTCGGGCAAAGACTCCCGTCGAGAGAAACAACTTCGTCAAGCTGTTCAAGGCCAGACCACGCGATGTACTCTCCCCAACGCGCATCAGATTGGTCGAATCTTTCGGTAGCAATAAACCAGGGCGTCATCACAGGGCTACCATTTTACCGCACGTTAGTCGCTAACTCCTGTGTACTCGGATAATCGTAAAATGTCCCACGAGTAGGCGTCGAGCGGCTTCAGGCTCGCTGCGTTAGGCGGTGATGCCGCCGAAGCACATATATTTGATTTCCACGAATTCGTCGATGCCGTACTTGGAGCCTTCGCGGCCGAGGCCGGATTCCTTTACGCCGCCGAAGGGGGCGACTTCCGTGGAAATGAGGCCGCTGTTGATGCCGACAATGCCGTATTCGAGCGCTTCGGCGACGCGCCAGACGCGGGCAATGTCGCGGCCGTAGAAATAGGCGGCGAGTCCGAATTCAGTGTCGTTGGCAAGCGCGATGGCTTCCGCTTCGGTTTTGAAGCGGAAGAGCGGGGCGACCGGGCCAAACGTTTCCTCGCGAGCCATGGCCATTTGCGGAGTGACATCGGTCAGGACGGTGGGCTCAAAGAAGCGGCCACCGAGAGCGTGGCGATGGCCGCCGACGAGGACTCTTGCTCCTTTGGACTGGGCGTCGCGGATGTGGCTTTCGACTTTTTGGACGGCGGCGGCGTCAATGAGCGGACCCTGCGTGGCACCGGGTTCCAGGCCTGGAGCGGGCTTCAACGCTTTCACCGCGAGCGCAAGCTTGGCGGCGAAAACGTCGTAGACGGAGTCCTGCACGAGAAGACGATTCGTGCAAACACAGGTCTGTCCTGTATTTCGGTACTTGGAAGCGATTGCGCCTTCGACGGCGGCGTCCAGGTCGGAGTTGCCGCCGAGTTCAAGAGAGAGCTTTTTGATAGTGCCCGCGCACTGGGCCATGAGGATTTTTCCAATTTCGGTTGAGCCGGTGAAGGAGAGCTTGCGGACGATGGGGTTGGAAGTCAGCTCAGCGCCGATTTCGGTTGCGGATCCAGTGACGATGTTGAGCACGCCCTTGGGAACACCGGCGCGCTCGGCAAGCTCCGCGAGGGCGAGGGCCGAAAACGGAGTTTGCGAAGCGGGCTTGAGCACGACGGTACAACCCGCGCCGATGGCAGGGCCGGCTTTGCGCGTGATCATCGCCAGGGGAAAATTCCACGGCGTGATGCACGCGACGACGCCGATGGGTTGCTTGATGACGACGATTCTTTTGTCCGCTTGATGCGGCGGAATGGTGTCGCCGTAAATGCGCTTGGCTTCTTCGCCAAACCATTCGAGGAACGCGGCGGCGTAAGCGACTTCTCCCTGTGATTCGCTGAGGGGTTTGCCTTGCTCGATGGTCATGAGGCGGGCGAGGTCGTCCTGGTTGGCCATCATGAGATCGAACCAGCGGCGAAGAACGGCGGCGCGCTCCTTGGCGGTTTTCTTGCTCCATGCGGGGAAGGCGCGATTGGCGGCTTCGATGGCTTGGCGAGTTTCTGCGCCGGTGAGCTTTGGGACGGTGCCGATGATTTCGCCAGTGGCGGGATTGTCCACTTTGAGCGTTTGGCCCGACGATGCCTGGATCCACTGGCCGTCGATGTAACAGGCTTCGCGGAAGAGCCGGGGGTCTTTGAGCTGGGAAGCTGGGCTTTCGATTTTTGTGATGGTGTTTTGCATGGTTGAACTCCTGTTTCTCAACAAGGACAGGCAAGAATGCCTGTCCTACTAGGCGTCGCACTAAGCGTGGGAAAGCGCGGCCCGTTTCTGTTCCACGACGGAGGCGAGCGCGGCTTCGATGACACCGAGACCTTCGTCGAACTGCCCGTCGGTGACTACCAGCGGAACGAGGATGCGAATCACATTGTTGAAAGTGCCGGCGGTAATGGTGATGAGGCCGTGCTCGTAGCAATACTTGGCAATGGCTTTGGTTTCGGTGTCGGCAGGCTCGCGTGTCTGCGCGTCGCGCACCAATTCGATGGCGCACATGCCGCCGAGACCCCGAACGTCGCCAATCAACGACCATTTTTTCTGCCAGGCCAGAGCGCGCTCTTCAAAACGTTTGCCGATAGCCGTGGAGCGCGCGAGCAGACCGTCCTTCTCTATGGTTTCGATGGCCGCGAGCGCGGCGGCGCATGAAAGAGGATGTCCGCAGTAGGTGCCGCCGAGAGAGCCAACGCCGGGGGCGTCCATGATTTCCGCGCGGCCGGTGACCGCGGCGATGGGCATGCCACCGCCGAGGGATTTCGCCATGGTGATCAAATCAGGGTCGATGCCGAAATGTTCGGAGGCGAACCATTTGCCGGTGCGGGCGAAGCCGGATTGCACTTCGTCGGCGATAAAGAGAATGCCGTGCTGGCGGCAAATGTTTTGCAGCAGCTTGAAGTAGTCGCGCGGAGGAACGATGAAGCCGCCTTCGCCGAGGACAGGCTCGGCGATCACCGCGGCGACGGATTCGGGAGCGACCGAACGCTTGAAGGCGTCTTCGAGGTGGTGCGCGAAAGTTTCGGCGGTGGCACCTTTTTCGCCACGGTAAGGATAAGCGAAAGGGATGCGGTAGATGTCGCTGGCGAACGGCGCGAAGCCGGCTTTATAAGGATGCGTTTTGCTGGTGAGCGACATGGTGAGAAGCGTGCGGCCATGGAAGGCATCTTCGAAACAGATGACGGCGGGACGCTTAGTGTAGGCGCGGGCGATCTTGATGGAGTTTTCGATGGCTTCGGCGCCAGAGTTGACGAGGATGGTTTTCTTGGGGAAATTGCCGGGCGCTAGGGCGTTCAGTTTTTCGGCCACGGCGACGTAGCTTTCGTAGGGAGTGACGGCGAAACAGAGATGCAAGTGCTTCTCGATCTGCTCGCGGATCGCGGAGAGCACGCGGGGAGAGCGATGGCCAATATTGAGGCAGCCGATGCCGCCGGCAAAATCGAGATACCGATTGCCGTCGACGTCCTCGATGGTGGCGCCTTCGGCGCGAGCGGCGAAAACCGGCGTGGCGTTCGAAGGGCCGCGGGGAATGGCGGCTTCTCGGCGCGATTTCAGTGCGCGGGATTTGGGTCCCGGTATTTCCGTGCGAATCTGAATTGTAGACATATTTGTTTTCCTTGCTCTGAAATCTAGTACCAGCCGATCGGCGTTTCGTCGAGATTGACGAAAACCTGTTTGGTTTCGAGGTATTCTTCGAGGCCCCAGGGACCAAGTTCGCGGCCAAAACCGGACTGTTTGTAGCCGCCCCACGGCGCCTCGACGTAGGTCGGTTGCATGTGATTGACCCAGACGATGCCGGCGCGTAGGGACTTCACGACGCGGAAGGCTTTGTAAATGTCTCGCGTCCACACTGCGGCGGCCAGGCCGTAGGGCGTGTCGTTGGCAATACGAATGGCGTCCGGCTCGCCTTCGAAGGGAATCACCGAAGCGACGGGGCCGAAAATTTCTTCGCGGGAGATGCGAGCTGAGTTATCCACGTCGTAGAAGATGGTCGGCTCGACATAATAGCCCTTGCCGAACTGCTTCGGGCGCCCGCCGCCGATGGCCACTTTCGCTTCCTTCTTGCCGAGTTCGAGGTAGGAGCTGACGCGGTCGTATTGCTCCTTGCTGACCAGCGGACCCATCTTGGTTTCGCGTTCGAGCGGCGCGCCGAGCTTGATGCGCTTAGCTTTTTCGGTCATAGCTTCGAGGAACTTGGAGTAGATTTTCTTTTCGACGAGAATGCGGCTGCCCGCGGAACAGACTTCGCCCTGATTGATAAAGACGCCGAAGAGGGCGCCATCGACAGCGGCTTCCCAGTCCGCGCCATCAAAGAAAATGTTGGGGGATTTGCCGCCGAGTTCGAGCGTGACGCGCTTGAGAGTGTCCGCTGCGCTCTTGACGATCATTTTTCCGACGGCCGCGCTGCCCGTGAAGGCGATTTTGTCCACGCCAGGATGCGCAACGAGCGCGGCTCCCGCCGTTTCGCCAAAACCGTTCACGATGTTGACGACGCCGGGAGGCAGGCCCAATTCTTCAAACCAACCGGCGACTTCCATCACGGTGAGCGGCGTTTGCTCCGCGGGCTTGAGAACGCAGGTGCAGCCTGCAGCGATGGCCGGAGCGAGCTTCCAAGAAGCCATGACCAACGGATAATTCCAGGGAATAATTTGTCCAGCGACGCCGACGGGTTCGCGCAAAGTAAAACTCAGGGCGTTTGCGGGAACGGGATTGACGTGCCCGAGAACTTTGTTCGCGAGGCCGGCGTAATATTCGAAACAAGTTGCGGCATCGGCGATGTCGTACTCGGCTTCGACGATGGGCTTGCCGGAATTCCGGCATTCGAGCTCGGCAAGTTGGGCAGCGTTGGCGCGAATTTTCTCCGCAAACTTGTAGAGGATGCGGCCGCGGTCGGCGGCAGTGGTCTGTCGCCAGGGGCCGGAGTCGAAAGCGGTGCGCGCGGCTTTGACGGCGCTATCGACATCGGCGGCCGTGCCAGACGCGACGTGCGCGATCACCTCTTCGGTGGAAGGATCGTAGACCGGAAACATTTCACCGGAAGAACTTTTAACCCATTGGCCATTGATGTAGTTTTGATAGGCTCGAACGATTGTTTTCGCAGTGCTCGACATAACTGTCTCCCAAATTCAGTTCACAATACCGGCGCGGACGCCGCAGCCAATTTCCGCGCGGCTCTACGGCGGCCGTAAATAAAAAAGAAAAACGCCGCAAGGCCGATGAAAAGCAACGTGCCCCCAAACATCCAGATTTCATAGGATAGGAGCGATTTAATCTGCTGCGCCGGGAAAAATGCCAGGGCAATTCCCAAGCCTGTGGTTGTGAATCCGCTGAAGCCGGCAAGGATCAGCGTGGTCTTGCCGTAGCGGCCCTTTACGAAAGAATCGCTGGAGGCGATTTTCATCAGCGCGCCGAACATGTATAGAAAGGGGATCAACTGCAGCACGACGGCGAGGGAGAGCAACTTCTGAAACGTCTCCTGCACGCCCGCGCCGGAAAGCGAAAAATTGATCACCACCAGAACCAGCGATACGGCCGCGTGGACGATTAGAGCGGCATACGGCGTGGCGTACTTCGGATGAATCTTGCCAAGAAAGGCGGGCATGTACGAATCGAGGCCGGCGACAAAAGGAATACGCGCCGAGCCACCGAGCCACGCGGAGCCAATTCCCGCGATCGAGATGCTCAGGAGGAATGCAAAGGGCGCGACGATCCATCCGGCCCCGACCCGGCTGGCCATGTGGCCAACAGCCTGCACGATGCCTTGCAGTACGCTGATGTCGCTCTTCGTTACGGCAATGAGCAGCGTCAATGTCGCCCCAACGTAAAGCAAACCGGATAGGAGACCGCCCCAGGCGACGGCCCCAGGAAGAGTCTTTTGCGGACTCTCGATCTCGTCGCCCATCACCGAAGCGAGCTCCAAGCCCACGAGACCGAAACAAATCACGCCGAAGGAATTCAAGACGAAACCAGGGCTTGCGGAAATACGGAAATCCGCCGCCGTCACGGACGTGCCGAAACGCAGCCAGATTACGATTCCCAGGCCGATCAGAACAGTGGCGGCAACAAAAGTGCCGATCGCGCCGAGATTGTTCACCCACTTCCCGATGCCGAGGCCAACAATATTCAGCACCACCAGCAGCAACAACAAAATCAAGGAAGCCGTTAACGTGAAGGATTTGTTCTCCGCGAGCGATTCATGGCCGGCTCCAAGGACAAACACGAACACACCGACGAAGTACAACATGATGGTGGGAACGTACATCATGTTGTTGGTCCAGTAGCACCAGCCGGAAAGAAAACCGTGGAAGTCTCCAAAAACTTCCTTAGCCCAGAGGTACACGCCGCCTTCGCCGGGGTAGCGATGCGCAAGCTCAACCACGGCGATGCCCTGCGGCCAGAAAAAAAGCGCGAGCGAGATGATCCACAGCCAAACCGTTACGCCGCCATTGGCGGCGATGGACGGAACGACGTTCAGATTGAAAACGGCAACGACAAAAAGCAGAACGAGGTCCCAGCGGCCCAGCACGCGGCGCAGGTGCGGCGCTTCTTGTGTCACGGGTGCTGACGGGGTAGCGGTAACCTCGTTCGCCAATGGCGTTTTCTCCATGAACGACAGGACGCACCAGACTAGTGCCCAGCCGCGCCCACAAATGCCGCGCCGCGCTGCTGCTGTGCTTTTGCAAGGGCAGGCGCGACTTCCTCGAACACCGCAAGATGCTTATCAATGTCCGCTTCGGTGTGCTGAACAGAGATGGTCCACTGCTCATCCCACCAATACGGCTGAGCCAGCACGCCGCGATTGACCATGCCGAACCAGTAGTGGCGCCAGAGATCGACGTCAATCTTGGTCCAGTCGCGGTAGTTGCGAATTTCCTGCGGATAAAGCATCAGCGCGCCATTGACGCCGGCGCCCGCGACATAGGCTTGCAAGCCGGACTTCTTGACAATGGCGCGGTAGCCTTCGGTCAGTTTTTTGCTGAGTTTGTCCACGTGCGCGTAGTTTTCGCGCGTGAGGACTTCACGGAACGTCGCGAGACCGGCAGACATGGCGACGCGGTTGGTGTTGTAGGTGCCGCCGTGAAAAACCTTGTGCTGTGAAATCAAATCCATCACCGTGCGGCTCGCGCCGAAGGCACCCAGCGGCAAGCCGCCGCCTATGGATTTGGCAAGGCAGATCATGTCCGGCTTCACGCCGAAGAATTCGCTGGCGCCGCCCCAGGCGAGCTTGGCGCCGGTTTTGACTTCGTCGAAGATCAGCAGCGCGCCGTTCTTCGTGCAGATGTCGCGCAGCCCTTGCAGGAACCCGGGCTGCGGCATGCACAGTCCGACGTTCATCATAATGGGCTCGAGAATAATGCCGGCGATTTGGCCGGGATTCTCCTTGAAGCGGCGCTCGACGCTGGCCAGATTGTTGAAAGCCGCGACGATGACGTTGGCGAGGGAGGCTTTCGGCACGCCACCACCGCCGGGTACGGAATTGGGTGCGTCCGGATCGCCGTAGTCTTCCGCCTTGGGCTTGACGCTGACCAGTGCAGTGTCATGCAAGCCGTGATAGCAGCCTTCGAACTTCAGGATCTTGTCTCGGCCGGTTGCGGCGCGCGCAATGCGGCAGGCGTGCATGGTGACTTCCGTCCCGCTGGAGCCGAAACGCACCATTTCTACCGGATAGCGCTTGCAAATTTCCTCCGCGAGTTCCCATTCCTGGTCATGAGGCATGCCGAAGGTTGTTCCTTCGTGCAGCTTCTGTTCGACCGCCTTGACGACGGCGGGGTGGCAGTGCCCGGCCATCAGCGCACCGAAACAAAGATTGTGGTCAATGTATTCATTGTCATCGACGTCGTGAATACGGCTGCCCTTTCCATCCTTCACGAAAAGCGGATAGGGTTCATAGTGGCGATAGTTGCTGGCAACACCAAGCGGAATGCGTTCGAGGGCCCGCTTGTGGGCAGCAGCGGATTTCGGCGTGCGCTTTTCGTACGTGGCGATTTCTTTTTGTAGTGCGTCGTGCATTGGAGTGCTCCGTCATAGCAGGTCTGTTCCCTGCGGTCAGTGTGTGCGAAAAAATCGCTAGGCCTGGTGCTGGACTAATCTCATTTTAGCAGACGTAAGAAGGCGCGACCCTTTTGAGCCGCGCCTATGGACATGCTAAATCTGCCAATTTGCGCTAAAAATGAAACTTCAGCGCGAACTGCACCTGCCGGGGGTCGCGAGTGTGTTTGACGCGACCGAAATCCGCTCCATCCGTGATACTGCCGTCCGGGTTCAGAAACTGCGTATGGTTGAATATGTTAAAAAACTCAGCGCGGAACTCGAGGTGCGTTCGCTCGCTCAAGGGAGTGAGTTTTTGCACGGAGAAGTCGAAGTTGGAGATTCCTGGTCCGCAGCAAATAGTCCGCGGCGCATTGCCCAGCAACTGCAATGGGGTCGAATTGGAATCCTGGACAGGGAGCGCAAACGAATTGGGGTCGAAATAGAGGCCACCGTGGGTTCTCGGATTGAAGGTGCGGAATGGGGCAATCAGATCCGGTTTACCAGGCAGCTCGAAGTCAAAGCTGTTTTCCAGTTCCGAGTCGTTGCTGGACTCCAGTCGAATGGGGAAACCTGTCTGGAAGGTAGTGATGCCCGAAACCTGCCATCCATTCATGATCTTCCCCTTCATACCATCGTATTCGGGAACCGGAAGCGACCAAAGGTAGCTGATCACGAAGCGGTGCCGTGCGTCGAAGAGGGAGAGCGAGCGATTACAACGGTCGCAAATGGGCTTTAGAATGTTCTCAAAGCTGGAGGCGTTGTCGATGGACTTGCTGAAAGTGTAGGCCAACTCGAATTGCAAGCCATGGCTCATTCTCCGCTCCAGCGATGCTTGCAATGAGTTGTAACTGGAGTTCGCGACTGTGTCTTGGGCGAAGATGCTGGAGAATACCGGTACGCCATCGGAGGGACAGCCTACGCCGGTGGTGGGCTGGCAAATTGGCGAACTATAGCGACGCAAGCCGACTAGAGTGGTATCCGGATTACCAGGACCGATGGTCGGAACCGAGCCGTACGGTAAGTGCACCGTGAACCCTGCTGGCACTGAACCCGCAGGCAAGAAGAAAGAGCTGTCCGCGAAGAACGGTCCGCACGCGTAATCGGATGCTAGAGCTGCGTTGGGCGCGACATTCGTGTAGTAGTCTGAAATGTTTTGCAGGTCGATGCAGGTTTGCGCGTTTCCAAAATTGATATCGTGGGTGGCGAGCAGGCGGTGTCCCTGTGACCCCACGTAACCCACCGAGAGCACCATATCCTTTGTCAGCTGATGCTGGATCCCGAGGTTGTATTGCGCGGTGTACTGCGAGCGTAGCTTGGGTTCAAGTTCCCCAAACAACAAGATAGGGCGGAAGGCGGACCAGTCTGTCGGGGTTCCGTGTGGCGGACTGAGAATCCCGTTAAAGGGATTGGGAGCTACCGTTCGATCTTGAAGCACAAATGGGGTGCTAAAGAGGCCCTCAGAAAGGAGAGAGCTGCCGCCGAAGGGAGGCTCAGCCTGAAACTGCTCAAGCACCAACTGTTCGATCGGGTTGTAAAAGAGTCCCCATCCGCCGCGGACTGTAGTCTTGCCATTTCCCTTTGGATCCCAGGCAATTCCAATCCGGGGAGCAAAAGACTTGTAGTAACTGTCGGTGAGCCCTTTCGGAACACCCTTGTCTCCAGGCACGACAAGGCCCAGCGGAAATACGGCCGCGGCAGAACCGTTAGGGTTGCAGTTGGTATCAGGATATCCGAGGTTCGCTTGGCTTGCCGCCGAGAGTTGGCACGGATAAGTCGTGGTAGCTTGCCCCGGCCGGAAGGTCTGGTAACGCAAGCCCGCATCATAGAGTGGCTGGTTATACTCCCAACGCAATCCATAGTTGAGGGTCAGATTCCGCCGGATTTTCCAACTATCTTGCGCAAACAGGTAGACGGAGTTGCCGCGCACGTCCTCACTTTGGGCTGACCCCTGCAAATACGAGTCGGGAAGGCCAATCAAATAGTTGGGGAACAGGTTCTGATTTCCATTGAGGTCCAGCGCGATTGGATCGTTGAGACCGCCGCCGAAGTAGCTGTAATCACCGTTGGGGTCGAAGAACAACGTCTGGAAGAATCGTTGTTTTCTGAGGTCGACGCCGAACTTAGTGGTGTGCTTGCCCATTACCTTGGTCAAGCTGTCGTTAAGTTGATAGGTGTTTCCCTTCTGCGGCAACTCGCCTTCAAAGTCATTGCCGATGGTAAATCCACCCGAAATGGTGATAAACGGCACGCCCTCGCGATTCGCGCCGAGACCTGGCGTGATCCCGAGCTTGGGGTTTGGTGGGATCACACTGGGCACATCGGTGGTGCCGGTAAAGCAGATCGAGGACACCGCGGAACTGCAGGAATCGGTCACCAGGTTGGTGTGCTGGGGGTGAAGGAATGTTCCTTGCGCCTCGCGGAAATAGCTAAGCCGCAATTCGTTTACTACAACCGGGTTGATGGTCCAGGTATGCGAAACATTAATTTGTTGCGCGCGAGTGGCGTTGTTATTGCCGAATCCCTGCAGCAGATTTGGGGTAGGCGCCTGGAATCTTGTAAACGGTTGCGAGTCGAACGAATCGTTGAAGTAGTAGTAGATGTTCAGATTCTGCTTGTCGTTGATCCTGTGGTCTAGTTTCAACGTGAACTGATTGGCATGGGAATGGTCATTAGGGATAGAACGGAAAGTGTTGGCGGCGCCTGGTGTGAGGTTGGAACACTTGGGGTCGGCATTAGGACAGGGCACGTACCGTTTCATGAGGTCAACTGCGACCGGGTCCAGGCAGCTCGTCGGAATTATGCTGCCGGGAAACAGCGTAGCGTAAGCGTCGCCGACTGAGGCGCCGACATTGCACCTGGCGTTGAAAACATCCGCAACCAGCTGGTCCTGAATGGTAGCGCTAGGATCAAACGGCGTAGCGGAAAAGTCTCCGTTACGCTCGGCAGCCGTTGGAACCACGACGGGATCGGAAGAAATTCCATGGACCACGCGGCGCCCTTCATAAGACGCGAAGAAGAAAGTCCGGTCCTTCTTGATCGGCCCACCAAATGTCCCGCCGAACTGGTTTTGCTTGTCATCGGGCCGCCGCAGGTCTAGGAAGCCTTTGGCGTTGAATAACTGGTTGCGCAGGAATTCGTATACGTTGCCATGGAAGCCGTTGGTTCCCGACTTGGTGACCACGTTAATGACAGCGCCGGAGTTGCGCCCGTATTCGGCATCGAACGTATTTGTCAGGACGCGGAATTCCGCGATGCTGTCGGGAGTGGGCTGAATCCCGGGGGAGTTCACAAACAAATCGTTGCCATCGCCACCGTTGACATTAAAATTGTTGGAGCGCCCGCGGCCTCCGTTGACGGAGACAGCGCCAGACTGATTGCTCCCATAGAAAAGGTCCGATCCCCCAACGCCCTGAACACCGGGCTGCAACTGCAGTAATTGGTAAGTGTCACGAGCGTTGAGCGGCAACTGGCTTACAGCGCGCTCGTTGACGACGGCGCCTAATTGGGTCGATGTCGTATCGACTACTGGAGGCGCGCCGGTGACTTCAACCACATCCGTGGAGCCGCCAACTTGCAGCGTGAGGTCAACGCTTACGACTTCGTTGAGATTGAGGACGATGCCCTTGCGCGTGGATTTCTTGAAGCCCTGGCTGGTGGCGTCGATCTCGTAAGTCCCCACCGGCACTTCGAGGAAGATGTATTCGCCGTTGGAGCCTGGCTGAACTTCGCGTGTAGCGTTCGTAGCTTCGTTGATCAACGTAACTTTGGCGGATGCGATCGCCCCGCCGCTCGTATCCATCACCGTGCCGCGGATGCGGCCGCCGGTGCTCTGCGCGCCCCCAAGTGGCGCCGCGAGGCACACTGCTATCGTCAGAACCATCGCGAATAAAATGCTGCGACGACACGTCGAATGCTGCCGGAATCGTGCGTGAACCTTCATGAACTCACCCCTTGCCGCGAAGAATTCTTTGAGGACCAATTCTTCGTGGTTGCTATACCCCTGAAACCTTACTATAATCCTGTAAACTTAGAGAAAGACCGGGACCGTGTCAAGCAGAAAGAATTCATCCAAAGCATCGGCAAAGCAAAGCGACCGCCGCCTGCTGCGCATCAGTGAAGTAGCCCGCCGCGTGGGCATATCTTCGTCCGCGTTGCGCGCCTGGGAAGCCCTGGGCCTCGTCTCGCCGCAGCGCACGCAGAGCCGCTACCGTCTCTTCACTGAGTCTGATGTGCGCTTGCTGCAACGTGCGATTTTTCTGCGCCGGGCTCGCGGTCTCAATCCTGCTGCCATCGTCCACGTACTCAAGCACCAGGGAGTTGTCACTGCTCCCGCGGAGAATTCGCTCCATCCCGGGCAGCGTTTCCGGCGCTTGCGAACGCGGCGCGGCCTTTCGCTGGCTCAAGTGGCTCGCGCCACCGGCGTCTCCGTTGGTTTTCTCAGCGCTCTCGAGCGCGGCCAGATGCGCTCCTCGATCACCACGCTGCGCCGCATCGCGCGCTTTTACAGCACGAACATTCTTTCCCTCTTCGAAACTGCCGGCGATAATCCGCGCCTGGTGCGCCCGAATCAGCGAAAAGTCCTGGAGACGACACCGGACGTGCGCATGGAACTTCTTGCCTGGGGAAACACGGCGATGGAACCTCATCTTTTCCGCATCAAACCCAGTGGCGGCAGCGGCGAATCCTACTCGCACGAAGGAGAGGAATTCCTGCACGTCCTGCGCGGAGATTTTGAGATCTGGCTCGACACCAAGGAGCATTATCATCTGAAGCCCGGCGACAGTCTTTATTTCGAGAGTTCGACTCCGCACCGCTGGAAGAATCCCGGTCGGAAGGAAACCTGGCTGCTGTGGATCAACACGCCGCCAACATTCTGATTTTCAG
>Ga0209157_1003195_pt1 | contig 12706 bp, 11 predicted proteins | sample GraSoiAngelo_135_FD_185892 | JGI IMG/M metagenome (GOLD analysis project Ga0209157, IMG submission 185892) | Grasslands soil microbial communities from the Angelo Coastal Reserve, California, USA - 14_0929_05_40cm (SPAdes) (version 2) | ecosystem: Environmental > Terrestrial > Soil > Grasslands ... | reverse complement strand
GTCGCGAGCATGCCGATGGACCGCATCTTGCCGATCTCGTTGTAGAGGACCTGATGCACGTGGCCGTGGACGTTCGTGACGTTGCTGAACGGCTTGAGGATCTCGTGCACTTCACGCCAGTCCCGGACCCAGAAGTTCCAGGGTGCGAAATACTCCCAGAGGGGATTGTGGCTGAACAGGACCACGGGCTGGTCCTTGGGCCAGTTGGCGAGGGCGCGATCCATCCAGGCCAGCTGATCCCGGCCCACTCCCGCCCAGGCGCCCGCGACGCTCCCATCCAGGACGGCCATGTGGCCCATGCGCTCCTTCGGCGTCATCTTCTTGATGGTCCAGAAGTCGGGGGCACGGCTTACGGTGTCGAGCCCGATGAAGCGCACCCCTTTGTGATCCAGGGCCCATGGCGAATGGCCGTAGAGCTTCTCCCACGCCACACCCATGTCGAGGTACCAATCGTGCTCGCCCGGAATGTAGAGCTTCTTGATCGTCACCTCTTTCAAGATCTCCGCGCCGAGCTCGAGCTCGACGGGGTCGCCGAGCTGACCGATGTCACCGCCGACGATGAGGAAATCAGCCGGAGGCGACATCGCCTGGACTTCCTTGACGGCGCGGACCGCGGTGTCGACGAAGCGGGTGTTGACGGATTTGGGATAGAGGTGCGTGTCCGAGATCCAGGCGAACTTGAACTCCGACGCCCCGAAGGCGAGGTCGACGGTGTTGATGAGCGGGAACCAGCCGTGCGTCCCGATGCCGAGGCCCGCACCGGCGAGGAGCGAGCGGTGCAGGAACGTGCGCCGCGTGATCCCGAGTGAGGGCGCCGGCCGCTCGCCGTCGCCGTTGAGAACCTGGTGCATCTCCCGCCGCGTCTGTGAACGGTCGTCCATGGATGCGTCTACCTCCTGGCCAGATCTGGAGTGAGCGTCACGGTATTCTTCGCGGTCACCGTCACCGGCGTCTCGACTGCGCCGCTGAACGAGTGCCACGCCACCAGCGTGTATTGACCCGGCGGGACGTCGCCGATCGCGAACATTCCGTCCTTGGGCGTGATCGCGTAGTACGGGCTGTCGGTGACGTAGAGCCAACCGCGCATCCAGCCATGCGCGCTACATTCCAGTCGGACGATCCCGGGCTGATCGAACCCTTGCCAGACCTTCTTGCTGTTCTTGATGAGGCCCAGGTTGAAGAGGCCCGTCTTTTCGCGGAAGGCTTGCATGTTATGGAACACGGGATCGCCGTTCACGAGGTCGACGGGCACACCGACGGGCACCACCTGCACATACGGCGTGAACTCGCACGCGTGATTGCGCACCACCACCGTCGGGGCGGACGCGGGCCACGCCTTGCCTCGCCCCACTTTCTTCAGGTACACGACGGCGTCCTGTACAACCTTGTCAGGCGCGATCGCGATCTGGTCGACCTCCCGCACGCCACTGCCGCACACCTCATGATCCTTGGTGTGGACGATCTTGCGGGGAACCGGCGGGGCGGCCGTGTAGACGACTTTCCCCTTGATCGTGCCTCCGTCGGACACCGTCGTAGCCTCATAGCCAGCGCTGTCGTACGCGGGGAGCAAGAGGCTCGAGAGGAGGACCGCGAGACAGAGGACGCTTCGTAGCGCCATGGAGAGCACCTCATTTTCCTGCCGGGCGTATTCAGAGGTTCACCGCAACCCGAGCACAGCAGAAAACAGGCACAACGACGCGAGGCCCAGACCTTCCTGGAGCCCCCTCGAACGAGGCAGAGCCGGGGCATTTTTCGCGCCACGATCGATATCAGAATGAAGTCCACGGTTTCGGGTCTGCGCTCGGGGAACGTCGGCGATGACCGTAAACTTTTCCGACTTCATCGACTGGCCCATCCGCTCGTCAGAGTCGAACGCGAAGTTCCCGCGTTTCTGTTGAGTGCTCTCCACATCTGACCGTGAACAAAGAGGGACGGACAATTGGCGAAACCCTATAGGCGAAGGAGGGAAGATCCCTTACCGACAGATCCGCGTTCGTCCTACGCGGTCGGCTGCCGAGTGGGAACGACGGCTATCGGTGTTGGCGCAGAGCGGCAATGCTCCGTGGGCCCAACGCCCATCCGCAACCCCGATCATGAGCCCGGCGGCCTCCCACGCTGCCGGCAGCGGGCTTGACCGCTCGTCGGTGAAGGAAAGCCCGCGAGCGCGTGAACACCAGCCTCGCCCCGGCACGATCGCTGGACCAACAACCTGACCGACACTGGGTAGCGCGGGAGGTGTTGCGACCTGTTTGGTTGCCGATCCGCCGGCGGTCATGGGTGCGGGTCGGTGTGACGTTGACCTTCCTTTCGCGCAAAGATCGGGCGGGCGGCGGTGTCCGGGACGCGTGGAATCACCGTCCGCACTCGGGGCAGAACCGCGAACGTCAGCAGCGCGACGTTCCATAGCGCGCCGATCATCGCCGACATCTCGAATGCGGTGAGCGCCGAGCCCATTGCGCCGGCCGGCCCGAAGCGGAGCAGCGCGGTGAGGCCGCTCATCACGATAAGGGCATGGCCGACGCCCATCACACCGCGGCCGAGGGCCAGCACAGATCGCGCCGACGGTGAAGAGAAAGGGCGCGACCGTCAACGCCCGCCGCAGATGATGCGTGACGACGAGGCCGACGGGGACGCCGGCGACCATGCGGGCGAACCCGAGCAGGCCGGCCACAAGACCGATCTGCCAGTCCGCCAACCCGGCCGCCGCGCCGACCTCGGGCAGGAGCGCAGGAAAGGCACCGACCGAGAACGTGCTGCAGAACCCATACATCGACAGGAGCGCGACGAGCGAACGGCGCACGGGAGCACGATCTTACGGGAAAACTTCCTGGGCTGGGCCGCAGATCGAAGTCTGATCTGCGGCCCAGCCCAGGTACGGCTGAGTCCGACTAGCTTACTGGCAAGTGTGGCCGCCACCCGTGGCGGGCACCGACACACCGTTCGGAACGACCAGTGACGGATGATCGAACGGAGCTTCTTCCCGCTCGGTGCGGCAATCGGTCAGTGCGTTCATCAGAAAGTCGACGAGCGCGGCCTTGTCGGACGAGCTGAGGCCGAGTTTCTTGATGCGCTTGGCCAGCTCGGGGTTCTGGACATCACCACCCCGGTCGTAGAAGTCCACCACGTCGGCCAGCGTCGCCTTGCCGCCGTTGTGCATGTACGGAGCCGTCAACTTGTCGTTGCGCAGCGCAGGCGTCTTGAAGGCACCCCGGTCCATTGGGGAACCGCTTTGCGACCACGCCACGCCGTTGGGGCCGGTGCCCGCCCGGCCAACATCCTCGGCCGTCGGGGTCACACCGGTGTTGTGGAAGCCCTGGTCACCACCGTCCTCGTTGACGAGGCCGTTCTGGGCTGCGTGGTTCACCGACGCGTCCGTCAACTCGGCGCCGGAGTGGCACTTGCTGCACTGACCCTTGCCACCGAAGATGCTCTGGCCCTTCTTCTGGCTGCTGGTCATCGTGCCCATGTCGAACGGCGTCTTGTCAGGGATCAGGGTCGACACGTAGGCCTGGATGCCCAAGCCCCAGTATCGCGAGAAGTTGGCCTGGGCGTTGCCGGCCGCGGCCGACCCGAAGGCGTCGCCGATGAGCTGCGTGTAGCTCTTCGACAGGCCGGGATTCGGCCAGTTGGAGAGCCCACCCAGCGCGCTGTCCTGGGGATGCACCATCTGGTTCCTCAGCGGCGTGCGCGCCAGCATCTTCGCGGCCAGGCTGTTCGGGCCATTGAACGTCCGGCCCTCGCACGACATCTCAGTGGGGTTGTTCGGCGGCCCGACGGCCTGAGAGGCGAGGCTGCTGTTGGTCGCCGTCTGGCCGATCCCGGCGCCGGCGTTGCCGGTGAGACCGAACGGATCGCTACCGTTGAAATTGTCGTTCGCGCGGCCATCCCAGAAGTTCTGCCGGTTGAAGGTAGCGTTGACGACGGAGGGCGTATTGCGACCCGTCACCCGCCGGTTGTGGAAGAAGGGCGCGGTCTCGTTCGGCGTGCAGATGTCGGCCGCGTGGTTGGCATTGCCGTCGATGCCGACGAAGATCGATCCGACGATGCCCTGAGAGCCGACCCGATCATCGTTCACGATGTTCGAGGGGCTGAAATTCTGACCGGCCGCGGTCACTCCGCCGCTGGCGAAGATCCCATCCGGACCCGGGTGGAGCGTGTTGAACGTGCGATTGTCGGCGCCGGCATGGAAGTGACAGGTCGCACAGGCGATCTGACCGTCACCGCCCGACTGCGAGTCCCAGAACAGGGCCTTGCCGAGACGGATGGCCGCCGCGTTGTTGATGATGCCGGTGCCCGCGCGGTCCGGCGCGGCGAGCGCGGCTCCGCCGCCTCCCTTCCCAGAGCCGCCGTCGGCCTGGGCGTCCATTGACAGCGGCCCGAACGCAATCGCCGTAAAGATCAAGGCGGCGCTCGCGAAGGGGTGCCGTCGAAACCAAGACAGTGTATTGCCAGTGTGCATCGAAGACCTCCGTGCCCCAACGTGTGTGGCGGTTCACAGCAAACCCGAGCACGGTACGAGAACTGGCAGAGGAAATGAGGCCCGAGACACACTCGAAGCCTCCGCCACGATGGGGCGATTTCCAGCATTCCGCGCGCCAGGCGTGAAATCGCAATCGAGTCGATCACTTCCGACGCGGTTATGCGTTTGCGGACGCGGAGCCGTAAGGTTCTTCGACTGAACGTGATCGTAGAGGAGCTCCGAGCGAATCGGCGGTCTTGCTAGCGGATCGAGCTGACGCGCGACGACGTTCGCAGGCGCGGCTCGCCGGCGAAGCCGCGGGCTTTGAAGGCTTTGCCCAGGCGATCGCGAGCGGCTTGCGGCAGCCAGACGGCGGCGGCGCGCAGGAGCAGCTCAGGATCGTGCATGAGCCGGAAACCTCGCAGGTAGATCCCGATGGCCGTGGCGCACTGTCGGCGATCCTCGTAGTACCAGGCGAACTGCTTCACGCGCTCGCGCAGCCCTCGCCGCACGGCGGCCAGCGCCTGGGGGTCGCCGGCCAGGGCATCACGCTCGCGGGCGAGCAAGCCGAGCATCGCCGTCTCGCCACGCGGCTGGTCGATCCGGTGCAGCGAGTCGCGGGAGATCCTCAAGATCACGAGGGGCTCGTCGATGTAGCCGAAGCGCCCCCACTTGGCAAAGCGCAGCAGGAACTCCCAGTCTTCCGACGATGACCACCGCTCGTCGAAACCGCCGGCGCACCGGAACGCCTCGAGGCGCATGGTGAGCGCGCTCGGCTTCACGAACACCTCCTGGAGAAGGTAGAGGTACATCTCACGCGAGGGCACGACGATCCCTTCACCGCGGCAGACCTCCGTCAGCCGGCGAGAGAAGAGCGGCGACTCACGCATGAACGACGGCACGAACACGTCGCCGTCGTACTTCTCGAGATCGGTGAAGACGGCGTCGACCTCGGGGTGTTTCTCGAAGAAGGCCAGCTCGCACTCCAGCTTGTGCGGCTTCCACTCGTCGTCGGAGTCCAGGAACGAGACGAAGTGGCCGGTGGCCAGCTTCACGCCGGCATTGCGCGTGGCCGACACGCCAGCGTGCGGGCGTACGACGTACTGCAGGCGCGGATCCTCGATGGTCTTCAGACGATCCGCCGTATCGTCGGTCGACCCGTCGTCCACCACGAGGACGTCGAGATCGGCGTGGGTCTGAGCGAGCGCGCTCGTGACCGCGCGCATGACGACGTGTCCGCGGTTGTACGTGGGGATGACGACAGTGACGTGCACGGCTCCTTGTGCTGCACGACCGATACCACGCCGGGGACGATGCAACGGAGATCCCTCACCAGGTCGTCCGTTGCACGTCGTTCGGGAAATTTCTTCCATCAGGCGGCACGCCGGGAAAGCATGGCACGCACGCCCGCTGGTAGACGGCTCAGGCCGCGCCACGCCCTGGGCAGGGCCTGACGCTCGACCAGGCGAGCCAGACGGTAACGCGCGGGCTGGAACACGCAATCGTGATAGCCCACGTTCAGGAGCAGACGGGCTCCCAGCTCCTCCTTGAACCGATAGATGCCGAAATTCGTGTCGGCGGGCCGTGGCGGCACGTGAGTTCCACTGCTGCCGAAGTCGATGTCCGTACAGCCGACCTCGCGGGCCCAGCGGATCCACGTCCAGTGGATCGCGTCGCCGACGGGCGCCGCCGGAGGTGACTCGACCGTGGCCGCGTACAGCGTGTGGGCGACGTTGCCGAAACGCAGGCCCAGCAAGGCGGAAACGAGCGTTCCATGCACGCGACCCAACACGACGCAGAGCGAGTCGCTGGGCGCGAAGGCCGCGTGGAGCGCCTCGAAATGCCCCCAATCGCGAACCGGGTAGCCCTGATGAGCGGCGTGAACGACCAGCATGGTGTAGAGCTCGCGCAGCGCTGACAGCTCGGTCGTCACCTCGGTGGTCACGCCCTTTTTCGCCGCGCTGGAGACGATGTGTTGCCTCCGCTTGGCAGCCATCCCGGCCAGGAGCTCGCGCTCGGTGCCGGTCACCGACAGGCGCATGACGTTGCGGGGCGTGTTCCAGAGCGGCCAGAAGTCGTGGAGCTCCACGAAGCCGGCGCGGGCCAGACGCCGGACGACGTCCGTGCGCTCACCGGGCACGCCGGGACTCACGCGGAGGAAGACGGCGCCCGACATCTCGTGGACGGCGCCGGCGAGTGATGGGAGGGCCTCCCATCCGTGGCTGTCATCGGGATCGAGCATCGGCCCGCGAGGTGCATAGGCCACCACGCCGAGGCCGGGTAGCCACCGGGTCACGACGGCGAGCCCGGCGATGCCCTTGCCTCGATCGACCGCGGCCAGTCGTAGGGGGGTCCAGCCCTGGCGGCGGCGGATCTCGCCCCACTCGTAGCTCTGGCGCAGGTCCGCAATCGGCAAGGCGGTGATGAAAGCGTTCCAGACATCGCGGTCCTCGATGACGTGAATCTCAGCCATGGGCAACACCATAATCACGGTTCATGCCGAAGTTTGCGGTGTGCACCCGTTTACCCCGACCCCCTCCTGCCCATGGCCACTTGTGCCGATAACCCCCCCGTAATGAGCGCGAACCCTTCGCTCGCCCAGGGCCCCATGGTCCACGACGACCATCCCCTGGCCAAGGCTCGCCGCCATCACCGACTCCTGATGCAGGAGCTGATCGGCCGGGCGAGCGTGGCGATCGTCATCCTCCTCTTCGCGGAGGCCCTGACCGTCAGCCTCGGGTTCGCCGTCACCCCGATCATCCGACTGGCCGCCCTCACCACGCTGCTGGTCAACGTCCCCTGGGTTCTGATCTTCCGCGCCGGGCGGGCGGGCCGCGTGTTCGCGTACACGCGAATGCTGACCGACATCGGCCTCCTGACCTTCGGGCTCTACGGCGCCGGAGGCCTCGCCGCTGCGCCATATCTCGGGGTGTACACGCTCGTGTCGCTCTACGCCGGGTTCGTGTTCTCGAGCCTGGCCTGCGTCATCGCCACGACGGCGGCCACGCTGGCCTACCTGACCGTGGTGGTGGTCCAGCACGTCGGCTGGCTTCCTCCTGTCACGGGCGCCCAGGCGCCCGACTGGGGCGTGGCCGCCTTCAACCTGTTGCTGGTGAACACGGCCGGCGGCCTCACGGCGTTGCTGGCCGAGGCCTACCGGCGGAGCCGCCGCGAGCTGATCGCCGTGAACCAGGAGCTCGAGCGCGCCCATGGCCGCATCGTCGAGACCGAGCGGCTGCGCGCGATCGGCGAGCTGGCCTCCGGTGTCGCGCATCACCTGAACAACCTCCTGGCCGTCGTGCTCGGGCGCGTGCAGATCGCGCTCCGCCGCGCCGAGGACCAGGACGAGGTCACGCGCAATCTGGAGATCGCCGAGCGCGGCGTGCTCGACGCGGGCGAAGTCATTCGCCGCATGAGCGTGTTCAGCCGGGCGCAGGCCATGCCGGAATGGGTCCCGGTGAAGCTCAACGAGCTGGCCGAAGAAGTCATCGAGATGACGCGGCCACGCTGGCAGGCCGAAGCCCAGATCCGCGGCATCGAGATCGACGTGCGGCTGGAGCCCGGGGATGTCCCGCCCGCCGCTGGTGATCCCTCGCCGCTGCGCGAAGTCCTCATGAACCTCATCTTCAACGCGATCGAAGCGCTGCCCCACGGCGGAGAGGTCGCGATCACCACCTGGGCGGAAGACAAGGCGGTCTTCTGTTCCGTGGTGGACACCGGCACCGGCATGGCGCCCAGTATCCAGAAGCGCGCGATGGAGCCCTTCTTCACGACCAAGGGTTTCGCCAGCACGGGCCTCGGCCTGAGCGTGGCCTACGGCATCATCCGGCGCCACGGCGGCGAGCTCTCGATCGATAGCGTCGAGAACCGAGGCACCACGGTCACCTTCCGTCTCATCGCGGCCGACCCAGCGCAGCCGTCCGACACGACGCCACCGGCCGCGCTGAGTGAGAAGCTGCGCATCCTGCTCATCGACGACGACCCGCAGGTGCGCGCCGTAATCGGCGAGCTACTGACGATGAATGGCCACACTGTGATCACCGCCGGCGGTGGCCTCGAAGGCCTCGCCCGACTCGACGGCGACGACGTGATCGATCTCGTCCTGACCGATCTCGGCATGCCGGGCATGACCGGCTGGGACGTGGCGCGCGCAGCCAAGGCGCGGCGGCCCGACATCCGAGTCGGCATCATCACCGGCTGGGGGGAGGAAGAGCGCTCGCGCTTCGAGGAGCAGGCCGTGGCCGACTTCGTGTTGCAGAAGCCGATCACGCGCGCGGTCCTCATGGCCGCCATCACCCAGTACACGATGCCCCGCGCGTAGTCTCGCCGCGCCGTCGCGGCCCCGTGCTAGCATGAGACGTCTCATGCGGATGTCGCTCCTCGACGTCGATGACCTCGATCCCGAGCTCCGCGAGGGCCTCACCCGGTGGCTGGCCGAGGGCGGCGATCCCAACTTCTACCGGCTCTTCGGCCGTCTCCCCGAGCGCCTCAAGCACTTCATTCGCTTCTATTCACCGCTGGTTCGCCGGGGCCTCGTCGAGCACCGCACGAAGGAGCTGGTCCGGCTGCGCCTGGCTCAGCTCAACCGGTGCCACTACTGAATGACGACGCGCTACGCCTCGGGCAGGCGCGAGGGGATCACCGAGGAGCTGGTGAGCGCCCTCGCCGACTACGAGGCCGGGCCGTTCGCCGAGCGCGAGAAGACGGCGCTGCGCTACGCCGACCGGATGTACTTCGACCACCACACGGTGGACGACGGGCTCTTCGCCGAGGTGCGCGCCCGGTTCAGCGAGGACGAGACGTTGGAGCTGACGTGGGTGATCGCGGAGTTCATCGCCCTCGGCAAGGTGATCCACGTCTTCGGGCTCCCCTACGGGGCGGTCGAGCCCATCACCCCATCGCCCTGATCGGTTGGCCAATTGACAAGCCGCACGGTTGACGGATAATCCGTCAACTTCCCGGAGGGTCATGCACTAGGCCGGCCATGCCGGCCGACGAGGCTCTGAATGAAGCGATACATTTTCCGCCGACTCGGCTACGCGATCATCTCGCTCGTGCTCCTCTCCGCGACGATCTTCGTGTTCGTGCGACTGACCGGCGACCCCACCGTTCTCCTGGTGGAGCCGGGTGCCAGCCGCGGCGACATCGAGGCGCTTCGCAAGGACCTCGGGCTCGACCAACCCCTCTGGGTCCAGTACGGGGCGTTCGTCAAGGACCTGGTGCACGGCAATTTCGGGAACTCCTTCTACTACCGGGCGCCCGTGCTCGAACTCTACCTCTCGCGTCTGCCCCATTCACTGCTCCTCGCCACCACCGCGATGGTGTTCTCGCTCCTGATCGGTATCCCGAGCGGCGTGCTGGCGGCCGTCCGCGTCAACGGCTGGGGTGATGGAGCGGGCAAGGTGTTCGCCCTGCTGGGCCTCAGCATGCCGTCGTTCTGGGTCGGTCTGCTGATGATCCTGTTCTTCTCCGTGTACCTCGGCTGGCTGCCGTCGTCGGGCTCGGGCACGCCGCTGCACCTGGTCATGCCCGCGGTCGCCCTGGGCTGGTACTTCGCGGCTGCGCACATGCGCCTCACCCGCTCGTCGATGCTCGAGGTGCTCGGCTCGGAGTACGTGAAGCTGGCCCGGCTCAAGGGCCTGCCCGAGGCGCTGGTCATCGGAAAGCACGCGTTCAAGAACGCGCTCATCCCGGTGCTGACCCTGGCCGGCATCAACCTCGTCATCATGGTCAACGTGGCCGTCGTCGTGGAGACCGTATTCGCCTGGCCGGGCATCGGCCGGCTCCTCTACGAAGGCATCGCATTCCGCGATTTCCCCGTCGTGCAGGCCACCGTCTTGCTGGGAGGCGTGATGATCATCGCGGTCAACCTCTTGGTCGATCTTCTCTACGCCGTGATCGACCCGCGGATCCGATTCCAATGAGCACCGCGAGCGCTCCGCTGAGCCCGAGCGCGAGCCCCAGTCGCGCGGCCAGCCTGACGCTGGCGTGGCGCTTCGCCGCCTTCCACGTCGGGGGCTTCCCCGTTCTGCCCACGCTGATCCTCCTCGTGCTCGCCTTCACCGCCGTGTTCGCCAACGTCATCGCCCCGTCCGATCCCGAGATCGGCACGCTGGGCGAGCGCTTCCGGCCGCCGGCGTGGCAGACGGGCGGCAGCGAGAAGTACCTGCTCGGCACCGACCATCTCGGCCGTGACGTCCTCTCCCGGTTGATCTTCGGCGCGCGTGTCTCCATGGTCGTCGGGCTCACCGCCGTCCTCTTTGCCGGCGCCGTCGGGACCGCACTCGGTATCCTGTCCGGCTTCCTCGGTGGCTGGGTCGATCAGGTCATCATGCGGGTCACTGACACGTGGCTGGCGTTACCCGCGCTCACCTTCGCGATCTTCCTGGCCGCGGTGGTCGGCCCGAGCGAGATGAACATCGTGATCATCCTCGGCGCCGTGTACTGGACGCGCTACGCGCGCGTGATACGCGGCGAGGTGCTGTCGCTGCGTGAGCGCGACTTCGTGCGGCTGGCCATCGTGGCCGGCTGCTCGAAGTGGACGATCATGCGCCGCCACATCCTGCCCAACGTGCTCAACTCCGCGATCGTCCTCGGCACGCTGATGCTCGGCGTCGTCATCGTCACCGAGGCGGCGCTGTCCTTCCTCGGCGTGGGCGTGCCGCCGCCGAAGCCCGCGTGGGGCCTCATGCTGGCCGACGGCAAGAAGGGCCTGATGGCCGGCTACTGGTGGCTCACGGTCCTGCCGGGATCGTGCATCATGCTGATGGTCCTCTCCGCCAACCTCCTCGGGGACTGGCTCCGCGTGAAGCTCGACCCGCAGCTCCGCCAACTGTGACCGCTCTGCTCGAGCTCGATCGCCTGACCACGCGCTACGTGTCCGCGCGGGGGACGCGGGTCGTGGAGGCGGTCTCCGACATCTCGTTCCGTCTCGAGGCCGGAGAGACGCTGGGCATCGTCGGCGAGTCGGGCTCGGGCAAGACCACGCTCGCGCTCTCGATCATGCGCTTGCTGCCACCCGCCGCCCGCATCGCGTCCGGCGCCGTGCGCTTCGAGGGCGAGGACCTCGTCACCAAGTCCGACCGCGAGATGCGGCGCCTGCGCGGCAAGCGGATCGCGATGATCCTCCAGGACCCGATGGCGTCGCTCAATCCGCTCTTCACGGTCGGTGACCAGGTCGCCGAGTCGCTGCGCGTGCACGAAGGCGCGTCACGCCGGACCGCCTGGTCGCGCGCGCGCGAGCTCCTGACCGCCGTCAAGATCCCGGCCCCCGAGGCGCGAGTGCGCGAGTATCCCCACCAGCTCTCGGGCGGCATGCGGCAGCGGATCGTGGGCGCCATCGCGATCTCGTGCGAGCCGAAGCTGCTGATCGCCGACGAGCCGACCACGAGCCTCGACGTCACCATCCAGGCCCAGTACCTGAACCTGCTGCGCGAGCTCCAGCGCGAGCACGGGCTGGCGCTGATCTTCATCACGCACAACCTCGGGATCGTGGCGCGCATGTGCGACCGGGTCGCCGTCATGTACGCGGGCCGTCTCGTCGAGATCGGCCCGGTGCGGCGCATCTTCGACGCGCCGGCGCATCCGTACACGCGCGCGTTGCTCGAGTCCATCCCGCGGCTCGCCGACTCGCGGGCCCGCCTGACGGCGATCGATGGCCAGCCTCCCGATCTCGCCGCGCTCCCGACCGGCTGCGCGTTTCATCCGCGCTGCCCGAAGGTCGAGGACCGCTGCCGGCGGGAGGTGCCAACCGATATCGCGGTGGCCGAGGACCACCGAGCTCGCTGCTGGTTGGCCGCACGGTGACGCTGCTCGAGGTCGACAACCTCGTCAAGCACTTCCCGGTGAAGGGCGGGTTCTTCACCGGCGGTGGCGTCGTCAGGGCGGTGGACGGCGTGTCGTTCCGCATCGAGGCCGGACGCACCGTCGGCGTCGTCGGCGAATCGGGCTGCGGCAAAACCACGACCGCGAAGGTCGTCCTCGGCCTGGAGACGCCGACCAGCGGCACGCTCCGCTTCGAGGGCGCCGATCTCCAGACGCTGGACGCGGCGGGCCGGCGCCGGTACCGACGCTCGGTTCAGGCCGTCTTCCAGGATCCCTTCGCCTCGCTCAATCCGCGCATGCGCGTGGGAGCGATCATCACCGAACCGCTCGTCGTCCACGAACAGCTCGGTCGCGGCCAGGTCCGCGAGCACGGCCTGCGTCTGCTCGATCTCGTCGGCCTCCCCGAGCGCTCGATCGACCTCT
>Ga0209157_1003194_pt1 | contig 12710 bp, 12 predicted proteins | sample GraSoiAngelo_135_FD_185892 | JGI IMG/M metagenome (GOLD analysis project Ga0209157, IMG submission 185892) | Grasslands soil microbial communities from the Angelo Coastal Reserve, California, USA - 14_0929_05_40cm (SPAdes) (version 2) | ecosystem: Environmental > Terrestrial > Soil > Grasslands ... | reverse complement strand
TGACAGGGCCGGCAGCCGCTCGTCCTCCCAGATCCGTCGCGCCCGCTGCATGAACTCCTCCTTCGGGAGCGAGATCGGCGGATAGTTCCACTTCCGCGTGGCGTCGATCAGCATGGCGCTGGCGCCACGCGGCTCCGGGAAGAACTGCTGCTCGCGGGGCGCGTCGGGGGGCGCCGCGGACGGGTCGAGCATCGAGGCGCGGTTCCGAATGATCGTCACGTCGAGATGCGGCTGCATCCGCGTCGAGCACGCCCACATCACCGCGTCGAGGTCGTAAGGATCGATGTCCTCGTCGACCGCGATCAGGATCTTGCCGTACGTCGGCTCGAGGGCGGCGGCGGCGAGCAGCGCCTGCGTGGGTTGGGCCGGCGACCGCTTCTTGAGGCGGATCACCATCATGTTCAGCGCGCCCGCCGACTCGTGGAAGACGATGTCGATGACCGACGGCACGTTGCAGTGGTTCTTGAGCAAATTGTAATAGGCGGCCTCGTTCGAGATCGCGCGGATCATCGTCGACTCGCTGGGCGGGAACTGGCTGATGAACGCCTGCCAGATGGGCCGGCGCCGGTGAGTGACGCAGGTCACCTCGAAGCACGGGTGGAGCGTGCGCTCGCCGACGAAGCCCGTGAACTCGCCGAAGGGCGCCTCCGGCTCGAGGTAGCGCGTCGGGATCCGGCCCTCGATCACGATCTCGGCGTACGCGGGAACCTCGAGGTCCACCGTCTCGCAGCGCACGAGCTCGATGGGCTCGCCGGACAGCGCGCCGGCGACCGCGTACTCGTCCACGCCGTAGGGCAGCTTCGCCACCGCCGTCATGGCGACGGTCGGGGGCGCGCCGATCACGATCGCGGCTTCGAGATCCTGTCCGCGCTCCCGGCGCTTCAGCCAGTGGATGCCCTCGTGCTGCGTGGGGAAGAGCTGGAGCCCGAGGCGGTTCGGCGCCTTCACGTGGCCGCGGTAGTTGCCGACGTTGCGCACGCCGGTCTCGAGATCTTTCGTCACCCAGTGGCCGGACGTCACGAACGGCGCCGGATCGTAGCCCGGCGTCGAGATCGGCACCGGGAACTCGTCCAGCCCGAAGCCCTCGCGGCCGACCTCGTCGGGCCCGTGGATCTCCTCCTTCACCGGCGCGCCCGCGCTCTTGATCACAACGGGCGTGATGGGGCTGGCGGCCGCGCGGATCCAGCGGTCGCGCAGCTCCTCGACGGCACAGCCGAGCGCCGCCGCGTAGACGCGCCGAGACGCGCCGAGCACCGCCACGGCGACGCTCCCGTCGTACGTGCGACCGCGGCCGTCCGTGACGTTCGTGAAGAGAAAGCCGCGCCGCTCCGCTTCCTTGAGCCCGCGGTATTGCCACCGCACGAGCGGCATCAGCTCGGAGTCCTTGTCGATGAGGCGATCGATCGAGAACAGCAGATCGCGCCGCTTGAGGTCCTCGATTGAGCTCCGCAGATCCTTGAACGCCATGGTGTTACCTCAGCGCCTTGGCCCGGGCGCGCAGGAGATCGAGCCATTCCTTGATTCCCGGGACGTCCGACGCGACCTTCGCGTCGACGCCTTCCAACCGCGCGCGGAACGCCGCCCGCTGGTCGGGAGCGAGCTCCACGTACCCGTCCTTGGTCTTCTCCTTCCAGATCGTCACCGCGTTGCGATTGAACTCCTTGCCCCACTCGAGCAGCTCGGCGTGGACCGCGCGGCCTTCCTCCACGACGATCTTCTGCACGTCGGCGGGCAGGCCGTCGAACCACTTCTTGCTGACCGTGGCGATGCTGGTGATGAAGTAGTGGTTCGTGTTCGCGTAGTACTTCACGACGTCGAAGTACTTGAAGGTCGTGAAGACCGTCAGCGCGGACTCGGAGCCGTCGAGGGCCCCTTGCTGGAGCGCGGCGAGCACCTCGCCCAGCGGCATGGGCACGCCGGTCGCCCCGAGCGCGGAGAGCATCGCCATCTCGATCGGCGTCGCCAGCACGCGAATCTTCTTGCCCTTCATGTCGTCGGGCGTGCGCACGACCGTCCGCGTGGCGAAGCCGGCCGGGCCGTAGACGATGAGGCTCACACCCTTGAGGCCGCGGTCCTCGGCGAGGGCGAGGAAGCGGTCGAGGAACTGGCGGTCGTTGATCGTCCTGAACGTATGGTCGAAGTCGTCGAACAGGTAGGGCGCGCTCAGCACCTGAAAGCGCGGGTCGATGCCGACCAGGAACTCCGGCGGGCCGATCCACGCCTCGATCGTCCCGAACTGCGCGCCCTCGATCATGCGCGGAATCGATCCGAGCTGGCTGGCCGGAAAGATCTGGCCCTTGATCTGCCCGTTGCTCCGCTTCTCCAGCCGCGCGATATACCGCTTGCACCACTCGTGCTGGACGTCGTTCAGCGTGGCCGTCGCGCACTTGAAGGCGATCGTCGCGGCCTCGGCGGGCCAGGAGCTCGCCGCCACCAGGATCAGGATCGTGGCCAGGACACGCATGACTCTCCTCCTCGCGTCGTGACTAGATGAAGCGGGTGAGCAGCAACGACAGGGCCGGGATGTAGGTGACCGGGATGAGGGCCAGCGTGTGGATGATGATGAACGGAATGAGTCCCGGCACGATCTTGGTCGTCGGCACGTCGAACATGGACTGGGTGACGAACATGTTGATCGCGAACGGCGGCGTGAACATCCCCATGGCGAGGTTTGTCGTGAGGATGATCCCGAAGTGGATGAGGTCGACGCCGGCAGCCTTCACGATGGGCACGAGCAGCGGCGTGAGGACGAGGATGGCCGAGGTCGGATCGATCAGGCCGCCCACGATGATGAGGAAGACGTTGATGGCGAGCAGAATCCCCCACTGGGGCAGCTGCAAGGCATCGATGAAGCCCGTGATGGCCTGCGGAACGCCCAGGATGGTCAGGAACCACGCGTAGAGGCTGGAGCCGGCGACGATGATCATGATCTGCGCGGTCAGGAGGCCGGAGTTGCTCGCGATCGCCCAGATGTCGCGCCAGCTCGTGTCGCGGTAGACGTAGCGCCCGATCGCGATTCCGCAGATGGCGGCCACGCCGGCGGCCTCCGTCGGCGTGAACATACCGCTATAGATGCCGCCGAAGATGACGACCGGGATCGAGAACGCCCAGCCCGCGCGACCAGTTGCGCGCAGGAACCCCCCGAGACTCGCCCGTCCCGTGACGGGCACGCCGTAGCGACGCGCGTACCACACGACGAAGAGGCCTTCCATTAGCGCCAGGAGGAGGCCGGGGAGGACGCCGCCGATGAACAGCTTGGGGACGGACTGCTCGGCGGAGACGGCGTAGACGATCATCATGATGCTCGGCGGGATCAGGATGTCGATGGCGCCCGTCGCGGTCACGAGGCCCAGCGAGAATTTCTCGCCGTAGCCGTTCTCGCGCAGCTGCGGGTACATCATCCGGCCGATCGAGGCGACGGTGGCCGCGCTGGAGCCCGAGATCGCGCCGAAGACCACGCACGAGCCGACGGTCACCAGGCCGAGACTGCCGCGCACGCCGCCGAAGAGGGCCATGCACCACTTGACCAGCCGGTCGGCGATGGCGCCGCGCCCCATCAGCTCGCCCGTGAACAGGAAGAACGGCACGGCCAGGAGCGTGAAGGAATCGACGCTGCCGAACATGACCTGGGGGACGATGCTGGTGGGCACGCTCGTCACGAACAGCAACGCCGCGATCGAGCCGGCCAGGAAGCAGAGGTAGATCGGCAGCCCGAGGCAGAGCAACACGATCGGCGTGACCCAGAGCACCCAGCTCATCGCTCGACGTCTCTGTGGTCGGCGCCCGGCCGCGCGCCCAGCCACCCCAGCACGGGAAAGAGGGTGGCGAAGGCGAAGCCGAGGACCACCGAGGCGTACATCAGGTTCATCGGAATGCGCGCGATGACGCTCCGCTGGCCGGTGGTCGTGAGCATCTGAACCACCTGCGCCGACTGGACCACCACGTAGAGACAGATGACGACACCGAGCAGCGTGTCGAAGGCCACCAACCCACGGCGGACCGCAGGCCGAACCGCGACGAGCAGGGCGTCCATCCTCAGGTGTTCCTGATGGCTCGTGATGACGGCGGCGCCCAGCATCACGATCCACACGGCCAGGAACTGCATCGTCTCCTCGGCCCACGGGAACGGACGGAGGACGACGTAGCGGGCGACGACGTTCGCGAAGTTCACGGCGATCGCGGCGAGCATCATGGCCCCGGCGAGCGAGCGCAGCAGCGTGGTGAGCGAGCGGGTGGCCGCGTCGGCCCACGCACCGTGTCCTCGCCTCACTCCATGGGTCGCATCGACCTGTCGAATAGGTGGGAAGCTACGTGACTCGCGGCGCCCCCGTCAAATGGCTTTCCCGCTGGGCCAGGCGTGCTCACGCCGCTTGTCACGACCTGCCGTCCGGCGTAGAGTCCCGCTTCGCGGGAGAAGGAGGCCGACGATGGACCACGTCACCGGATTGAAGGCCGAGGCTGAACGCCGGTTCGGAGCCACGCGCGCCGAGGCGCTGAAGCAGGCGATCGAGGACACGGGCCGCTGGATGGCCGAGGTGGCGGCGTTTCCCGTCGACCACGAAGAGCCGCCGGCGTTCTACGTCGAGCCTCAGTCATGAGCCCGCACGAGCTCGGCGTCGCGGACGCGGCCCGCGCGATCCGTCGCAAGGAGCTCTCCCCCGTCGATCTCGTCGACGCGCTGCTCGAGCGCATCGACAAGGTGGACGGGCGCGTCCAGGCCTGGGCGCTCGTCGACCGCGACGGCGCGCGCGCCGCGGCGCGGACCGCGGCCGACGAGGTCGCGCGCGGAGTGGCTCGCGGTCCGCTCCACGGCGTTCCCTTCGGCGCCAAGGACATCTTCTACAGCGCGGGGCTTCGCACCGAGGGCGGCTCCAAGGTGATGGCCGGCTTCGTGCCGTCGTACGACGCCACGTCAGTGGCGCGGCTCAAGAGCGCGGGCGCGATCCTGCTCGGCAAGTGCCACACCACCGAGTTCGCGACCTACGATCCGTCGCCCGCGCGCAACCCGTGGAACCTGGCCTGCACGCCGGGCGGCTCGTCGAGCGGCTCGGCGGCGGCGGTGGCCGCGCGCGAGGTGCCGATCGCGCTCGGCACGCAGACGATCGGCTCCAACGTGCGCCCCGCGTCCTACTGCGGGCTCGTCGGGCTCAAGCCGACGCTCGGCCGCATCAGCACGCGCGGCGTGATGCCGCTCAGCTACACGCAGGACCACGTCGGGCTCATGACTCGCAGTGTGGAGGACATGGCGCTCGGCCTTTCCGTCACGGCCGGCCACGATCCCGGCGATCCCAGCTCGTCGCGCTCCCCAGTTCCTGATTACATTGCCGCGATCACGCGCCGCCGGGCGCCGCGGATCGGGCTCATGCGCGAGTTCTTCTTCGAGCGCGCCACCCCCGAGGTCGGGCGCATCACCAGCCAGGCGGTCGAGCGCCTGGCCCGCGCCGGCGCGACCGTGGAGGAAGCGAAGGCCCCGGCGAGTCTCCGGGTCGCCCAGGCGGCGGCGAATCTCATCGTGCGCTGCGACACGGCCACGGTCCACGCGGATCTCTTCGCGCAGAAGGCCGACCTCTATCGCCCGGCGATCCGCAGCATGATCGAGACCGGGATGCTGGTGACCGGCGAGAGCTACGTGCGCGCGCTTCGGATCCGGCGCCAGTTCCGTCGCGAGCTGGCTGAGCTCCTCGAGCGCTACGACGTCTTGCTGACGCCGACCACGCCGGCGCCCGCGCCCGAGGGCATGGCGACGGGCGATCCGCAGTTCCAGGTGCCGTGGTCACTCAGCGGCTTCCCGTCGATCACGGTTCCGTGCGGCCTCGCCGCGTCGGGTCTGCCGCTCGGCATCCAGCTGGCGAGCGGGCCGTTCACCGAGGCGCCACTGCTGGCGGCGGCCGCGTGGTGCGAGGACGTGCTCGGCCGCGGCGGCTCGCCGAACCTGTAACCGACGCCAAGCTTTCAACCCACGCGCGAGCGACGAGGGAGACGACGGTGGCGGGCATGCAGTTCGGCTTGATGATGCGGGCGCAGTTCCCCGCGGGTGACGACATGCCGGCCCGCTTCCGCGAGCTCACGGAGCAGGCGCGGCTGGCGAACGCGCTCGGGTATGCGTCGATCACCAAGGGCATGCACTACAGCGCCGCGCCCTGGCAGGACTTCCAGCAATTCCCCTTCCTCTGCCGGATCATGGCCGAGGCGCCGAATCTCAGGATCAACTTCGGGCTGATCCTGCTCTCGCTCCACAAGCCGCTCGACATCGCCGAGCAGATCGCGACCGCCGACGTCATGAGCGGAGGCAAGGTCATCTTCGGCGTCGCCCTCGGCTACCGCGAGGTCGAGTACCTGGCCTTCGGCACGACCCAGAAGGAGCGCGTGAGCCGCTTCGAGGAGAACCTCCTCGCCGTGAAGCGGCTGTGGACCGAGGACGTCGTGACCATGGCCGGCTCTCACTTCACGCTGAAGGACGCCGCGCTGGGCAGCCGCCCCGTGCAGAAGCCGCATCCACCGATCTGGATCGGCGCCAACGCCGATCCGGCGATTCGCCGCGCGGCGCGGCTGGGCGACTGCTGGTACGTGAACCCACACAACCGCATCGACACCATCGTCCGCCAGGTGGAGGTCTACACGCGCGCCCTCGACGAATGCGGCAAGCCGTTCCCGAAAGAATTTCCCGCGCGCCGCGAGGTCTTCGTGGCGAAGTCGCGGAGCGAGGCGATCCGCCTGTGCGCGCCTTTTCTCGGCGCGAAGTACCAGGCGTACGCGGAGTGGGGCCAGGGCCGCGCCATGCCTGCCGGCGACAACGACCTCGGCCTCGCCTTCGACGATCTGACCCGCGACCGCTTCCTGCTCGGGTCGCCCGACGAGGTCGCCGAGCAGATGCTCGCGCTCCAGCGGGCCACCGGCATCAATCACCTGATCATGAGCCTGCAGTGGCCAGCTCCGCATGCTGGCCGAGGAAGTCTTTCCGAGAGTGCGCCAGGGCTGACGTGCGTCACGGCTGAGAGTGTCATCTCGCGAGGGAGGTCCATCGATGGGGCAGCGCACGTGGAGCGGTTTCATCGTGATCGCAGTGATCGGGCTCACCGTGGCCACCGCCGCACCCGTCCGGGCCGGGCACGAGGACGGAAAGGTGCTGCTCTTCTCCCAGCCGATCGCGAAGGCCGACGCCATCTGGATGGCCATGCAGCAGGGGTTCTTCAAGGACGAGAAGCTCGACGTCACCGTGAAGTGGTTCTCGGCGGGCACCACGGCGATGCAGACCTTCCAGTCCGGGAAGGACGGCAAGCGCGGCTTCGGCGACTTCAACACGGGCGGTGAGCTGCCCGCGGCGAACTTCTGGCAGAACATGGACGAGGCCTACGCGCTGCTCGCCGTGATCGAGCGCGACACCGAGGGCTACGTGGGCATCGCGCGCGCCGACATCAAGACCGGCCAGGACCTGAAGGGCAAGACGATCGCCACGCGCGTGGGATCGACCGGCTCCTGGTTCGTCAGCGAGTACCTGAAGGCCCAGGGGCTCGCCGAGAAGGACGTCACGATCAAGAACATGGACCCGCACATCATGCCGCCGGCGCTCGATCGCGGCGACATCGACGCCTTCTTCATCTGGGAGCCGTACGGGGCCCAGGCCCTGAAGATCTCGGGCGCGCGCGTGCACAAGCTCACGACGGCCAAGGGCTACATGAACGGCTACCTCGTGCTGGGCGCCTGGAAGTGGTACGTGCGCGACCACCCCGGCGTGACCGAGCGCATGTTGCGCGCGATCGACCGCGGCCGCCAGTACGCCGCCCAGCACAAGGACGACGTGATCAAGTTCGCCCGGGAGCAGTTCAGCATGCAGGACACCGCGCCGGTCGAGGCCGATTACTCGTACAACGAGCGCGTGGTCGGGCTCGACAAGGTCGCCTGGGACGACTTCCACAAGCTCGCCGTCTGGATGAAGGAGATCGGGCTCCTGAAGCGGCCCTGGAACCCGAAGGCCTTCTTCGAGCCGCGCCCGCTCCTGCGCGCGCTGCCCGAGCGCGTGTCGTCGGAGTTCCGCTGGTAGAGCCGTCGCGCCGGCGATGCTGGCGATCCGCCGTCTCGACAAGTCGTTCGTCCTCCGCCGCGGCGCCATCCCCGCGCGCGTCCTCGCCGGCATCGACCTCGACATCGGCAAGGGCGAGCTGTTCTGCCTCCTCGGGGCGAGTGGCTGCGGCAAGACCACGCTGCTGAACATCCTGGCCGGCTTCGAGACGCCGACGCACGGTGACCTGAGGCTCGACGGCGCACCCATCACGCGCGCGGGCCGGGATCGCGTCGTGTTCTTCCAGAACGCGGACGCCGCGCTCTTTCCGTGGCTGACCGCCGAGGAGAACGTCGCCTTCGGCCTGCGCATCGCGGGCGTGCCCCCGGCGCGGCGGGCTCAGGTCGTGGAGCAGCACCTGCGTCTGGTCGGGCTGTGGGACGACCGCGCGAAGTATCCGCGGCAGCTCTCGGGCGGCATGAAGCAGCGCATCCAGATCGCCCGCGGGCTCGCCATCGATCCCGCCATTCTCCTGATGGACGAGCCGTTCGCGGCCCTCGACGCGATCACGCGACGGTTCATGCACGCCGAGCTGCTGCGCATCTGGGCCGCCACCGGCAAGACGATCGTGTTCGTCACGCACGACGTCGGCGAGGCCATCGTGCTCGCCGACCGGATTGGCGTCATGACGCGTGGTCCCGCCGCCAGCCTCAAGGCGGTGCTCCCCGTCGAGCTGCCGCGCCCTCGCGACCTGGCCAACCCGGCCTTCGCCGAGACCTACGGCCGCGTCGAGGCCCTGCTCCTGCCCGAGGCGGGCCAACTGGACCAGGGACACTAGATGGACCGTCTGCGCCGGCTCGCCATGCTCGCGCTCTCGTTCGGAAGCTTCATCGTCGTGTGGCACGTCGTCTCGACGTACGTGGTGAGCCCGCACCTGATCCCGCCGCCGAGCGAGGTGCTGCGCACCGGGGTGCCGATGCTCACGACGGCCGAGATTCCTCGTCACATGGCGGCCAGCCTCACGCGGGTTGCCGTCGGGTTCGCGCTCGGCAGCACCCTCGGCATCGTCCTGGGCGTCCTCATGGGCCGGATCCGCGTCGTGCACGACCTGCTCGATCCCGTGATCGAGTTCTTTCGCTTCCTCTCGCCCACCGCCATGATCCCCATCGCGGTGATCTGGTTCGGCATCGGCGAGACATCAAAGTACTTCCTGATCTTCTGGGGCACATTCTTCATCGTGCTGATCAACGCGATCCACGGCGTGATGGCCACACCGTGGGCGCGCGTCAGAGCGGCCGAGTGCCTGGGCGCGACGCAGGCCCAGATCTTCGCCCTCATCGTGCTGCCGTCGGCCATCCCGTCCATCGTCACCGGCATGCGCGTGGCGCTGGCGTCGTCGTACCTCAGCATCATTCCCGCCGAGATCCTGGCTGCGGACTCCGGGCTCGGCTACCTGCTGCAGCAGTCGAGCCTGCTCGTGCAGACGAACCGCGTCTTCGTCGTCCTCGCCGTGTTCGGCCTGCTCGGCTACGCGTCCGACCGAGCGTTTCGCGTCGTCACCTCGTGCCTGCTCTCGAGCTATCTCGAGGCCCACGCCACGGCGTAGGGCTACGCCAAGGAGACATCATGGCCAGGAAGAGCATCTGGTTGCCGGCCTCCCCGCCCCCGCCGCTCCGCATTCCGAATGCCGTGAAGGCCGGCCCGTGGGTGTTCGTCTCGGGAACGATGGGTGGGCCGGTCGGCGGAGGGCTCGCGCCCGAGGTGCGCGGCAATCCTGCGCTGCCGCTGGCCGGCGAGGCCAAGGGCATTCGCGAGGCGAGGTCGATCTTCGCGACGATCGAGGCGGCGCTGAAGGAAGCGGGCACGAGCGTCACGCAAGGCGTCTGGCTGAACCAGTTCGTCACCTCGCGCGAGCACGTCGATCCGTACCACGAGGTGCGTCGCGACTTCATCAGGCCGCCGCGCCCGGCGAGCACGACCGTCGCTCAACCCGAGCTCCTCGCTCCCGACGCCACCGTGCAGGTCGACATGGTCGTGATCGATCCCGGGCTCGCGCCGGCCAAGGAAGGCATCGCCGTCGACACGATCCCGCAACCGCTCGCGGGCGCGGGCTACTCGCCGGCCGTCCGCGTCGGCGACTACGTCTTCGTCGCGGGGCAGATGGCGACGGATTTTCGGACCGGCATCCCCGCCGAAGCCCAGGTGAACGGCATCTTCTGGGAAGGCTCGTCCATCCGCCGCCAGACCGAGTTCATCTTGAAGAACCTGAAGCTGACGCTGGAAGCGGCCGGCTCCTCGATGGCGCACGTCCTCAAGGCCCAGATCTGGCTGGCCGACATCAACGACCTGCCGCGGATGGAAGACGCCTGGCGCGTCGCGTTTCCCCAGGATCCGCCCGCGCGCACCGTGCTGTCGGCGGCGGACTTCGGCGTCACCGGCGGCATCATCGAGATCAACCTGGTCGCGGTGCGCCGCGATGGCCGCACGCGGAAAGAAATCGTGAGCGCACGCTGCCCGGTTCCCATCGGCCACGCGAGCCCGGCCGTTCGCGCTGGCGATCTGCTGTTCCTCTCGGGGCTCTTCGCGGCCACGGCCGATGGCGTGATCCCGCAGGCGCGCGTCGATCACGGATTCCCCTACGCCGGCTCGTCCCTCCGCGTGCAGACCGAGTGGATCCTCGAGCAGGCCGACGCGCTCTGTCGCGCGGCCGGCACCGAGCTCGGCGCCGCGGCCCGCCAGCAGCTCTTCTACACGGACCTGCGCGAGTTCGATGCGTCGTTCCGTTCCGTCGCCGCGCGCTTCGGCGACGCGCTGCCCGCGACGTCGGTGGTCCGCGTGCCGGCGATGCCCGTCCCCGGCTGTGGCGTCACGATGGACATCTGGGTGGTGAGCGGCTAGCCCGGAAAATTCACGAACGATGAAAGAGAAGAGCCACCGAGTCTCGTGCAGGTGCTATGAAAGCGGTGTCGAGACGCATCATGGCACCCAAACGCGGAGGCTCGATGGCCACAGCCTGTATAGCGCAGAGCACGCTGCAGGTCCACGGGATTTCGAAGCCGATCGTCGTCCGCTTCGACCAGCCCCAGGCCAGCTCCGACGGCGGCGCGATTCTGCTGAAGGTGGTCGACGATCGGCTCGGGCTGACCTGGCGCTTGGCCAGCGCCCTCCGCGACCGTCGCCAGCCCGGCAAGGTGATGCACCCGCTCCGGGATCTGCTGCGCCAGCGCGTCTTCGGGCTGGCCTGTGGCTACGCCGACTGCAACGACGCCGCGCGGCTGGCGCACGACCCCATCCACAAGCTGTTGCTCGAGCGCGATCCGCTCGCCGGCGCGGCGTTGGGGTCGCAGCCGACGCTGTCGCGGTTCGAGAACGCCGTGGGCCGGACCGACCTCTATCGGCTCGGGACGGCAGTGGCCGATGCCGTGCTGATCTACCACCGCGAGCGTCTGGGCGAGGGCGTGCGGCTCATCACGATCGATCTCGATGCGACCGACGACCCGACCCACGGGCAGCAAGAATTCGCCCTCTTCAACGGCTATTACGACACGTGGTGCTATCTGCCCCTGATCGCCACCATGACGTTCGACACCGAGCCGCTCCAGCACATCGTGGCTGCGCTGCTGCGGCCGGGCACGGGCGCGCCGACCCGCGGCGTTCGCGGGCTGCTGCGCCGGCTGTTCACCAAGCTTCACGCGCTGTTTCCGCGCGCGCGGCTGCGGGTCCGGACCGATGCGGGCTTCGTCGACGCCAAGCTGCTGGCCTTCCTCGACGCGGCGGAAGTGGAGTATGTGCTGGGGCTGGCGGGCAACCGGCGGCTGGACAAGCGCGTGCGGCGGTTGCTCGGCCGGGCGCGCATGCGGGCGCGGGCCACGGGGGAGACCGCCACGCTGTACGGCGAGACGCGCTACGCCGCCCGGCGCTGGGATCGCAAGCGGCGCATCATCATGAAGGCCGAGGTGCTCTGCTATCCCGGCCGGTCGCGCAAGGACAATCCGCGGTTTCTGGTGACGAACCTGCCGCACCGGCCGGCGACGGTCTACACACGGCTCTACTGCGGCCGCGGCGATATGGAGAATCGGCTCAAGGAGCTGCAGCGAAGCCTGGCCCTGGACCGGACCAGTTGCTCGCGCTTCACCGCCAACCAGCTCCGCGTGCTTCTCTCCGTCGCGGCCTACGTCCTGTTCCAGATGCTGCAGGGCTGCGCGCGCGGCACTGCGCTCGGGTCGGCTCAGGTGTGGACGCTGCGCGAACGACTGGTGAAGATCGCGGTCTGGGTGGAGCGCTCGGTGCGGCGCATCGTGTTGCACTTGCCGCAAGCCTTCCTGGGGCGCGACACCTGGCGGGCCCTCGCCCAGGCGCTGACCGTCCCCTGACGGGGCGATCCCCGCTGCTCCAGCTCGCCCCCGGCCGTCGTATCTCTCCCACGCTCGTGCATCTCTCACGCGTTCAGTCCCCTGCGCTGATTGCCCGCGGCGCGATCGCCGGGACGCCGCCCCGCGCCATCGTTTCCGCCGCTGAACTCTCAACCCTGCGCCCGCTGCGGCCATCTCGGCCTCTGGCGAGTGCATTCACGAATAATCCGGGCTAAACCAATCGGCAGGACGAACGCAGCGACACGTACCTCGTCCTCTCACCCACGTCTCGAGCCGCACTCCAACGCTTCGTTACAATATCCAGATGAGACTGGAGCAGGTCGGCCCGTATCTCTGGC
>Ga0209157_1003189_pt1 | contig 12723 bp, 15 predicted proteins | sample GraSoiAngelo_135_FD_185892 | JGI IMG/M metagenome (GOLD analysis project Ga0209157, IMG submission 185892) | Grasslands soil microbial communities from the Angelo Coastal Reserve, California, USA - 14_0929_05_40cm (SPAdes) (version 2) | ecosystem: Environmental > Terrestrial > Soil > Grasslands ... | reverse complement strand
TCCGCCCCGCCCTTGAGCGAGAGGGTCTTGGTGATGGCCGCGGTGAGCGTGGTCTTGCCGTGGTCGATGTGACCGATGGTGCCCACGTTCACGTGCGGCTTGGTGCGCTCGAACTTTTTCTTGGCCACGTCTTTCTCCTCTTAGTGAGCCCACCTCGGGGATCGAACCCGAGACCTCGTCCTTACCAAGGACGTGCTCTACCAACTGAGCTAGGTGGGCGGTCTCGCTCATTTGGACACTAAAAAGAGGTTGCTCTCCGCAACCCCTTTAGGCCGCCTGGACCACCTGATTATAGGACGAGGAGGCCCGGCCCTTCTACTTCGCGACGCGGAGAGCCCCAGACGCGTTACCCCAACGCCCTCGATCAGCCAGGTGCGTTCGAGGCAGGCGGGATGTTCTGGTTGAGCCGGAAGAGGTTGGTCGGGTCGTATCGAGTCTTGATCGAGCGGAGCCGGTCCCAGGTCTTGCCTGGGTAGGCATCGCGAATCCGCGCCTCGCCCTCATCAACAAGGAAGTTCACGTACGCGCCGCTGTCGCCCTGCTTTAGCGCCGCGGCGAAGCCGGTGACCCAGGGCTCGTACACCGGCGCCTGGTCGGGACGCTCGTAAAGCGCGGCGACGTTCACCATGATCCGGGACTTGCGGTGCGCGAACGCGGTGGCCTCCACCGGCACGCGGGCCATCGCGCCGCCGAGTACGCGGAGCTGCGCCACACGCATGGGCGCGTCCGTCGCGCCGAGATGCTCGACGATCGTGTCCGCGACGTCGCGATCGACCGAATCCATGAACAACGTGCGGCCAGTCGCGAGCGGGTGGTAGTCAGGATCGTCCGGCGGGTACATCTCGGGGTAGCGACTCGGCTTGACCATGTCGACGATGGGCGCGGCGAGCGCGCGAAACGGCGCCACGGCGCGCTCCCCAGCCTCGACCGCGCCGGCGTAGCACAGCATCGCGAAGATGACGAGTTTGCCGTGGTGTTCGGCGCGGCCTCCGCGAGAGCGATGAACGAGTGGATCACGTCGGGCGACGCCGGCAGCATCATCATCCCGCCCACGATCGTGCCGACCGGGTGCAGTCGGTACTGGAAACGCGTGGCGACACCAAAGTTGCCTCCGCCCCCGCGTATCGCCCAGAACAGGTCGGGGTCCGACTCGGCGTCCACGCGCCGGAGCTGACCGTCCGCGGTGACGATGTCAGCGGCGACGAGATCGTCGATCGTGAGACCGTGCTTGCGCACGAGGTAGCCGACGCCGCCGCCAAGCGTGAGCCCACCGAGCCCGACCGAGCCGGTATCGCCGAATCCGGTCGCGAGTCTGTGCGCATCGGCCGCGGTCGTGTACTCGGCCGCCGTCAAGCCCGTCTCAGCCCAGGCGATCCGCCTCTCCGCATCGATGTCGAGGGCGCGCATGTCCCGGAGATCGAGGACGATCCCGTCATTCGGCAAGGCATAACCCGCGACGCCGTGCCCACCGCTGCGAACGACGAACTCCGTCCCGCTTTCACGCACGAGAGAGATCACCCGCGAGACATCGTTCGCGTCCGCGACGCGGACGATGGCCGCCGGCCGGCGGTCGACCCCGCCGTAGAACGAGGTGCGCGCATTGTCGTACTCGGCGTCATCCGGCCGAATCACGCGACCGGCAACGCTGCGCAGCTGTGGGATCGTCTCGGTGGTCATGGCTCAGATCTACCTCGCTGATCTCTCCGAAAGCGTCGCGACGTGCCTGGCGAAGTTCTCGAGGATCTGGGTCCACCCCGCCCGCTCCTGCTCCTCGCCCTCTGACATCTCAAGCGAGACCGTGAGCCTCGTCCCTCCCAGGACCTCCTCGAACGTCGTCGTCATGACCCGTCCGTCACCGATCACCTGGACGATGCGCTCGGGCCGAACGACTTCGCGGTAGACACCCTCGAAGGAAAAGCCCTCGTGGCTGTGATCGGCCGGGCGCATGCCGACGCGAAAGGCGCCGCCCGGACGGACATCCGTCTCCGCGAACGGCGACTCCCAGTCCTTCGCGAACATCCACTTCACGATGTCCTTCGGATCTGTGTAGGCCTTCCAAACGAGCTCGCGCGGCGCGTTGTAGACACGGGTGAGCGTGAGCGTCCGGCCGGAGACAGTGACCCCGCGGTCGGTGCTCCGCCCTGACAGCACGCCGGCGAGCTTGCCGAGGCTCTCCGCGATCCCCTGCTTCATGCCCGTCTTCACCATCTCCTCGTAGTCCGCGACGGTGTCGAGGGTCTGGTGGATCGTGAGCTTGGTCTTGCCGGCCTGGTCTTCGAACTGGACCGTCATGAGCACCGTCGGCATCGTCCGGCCTCCGATCTCCGGCGCGAGGGTGAACGCGAGCCGCTCGTTCGGCATAACCTCGCGATACACGCCCTTGCCAGGAAAGAGCGCCCCGTTGAAGGGCTCGCCCTCCGGCCCCTTCATGTCGATGCGGATGGCCCCGCCGACCCGCACGTCCAGCTGGCAAACCGGGGCGGTGAACCCTTCCGGCGGGAACCACTGCGCCAGCTGCTTCGGATCGGTCCACGCCTTGTACACACGCTCGCGCGGGGCGTCGAAGATCCGAGTCGTCACAAGGGTCCGCTCCGGTGCCATCACGCTACTTCCCGCGGCCATGCTTCTTATCCTCCCGCTGCAGTTCGCGCAGATGCTGATCGAGACGATCGAGGCTTTGTTCCCAGAAGATGCGATAGCGCTCCATCCACTTCGTCGCCTCCCGCAGCCGATGTGCCTCCAGCCGGGCCGGGCGCCACTGACCATCCCGCCTGCGCGAGATCAACCTCGCGTTTTCGAGCACCTTGAGGTGCTTCGAGACCGCTGGAAGCGTCATGTCGAACGGCTTGGCGAGGTCCGTGACCGAGACCTCCCCCGAGGCAAGACGCGCGAGGATCGCGCGCCGTGTCGGATCCGCGAGCGCGGCGAACGTCGTGCTGAGCTGGTCGGGCGCCATCTGTATTGCACCGCCTGGTTAAATAACTGACTGGTTTAATACATCGTCGAGGTAGGCCTGTCAAGCGCTGCCTGGCGAACGATCTACAGGGGCCTAAAGTCCGTCGTCAGCCGGATTGGAGAAGGACGAGGAGGAAACAAATGCCCATGAAGAAGCCAAGCCCCTCGCGCAGCGGTCGGGGAAGCAACCCGCCGGGAGGCGGTTATGGGCGCGGCGGCAAGAAGCGCAATCCGCTCGCGCCCAAACCTGGGCGGAAGAAGTAGCGGTCCGGCCGGACGTAGCCACCCCCCAGCGTCGTGCAGGCAGCGCTTAGTTGAAGTGCACCCAGACCTAGGCGGGAATCTCGAGCTTCAACCCGGGGTGGATCATGTCCGGGTTGGGCCCAACGGCTTCCTTGTTCGCGGCGTAGAGCTCGGGCCAGCGGTTCGCGTCCCCCATTTCGGCCTGGGCGATGTCGGAGAGTGTGTCTCCTGCCTTGACCGTATAGGTCCTTTTTTCAGAGGTCTTCGTTTCGTCCTGACCGCGTTCGCCACGGCGCTGGTCCGCGACCTTCTCGGTCTCGGTCTCCGGGTTCGGGGCGATGTCGCTCTCACGTGCCATGCCGCACCTCCATTGCCCATAGGCACCGCATATCGCGCGCCAGACAGTCAGGCGAGCGGTTTTCGGATGCGGTCGGGCAAGCGAGCCGTGTTCTTGAGTGCTTGACCCCGAAGTCGGCTTGGCTAACCTGCCTGCCGCGCGGATGAGACGCGTCCCCAGATCCTGCCGGTCCGAAGGCACCTGCGGTCAAGATCGGGCGGAAGGAGGTGAGTCGGCTGGCGCAACGGACCAGTTGGATGGGCGCGTCGGTAGGGGGAACGTCAATGCGCGATCACGAAGGGCGACTTTATTCCGCTGGGATCACGCGAAGGCAAGCATTGGAGCTCGGCGTGGCGGCAGCGGTCGCGCCCCCGCGGTGGCCGCTCTCATGGGCGGCACGGCGGATGCCGAAGACGATGACAAGTCGAAGGGCTTCAAGGTCGATCCGAATTGGCCGAAGGCGCTGCCCGACAGATGGATCACCGCGGAAGTAGCCGGGAACGCGGTCGACTCAAAGGATCACATCTGGGCGCTCACTCGGAGTCGAGCGACTCCCGACAACTTCACGGAGAAGGAACGGCGCATGGTGCGCGAAGGTCGCGCGCAGCGCTCACCCACGGTGATCGAATTCGACAAGTCCGGCGAGGTCGTGAACTCCTGGAATCTCTCGGGGACTCCACCCGACAACATGCATGGGATCTTCGTCGACTATCAGGGCTACGTCTGGATCGGGGGAAACGGCGGGAACGACTCGATCGTTCAGAAATACGATCGGAACGGCACGCTCCAGCGGCAGATCGGCGTTCAGCACATGCGGGATACCACGAACCACAGCCCGACCCTGCTGAACCGGCCGTCGGACATCTTCGTCGACCCGGCGAACGGCGAGGTCTATATCTCCGACGGCTACGGCAACCGGCGCGTCATCGTGTTCGGTGCGGGCAACGCCAACAACACGGCGCTCCGGATGTGGGGCGAGCAGGGCACCATCGCTGATGCGGAAGCCGGCTCACCGTATCGCTTCCTGGAGGTCGTCCACGCGGTCAACATCGGCGCCGACGGGCTCGTGTACGTGAACGACCGCAAAGGCGATCGCATCCATGTCTACACCAAGGCCGGCGTCTTCGTGAGGAACATCTGGGTCCAGAAGGGCATCGGCTGGCGGAATGACGCGGCGCATGTCGCGGCGGGCGACGGCGCGGCCATCGGAACGGCATGGGATATGACGTTCTCGTCGGACAAGCACCAGACCTTCATCTACAACGCCGACGGAGAGCAGGAGCTCAAGTGGACGATCCGCCGGGGTGACGACCATCCCACCGCAGAGTTCGGCCGCGCCGGCCATCAGGCCGGCGAGTCCACGTTCCTGCACACGATCGCGGCGGACTCGAACGGTGATCTCTACGCTGCCGAGACCATCGGCGGACGTCGTCTCCAGAAGTTCAAGGCGACCGGCGAGCAAAAATAAACGATCAACGGCGCGGCGCTCCGTCTCGGGGCGCCGCGCGCGTCCTCGCTCGCGTCTCTACGGTTGCCGATGGCTCGTGAAGTGCTCCTCATTGCTCTCATCCCCGGCTTCTGGCACTAGAAAGGATCAACCGATGCCAGCCTCCACCGATAACTCGGCCTCTGAACTCCTCAGGAAGGTCCCGCCGGCTGTGCGTCCGACCGTACAGGCCGCGCGCCGGACGGTAAAGGCCGTCGCCCCAAAGGCGAAGGAGATCGCCTATCGGAGTGATCCCCCGCGATCGAGTCGAACGATGTGGAAGCTCCTCCGCTACGCCATCGACGACGCCTATGTGGTGGCGATCGGCACCTTCCCCGATCACGTGTCTGTGTTCTTCCCCCGCGGCCGCGAGCTCGACGACGGGAGCGGGCTGCTCGAAGGCGGCGGCAAGGAGTTCCGATTCATCACGTTGCGCTCGCCCGCAGACGCCGCACGGCCTGCGGTGAAGCGCATGGTGCGGAAGGCGTTCGCGCTAGGGCGCAGTACCAGCCGACGCGAGAAGCGAAAAGCTCGCGGGGAACTCCGCTGACGTATTCCCGGATCGCGGCCCCTCGAATCCTTCGGCTATCCGCATATAGGTCGGGGAGGCGCGAACGGATCCCTCCTGCGGCTACCTTCCGGTCCATGTGAGGACGACTCTGCCGCTCGCGCCCATCGTCTGCGGGGGCTCGAGCACGACGCGGGCCTGCTGGTAGGCGATCCCCACAGCGTCAGCGCGGTACACGAAGTACCCGAAGCCACTCTCGTTCGGAGTAATCGTCCCGATCCGGCGGTCGTCGAGATACAGGTGGTACTCCTGCCCGGACGGTGCCGGCGATAGGCGCCCGGCCATCGCTACGACATAAGGCATGTCGGGCCGCGTGAAGACTTTGCCGTACGGCGCGGTCGGCGAGTCATCCGTCGGCGAGCGGAGCGTCGCCTTGATGACGTTGCGCGCGTCGACGATCTCGAACACGATTTCATCCTTCGCCGCAGCGTCCTGCAGCTGCGTGAGCAACGTGCGTTCCTGCGCCAAGGTCCGGTTCGCGGAAAGCCCCCAGGCGAGCGAGGCAGCGAGCAGCAGGGTCATGGCCAGGGTGCCCGCGATCAGTGCGGATCGACGCCACGAGATCGGTTGTGACCGCTCGTGCCGCATCGCCTTGCGCAGTAGGCGTTCGCGCAACGCCGGCGTGGGCGTTTCCGGTGAGTGCTCGGCGAGCGCGGCGAGGAGGGCCTCTCCGGTTTCGTCCAGATCGCGGTCTTTCACCACGGTCAGCCTTCTCTCGCTGGCGCGGATCCATGCTGCGCGATGGCGCGCCGGAGCTTCGCGAGCGCGAGACTCGTTCGCTTTTTCACCGTCCCTAGGGGTGCCGAGATCGCGGCGGCGATCTCGGATTGTGAAAGGCCGCCGAAGTAGGCCATAACGATGACGCGGCGCTGCTCAGCTGGCAGCTCACGAACCGCCGCCGCAAGCAACGCATCTCGTTCGGTCATCCATGCTCGGGCCTCGACCGAAGGGCGCGGATCGGGTGCCTGGGCAAGGAGCTCATCGATCTCCTCGCTGGCGACGAGCCGCTGCTCCCGGCCCCGCCGGCGGGCGCGCCCGATGATCTCGTGGCGTGAGACCGCCGCGAACCAAGCCCCGAACAGTCCCCGTGCCGGGTCGAACTGCCTCGCCCTGTCCCAGAGGCGAAGGAAAACTTCTTGGGTGGCGTCGTCGGCGTCCCCCGGTCCGAGGATCCGCGTAGCCCATGCGTAGACGCGCCGGGCGTAGCGGTCGTAGAGCGTGGCGAATGCCACGATGTCGCCTTCGCCGACGCGCTCGGCGAGCGCTTCGTCCGAGGGCTCGATAGATCGCAGCATGCACCGATGGTAGTCACGGGCGTCATCGCCGGATCCCTCACAAAGTTCAGTCCAAGCCGCTCCGCCCGCGGAGCCCGAGGGGATGGTGATCGGCCGGGACGTAGCGGAACTCCGCCCGCTTGTCGACGAACTTCTCGATGAGCCACGGGCATGCGACTCGGTCCACGCGCGGGTGTTCGCGAGTGATCCAGTTCATCGCCCTTCATACCTTTATCCGCGCCCTGAGTCGGTCGCTCGGGCGCGCCGTTATGCCTAGTCCTATCGGGTCCCGGTGGTTACGCCGGTAGTACCCCTCCAACATCGCGCCTCGGTCCACGCGTTAGAGGTTTTGTGCGTATGGTCGGGCCCGCGACCGCAGGCGGGGGGATACGGGGCGGAGCCGTCGGTTCGCGCGGACGGTCCGATCTTCGGCTGCGAATCCTCCTCGTGTGCGACTCGCTCGACATCGGCGGCGCCGAGCGTCACGTCATCGGTCTGGCGGCATGGCTCCAGCGCCGCGGCCACGACGTGACGATCGCGTGCTCGAGGGGAGGGTCGCTCGCCGGGGAGGCTGTTGCCTCCGGCATCGCGGTACGCACCCTGACGGAAGATCTGGTAAAGCGTCGTGTCTCGGTCACGTACACGCGTCTGCTCTCCGGACTCGTCGGCACGCGTCGGTTCGATCTTGTCCACGCGCACATGCACGCGAGCGCGGCCGCGGCGGCGGTCGCCTGCGCGCGTAACGGCGTCCCTCTGGTGATCACCGAACACAGCGAGGCATCGTGGCGCGACGAGCGTGCGTGGCGTACGAGCCGGTCGGCGTACCGGCACGCCGCCCACGTCATCGCGGTCTCGGGCAGCATCGGGCGCCGCCTCATCGATGCGGACCGCGTCCCCGCAAGACGGGTGACTGCGATCAGGAACGCGATACCGGCCTCTGATGCGGTCAGCACTGAGCCCGATCCACTTCAGCGCCGGTTCGCGCCAGGCGACCTCCTGATCGGAACTGTCGCGCGCCTCGTGCCGGAGAAGGGCATCGCGTGCTTCCTTCGCGCCGCGCCTCTGGTCCTTCGCGCGGTGCCACGCGCGCGTTTCGTGGTGATCGGCGACGGCCCACTTCGTGAGCAGCTCGTCGCATCCGCCGAGAAGCTGGGCATCGGTGCGCGCGTGCGATTCCTCGGCGCGCGCGTCGACGGCCCGCAGCTCATCGCGGAGCTCGACGTCCTCGCCGTTCCCTCACTGAGCAACGAGGGGACGCCGCTTGTCACGCTCGAGGCGCTCTCGGCCGGTGTTCCAGTCGTCGCGAGCTCGGTCGGCGGCATACCCGAACAGGTCCGCGGCTTCGAACGCGTCGCGCTCGTGTCTCCGGGCGACGTGGATGCTCTCGCGCGGGCGATCATCACCATGGCCGGGAGCGCCGGTCGACCCGGATCCCGCGCCAGGATCCGGCTCCTCCCGGGGTACGAGGCGATGGTCCGCGAGACGGAGGCGATCTACGCGGGGGTGTACGCCGCGGCCCTGCGCCGCAAGCCACGTTACGTCGCCACGCTCGCGCAGGGATGGCTCGCGCGCTGACGGCCCGCCGGTCGGCGCCGGGTCTCTGGCGACTCGCCCGCCACTTCGGGCCCCACCTCAAAGGCCAATGGCTCCTTGTCCTCGCCTCGCTGGGCGCGCTGTTCGCGGAGGCGGGGCTGCAGCTGCTCGAGCCCTGGCCGCTCAAACTCGTATTGGATCGCGTCCTCGGCTCGTCGAAGACCGGGTCGGGTCCGCCCTTCCTAAACGCATTGGACCCGACCATCCTCCTGACCCTGGTCGCGATCGGCCTGGTCCTTATCACGGGCCTTCGCGCGCTTGCGTCGTACGCCAACACGGTCGGGTTCGCGCTGGTCGGCAACCGCGTACTCACCGGCGTGCGGTCCGCGGTCTACCGACACCTTCAATACCTTTCGCTCTCGTTTCATACACGAGCCCGGAGCGGGGAGCTTGCATTACGCGTCATGAGCGACGTCGGCGTCATCAACGACGTCGCCGTCACCGCCATCCTGCCGCTCGCCGCAAGCGCGCTCGTCCTCTTCGGCATGGTCGGCCTCATGCTCTGGCTTCGCTGGGAGCTCGCGGTCCTCGCGCTCGCGACGGCTCCGCTCTTCTGGATCCGGACCGTGAAGCTGAGCAGGCTCATTCAGGACGCTTCGCGGAAGCAGCGGAAACGGGACGGCGCGATGGCCGCGACCGCGGTCGAGTCGATCGGCGCGATCAAGATCGTGCAAGCGCTTTCGCTCGAGAAGACCTTTTCCGATCTGTTCTCCGGCGCGAACGCGCAGAGCCTTCGCGCCGGCGTACGGGCGAGCCGGCTTTCAGCGAGCCTCGAGCGGAGCGTTGATCTCTTCGTGGCCGTCGCCACCGCGCTCGTGCTCTGGTTCGGGGGACGGCTTGTCCTCGACCACGCGCTCACGGCCGGAGACCTCGTCGTGTTCTTGAGCTACCTCAAGAGCGCGTTCCGACCCGCGCGCGATTTCGCGAAGTACACCGGACGGCTCGCGAAGGCCACCGCCGCCGGCGAACGCGTCCTCGACGTCCTCGAGGAAGAGCCGGACGTCCGCGACCTTCCCGGTGCGCGGATCGCCCCGGCGTTCTCGGGTGCCCTGCGCTTCGAAGGGGTGAGCTTCGCGTACGAGTCCGGCCACCCCGTGCTCGATGACGTCTCCTTCGAGGTGCTGCCCGGACAGTGGGTCGCCGTGACCGGTGCGTCGGGCAGCGGGAAATCGACCCTCGCAAGCCTCGTCTTGCGCCTCTACGACCCGCATCAAGGTGCGGTGATGATCGACGGTCGCGACATCCGCGAGTACACGCTCGAGTCGCTTCGTTCCCAGATCAGCGTGGTCCTGCAGGATCCGATGCTCTTCGGCGCGAGCGTCCGCGACAACATCGCCTACGGCGCGCCGCAGGCGACACCCGGGGAGATCGAGGCCGCGGCGCTTCTCGCGAGCGCACATGGCTTTATCCAGACACTCCCGAACGGGTACGACACGATGCTGGGCGAGCGGGGCGTCACGCTGTCAGGCGGGCAGCGCCAGCGGATCGCGCTCGCGCGAGCAGCCGTGCGGCGCTCATCCATCCTGATCCTCGACGAACCGACGACCGGCCTGGACGACGAGAACGCCCGCGCAGTCACCCACGGCCTCCGCGCGATCGCGCGTGGCCGCACCACGTTCCTGGTGAGCCATGACCTCGACCTCGTCTCCCGGTCGGACCTGATTCTCTTTCTCGACAGCGGGCGTGTGGTCGAGCGTGGGACGCACGACGAGCTCATCCGCGCGAACGGTCGATACGCACTTGCATTCGGATTGCGGGCCGCGGCACGCGGCGAGCTGGCGGTGGCCATGAGCGCGGGCGCATGAAGATCCTCTATGTCTGCTCCGATCTGGGTATTCCGGTCCTCGGAAATCGGGGCGGGTCGATCCACGTGCGCAGTCTGGTGAGCGCGTTCGCGCGCGCTGGGCACTCCGTCATCGTCGCGTCACCGCTGCTCACCAAATCGTCCTGGGAGAGACCCGCGCGGCTCGAGGTGCCGGTCCTCCGCGTGGAGCCGAGCTCGGCGACCGATTCGGCGTGGCGATCCGTGGACGCATTCGTGGCCGCGCTCGGCGCGACCAGCGCGGTTCCCGACGAGCTGCGCCGCATCCTCTACAACCACGATCTTGCCGAGGCGCTCCGCCGCACCTTCCGGGACGAAGCGCCGGACATCATCTACGAGCGCTGTGCGATCTATGGCACCGGGGGCGCCGTGGCCGCTGAGGCGCTCGGGGCGCCGCTGCTCCTCGAGGTCAACGCTCCGCTCCTGGTCGAGGATCGGATCTACCGACGCGGGCAGGGAGCCGGTGAGCTCGCGGCGGCCGCCGAACGGTGGACGATCACGCGAGCCGCCGCCGTTCTCGTCGTGTCGGCTCCGGTGCGCGAGTACGTCGTGTCACTCGGCGTCGCGCAGGAGCGCGTCCACACCGTGCCGAACGGCATCGACGCCGAGGTGTTTCGGCCCGGCCCGCGCGCGCCGGCGGTGCGTGCGCGCTGGGGGCTCAACGGCGAACCGGTCGTCGGTTTCGTGGGCGGCTATCAGCCCTGGCACGGGATCGACGCGCTACCCGCGCTTCTCGAGCGCCTCCTGCCACGCCATCCAGACGTTCGACTCGTGGTCGTCGGAGACGGTCGCGGGCGTCGCGAGTTCGAACGCCAGGTCGAGGCCCGCGGGCTCGCCGCGCACGTCCGCGTGACCGGCGCAGTCCCCCACGAGGATGTGCCCGCTCTCATCCGCGAATTCGACGTCGCGGTGGCGCCCTACCCGCCGCCCGACCACGATTTCTACTTTTCACCGCTCAAGCTCTTCGAGTACATGGGTTGCGCCGCCGCGATCGCGGCTCCGCGGCTCGGGCAGATCGAGGAGGTCGTACGCCACGGCGACACGGGCCTGCTGTACGCGCCTTCGGACCCCAAGGCATTCGCCGATGCGTGCGATCGGCTCCTCTCGGACCGTGCGCTCGCGCGCCGCCTCGGGGTCGCGGCGGCCGCCGATGTGCGCGCCAAGTACACCTGGGACCGCAACGCGGCGCGCATCACGCGGATTGCGGAGACGCTGATCGTGAAGCGGGCCGTCGCGCCGTGAGTGTCCGCCGTGTTGCCTACGTCGTGAACACGTTTCCCAAGCTCTCGGAAACGTTCATCGCCAACGAGCTTGCCGAGCTCCGACGCCGCGGGGTCGAGGTCCTCATCCTCTCGCTCCGGCCGTCGATCGAGGGGCTGCGGCACGAGATCGTCGCCGAGGCCGGCCTGCTCCAACGCACCAGCTACGACCATTCCGAATTCTCGGCGGCGCTGCACACGTTCGCGCCGGACGTCGTGCACGCGCACTTCGCGACGGAACCGGCTGAGGCGGCGTGCGAGCTCGCCGGAGAGCTCGGCGTGCCATTCACGTTCACCGCTCACGGCCACGACATCTACCGCCGGCCACCGGCCGACTTCGCTCGTCGCGCCGCGCGAGCGGCCGCGGTCGTCACCGTATCGCAGGTCAACGCGCGGACCATCGTCGAGCGCTTCGACGTGCCCGCGGAGCACGTCCGGGTTATCGCGTGCGGTGTCGACACGTCGAGATTCCGACCCAATGGGGCTCCAGCCTCGCCGCGCCGGATCGTCTGCGTCGCGCGGCTCGTGCCGATCAAGAATCTCGGTCTCCTCCTCGAAGCCTGCTCCGTGTTGCGATCGCGAGGCGTCGAGTTCCGTGCCGTGCTCGTTGGCGATGGCCGCTGCCGCGGCGAGCTCGAGGCGGCGCGCGAGCGCCTTGGGCTGGCCGAGACGTTCGAGCTCGTCGGTGCCGCCACCCAGCGGCGGGTCGTTTCCCTCTGGCAGGGCGCCGCCGTCGCGGCTCTCACGAGCGATAGCGAGGGGATGCCGGTGAGCCTCATGGAAGCGGGCGCCTGTGGCATTCCGGCGGTCGCGACCGCGGTCGGTGGCGTGCCCGAGCTCGTCGACCACGGCATCACCGGGTTCCTCGTTCCCGCCGGCGATGCGCCGGCGCTCGCCGCAGCGCTCGAGCAGCTCCTCCACGACCAGGACCTCGCGGCGCGGCTCGGCGCGGCGGCGCGCGTCAAGGTCCAGCGGAGCTTCTCGATCGCGGGTCAGGTCGACCGGCTTCTTTCGCTGTGGTCGGAGGTGCTGGCGTGAATGTGGAGGTTCTCGACCGGTTCGACGCCGCCGCCGACCCCGCGCTCCCCACGATCCGGCTCGCACTCGACCCCGCGGAAGTGAAGCGCCAGCTCCGTCGTCTGGTGCGGCTCACCGGGCCCCGGGGCGTTGTGCGGATGCGCGCGAT